>ENA-OWNT01001884-OWNT01001884.1-seawater-metagenome-genome-assembly--contig:-NODE-1884-length-23862-cov-8.057768_pt1 | contig 23862 bp, 22 predicted proteins | sample MGYA00238136_ERZ651165 | MGnify/ENA primary metagenome ERZ651165 (study PRJEB26861, sample SAMN08777766) | seawater metagenome | isolation source: coastal seawater | place: USA: Florida | collected...
GTCATTCGCGGTGACGGCATTGGCCCGGATATCATCGATGCGACCACAAAAATTCTAGATAAGGTTGGCTGTGATTTTGCCTATGATTATGCCGACGCTGGATTGGTAGCCCTAGAAGAGCACGGTGAATTGCTTCCTCAAGCAACACTTGATCTAATCGCGAAAAACAAAGTTGCCTTGAAAGGCCCTCTTACTACGCCGGTAGGTGAAGGTTTTACTTCAATCAATGTTAGCCTACGTAAGCAATTTAAGCTTTATGCTAACCTACGCCCTGTAATGTCTTTTAAAGGCACAAAAGCGCGTTACGAAGACATCGACATCATTACAGTACGTGAAAACACTCAAGGTATGTATTCTGGTTTGGGCCAAGTTGTTTCAGAAGATGGCAACGAAGCAGAAGCGATGAGTAAGATCACTCGTGACGGCGCAGAAAAAATTGTTACATTCGCATACGAACTAGCGCGCCGTGAAGGTCGCAAGAAAGTAACAGCTGTGCACAAAGCTAACATTCTTAAATCTACATCTGGCCTATTCTTAAAAGTAGCTCGTGAAGTTGGTGAGCGTTATCCAGATATCGAATCAGCAGAAATGATCGTTGATAACTGCTGCATGCAGCTTGTTATGAACCCACATCAATTCGACGTAATTGTTACTACTAACCTATTCGGCGATATCCTGTCTGACCTTTGTGCTGGCCTTGTAGGCGGCCTAGGTATGGCACCTGGCGCGAACATTGGTGAAGATTGCGCTATCTTTGAAGCGGTGCACGGTTCAGCACCTGATATCGCAGGTAAAAACCTTGCAAACCCAACATCTGTTGTTCTTGCAGCTGCACAAATGCTTGAATACCTTAACATGGGCGACAAAGCTGAGAAGATCCGCACTGCACTAAAAGACGTCATTGAGTCTGGCGACCGCACTACACGCGACCTTGGCGGCGAAGCAGGCACTACTGAGTTCACAGAAGCGCTTCTTGAGCGTCTATAAAACTTCTAGTTAAAAGCTTATGTAAAAATCCACTTCCATAGAAAGTGGTTTAATACAGACAAGAGAATAGCGGGCGTCAGCCCGCTATTTTTTTATCTGTTCTAACCTTGCCTCTTTTAACAACCAATTCGCCTCACTCAATCACGAAAAAACTGTACTAAAACTGGACTGGTGTAATTTCAACTTCTTCGTATCATTCTACCTTGTACTCTTTTTGTACAACTATGCCCTCACACATTTCGCTGTAAGGGATTAACAGCAATAAAGATAAGGAAAGATCATGAAAAAAACACTGACAGGTTTAGCAATTATTACTGCGATGGCATTTCAAGCGCATACTGCACATGCCCAAGAGAACGTTTCTGTACCCGCTCAACATGCCGAGGTAAGCCAAAAGATTAACCTTAATACCGCATCAGTAGACGAGCTAACGGCGTTGCCAGGCATTGGTAAATCGAAAGCGCAAGCAATCGTTAACTATCGCAAGGATGTGGGAGAGTTCCTAGAGGTTGAGCAACTTACCGAAGTTAAGGGAATTGGCCCTAAAATGCTAAGTAAAATTGAACACTTTGTGATGGTGGCGAATTAATAGAACCGTTCGCAAAAAAGAGGCTTTAGCGAGTCGTAAGTAATATAGTTCCTTCATCGCTAGAAACGCTTTAAATCTTTTGCGAACGCCTGAAGCTAGCAAGGTGTATTGTTTATTCGCAATAAAACCTATAAAAAATGCGCTCAAAAGGCGCATTTTTTATTACTTAATTCAAAACTGTTTATTTAAGCACCGTTGCCAGATACTCTTTGAACTCTTCGCCTAGCGCAGGGTGACGAAGCGCGTATTCAACGTTAGCTTTCATATAACCTAGCTTGCTACCACAATCATGGCTTTTGCCCTTCATGTAATAGGCGTCAACTTGTTCTAAATTCATAAGTGCATCGATAGCATCGGTGAGCTGAATTTCACCACCTGCGCCAGGCGGTGTAAACTCTAGTAAGTCCCAAATTTTTTCAGACAATACATAACGGCCGACTACCGCTAAGTTAGAAGGTGCTTCATCAAGTGGTGGTTTTTCTACCATCTTGTGAATTTTCGCAGATTGTCCTGGCTCTATTGATGCACCGTCCAGATCTGCAATACCAAATTTAGACACGTCTTCGTCTGGCACCTGCTCAACCATTACTTGGCTTACACGGCTTGTGTTAAATTTAGCTACCATATCTGCCAAATTGTCTTTCTTAGGATTGCTTGCTGCATCATCAATAATGACGTCTGGTAGAACAACAGCGAAAGGTGCGTCACCAATAATTGGGCGAGCACACAGTACTGCGTGACCTAAGCCATTAGCAACACCCTGACGAATATGCATAATAGTTACATCTTTAGGACAGATAGATTGAACATCTTCAAGCAACTGACGCTTAACACGCTTTTCTAGGGTTGCTTCAAGTTCAAATGACGTATCAAAGTGGTTTTCAATACTGTTTTTACTAGCATGAGTCACCAAAATAATTTCCTTGATACCAGCAGCCACACATTCACTTACCACGTATTGGATAAGCGGCTTATCAACCACTGGCAACATTTCTTTTGGAATGGCTTTGGTAGCTGGAAGCATTCTTGTCCCAAGGCCTGCTACAGGAATAACTGCTTTTTTTACCTGACTCATGTTTAATATCCTTTTTTGATCAGCTTCGTTTCTTCATTTCCTGACGAAGAAAAAACGAATAATGCTCTGTTATTATTTTAATAATGCAATGTGCATTCCAGCTCTAAATCTCTAGTACAATTAATAGAGCATCTCCACCACAGCGTATACTCCGCCCATCAAAAGCTAGCGCTAGGGATAGGACTAGTACAGCGATTGCACTAAATTGGTGAAACTGCGGCTAGTATGGTAATCCGTTTATTGCGTACCCTCAAGCAGACACTGCAGTGAATAAACAAAAAAAGTATTCTGAAATTGTATAACTATTCAAATCTAACGGATTACGTTTTTCAAAATACCAGTCAACCCATAAACAATGCTTACTCAGTGCATTAGCAAAAAACCTAATCCATTAAAGTTACTTCTTAATTACAATGGACATAAGTTGGGCGATTGACACCACATTCTTGGTTGTTTATCGCCCACATCTTGTGTCTGCAAGCAAGCTACAGTATAAATGGCTATCCGCGTACGGACATAGTTCAAAAAATCAATCAGAAAATCAAAGAGCCTGCCTAGATAAGTGCTCTACAATAACAACCATAAGCAATGTGGAATTAAAATAAAATTATGAAATCATCTAACGATACTAGCTTTTTCGGCCATCCAGGGGGCTTGAGAACGCTGTTCTTCACAGAAATGTGGGAACGTATGAGTTATTACGGCATGCGTGCCCTTCTTGTTCTATTCATGACAGCTAGCTTACAAACACAAGGCCTAGGCTTCACAGTGGCTACCGCTGGCGCTATTTATGGCTTGTATACCGGCGCTGTGTACTTTCTAGGCCTACCCGGTGGCTGGTTAGCTGACCGTCTTATCGGCGGTAAAAAAGCCGTGTGGTACGGTGGCCTTATTATTTTTGCTGGACACGTTGTTCTAGCAATCGACCTTCAAAACCTTTTCTTCGTTGGTCTTATCCTTGTAGCAACAGGTACCGGCCTGCTTAAGCCAAATATCTCAGCGATGGTTGGCCAGCAGTATGGCGACGACGATGGCCGACGTGACAGTGGCTACGCGCTTTACTACATGGGTATCAATATTGGCTCGTTAATAGCGTACTTAGTTACAGGTTACCTTCAAGAAGACTGGGGCTGGCATTATGCGTTTGGCGCAGCAGCCGTAGGTATGGCGATTGGCCTTATCCAATATTATTTCAGCAACGGTTCGCTTTCTGATGAATCAATATCACCAGCTAATCCTTACGAGGGAGCAGCAAAACAGCGTGCGTGGATGGGTGTTTTTGGTGTAGTCGCGGCTGCCGTCGTGGTTATCATTCTTGCACACATGGGCACAATTGTTATTGAACCCGTTGCACTTGCACAACAAGTGGCTGTGGTGTTTACCGCTATCTTCTTCCTTTATTTTGGCTTTATCTATTTCAATGGGAAGCTAAGTGACAACGAGAAAAAGCGTATGTGGGCGCTATTTTTGGTTTGCGTTGCATCAGCATGCTTCTGGTCTGGTTTTGAGCAAGCAGGTTCTTCATTAAACCTATTTGCGCAAAACTACACAGACCGTGTAGTAGAAAGCAGTTCACTTTTAACGTCTTGGTTCGGTATGGATGCTATCCCTACGGTTTGGTTCCAGCTTTCTAATTCACTGTTCATCATCATTTTATCGCCATTTTTCGCTGCACTTTGGATTAACCTAGCGAAGCGTATGATAGATCCGTCTTACACTATCAAGTGTGCAATAGGTATTGTTATCATGGCGTCTGGTTTCTTGGTGATGTTTATGGCTTCTCAGTACGCTGCTCAAGGTTTGAAAGTAGCGCCAATGTGGTTAGTAACTACATACTTCCTTCATACAGTTGGTGAGCTTTGTCTTAGCCCGGTAGCTTTAAGTGCGGTAAGTAAGCTATCTCCTAAGCGCTTTGCGGGTCAGATGATGGGCGTATTCGTTCTAACCTACTCTATCGGTAATATTATTGCAGGTCTTCTATCTGGTAACTTCGACCCTGAAAAAGTAGAGCAAATGCCAGACCTTTATCTTCAAATAGCTTTATTTAGCATTGCCATTGCAATCGTCATTGGCTTGATGAGCTTTAAATCTCGTTTCTGGGAAAAAGCAGGTATTGAAGAAAAAGCTTAAGAAAGCTGTGTTGGTGTTTTAACCACTCACCAATTACCCTACAATAACCGCCGTTACTCACGTTTCGGCGGTTTTTTTATTAAGCGTATTTTTACCAAGAGCACTTTATGAAGTTTTATTTTTCTACTCGAGACATTCCAGCACTTAAAGGTTTACCCTTAACTGAGCGCGTAAAGCAGCTTGATAAAGCAGCAAAGCGATTGTCTGTGCCCGAAAAAACACTGCTTAACGTATTAAAACTACTTGTTATTGTGCCGGTATTTGCTCTCATCCTCCAAACCGCGTCAAATTGGACCTCGTTACTGTGGGCATTTGTGGTATTTTTGTTTTATCCATTAGTGATTAAACCCGTTCAATACTCTATTTGCGCAAAATATATAGCGCAGCAAACAAGCAAGGAAAATGCATGAAAACCATCCTAGTTACTGGTGGTGCAGGCTATATTGGAAGCCACACCGTTTTACAGCTGCTTGAGCAAGACTTTGGTGTAGTTGTATTAGATAACTTATCAAACGCAAGCGCAGAATCACTAAGACGTGTTGAAGCACTGACAGGTAAGAATGTATCTTTTGTGCAAGGCGATATTCGCGATACCGCGGTACTAGATGATATCTTTAGTGAGCACAGCATTTTTGCGGTTATTCACTTTGCGGGCTTAAAAGCCGTTGGTGAGTCGGTAGAAAAGCCACTGTCGTATTATGAAAACAACGTATATGGCACACTAAACTTATGTAAAGCAATGCAAAAGCACAATGTAAAGAATATTGTGTTTAGCTCATCTGCAACCGTATACGGCGATCCGGCTTCGCTTCCACTTCGCGAAGATATGGCAACAGGTCATCCAACAAACCCTTATGGCATGTCGAAACTAATGGTTGAGCATATGCTAAGCGACCTGTATGTTTCAGACAACGAATGGAACATTGTACTGCTTCGTTATTTTAACCCTGTTGGTGCACACCACTCAGGCCAGATAGGTGAAGACCCTAACGGTATTCCTAATAATCTAATGCCATACATTTCTCAGGTAGCAACAGGTAAGCTACAGCAGCTTAGTGTATTTGGCGACGACTATGACACCGTTGATGGAACAGGCGTACGCGACTATATACACGTTGTTGACCTAGCTAACGGTCACCTAAAAGCATTAGATCGCCTTGCACTTAACATGGGGCTAGATAAATACAACTTGGGAACGGGCCAGGGCTACTCTGTTTTAGAGATGGTAACCGCTTTCGAAAAAGGCTCAGGCAAAAAAGTTCCTTATAAAATTGCCCCTCGCCGTAGCGGTGATGTGGCAGCGTGTTATGCCGACCCAACTAAAGCCGCAACAGAGCTAAACTGGCATGCTGCAAAGGGGCTAGAGGAAATGTGTGCTGATACCTGGAATTGGCAATCACAAAACCCTACAGGCTACCCAAAAGCCTAAACTCAGGCTTCTCTGTGCTTATATTGGATGGGCGCATGCTTATGCGCCCTACTTTCGACTAATTTAACAAACGCACACATCTCGGATATCATTTAGAAAAACAAAAATTTAACCGTGCGCCTTTTCATGTTGAAAACCCTACTAACCTCAATTTTTGCGGTAATGTCTTTTAGTACATTTGCTATTACTCTTGTCGAAGTAAGCCCAGTACACTTTGGTTCAGTATCTGGCCAGCTTGGCCTTAGCTGCAGCATGTCTCAGTTTGGAGTTATTTCAGGTGACTGTGACGCCACCGATAGCGAAATATCTATTGGGCAGATAGTTGTTACTAATTTACCTAGAAACGGATTAATTGAGGTAATTTTGACTGGTAGCAGCAATACATCGCTGAGCTACGCGCCGGTGGCAGAATTAATAGGGGCAAAATCGGGAACAACCTTTCTTTATGATAATCAACCCGTTTATGTAAGGGCTAAAGGAAATGGCGCTGACTTTACAATCAATGTGTTTGGAAATATAACGGTGCAAAGCAATTTAAACTTGCGGCAGCCCTACACCGTTGACTATACGCTTCAGGTAAACCAACAATAACTGCCGCAGAGAGTAACCAAACCTAAACATTCGAATTAGTTACCGTTGTTGTCCTTCTTATCTTCTTGCTCTTCGTATTCTTCAAAGTCAGTGCCTTCAAGCATTGCTTCGAAGTCGGCAAAGTCATCCAACTGTTCTTCTTCAATAACTTTGTCGCCGCTTCTGCCGTCGGTAACACGGAACTCTAGACGTTCAAAGTATGCATTTTTTAGGAAAGCATAATCATCAACAGCTTGCTCAATTTGCGCTTCTTGATCTAACAGCTGTGCTCTTGTTTCAAGAAGTGAAATACCCAATCGTGCGAAGTTTAAACCACCATCTATCAGTGTCATCGGGAAAGCGAAACCATCAACATAATCTCCGGTAAAACTTCGCGGATCGCTTGGACCTAGGAAAGGTAGCATCAAAAACGGACCAGTTTCTACGCCCCACACACCTAAGGTTTCACCAAACTGCTCTTCTTTTCTGTCCAAACCAATTTTAGATGCCACATCAATTGTGCCAAGCAAGCCAACCGTGGAATTAATTAAAAAGCGTGCAAGGCTATCGAGACCATCATCCACCTTACCTTGCAATAAGTTGTTAGTAAGGTTGGCAGGTTCTTCTAAGTTTTGTGCGGCATTTAACAAGCCTGTACGAGCAAATTGTGGCATAACAGACACGTAGGCAACGGTTACTGGGCGAAGAATATAGGCGTCTAGTACTTCCCAGTTAAAGTCCCACACCACGCGGTTTACCGATTCAAGCGGATCTCTTGGGTCAGACGTATCAACAGCTGCTGGTTCATTTGCCGTTAGTTCTTGTGATGAACTGTTTTGTGAAGCAACGTTTTGTGAAGCTTGCTGTTGTGCATTATTACTCGCACATCCACCCAACAAGCTTATTACAATCAGTAACCCAGCAGTGAGTGACTTTGAAAAATCCATAACTACAGTTCCTTATCTACAGTCACATTTAATGAAGAAATTTGCCCACTAACAACGGGGCTTAACGTCGTACCTTCCCACTCACCTTCAGAAACAGACACATCTCCATCTAATGACAAGCGTGCGGTGATTTTCGCAGATGACAGTGATGCCAATGTATATTGCGGCATCATCGCGTTGTCTGTGGTTAACTGTACCGTTAAAGGGAAACCTTGAATAGGCATTTTCAATACCGCCGCCGGCATTTTATTTTCTGACGTTGCATCTTGTGCAAAAACAATTAAGAAGCCGCGTTTAGGTGCGCTCTCTTTTGCGTCCTCTGACATACTTATCGTCACTGAAAATCCTGTAGCAGACGCACTTGCAACAGACGTATCGTCATTTTCGGAAGGACTATTTTCAGTAGCGTCAGGTACATTAAGCGACTGTGATTCTAATTCGCTAATGCGCGAACGCAAACGCATTGTCATATCACTGTCTGGCGAAAGTTTCGATTCAACCTGCGCAAAGTAGCGCTTTGTATTTTCGAGGTCGCCGAGCTGCGCAGAAACCACAGCCGTCATGAGCGCTAAATTATCATTCTCTGGGTTATTGCCTAACAAGCTTAATAATACACGCTGCGCTCGCTCTAAGTTGTTTACGTCACCTGTCGTCATCAGCGCTTGTGCTAGCGTGATGCGGTTATTCGTATTGTTGGGTGACAGACTCACGGCCTTATCAATAGCTTCAATTGCTTGCACCTCTTGACCGATACTCAACATTAATCGGCCAAAGTACATCCACCCGGTATCATCATCAGGCTCTTCACGAAGTCGTTGACGAATGGCTAGCGCCAAATTTGCAATATCTTTTTGTGAAAGGTTGTTGGCATTTCCATTTGCAAGTTGTTGGCTTAATTTAGGAAGTGCATCAATGGCCTCACTTGCCTGCGTTACACGCTGCATTTGATTCACTTGTGAATAAACAATGGCGCCTGCAGCAATGGCTATAACACCCCCTAGGGCTATAGGCAGCTTTGCGCCACCTTTTTGTCTAGTTTCGAATGCACTTTCATCTACAAGCGCAAGTTTAAGTTCATCTACGGCTTGGCGTTTGTCGTGCTCTGTAATTAACCCTTCGCTTACTTCCCTATCAAGTTCAGCCAAACGCTGCTTAACAATTTGCGTGTTACTAAGACTATCTTGCTTCGCATGATTTTTTTGTCGTAGCCAGGGAAAAGCAATTATTAGCAAAACAAACGTAATTAGCCCAGATACAATCAAATAAAACTCAGACCAACTCATTCTTTTTCTTGCTCCAACATTGCATCCGCTTTAGCCAGCTTTGCAGCCATATCTTCAGGTGGGGTTACGCTTCGTCTTCGAATGACAAAAAGCAGAGCAATAAAAATGAATAAAACAGGGCCTGCCCATAACCACAATGTTGCCGCGGTCACCGGTGGCTGATAGTGCACAAAGTCGCCATAGCGCGCTTTCATGTAATCAATAACTTCCTGTTCCGATTTCCCCTGTTTGAGCAAACTATAAACCTTCCTACGCATATCATGGGCAATCATCGCGTCGCTGTCTGCTATGTTTTGGTTTTGACACATAGGACAGCGCAACTCCGCAGTTAAGCGCAAAAAGCTGGCTCGCTGGGCCTCAGAGTCGAATGTGAACTTATCTTCGGCTGCACTCACGCCGCCAACATGCAAAGCAAGAAGAATAAATATTGCGAAAATACGCGTTACTAAATTAGCGCGATGGGTTGAGAGGCTTAAATCAATCATTCGGCTGCCTCACTTACTTCATTGGCTAAATCATTTAGCGATTCATTGCGAAGCTTCTCGTACAACGGCCCTATTTTGTTGCGCCATACTCGCTCATTAATGTCGCCTATATGGTGCATGCGAATGATGCCTGAGGCGTCGATGACAAAATGCTCTGGAGCGCCAGTCACGCCCAAGTCTAACGAGGTGTCTCGATATACATCGAAAATATTAAACGCGTAAGGGTTACCATAACGACTTAACATCTCCACTACTTCTTGTTGTACTCGAGTGAGTGTTTTTGTCCCAAAGTCTGGGTCTAAATCTTGGTCGAAATATAACCCAACAATGTGAACACCTTGTTCGTTTTTGAGCTGAGTGAGATAGGGCATTTCTACCGCACACGTTACACACCAAACGCCCCACACGTTTAAAATAGTAACCTGCCCTTTTAAATCTTCGGGCGTATACGTAGTGTCTGGGTTCATTAAGTCTGGTAAAGAAAACGGAGGAAGCGTTTTATCTTTTACCTGAGAGTCTAATTCTCGTGGATCTGAAAACAATCCTTTAAAAAGAAAGACTACCAATAACAAAAACAGTACCAGCGGAATGGCAACTAGCGGGGCTTTTTTCACTATGCGTCTCCTTTTGCGGCAACACTTGAATTGCTAACAGCATTGCTTCCCTTCATGGCAGCGAAGGCATTTTTTACCTTTTTCACTTTTGCCATTCGATAGCGTTTATCGCTAATCGAGAAAATACCACCTATAGCCATAACTACAGCGCCAGCCCAAAGCCATATGACAAAAGGCTTAATGTAGATTCTTATTGCCCAAGCGCCGTTGTCTAATGGTTCTCCCATGGCAATAAATAAGTCTCGTGCAATGGTTGAATGAATAGCCGCTTCAGTCATAGGCATACGTTGTACTATGTAAAGACGCTTTTCTGGCACCAACTGCGCAATAAATTCACCCTTTTGAGAAACGTCAAACACACCAGCGTCGGCATTATAGTTTGGCCCTTCAATTTCTTTTACTGCTTTAAACGTAAAGTCATACCCAGACAGTGTAACGGTGTCGCCTACGTCCATTCTTACATCGCGCTCAAGCTCGTAATTAGACACTAAGGTAACGCCAATAATTAAAATAGCGAATCCAACGTGACCTAACACCATTCCCCAATGGCTAGGCGTTAGCTTGCCAAGCTTTTTAATAAGCGTGTTATTGTCGTTGTTATCGGGCATGGCTGAAATACGTTGCATTACTTCTTGTGTTGTAGTGACTAAAATCCAAAACACCAACACCATACCAAGTACGCCCATAAAGGTTGGCGTGTCGTAAGTAAAATTAACCAGCACGCCTGCACTTAGCGCTATACCACCAGCAAGCAATAGCTGCTTTTGTAACTCGCTCGCTTTTTGCTGCTTCCAACGCGTTAATGGGCCAAGGCCCAACATCAACACAAACGGCACAATTAACAGCGTAAACATCTGGTTGAAAAACGGTGCGCCCACAGAAATACTGCCCAAGCCTAGTTCCTTATGAACTAGCGGTAAAAGCGTACCAAGTAGCACTACCAAAGTGGCAGCACATAAAAATACGTTATTACCCATCAATAAAACTTCACGTGAGAAAGCTTGATAACGCCCAGGGCTTTTGAGAGATGAGGCTCGCAGTGCATATAACAGCAGACCGAAACCGCTAAGTACAATCAAAATGCCAAGTATAAACAGCCCTCGTGTAGGGTCGCTGGCAAATGAGTGTACTGAAACAATCACCCCAGAGCGCACTAAAAAAGTGCCAAGCAAGCTTAAACTGAACGCAGCAATGGCAAGTAACACTGTCCAAGACTTAAACGCCTTGCGCTTTTCAGTAACCGCCAAAGAATGCATTAATGCGGTGCCCACTAACCAAGGCATAAATGACGCATTTTCTACAGGATCCCAAAACCACCAGCCACCCCAGCCTAGTTCGTAATAAGCCCACCAACTACCCAGTGCGATACCAACGGTTAGAAAAGCCCATGCGGCAATCACCCAAGGGCGAGACCAACGTGCCCAAGTTGAGTCCAATTGGCCTGAGATCAATGCCGAAATAGCAAAAGCAAAGGCAACTGAAAACCCGACGTACCCCATGTAGAGCATAGGTGGGTGGATGATCATACCAAAATCTTGCAATAGCGGATTTAGGTCTCGTCCATCCACAGGGAAAAATGGCAGCATGCTGTTGAACGGATTTGAAGTAAGCAGCATAAATAGGTAAAAGCCGATACCGACCATGCCTAGTACCGATAGCACTCTTGCCACCATAGCAAGTGGAATGCCCTTGCTGAATATGGCAACCGCTACTGTCCATACGGAAAGCATTAGCACCCACAATAGGAAGGAGCCTTCATGCCCACCCCACACAGCAGTAATCTTGTAATATATCGGCAGGCGGCTATTAGAGTGTTGAGCAACGTAGGCAACGCTAAAATCGTCTGTGACAAAAGCGTAGGTTAAGCATAAGTAGGCAATCAGTGTAAAAAGAAACAAGCCAATAGCTAAAGGCTTAGCCGTCGCCATCAGTGTTTCATGCTGACGATGCGCACCCCACAACGGATAAACAGCGAGCAAAATAGACAACACTAACGCTAAGGTAAGCGCAATATTACCAATCTCCGGGACCATAATTTACATCCCTCCAGAATTGTCGATAGTAGCAGGCTCGCTTGGTGAGTTATATGAAGGCATATTCTCAGGTTTTACGTGCTTAATGCCTTTCATCTTCTCAGCAAGCTCAGGCGGCATGTACTCTTCATCGTGCTTGGCTAATACTTCTTGTGCTTTAATACTTGTGGAATCCGTTAAAACTCCCGTTGCTACAATGCCCTGCCCTTCTCGGAAAAGGTCAGGAAGAATACCGCTGTAAGTCACGGTAACAATGGGGCCGGTGTCCATCAAATCGAACGATACCGCCAAGCTTTCGCTGTCGCGTTTTACACTTCCTGGCACTACCATGCCACCGATACGAAGGCGCTGACCAACTTGTGGCTTTTGCCCGTTCTTACCTTCAACGATTTCGCTAGGCGTGTAAAAAAGGTCAATACTGTCGTTTAATGCATAAAGCATTAAACCAATTGCACTTATAACTAACAAACCGACTATGCCTACTACGGCTAATCGCTGCTTTCGTCTGGGATTCATGCAACTATCTCACTTCGAAAAACTAAAAAATTTATTCAAAGAAAAGCACTAAGTGTTTTTCTTTATGTACTTGTTCACAAGCTCTTATATCTGCTTCACTTGTATTTGGTGCGCTTAACAATAAATGCCGCGCAACCTTACTGTGCGTGAGTATTTTCTTGTCGCGCCTTTTTAATACGCGCTTTGCGCTCTTGCTCTACAATCACTGCTTTTAAAAGCGAAGACTGTTTTAAATAACTTTGTACGGCAATGATGCCCATTGACAAAAATGTAACGCCGAACGACAACCATACGTAAAACGCATAGCCACCCATATTGATAAAATCAGAGAAAGACTCAAACTGCATACTATCTTTTCCCCTCTATATGTTGCTGCGCTAATGCTTGCACCCAAGGTCGATGCAACTCGCGCAACACTATTTCGTTTCTAAGCCTAACTGTTGTTACTGCGCCGATAAACAAGGCAAAACCCAACAGATTAATGAGCAATGGCCAGAGCATTTCAGGGGCAATGGAAGGGTTGTCGAACTTACTGATCGTGGCTCCCTGATGAAGCGTGTTCCACCACTCTACCGAATAATGAATAATGGGTATGTTTACCACGCCTACAAGTGCCATAACGCCTGCCGCTTTGCCTGCTTGCTGTTTATCTTCAAAAGCCCCATACAGCGCAATAACGCCCATGTACAAAAACAACAAAATAAGTTCTGAGGTCAGCCTTGCATCCCATACCCACCATGCTCCCCACATAGGTTTACCCCATGCAGCACCGGTAAATAAGGCGATAAAGGTCATTACCGCACCAATAGGCGCCATCGCGATCATGCTCATGTAAGCTGTGCGCCACTGCCAAACCATGCCCACTAGTGCAGCTATTGCCATAGCAACGTATGTGCCCATAGATAAAATGGCGCTTGGAACGTGAATGTAAATGATGCGAAAAGAATCGCCTTGCTGATAATCTTGTGGGGCAAACGCAAGCCCCCATACAGTGCCTATCGACAAACACAACAATGCCCCAGCCCAAAACCAAGGCTGTAAGGTTAAACAAAGCTGGTAAGCCCGCTCTGTTTTAGCGTATGGGTGTAACCACTTCCACATTAGTTCTGACTCACTTTTAAAGAATACGCTATGGCAAAAGGCGCTAATGCCGCTGCCAACAAAAGCATGGCGGCGATAATAGCAAGTTGAGACTGATAAGGTAATTGCAGTGCAGCAGAATCTACTGCTGACGTGGCAAAAATCAGTAACGGAATAAAAACAGGGATAAGTAGCAGTGCAAGTAATACACCGCCTTTTTGTAATCCCACGGTAAGCCCAACAGCGATGGCACCCACCAAGGACAATAATGGAGAACCCAGTAGCAAGGTAAGCATAAGAGCAATGTACATGTCGTATGTTAAATTCAAAAACATTGCTAGAAGCGGTGACAAAATTAACAAAGGCACAAAGCTTACCAGCCAATGCACAGCAACTTTAACTGCACTGACAGCAGGTAACGCCATGCCCGAGAGCATGTATTGTTCCAGTGCTCCGTCTTGGAAATCGTCTCGAAACAACCGCTCCATGGCTAGAAGCGAAGACAAAATGGCCGCAATCCAAATGACGCCGGGTCCAATACGCTGTAATGTTTCAGGCGCTGGGCTGACCCCCAAAGGAAACAGCGTAACCACCATCAGCAAAAACATGAGCGGCTGCACTAACTCTGCTTTTTGTTTAAAAGCGATATGTAAATCGCGTTTGAAAATTCCCGCATACAACGACATTAGAAACGGTACTCCAAGTCAAATACACGATGTTCACCTGCATCTTGCGATAGTAATTGATGTGATGTTGTGATGACCAAACCACCCTTGCTCACATGGTCATTCATAGCGCTCTCAAGCATGGCAACGCCTTTCACATCTAATGCTGTAAATGGTTCATCTAATATCCATACTCGCGCTGGTTTAAGCCATAAACGCGACAAAGCAACGCGGCGCTGCTGGCCCGCAGATAAGTAACGCACTGGCACATCTTCTAAACCCACTAGTCCTACTTTTGCTAGTGTGTCGTAAAGTGTTCCTTGGTTTTGCTGTACGTTATGTTGGGCTAGCCAAAAGCCCAGATTGTCTAAAGCAGAGAGGCTTCCGTTAGTGCCACTCTTGTGGCCTAAATAAAGCAGCTGACGGTAGTAATCTTTTGGGTACTGCTGAATATCTTGGCCCGCAAATTTTACACAGCCGTCATCTGGGGCACTAAGCCCTGTTAATATGCGAAGTAAACTGGTTTTCCCAGCACCGTTAGGGCCGCGCAAGTACAGTAATTCACCGGCATTCACGTTTAGTGATAAGCCTTCAAATAAAACTCTGTCTCTTTTGCTGCACGTTACCCTGCAAGCCTCTAACACGGCCTAAATACCTCAAATCCAATTAAAGCTGATTTATAACCGCGATAGTCTACCACAAGCACGCTTCTTCGCAGTCGCGAAATCCAATTAAATATGATTTACTTCAATAACAAAGGAGGTTTTTATCTATTCCTCCTAATGCGAAAGAGAGGAAAGAGATAAGGAAAATAGACGCAATGCCGATATTACTACTATGACCACACCGCTTTCATCGCTAATTGCCAACGCTACCGCAAACAAATCGGTAGAGTTAACTGCTGCCCAAACTAATCCAAAACAAATTCAGCCGCTTAGCAATGTAGCGCTAGCAAACGCCACAGCATTGGCTAACTCAGCAAGAGCGACCATCGCGAGACTGCCAGAACAAATTCTTTCAATCACGTCGCAGCCTACAAATAGTGCATCAGCAAGTTCAGTACCTCAGTCGATAAATGTTCAAGTACCCACGGATGTGTATCAACAAACACTACATCATGCGCGACTTTCTTTATTAAATAACGCCGAATTACCGAAGACTAACTCTCCTTCGGGCGCATTGGCACTGCTTTCCACTGCATCACAAGCGCAGTCATCGGTGAATATTTCACGCTCTGATGTGGATTCTTTAATTAAGGCAATAGAGCAGGCTATTTTAAAAAATACGGCAGCAGCTTCAATAAAAGCCACAGTTTCTCAACGCCCAGAAGGTCAGTTAGCGCTTACCACCTCACAAGGGAATGTACTCAACTTACCTGAGATAAACAGTAAATCTGAACAAGCGCTTAGAAATTTGATAGGGCAACGTGTCGCTGTTTCATTGGTAAATAGCACCGGAACTGCCACGTTACTAAGTATTCAGCCGGAAAGAACAGGTTCATTGCCGTTGCAGGTCCCACTAAATGGCAAGTCTGCTGAAGGCGCTTCTGTTAAAGCCAATGCTCTTACAAACAGTCTTATCCAGGCTGCTTTACAGCAAGGTACTGTCGCCGTCGATATTAAAAACTCTGCGCTTCTCAACCGCTTTTTGCCTCAAAACGTCGGTCAGGAGCAGAATGTGCTGCAAAGCACAGCGCTTGTCTCGTTAACTCAGGCCACTGCAGATAAAAATCAGTTAAGCAATCAACTTACACTGAACATTGCGCAGCGAAAGGCACTTGTAACGTTTTCGTCTGCGGATCTCAATAGCGCTATTCCATCGCTTTCAAAATCAGACACTGCCAACTTGTCGCTAAACGCAATACCACAAGGCAAAGTTTTACCTGCAAACAATGCTGTATTGGCGAATTCACTTACCGATGGTCTTGGCGCTCAAGAAAAAGCAAACATGAATGAAAAAGGCCAAGACCCTAGAGCGTTAAAAGGCACTGATGTACATCAAGCAATAAGTACGTTATCACGTGTATTGCTAAGCCAAACAGGCAGTACAAGGGAGGCACTGTCGCAATTACTTTCTACGGTACAAGGGCGCGAAAGCACAGCGTTACCGACAAACGCGTTGCTAAAACTTACACAACAACTCACTGGAGTTGACGCTTTAAACGCAAAACCAGCGGGCCCTTTACCTCAAAAAGCAGAAAATGCCAGCTCAGCAGCGTTAGATAAAACCATACCTGCATCGCAAGGTGAGATTACTCCTTCTAAAACCGAACCCTCTAAAAGCGAGCATTTGAAAAATCAGGCATCTCGGCCTGAAATTAACGCAGCACAAAATACAATTAAGAACGCCTTACAGCCAGACACCTCACAGCAAACCGATAAATCGCTTGCTTCACTGGCTGCCTCGGTTGGCGCTCAGGCCAAAACGCTATCAAGCAATGTATTAACAAGCGTTCTTCAGCAGTTTGCTTCAAGCGTTTCTAAACAGACAACTGTTACATCTGCATCTACTGTATCCGCACCAGCATCAACAAAAACAGAAGGGCAAGCCACAGCGATAAGCGATGCAAAAGCCGATGTAATAAAAGGAGAGAACGCTCAAACCACTTCGAAGTTAAGCGCTTCGCAGACAATACAGGATATCTCGCAACAATCACTGCCAGAACGTATTCAACAAGTACTTTCTACCGCGGCATTGGTTACAACGCCAACAACATTAACCACTCCGGTTAATCAATCGGGCTTTGTTCAAGGGCTCGTCACGATTTTACAACTTGCGCTTGCGGGTCGCGCTCTTCAGCGCCAGCCAAGCCTTAAAACATTAATTGATAGCTCTGACTCTTTAATAGCAAAAACGCTGAGTAATATGGGCGTTTCAACTACACCAAGTAGAGTAAGCCAGGATGTGAATCAGCTCGATAACCGCCAGCAGCTGTTGTCGCAACTTAAAACACTGTTGGCCAGTCATCAGCAAACAAAGGTAAGTAATGCAGAATCGCGAATACAGGGCCAAGAGGCGTTTTATTACATTTTACCGTCTTTGTCTCAAACACAGGCACCAACAGAACTACTGATACAACGGGAAAAAGAACGTCAAAACCAACAAGAACAATCACAAGATAAGCGCAAACTGTGGAACGTTACCATGAAGCTAGATATAGGCGATGCAGGTCAAGTACTGGCAAAATCGAAGATAGACCAAAACACTATCACGTTAAGCTTATATGCATCGAACGATATCATTCTACGAAGACTTGCAGATACTCTTCCCTACCTCACAAAACGATTATCGTCTCTTGGGCTTGAAGTAGCAGAAGCCAACTATCAGCGAGGACAGATACCAGACACGTTGAACACACGCCCACACCAAATATTTGAGACACGTGTATGAGCGACAACAATAAAGCCAAAAGGGCTATTGGCCTCAAATACGAAGGTGGAGACAAGAAAAACACACCTAAGGTTGTGGCTAAGGGTTATGGTGATTTAGCACAAGCTATTATCGCAATGGCAGAAGAAACAGGGATCCTCATTCATGAAGATCCTTATCTTAGTGAAGTATTAGCTACGCTTGATGTAGGGCAAGACATACCAGAATCGCTTTACTATGTCATTGCCGAACTGCTTGCTTATTCCTATGTACTTCAGGGAAAAATCCCTCCCGGATGGGAAGGAATTATCAAGCGGATTGACTTTGAAGTGTAAGAATAATCCTATCAGGCGGTTTGTGCCTCGAAACAAATTACAACGAAATGTAAAAAGCCCGCTACTGTAGCGGGCTTTGACTATCATCAATAAAAGTTGAAACGATAGCGAGTATCTATCTAAACAGTACCTTTTCTTTATTAAACCAATGAATACAGAAGTAAATAAGGCCAGCAGCTATTACTGCGGTTGAAGAGAAAATGCCGAACAAAGCGAAATAGTCCATCGTGCCTTTAAACAGCTCTTTCATTGCAAGCGCTACATTAGTTAGCGGTACCCACACCCATCCGCCTTTAAGCTCAACACCCGGCATCATTGCAATAAGCACAGGGAATATAACTACCATGATGAGTGAGCCCATGTAGCTTTGTGCTTCTTTAAATGAACGCGCATAAATAGAAAGCGACAATAGCACCGCTGCAAAAACAGCAACCACGGGGACCAACATTAGGAAGATAAGGAAGAAATCAACAAGGCCAATCATCGACATAATTTTTACTACAAATTCGACGGCCATGCCTTGTGATAATACTAATCCCCAGAGTGCCATGGACGACACCGTAATAAGCGCGGTAATAATGCCCGCAACGGCTATAGTAAAGAATTTACCCAGCACGAGTTTGTGTCTGTCCATTGGTGATATAAGTAACGTTTCTAGCGTGCCACGCTCTTTCTCGCCTGCCCCTAAATCGGCCGCTGGCGCCATTGCACCCTGTAAGCATAGAATAAAGATAAAGTAAGGTAACGCACCACCAATACGTTCGCCCCACACTTCTCTGTCGTCTGCTACATTTTGTTTTTCAATCTCTATAGGTTTTAACAAGGCAACTTGCTGCGACTCATTTAAACCCAGTGAAGAAAAAGCGGTTTGTTGGAACGTGTCTGAATACTCGTCAACAATGTCTGAAACACGGCCCATTACCTTATTCAAGCCAGCATCGTTTAAATATAGTTGAAGTGTATGCTGCCCAGAATTTAGAACATCGCTGTTGAAGCCTTCTGGAATGACTAGTACGAAGTCTAGCGTTTCGTTTTTGATTAGCTTCGCATAATCGGTCTCATTACCAATTGCGACTTCTTCGAATTTATCGCTAGCATCACTAAACGATTGCACAATAGCTGGCGCATAGGCTTCACCAACAATAGCGTACTTAAGTACTTTATTTTCAGCTTTGTCAGCGGCTGAGCTCATAAAGAACATGGCCACACCAAAGATGGCTGGAAACAGAAGCAGCGGTAAACCAATCATAAATATGATGGTTTTTCTGTCTCTTAAAAGCTCTTTGAATTCCTTTTTAAAGATTAACCACATTGCTTGTCTCCTCAGAATCCATTGATAACGTTTTTAAGAAACTCTTATGCATTTGACCACCTGAGAGCGCGCTAAACGCCGCAAGCGAGTCGTTAAATACCGTTTCACCTTGATTAATCACCGTAACTTTGTCGCACAGTGTTTGTACTTCATCTAAATGATGGGTAGAGAAGATAACCGGTGTGCCTTTATCTTTAAGGCGTTGGATAAACTCCATCACCGTGCTGGTTGCCATAATATCTAAGCCCGTTGTAGGCTCGTCCAATACAACCAATGCCGGCTCGTGAATAACCGCACGGGCAATAGAGACTTTTTGCTTCATACCCGACGAAAAGTTTTCAGCACGTCGGTCTAAGAAGTTTTGCATATCTAAGAGGTCTGCCATTTCTTCAATTCGCGAATTAATGACGTCTTTAGGAATACCGTGCAGCTCACCAAAGTAACTTATGTTTTCTCTACCGCTTAGCCTTCCATATAAGCCTGTAGAGCTAGATAGAAAACCAATCTTCTTACGTGCAATATTTGGGTTGGCAAGTACGTCTTCACCACCAATTAATACTTTACCGCTGTCTGGGCGCAATGCGGTTGATAACATGCGTAATGTAGTGGTTTTTCCGGCGCCGTTCGGGCCTAACAAACCCAAGACTTGACCTTGGTCACAAGTAAAAGACACATCTCTTACCGATTGAAAATAACGCCCTTTTAACCTTGGATCCTTCTTTTCTTGTTCGCTTAGCTTTTTAGGGTTTTCCACCTCAAATCGCTTCGCGAGACCTGATATTTCAATCATTTCCCTTCCCTCTTTATTATCACGTAACGTTTCAATGTTGTTTTTTAGTTTTATTTTTTATAAGAAAAACAATGCCCAAAAACCACTTACAAAGCATATAGTCTTTCTTACTTAAATTTTATTACAGCATCTCGCTTTTTTTATTAGTGCACAAGTTTCAAACGGCAATTAAGTGTTAATAAATATGTAGCTGCTTATTTCTCACTTAAGCTATGAATTCAAGACATAAAAAACCCACCTAGCGGTGGGTTTTAAAAAGTCATCGAAGCGATAATTTTATTCTGGCTGCATCTCATCTTCTTGAGGTAATGCTTCTTCAGCCTTCATCGTTTTTGATAGCAGTAATTCCTGACGGATTTTAGTTTCAATCTCATTGGCAATTTCAGGGTTTTCTTTTAGGAACTTCATTACGTTCGCTTTACCCTGGCCAATTCTATCGCCTTTATAGCTGTACCATGCGCCGGCTTTATCAACTAACTTCTGCTTAACGCCTAGGTCGATAAGCTCAGCTTCTTTACTGATACCTTCGCCATAGCGAATCATAAATTCAGCTTGTTTAAACGGAGGTGCTACTTTGTTTTTCACAACTTTAACACGCGTTTCGTTACCTACTACCTCGTCGCCTTCTTTAACCGCACCAATACGACGGATATCTAGACGTACAGATGAGTAGAACTTAAGCGCGTTACCACCAGTAGTGGTTTCTGGGTTACCAAACATAACACCAATCTTCATACGAATTTGGTTGATGAAGATACAAAGTGTATTTGAGCGCTTGATGTTAGCGGTAAGCTTACGAAGCGCTTGTGACATTAGACGTGCCTGAAGACCAACGTGAGAGTCACCCATGTCACCTTCAATTTCCGCTTTAGGTGTCAGAGCCGCTACCGAGTCAACAATAACCACGTCTACCGCGCCAGAGCGCACCAGCATGTCGCAGATTTCTAGCGCTTGTTCACCCGTATCAGGCTGAGAAACAAGAAGCTCATCAATGTTTACACCTAGCTTTTCCGCGTAAACAGGGTCAAGCGCGTGCTCCGCATCGACGAACGCACAGGTTTTACCTTTGCGCTGAGCTTCTGCAATAACCTGAAGGGTAAGCGTTGTTTTACCTGATGACTCTGGACCATAAATTTCTACAACACGACCACATGGCAAACCACCTATGCCTAATGCAATATCGATGGTAAGTGAGCCCGTTGAAATAGCTTCAATATCCATGGCTTGGTTGTCGCCCAAGCGCATGATTGCACCTTTACCAAATTGCTTTTCAATTTGGCCAACTGCGGCGGTTAAAGCTTTTGATTTATTATCGTCCACGTCATTATCCTCTAGGATTAGCGGTTAAATTCTGTATTAAGTAGCATTAAGTTTATTAACACTACCAAATGATAGGTGCATTCTATACTGTACAAGCATACAGTTTCAACCAGTGTTTTTATTTTTCGCGCAACATTTTTAATAAATAGGAAATAGCAAAGTGAATTGCGGCACTTCTTACCTGGTTGCGATCGCCACTAAATACTTGTTTTACTTGCGCTACGTTGTCGCCACAAACGAAACCAAACCAAACAGTGCCAACAGGTTTTTCTTCGCTGCCGCCACCCGGGCCTGCTATTCCACTTACCGTTACCGCTACTTGAGCACCACTTCTTCGGCACACGCCTTTAGCCATTTCTTTTACGGTGTGCTCAGATACTGCACCATGTTTAATTAGCGTTTGTTCAGAAACGCCCAATTCATATTGCTTTGCTTCATTTGAATAGGTCACCCAAGACTGATTAAACCAATCGGAACTTCCCGCAACGCTTGTAAAGGCAAAGGCAACACCTCCTCCGGTGCACGACTCCGCACTTGAAACCGTCCACTCTTTTTCTCTTAACACGTCGCCCAATGCTAATACTTGCGCAGTTAATGCGCTATCAAGCTGTAAAGGGCTAGCGTTTACAGTAGATTCGGTTGAAAATGTCGAATTCATAACGTTGTGCCTTATCACACCTGTCGTGCTTTATGAGGTTATGCTTTTCAAGGTTGTTCTTTATAAGTTCAAGCTTGATATTAGCCGTTGTGAGTTTATCATTTATTTCCTTCAACAGGCATTAAACCCAGCAACAAAATTACAGAGGCTTTTTTTTGGAATCACATACTCCCATGATGCGCCAGTACCTAACAATTAAGGCGCAGCATCCGAATATTTTATTGTTTTATCGCATGGGTGACTTTTACGAGTTGTTTTATGACGATGCCAAAAAAGCAGCCGAGCTATTAGATATTTCTCTTACCGCTAGAGGAAAGTCAGGCGGTGAGCCTATTCCTATGGCAGGTGTGCCCTATCATGCCGTTGAAAGCTATTTATCTCGCCTTGTTAAAATGGGCGAATCGGTTGCTATATGCGAGCAAGTAGGCGACCCAGCCACCAGTAAAGGTCCTGTTGAACGTGCGGTGCAACGTATTGTTACGCCAGGCACAGTAACCGATGAAGCGCTTTTAGAAGAACGTCGCGACAATATTCTAGCGGCCGTATGTGGCCATAGCATGCACTACGGCCTGGCCACCCTTGATGTTACCAGCGGGCGCTTTGTGATTTTTGAAAGCGACAGTGATGAAGGGTTGCTCGCAGAAATTCAGCGAGTAAATCCCGCTGAACTTCTCTACCCGGAAGGGTTTGAAAGCTTGCCGCTTGTTGAAAACCGAAAAGGGCTTCGCCGTCGTCCTGAATGGGAGTTCGATATCGACACGGCCAACGAGCAGCTAAATGCGCAATTTGAGACAAAGACTCTCGACGGTTTTGGCATAAAAGGGGTTACTAAAGGCTTAGGTGCCGCAGGCTGTGTTTTGCAATATGTAAAGGATACACAGCGCACAGCGTTACCGCACATTCGCCGTATTCAAACAGAGCAGCAAGACAGTCGGGTACAACTTGATGCTGCCACTCGCAGAAACCTAGAGCTTACTCACAATTTATCTGGCGGTCAGGAAAACACCTTATTTAGCGTAATGGATACCACCACAACGGCCATGGGTAGCCGTATGTTACAACGCATAATCCATTCACCGCTGACAGATCAGCATGAACTACATAGCCGTTTGGATGCAGTAGAGACTTTCATTAACGATGACCCAGAAGATATTCGCGGTGCACTAAAACACATTGGTGATATTGAGCGCATTATGGCGCGTTTGGCGCTGCGCTCTGCTCGACCGCGCGATTTTGCACGTTTAAAAAATGCATTTAATGCACTACCTGATTTGCAAGATGCCCTTGGTCGTTTTGATACCGGACAAGTAAGAAGCATTAGCGAAACTATCGGTACCTACCCTGAATTGCAGACGTTGCTTAACGAAGCAATCATTGATAACCCACCGGTAGTTATTCGCGACGGTGGTGTAATTGCAGAGGGCTTCAATGCTGAACTTGATGAGCTACGTAAACTATCGCAAGGTGCCACCGATTACTTAGATGCCATGGAGCAGCGCGAACGCGAGCGCACCGGAATTTCCACCCTAAAAGTAGGTTACAACAAAGTTCATGGGTTCTTTATTGAAATTAGCCGCGCAAATAGCGCTGCAGCGCCAGCAGAATACATTCGCAGGCAAACGCTTAAAAATACCGAGCGCTACATTACGCCAGAGTTAAAAGAGCACGAAGATAA
>ENA-OWNT01001885-OWNT01001885.1-seawater-metagenome-genome-assembly--contig:-NODE-1885-length-23858-cov-4.873849_pt1 | contig 23858 bp, 14 predicted proteins | sample MGYA00238136_ERZ651165 | MGnify/ENA primary metagenome ERZ651165 (study PRJEB26861, sample SAMN08777766) | seawater metagenome | isolation source: coastal seawater | place: USA: Florida | collected...
TGGGGTTGTGACTTCACTTTTTAACCACTCAAGGGCCATAAAGAGCGTTGCAACAATTATCAAGGCCAGAGTATAAACAGTTAGCCGCTTGAACAGTTTTTTCGAACTTGGTTTTAAATCTCGAGAAGTGGCGTGCTCTGCGATTGAAGACATCAACTTACTCCACTTCGCTGGCAAGATTGATTTGTTCAATACCAGCAAGTTTTGCCTGATCTATCACTTGTACTAAGCGTTCAGTTGTAACTTGTTTGTCAGCTTGAATAACCAGTGGCCGTTTATCGTTTTGCGTGGCTTGTAATAAGGTAGCTCTGATCCCATTGATACCAATATTGGTGCCGCCATACATGACTTTTCCGTCTTGGGTAACAGCTAACAGTAAAATCGACTTTTGTAATTGTTGACTAGATACTGCTGTGGGCTTATCGACTTCAACTCCGGTTTCTTTGACAAATACGGTGGTAACGATAAAGAAAATCAACAGTATAAATACCACATCAAGCAGCGGTGCTAGGTCGATATCTTGTTTGCTATTTGCTTCAACATATTGCTGTAAAGAAGGTTTCATTGTGCCTCCGCTACAAATATAGATTGTTTATAAACATGGCTAAGTAGCTGTTGTAATAACAAAGCAGGAAGCGCGAGCACTAAACCTAATTGTGTGGTGAGCAGTGCATCAGAAATACCGCCAGTCATAATTTCTTCTTGGCTTATGCCAAAATTGACCGCGATAAAATCGAAGGTACTAAGAAGACCGTCAATGGTGCCGAGCAATCCTAATAAGGGTAAAGCGCCAATTAAGGTTTTTATAGGAGATTGCCAGTTTTCGACATTTGCCTGCCATTGTTGGGTGAGTGCTTGAGTACATAAAAGTTCAAGTAGCACTCCATAGCAAAATAATGCAAGTAGCAGCAGTGCAAGGATAATAGGGTTGTTGAGTTGCTGCAATGTCGTCTCTAGCATGGCAGCTCCTCAGCTTCGAAAGCGGGTTTCTCAGTCTGACTTAATGCAATTGCTAGGCGCTCTAGCTGATTGTCATAACTCTTTACAAAGCGATTAAGTAAGGCACTTAGTATTAAAGCAGGGATCGCAACGATAAGGCCCAACTCGGTGGTGATGAGCGCCTGCGAAATACCACCGGATACTACGGCAGCATCGCCCGAGCCAAATATATTCATCATCATAAAGGTGTGGATCATGCCAGAAACAGTACCTAACAGACCCAGTAATGGTGCAACAGCGGCACAGGTGGTAATTACCCCTAAATATTTTTCGTTTTGATGTTTTTGTAATTTAAGAATATCGACAAGGTGGTCGTCTCGCTTTTGTGAAACATCAATGCTTATTACAGTTTCAACGAGCTGTGCTTGTACATTCGGTAGTTGTTTAATTAACTGCGCAAGTTTATTTTGCTGTTTTGATTTAATGAGCTCATTACACTGCTGAGCAAGGTTTAAGTCGATTTTCGGCAAGCGAATGAGTTGTACGGCTTTGAACAGTGCAATAAGCACCGCTGCAACGGCAAAGAGTAGAATTGGGTAAGTCCAAGTTCCACCTTTTTCTATATATTGGCGAAAGCTTTGGTGCTGATCCGAGAGCTTATCAGCATTACCTAATGTTGGGTCGAGATAGATTGAGGCTTGGCCTGTTACATGTAATTGGTCGAGCTGCTGAGCGAGGTTGTTTTCTATTGGTAAGACAGCCAAAGAAGGCACGGTCTGATTAATCTTTTTCTTTACTAACCCTGCTTGTTGTTGATTATAAGCGAATGAAATGGGTCCAATCGCTAAAGTATTAAACTCGGTGAGCTGGTTTTGTGCATTCACTAATTGTTCGGTTTGCCACTTGGGAGATAATTGCATTTGCAGATGATGCTTTATCTTTTTTAGATCTATATTGTTATCTTTATCAGCCAGTTGTAGACCAGTTTGGTCCGAAAAGCTGCGCAATAATTGATTTTGATAAACACTTTGCTCTTGCCATTGTTTCACCCTATTTTGTAACTCAGTGATACTAATAAGCTGCTCATCTTTGGCTCTTTGAATATCAGCCGCTTGCTTTCTTAATGCTTTTATTGCAATCAGCTTTTGCTGAATTTGATCTGCGATTTGTTGGTGTTCGGTATTAATTCGTTGTTGGCTTTGGTTAAGCTTTTGCTGGGCTTGCTGCACTCTTTTCAATAAAGTGTCGCTGATCTTGAAATTGGCTTGGCTGGCAAAAGATACAACGCAAAAAACGACGCCGATGAGCCCTTTAACGTTAAGCATCATCATAGCGCACCTGCCTGTTTGTTAGATAACGCAATTGGTAATTGTACATATTGTGCTTGAGTCGGAGTTTTTAAAATGCGAATTACTCTAGCTATGTCTGCTTTAGTGGTCTGCATAGGTAAAACCTGATTTACAGCTTCTCCGTGCCACCATTGCCAGCCGTGTTGTGAGCTTCGTCCATATCCAAAATACTTTTGATCTGAAGATAAGTACCAACCATGGCCTAACCCTAAATAAATTTGCTCGACTAAGACTTGTTGCGTTTGCCCTTGGTGCGAAACAGCTAAAAGAGCAGTGTGCTTTGCAATTCTAGAATTAAAATCGGTGGCTTGTTTTATCATTCTCAACGCAAGTTCGAGCTTTTCAGAGTTATCTTTGATGGCATCAAGCTGCGCTAATTCTTCTTGCCATGTAGAGTAAAGCGGCGGGGGAAATCTGTTATGCAGCTCACTAATATAGTGGAGCAAAGCGTCTGTGTTTTGCGCTAGGGCCGCTTGTTCGGTTTCGAGCAAGGTTTGTTTTTGAGTTAATTCCAGTCTTTGTTTTGATACAAGACCAGAGCTGTCTTGATTATCTTTAATAAGTGCTTCGAGTGCGGTTTGTTCTTGCTCGAGTAAACTTAACTGTTGTTGTAATAGCAGTTTTCTCTCAGCCCAGTTCTGTTTGAGTGCGCCAGATTGTTGCTCTAATGCTAACCATTTTTTTAAAAGTTTCGAGTCTGTTTCGGTTGCCGCGAAACAGCTAGATGACATCGCTGTCAAAAAAATCAACATCCATTTCATTTATTAAGCACTCTTTGATTTATTGCAAAAGACTGTATTTGTATAAGGTACTTATAAAATAGATGGTTAAAATGTCAACAATGTATTGTTGTTACAAAATCCAACTTAAGTAAATAAAGTGTTTAATTTAAAGGCGCTAGAAGCGTTATTTTTTTAAGATGAAAAATTTGCAACTCATATATACAGCAGATAAATACCAGAAAAAACAAACTAACCTCGTCTAGATGGCTACACTTAAAGATGGGTCTCAGGTATAGTTTCTTAACATTTAAATTTGAGTTTTGTCTGTGAAAAAAGCAACCTCATTTGATATCGCTTACCTTGCTGGTGTGTCGCAATCAACGGTGTCTCGCGCTTTGCGAAATAGTCCTTTGGTGAACCAAGAAACCCGTGAAAAGGTGCAAAAAATTGCCAAAGAACTGAATTACAAAGTTGATAAAAATGCCAGTAACCTGCGCTCTCAACACAGTGATACCTTGGCCTTGTTACTTTTTGAAGATCCCACAGATGATGGTTCAGCCATTAATCCTTTCTTTTTATCTATGCTGGGTAGCATAACACGAGCCTGTGCTGATAGAGGCTATGACTTATTAGTGTCATTTCAGCAAGCGAGTAACGATTGGCATGCTGACTTTGAAGACAGTAACAAAGCCGATGGTCTAATTTTGCTGGGCTATGGAGATTACGTCGATTTTGCAGAAAAGCTCGCAAAACTATCGGCACAAGGCACGCATTATGTGCGCTGGGGTGTAGGTGAAGATCAACTCAAAGGCTCTGCAATTGGTTGTGACAACTTTGCGGGTGGTAAAGAAATAACTCAATACGTACTTAAGCAAGGCCGTAATAAATTGGCTTTCTTAGGCACTGCATCCAGCCATGCACCAGAGTTTTTCGACCGTTATAAAGGCCATTGTGCTGCACTCGAAGAGCACGGTATTAAGGCTGATGAGAAGCTGCAAATAAACGCTTTGTATACTGAAGAAGCGGGCTATGATGCAGCGAAAAAATTACTCGATTCAGGCGTTGAATTCGATGCCATTTGTGCAGCGTGTGACTTGATTGCTGTCGGTGCAATGCGCGCGCTAAAAGAGCATGGTCTAAGCATTCCTGAAGATGTGGCAGTTGCTGGTTTTGATGATATCGCGGTTGCCAACTTTACCTCGCCGCCACTTTCGACGGTGAAACAAGACACTAAACGTGCAGGCGAGTTATTGGTCGAAGCACTGCTTGATATGATTGCGGGCAAAGCGGTAGAAAGCCGTCTAATAGAACCTGAGCTTATTGTTAGACAGTCTTGTTAGTACGGCAGAAGCCCAGCATAAAACAGTCAATGCATATATTATAAAAAAGCCGCCAAAGAGATTATCTTGGCGGCTTTTTACTTGGGATAACGCTAAATAAACTTTAACTTTTAAACGTCACTTTGATTCTTAAATTAAGCCGTAGCCTGCTCTGAAGTGGCTTCAGCCTTTACCGAACCATTCTCTTTCACGAAATAAACCGACAATGCTGCAAGCAACATGGCGCCACCGGCCATCATCATGATGTAAATGGCTTGGTTGTCGAATACTGAGGTTAAGATCCAACCCGCAAACAAGCCCGATACAATTTGTGGCGCGGCAATGGTGAAGTTGAAAATGCCCATATACACACCAGTTTGTTTTGGCGGTAAGCTACCAGCAAGAATGGCATAAGGCATAGCTAAAATCGCCGCCCAAGCCATACCAACACCAATCATCGAAATCATTAGCATCACAGCACCTTGTGGCACTTCGATTTCAGTTATGCCTAAGTTAACCATTGTCAGCGTACTGTCTTGCCAGAATATTATACTGATATAGCCGATAGCACCCGCGAGAAGTGACAGAGAATAAGTCAGTTTACGACCGATTTGGTTAGCGACTTTTGCCATGAATAATGACGCGATAGCGGCAAAAACTGAGTATGCAGCGAACATAATACCGACCCAATCACCAGCGGTGCCTTTAGCTTGGGCTATATGCGCAGGTACTTGGCCAACTTGAGATAGGTAGTCAGGATCAAACCATTTAGCGTCCACACCCCAAATGTGTTGAGTGATGGCAGGCATGGTGTAAACCCACATAATGAACAAAGCAAACCATGAGAAAAACTGCACAACAGCAAGGCGTTTCATGGTTTCAGGCATGGTTTTCATTAAGCCAAAGAAACCTGCTAGACGCTCGCCCAGTGGTAGTTTTTCGGCTTCTTGGTTTAGTTCTGGTAAGCCATTCTCACCAGGTGCATATTCTTTGGTGCGAAGTACAGTCCAAAGCACTGAGCCTAGCATAACGGTTGCACCAATATAGAAAGCCCAAATCACAGAAGGGGCGACTTCGCCTTTTTCAGCAACGTTTTCTAAGCCAATCACATTGGTGAGTAAGAAAGGTAGAATAGAGCCAAATACTGCGCCGATATTGATTAAGAAAGACTGAATTGAATAACCAAGGTTGCGTTGGTCTTCAGAAACCATATCTGACACAAGTGCACGGAATGGCTGGAAAGCTAGATTAAATGCGGCATCCATCAATGCCAGCATCATGGCACCGAATAAGAGCGGTGTCATGAAGGTGGCAATGTTTGAAGAGTTTGGCATCAGCAACATACCAAATGCAGCGGCAATACCACCGGCTAAAATATAAGGGTTGCGTCGTCCTAAACGATTCCATGTTTTATCAGAAGCTGAACCAACGATGGGCTGGATGATCAAGCCCATTACCGGGGCTACTAGCCAAAAAAGAGAAAGAGAATGGAGATCTGCGCCAAGGTCTGAAAGAATTCGACTGGCATTGGCATTTTGTAAGGCAAAGCCAAATTGCACGCCTAAGAAACCAAAACTGACGTTCCAGATCTGCCAGAAGCTCAATTTTGGCTTAGTGTTTTGTGTTTGTTGTCTGGTCATAAAGCGACTCTTATTGTGAATTTATACCAATATTTTGACTGCTGAATTTGACTAATTAGTCTTCACTTATTAGTCAGTCTAAACTGTAAAAAAATGGCATCTAATATGACATTCAATCAATAGTACAGAGTATACGAAACAACCACCATGTTATGCATACGTATTCACAGCTCGTCGAAGTGACAGATTAAGGGAACATTAATAGACCATTGCGTACTACTTAATTGACCACTCTTTCAGTTTTTCAATGACTTGCTCTTCAACAATGGGTTTAGTGATGTAGTCGCTCATGCCTGCGTCTAGGCATTTTTGTTTATCGCCCTGCATAGCATTTGCGGTCATGGCAATAATAGGAATGGCAATATTGTTATCGCCTGCTTCACCTAAACGAATGGCTTGAGTTGCTTGGTAGCCGTCCATTTCAGGCATTTGGCAGTCCATCAATACTAAAGTGAAAGCATGCGTTTCATTCGCTTTCTCAAGCTTTTCGATAGCTTGCTTACCGTTTTCTGCGATTTCAGTTTTTATTCCTATGTTACTGAGCACTTTGAGTGCAACTAGCTGATTTACTTTATTGTCTTCGACAAGTAACACATTGGCATGAGTGGTCCAATCTATTTCTTTTTCAGACTGAGGAGCTACTGGCTCAATACTTAATGTTGGTAAATTACTCGCTTCGAGTTGGTGGCGAAGTGCCATGTTGGCGATCGCCAGAGATTTAAGTAAAGCAGCCTGTGTCATAGGTTTGTAGAAGTAAGCATCGACGCCAAATTCGAGAGTTTTTTCTTGGTTGTATTGCTCATTTAACCTGCCCATCATGACCAACTTGGTTTGGTTAAATTCAGCCAATGCTCGTAATTGCTTGGCAAACGACTCGCCCTGTATACAGGGTAAGAATTTGTCGAATAGTATAATGTCGAATGCAGGTGATTTTTGCTCTTTGAGCAATCTTATTGCAGCCTCGCCACTGGCAGCATCGGTCACGTTGACACCCCAAGTATTGAGCTGCTTTTTCAATGCGAAGCGGCTCGAGCTATTTGCATCAACCAGTAATAAGTGGATTGCTAGGTGCTCGAAATCATACTGCTGCATTTGAGCTTGCGGCTTACCTTGTACAAGGCTAGTAATGGTAAAGCAGCTGCCAACACCGACCTCGCTGGTTACGCTAATGTCGCCCTGTAATAACTGACACAAGCGTTTGGTTATGCTTAGCCCAAGTCCCGTGCCACCATATTTACGGGTTGTCGAGGCGTCTACTTGGCTAAAAGCATCAAATAAACTAGCGAGCTTTTCATTTGGGATCCCTATGCCGGTGTCGCGAATTTGGCAATGTAACTTAAATACGTCGGCATTTTTAGTTGCAAGGAGCTTTACGCAAATAACGATTTCGCCATGCTCAGTAAACTTGATTGCATTACTGAGTATATTGGTCATTATTTGTCGAATACGACCTGGATCAGATTTAATGAAAGGGTTATGGAGTTCTGCTAAATCGAGTACGATCTCGACACCTTTGCTTTGTGCGCTAAGAGACATTGACTCAGCCAGTAATTCAATCAATTCTCTAACATCAAACTCAATATTTTCCAGTTCGAGTTTATCGGCTTCGATCTTCGAAAAATCTAAAATATCATTGATTAGAGTTAGTAATGAACTGGCACTGGTACGGGCGATATCAACGGCATGTGCTTGCTCAGAGCTTAAATCACTCGCTTTAAGCAAGTTGAGCATACCAATAACGCCATTCATAGGGGTTCTGATCTCATGGCTCATGTTGGCTAAGAAGTCAGATTTTAGCTGTGTGGCTTCTTCGGCTTTCTGAAGTGCATCAGCTAAGTCTTTAGCTTGTGATTCGAGCGAAGCAGTTTTCTCTGAGACTTGTTGCTCTAGTTTTGTCACAAATTGCTTTTGCCTCGAAATTTCAACCTTTTGTAATCGTGTTCTAAGATAAATCGCAGTGAAAATTAGACCAGATAATACCAGAGCATAAATACAGTAAGCCCACCATGTCTGCCAAAAAGGAGGTGAAACATGCAGGTTTACGGTTAGAACGTTTTTGCTCCATTCTCCGTTACTGTTGGTGGCCTTGACCATGAATTTATAATCGCCACCATCTAGGTTGGTAAATGAGGCGATGTTGCGATTACCAATTTCTATCCAGTGGCTGTCATAACCATCAAGTTTATAAGCGTATTGATTTTTGTTCGGTGACACAAAGTCTAAAACGGCAAATTCAAAAGAAAACACATAGTCGAGGTAGGATAAATCAATATCGGTGACATAAGAGTACGGCTTATCTAAGTGCACCGGTTGCCCCATCACATTAAAGCCTGTCAGGATCAGATTAGGGTCTACCTGATTATTGCTCAGCGAAGTAGAGCTGAAATATTCAATACCACGCTGACTACTCGTGAATAAGGTGTTATTACTGCCCTTAACTAAGCTATTAGGGTAATAGTTCAAACCTAATAGGCCATCTTGGCTATCAAAGTTTTTAATCGTGCCATTTTTTGGCGAATACTTCGAAACCCCTTTATTTGTGGTCAGCCATAGATACCCTTCAGCGTCATCTGCGATAGCTCTAATTAAATTGGTAGGTAAGCCATCTTCTTTTTTTACATGCTTAAAATTTTGCGCATCGGGTTGATAGTGGTTTAGCCCTTTTTGCGTAGCAATCCAGATTGCTCCATCTCTTGCTTGATGAATGTCTTGAACAATACTGCCTAGCAAGCTATCAGGGTTGTAGCGGTTATTTTTAAATGGCATGAAAAACTGCATATCTTCTTGCCATAAGTTTACGCCATCGCCAGTGCCTACCCACATATTGTCTTTGTTATCTCTAAAGATTTCGAGCACTTCAGGGTGTGTTAGGCCATATGTTGAATCAATGTGCTTAAACTTGCGTTGTTTTGGATCGTAGGTATAAACCCCATTTTTGTAGGTACCTATCCAAATCTTGCCAAATTTATCTGCATTAAGGGCGCGGATCTCTCTAAACTCTTTATGTCCGGGGTCATCTTTTGGGTAGGTGATTAGTTCTACATCGCGTGTTGTGAGATCAAAAATTGCTAAGCCTTCGTCTTGCGCTACCCACAATAGATTGTCATCAGTTAAGTAAAGCACCGGTCGCTCTAGCAAGCGATTGTTATTAAAACCATTGGCTTCGGTGAAAATTGCATCAGAAAGTTTTTCAAGTGTTTGAGAGTCAACTTGCCATTTGAATAATTCAGAGTTTGATGTTGCGATAAGTAAATCGCCATTTTTATCTGTCAGAATGCCATTAGGTGCAACCAGTTGCGGGTTTTGGATAGACTTAAATTTTCGGTGCGGAACGAGCTTATAAATGCCTTGTACCTCATTGGTGATCCACAGTGTTTTGGCATTATCTTCAAAAATAATCCGCAGACCATTATTGTGTTCTAAATCTAGCTGCTTTACTTCGTCATCAACGGGATCGTGTCTAAAAACGCCTTTACTGGTGACATACCAAATAAAGCCATCTTGATCTTCAATCATAGAGTTTACTTGGCCAAGGTTTTCACCATTAAATACACCAAGTTGAGTAAATTGCTTTGTATCTAAGTTGAATTTAAAAGGACCTTGCTGTGTACCAACATAAAGTTTGCCACTTCGAGTCTTGAGGATATGGCGAATTTCGTTTGCACCGGTTGGTGTGGTGTTACTTGGCTCAGGAAAATAATACTCAAAAGTTTGATTTTTTTTATCAAATAAATTGAGACCGAAGCTGGTAGCAACCCAAAGGGTGTTTTTATCTTTATTTTCAATGTCCCAAATACGATTGTGGCTTAAACCTGCGGTTGTTTCTGTGGCTTTTTTTATATGAGAAAATTGGTTAGCGCCTAAATATAGGTTCAGTCCTTGATCGTATGAGCCAAGCCATATTGAACCATCTTCATCGTGATGAAGAGACTGAATACGGTTTGCTGAAATAGAGTTGCTGCGCTTAGGATCATTCAGGTAATTATCGAATTTACCAGATGTAGGATTGTAGCGATTAGCGCCGCCCCCCCAAGTTCCGATCCAAATATTACCGTTTCTATCAAGCATTAGGTTGCCCGCATCATTATGCGAAAGCCCGTTGTCACTCATGCTGTCAAACTCGAATAGTGTGACTTTACGGCCGTCATAACGCATTACGCCATTTTCGGCGGTGCCAAACCAAATTAGCCCCTGTCTATCTTGAATGATGGAGTAGATTTCAGAAGACACAAACCCTTCTTCGGCTGTGAGTTTTTTCACGGCATATTCATTGGTTAGCAGTGGTATCTGAGCGACGCTGTTGCAGGAAATTATAAGTAGCAACACGATAACAGCATGCGCAAAGTTAAACAGTTTATCCATAAAAGGCTTTTGATAATTTTAGAGGCAGCTTGGTTAAATTAAGCCTAGTTTAAAAAAGGGACTATTTCTAATTAAATTTATTTGATTTTTAGCGGTTTAGCCGAAGCGAAAGGGATAAAAAAGCGCAATATTTAATAAATAACCAAGCTAAAAGCTAAGTAAGAGATCTACTTAGCTTTTCGTTGTTAGCTGCTAGCTTTGCATCGCATAAGCTGCTGCACCCAGTAGGCCTGGTTGGCTTTCTGTGATCACATAGGTCGGCGCTTGACGCGGAATATGTGATAAACGGCCTTTGCTTTCAAAGCGCTCTCTAAACGCCGTTGATTTTAAGAAATCAACAAAGCGCGGCACTATGCCACCGGCGATATAGACACCGCCGACGCTATTGCATGTAAGCGCCAAATTACCAGCAAAGGCGCCGAGTACGCGACAAAACACATTGAGTGCTAGGTTACAGTATTCACAGTCATTGCTTAAGCCGCGCTCTGACACTTGCTGTGCAGAGAGCTTTTCAGTGTTTGGGTTTTGTTTAATGGCAGAAACAGCTTGATAAACCTGCTCTAAACCATAACCAGACAGCAATTGCTCGTAAGAAACGCGCTGCTTAATCTTGTTTAAGAAACGCAAAATCTCAATTTCGAGCTCGCCAACAGGGGCATAATCAACATGACCGCCTTCGCCACTCACACAGTGCCATTTGTCACCAACAGGTATTAGATTCGCAACACCTAACCCTGTACCTGGGCCACACACTGAAATAGGTTTACCTGCAACGGCTTCACCATCACCGATTTTCACTTTTTGTGCATCACTCAAAAGTGGAATAGCCATGGCAATGGCAGTGTAATCATTAATAAGCGTTAAAGACTCAAGCTTTAATGTCTCTTTTAATGCCGATTGAGAAAACTGCCAAGGCAGGTTTGTCATCGAAATCAAATCATCATCCACCGGACACGCAATGGCTAAACAAGCACTTAATCGGCTGTTTTCTAATTGCTGCTCGCTGATATACAGCTTTAATACTTCAGCAAGACCGGCGTAATCAGCACATTTATAGGTGCTGATATTGCGGTAATAGCCGTCGGCTTGCTCGTCGACAATGGCAAGACGAATATTGGTGCCGCCAATGTCGGCGATAATATGAGTGATGGACTGTACGTTTGTTGTCATCATGAGCACCTATTTATTTTGAAGCTTTGTCAATATTCTGCAAACGATGATAAAAATCGAGCGTAACGCCATTCGTCCAGCCAAAGCCTTCCTGAACTTCGTATTCGCCACCTCTGGCAATATCAACGAGCTGACAGACATTGTATTTTTCCATTAACTTGCCTGTTTGCGAAAAGATAGTTTCGACAGAGTGAGTCCAGCGTTGCATGACCTGTGTTGCAAGTGCGTCATAATGGTAGTTCATAAGACCCTGTACACTAAACCACTGCAGCGGAGCCCAGCCGTTTGGGGAGTCCCATTGCTGTTTGGTATCAATCAGCGTTGTTACTAATCCTCCAATTTTTAAAAAGCTTTGTTCGAGCTCTTTAGAAACTTGCTGCGCTTGTTGTTGGGTTGCAACTTTGGCGAACAGTGCAACGCTTGCAGCTAAAGATTTAACCTTTGAGCGTTTATTTTCAATATGGTCATAGTCAAAATAAAACTGTTTTTCATCACACCACAAGTACTGATTGATTGCCTGCTCTCTTCGTTCTGCACGAGCAAGGTATTCGCTTTGTTTAATCTCATTGCCTGTTACTTCAAAACAATGGGCGAGATTCTTTTCGAGTTGCAGCATTAAGCAATTTAAATCAACGGGCACAATTGCGGTGGTTTTCACTGACATTAAGTCGTTCGGATCAGCTAACCATCTCGAGCTAAAGTCCCAACCTGACTCGCATGCTGCGCGAATATTGCGATAAAAGTCTGAGCGCTGTTCTTCTGGTAGAGTCAAAGCCATTGCATAATCTTCTCGATAAGATTCTGGTCTTGGTGTTGCTGCATTATCCCAATAGCGATTAAGCAAGCTGCCATCAGGCATTTTTACCACTCTTAGATTGTGATTATTCACCTCATCAAGGGTGTCAGCGCCGCGCATCCAATATTGGTATTCAGATTCTATAGCCGCAATATACTTGCTGATAAACGTCGTCTTATTTTCTTGATGTTCTGCCAGCAACATAACTAATAAAGACAATATAGGCGGCTGAGAGCGAGTAGCGTAATAACTACGGTTGCCATTAGGAATACAGCCAACACGAATTTGCAGGCTGAGAATGTTATCGAGCATATTATTTACTAATTCAATTTTACCCGAATGAATTAGCCCTACAGCGGTGAAGTAGCTATCCCAATAATAAATCTCTTGAAATCGACCTCCAGGCACAATGTAGGCGTTAGGCAGTGGAATTAAAGAGCCTTGAGATTGCACATCAGCAGGCTTGCGTAATATTTGCCACAGTTGTTCTATGTGTTCGTTGATATCCGTGGTGCGCTGTGAGGCTGATAACTCTCTGATCTGCTCAAGCTCAAATTGGCTCGATATGAACTCTGCTAAATCAAAATTTGGATGATCTTTGATTTTTGCGTATCGCGTCAGTACATCGGCATAACTTGATTTAGGTTTTGCATCGGCAAAGGTTTTACTATCAGGAAAAATCTCGGCCAACTGCACGCGTTGAAACAGCTCGCTCTGGAAAAACATTAAGCTTTCATTACAAAATGACTTCATTGAAATGACCTACAAAAATTACTGTGAAACACGGGCTGTTACTGTGCGAAACCCACGCAGTGCAAGAAAAACCCCAAGCATGGGTATTAAAGAAAGGTAAAAGGCAGTTTGACCATCAAAAAACTCAAACACAGTGCCGGTAATAATTGAACCTGTGGTACCGCCAAGCGCAGAAAACACCACGATGAGACCGGTCATTGGTGCGTGTTTTTCTGTTTCTAACGAACTCAACATAATTGAGTTTAAAACGGGATAAATAGGCGCCATTAAAAGACCTATCAGTGGCAACAAATATGCTGCTAAAGGCAGGCTGCTCAAGTTAGTAATCTCTCTAGCTTCAATGCCTTGGGTTAGAGGTAAAATACCAATTATTAAAGCTGCCATGCCGATAATGCACACCTGTAGGAAGCGATACCAATTAACATGCTTTAGTATTTGCCCGGCGAGCAATCTTCCTACAGCAAGTGAAGCTGCGAATATACTGGTCATTTGTACGCTAATATCGACCGGCAACAGCAGGATTTCTCGATTGAATGTCGGTAACCAAGTGCTGATCCCTTGTTCAATCAAAACATATAAAAACACCGATACGATGAATATGAGCGCCAAAGGTTGATAACTCATTTTCAACATGGCGATAAATTCAGTGGTGAAATGTGTTTTTCTGCTGGCCTGTTGCACTGGTTTGATTGGAGCAAACACCACTAATGCTGCGGTTATTACAAGCATGGCTGCTAAAACGTAATAAACGTTGAGCCATGACAGAGATTGTAAGTTACTGGTATCAATGAAATAACTAAATAACCAGTAGCCTGTTAAGCTACCCACCATAAAAATACCTTCAACGGTATTAAGCGTTGATGAGTGTGATTTTTCAGAATCTGATATTTGCCCAATAATCGAATAAACCGACACTTTAACCAGTGCGAATGCTGCACCTATACTGGCAAACAGCAGTTTTATGACCATGAAATTGGCAATCAAAGGCGTTGCGATACTTGCTGCGGTCACAGCTATGAGGCCAACGAGCAAAGCAACTTTGTAACCAATACGAGGAATATATGCGGCCACTAAAAATGACACGATGGCGATGGGTAAGTCTTTAAAGCCTTCTAATGTGCTTGCTTGCACTTTAGAAATCTCAAAGCTGTTGATCGATTGAAGAATGACCGTACCCACGCTGTTCAGCAAGATAGCGAAGATAAAGTAACACGCTGAAATAGCAGCTAAAGTGACAAGTCTGGACATGCTAAATACCTAGTTGTTACTACCCGATGATGATAGTTATTTATTGTGGTTGATTTAAATAGTCTATGCCGTAAAAAAGCAAAATGCAAACGTTTGCATTTTGCTTCTAATAAACTTGAAACGGGCAAGAAGAGATTTTTACCCTGTTCTTTATATCGGGTAAGGTCATAATTGTATGATAAATATTGACTTTCTAATTGAAAAGCGAGGCTATGGCGTTGAACGTCTTTTTATTAGCTCAACGTCTAATACTTTGCTTTGAGCTGGTTTTTGCTCAAACTGGCTAATTAACTGCTCAACCATCAATTGAGCTGCCAAATCAGTATCTTGACGAACGGTTGTGAGTGCAGGGTGAAAGAGTTCTGCCATGTTTATATCATCGAAACCAACTACGCTAACATCACCGGGAATACTGACATAGCGCTCTTTAAGCGCTTTTAATGCACCAAATGCCACCATATCACTAACGGCAAAAATGCCATCAAAAAATAAACCTCGATTTAAGATTTCTTGATTTACTTTTTCATAAGCCGCTTTACTGGTGATGTCGATATTAATGGTTAAGTTTGCATCAAACTCAAGCCCAGCTTCTAAGATTGCTTGTTGATAGCCCACATAACGCTGAGCCATTTCTGCGTGCTCTGGATCGCCAAGGAATAAAACCTTTTTACACCCACTTTCAATGAGTTGCTTGGTTGCTAGATAGCCACCATATTGGTTATCACTACCAACAATTGGGTATTTTTTATTGAGTTTTGGGTCGCCCCAGACCACTAAAGGTGCTTTTGCTGCAACGACATCATTGACGTTGTCTTCACTTTTTCCTTGGCCAACAATAATTAAACCATCAGCGCGTCGGCTGCTGATGAAATAACTGGCCCAGTCACTGCTGGCCATCATTGAGTTTGAAAGCAGCATTTCATAACCCGCTTTGTTCAGTGCAAGGTTCAATGCACTGACCATTTTGAGTAAAAACGGGTCGTTGATGCTTTGTTCAGTGTGATCTGTGAGGTTCAAAATAACCGCGACAACATTGGTTTTTTGTGTTCGTAATTGGCTTGCAGCATGGTTAATACTGAAGTTGTGCTCTTTGGCTAACGCTTGAATTTTTTCTCTTGTTTCTTTTTTTATCAATGGGTTATCTCGTAAAGCACGAGATGCCGTAGAAGTAGAAACGCCAGCTAGTTTTGCTAATCCGGTTAGCGTTAAGCGAGACTCTTGAGTCAAAGCCACATCCTCAATTTTAAAATAGACGGTAAGACAAAGACATAATGCAAAAATTCGGTAATTTTTGCAAACGTTTGAAAAAATGGTTTGCAAACGTTTGCAAAAGCTCATATGTTAAATAACAAGTATTGACTTTTAGACAAAATAGTCTTGTAAGTTTACGGCCAGCTCACCAAACAAAACTAAATTTGTGGACTGGTTTAATACGCCCTAATGCAACAAACGCTACACTTAAGCCGTGCAAGCGAGTAGCGATTGTTTAAATGACAACGAAGATAAAACACGCTAGGGGACAACAGCAAATGAGCAAAAAGTTTTCTTATAGTGCGATTGCATGTGCAATATCAGCAACGCTACTCAGTCAAACCGTTATGGCTGAAGATGCTGCGAAAGACGAAAAAAAGATAGAACAAATCGTTATTAGTGGTACACCAGGTGGTAATGGGATCAGTAAAAAAGATGCCAGCTTTGCCGTAACAAACTTAGACCCTTCTCATATTGAGAAGTTATCCCCGAAAAGTACGGCTGACTTGTTTAAAGCGGTACCAGGTGTGTGGGTAGAAACTTCGGGTGGAGAATCGGGCGCGAACGTATTTGTACGTGGTTTCCCCGGTGGCGGTGATGCGCCTTTCTTAACATTATCACTAGAAGGTTCGCCAGTTTATCCCGCGCCGACTTTATCATTTTTAGAGAACTCTTCGCTGTTTCGTATTGATGAAACCATCGAAGCGATGGAAGCTCTGCGTGGTGGTCCAAACCCTGTGGTATCAAATGGTCAGCCGGGTTTAACGACTAACTTTAGATTAAAGCGTGGCAGTGAAGACACAGAAGCCCTTGCGAAGTATTCAACATCAGATTACGGCTTACAACGTCTAGACTTAGTGCTAAGTGGCGAACTTGCTGATGACCTGTATTACATGGTTGGTGGTTATACCAAGCGCTCACAAGGTATTCGTGATGCAGGCTTTAATTCTGAAAGAGGCCAGCAGTTTACGATTAATCTGACGAAAGAATTTGATAATGGCGAAGTCAACGTTTATACCCGACAAACCGACGATACAGGTACTTGGTATTTACCTACCCCACTCAACGTTGAAAGCATCGACGCAGGATATACGCAAATCGGTAGTTTAAACCGTCAAGCACAAGTGTATTACGGTGAAAATGACCATGCTCAAACCTTTGATTTTGGTGAAGGTCGCGGTTGGAACGGTCATGTATCAGGCGGTAGCATTAAGTTTGAATTAGGCAATGGGTGGGAGATCATCGACCGCTTTAGCCTAACGCAAGGTAAAGCTAACACATATGGTTTAGTACCAAATGGCTCAGCAACAACGGTCGCCGAGGTTGCTGATGATGGTGTTTCTGCGCTGGGTGCAGTTACAGGTAAAGAGTACGCGGGTGACACGCCTGTTCAGCAAATTGGTCGCTGGGTGGTGCTCAAAGACATTGAGGCTTTCACCAATGATCTTGCCGTATCTAAATCGTTTGGTGACTTAAGCATGTCAGTGGGCTTATACAATGCCTCAACATCAGCAAAAGATTGGTGGACGCTTGGAAACCATGCATACCATGTACTTGAAGCGGGCGGTGAAATGCTGTCGGGCGTTGAGTGTAACGACGATGTAGAAGGATGCGGCTGGAACTACGATATCAACTCAACAGGTGATGCAACGACATTAGCACTGTATTCAACTCTGAGTTATAAACTGAGTGATGACATTACCCTAGATGGCGGTATTCGACGTGAAACGCACGAAGTGGAGTACTCAGTTGATGAAGGCCTTGATGGCATTATTAACAAGCCAGTATCTTATGAGCAAAGCAGAACATCATGGACTGCAGGCATTAACTACAGCCTAAATGATGAAATGGCTGTATTTGGTCGTGTGAACCAGGGCTACAAAATGCCTTACTTTGATGACTTCAGAGACAATTATGGCGTGTATTCGTCGGGTGAAGACTTAATCAAAGAAGTCACCCAAGGCGAGCTTGGTTATAAATACATGACCGATAGCCTACAAGCATTTGCGACTTTCTTTAGTAATGAAGTGAAAGGTGACACTTTTGTAAGAAGACCAGGTGATCCTGCTGAAATTCTGACAAATGAAGCTTATGGCGTCGAATTAGATATGAACTACGTTGCAGAGCAAGGTTTAAAAGTTAATCTAAATGCCACTTTACAAGAAACAGAAATAACTGAAAGCCCGAACAATGCTGGCAACGAAGCGCAGCGTCAGCCAGCTTGGCAAATACGTTTAACACCAAGTTATGAATTCGACTTAGGGGATGACCAATACCTAACTGTTTACGGTACATTATCTTCAGTTGATGACCGTTGGGGCAACAACGAAAACACCGTGGTATTAGGTGGCTATAGCAAGGTTGATTTTGGTATTTTGTATGAGCCGTCAGAGCGCGTGAAAATGCAATTAGCAATTGATAATGTGACGGATAAAATGGGCATTACCGAGGGTGATCCACGTAACCCAACATCGCCAAATGGCCGATATATTCTGCCAAGAAGCGTAAAGTTCAGCGTATCTTACGCGATTTTCTAAAGTTTAGTTATTTACCCCCTTGTAGCTAGCACAGAGGCTGTACGTTTCAACGTATGGCCTTTTTTGTTTGCTATTAAGGAAGTTGAAAGTCTAGATGTGTATAGGTGGCATAACTAAGTTGTTATGCCACTTCAAAGTAAGATTAGCTTTGCATCGCATAAGCCGCAGCACCCAGTAGGCCTGGTTGGCTTTCTGTGATCACATAGGTCGGCGCTTGACGCGGAATGTGTGATAAACGGCCTTTATTTTCAAAGCGCTCTCTAAACGCCGTTGATTTCAAGAAATCAACAAAGCGTGGCACTATGCCACCTGCGATATAGACACCACCGACGCTGTTGCATGTTAGCGCTAAATTACCTGCAAAGGCGCCGAGTACACGACAAAACACATTGAGTGCGAGGTTGCAGTATTCACAGTCATTGCTTAAACCACGCTCTGATACTTGCTGTGCAGAGAGCTTTTCAGTGTTTGGGTTTTGTTTAATGGCAGAAACAGCCTGATAAACCTGTTCTAAACCATAACCAGACAGCAATTGCTCGTAAGAAACGCGCTGCTTAATCTTGTTTAAGAAACGCAAAATCTCGATTTCGAGCTCGCCAACAGGGGCATAATCAACATGACCGCCTTCGCCACTGACACAGTGCCATTTGTCACCAACAGGAATAAGATTCGCAACGCCTAACCCTGTACCTGGACCACACACTGAAATAGGTTTACCTGCAACAGCCTCACCATCACCAATTTTCACTTTTTGTTCTTCACTCAAAAGTGGAATAGCCATGGCAATGGCTGTGTAATCATTAATCAGCGTTAAAGACTCAAGCTTTAATGTCTCTTTTAATGCCGATTGAGAAAACTGCCAAGGCAGGTTTGTCATCGAAATCAAATCATCATCCACCGGACACGCAATGGCTAAACAAGCACTTAATCGGCTGTTTTCTAATTGCTGCTCGCTGATATACAGCTTTAATACTTCAGCAAGACCGGCGTAATCAGCACATTTATAGGTGCTGATATTGCGGTAATAGCCGTCGGCTTGCTCGTCGACAATGGCAAGACGAATATTGGTGCCGCCGATATCGGCGATTATACGGGTTAAAGACTCAGACTGTTGTGTTGTCATGTTATTGAACCTGTAGTGTCAGTGGCTGATGCTGCCAGTTAAATTTCACCGTTAAGGTGCTGTTTTTATTATTCCAATCATAAGATTGAATGATTTGGTCGCCTACCTTAACCTGCTTTGGCTGCTGTTGCCAGTTATGGATCTTTAAGGTGATCTCACGTGCTTTAGGCATACCCTTGTAGCCTTTGCCCTGACGCATAAGCAGCATGCCTATCTGGCTATTATTCTGCTTCGCAGCGAAGTTAAGCAGTTCAAATTCGCCACGTTTGTCGGCATTCATGGTATGGCCATCGTCTTCATACATACTGCCTGTGGCATTTTGCACTTGGTTATCGGCCCAATAATGTAAGGTTAGGTGCTCAGAGCTGTAGTTTTGCGTGGTTTGGAACTTCTCAACCATAGGCACAAATGCCCCCGCTTTAACGAATACAGGGATTTGCTCAAGAGTTACCTCGACTTTATGTGTTTTGCCGCCTTCGAACTTTTTGCCTGTGAAATAATTAAACCAAACACCTTCTGGCAACGTGACGTCGACAGAACTTAAATTCGCTGAGGTAATAGGGTGTACAAAAAACGCGTCGCCCCATAGGTAGCTGTCTTTGTTCGAAAGGTCTGTATTGGCAGCGTCATCCATAAAGGTTGGTCGCATCAGCGGTAGACCAGATTGACTATTCTGATACGCTAACGTGTAGTTATAAGGCATCATTTGGTATCTAAGTTCGATGAACTGACGCAAAATATCTTGCGTTTCTTTATCGTGGAATACCACTTCTGAAGGAATATGTTCTTGACCATGCGGGCGATAAATTGGTTGGAACACACCGTATTGTAACCAACGGATATACAGCTCTTTATTAAACTGCTCACCACCGGCAAAACCACCTAAGTCTGAGTGCGTGTAGCCCAAACCAAACATGCCCATTTGCAGTGATAACTCAACTTGTGGTTTTAATCCGCCCCAAGTTCTGTTCACATCCCCAGTCCAAGGCACCATGCCGTAGCGCTGAGAGCCAGCAGCACCTGCACGCATTAAAATAAATGGACGTTGTTTAGGTTGCGTAGTTTGTAAATGTTGAAATAACATTTTTGCCCATTGATGACCGTAGGCGTTATGAATGGCATCGGCAGACACTTGCTGGCCATTATCTAGGGTGTGCAATGCATCACTCGGGTGTACTTCAGGTTCACCTAAATCTCCCCACCAACCTTGTACACCTTGTTCAGCAAGCTCTTGATAAATATTATTAAACCAGTTTCGACCTGTGTCGTTGAAGACATCGACAATACCGGTATTACCGAAGTAAAAATCAAACGTTTTTGGGTTGCCATCGGCATCTTTTGCCAGCACTTTTTGTGCAACTGCATCATCCCAGCGTTTTGAACTAGAGAGAATAAATGGTTCAGTGATCAAAATAGGTTGAATGCCTTGCTCACGTAGTTCGCGCAGCATTTTTTCAGGTTCAGGAAACGCGTCTTTATCCCAAGCGAGGTTGCCCATATGGCCCTGAATGTCTTTACCAAACCAATATAAGTCAATGATGATGGAGTCGAGTGGAATATTCAGCGCTTTGAATTTAGCAACTGTGTCCATCACTTCTTGTTGTGTGCGATAACCAAAACGCGAGGCAAAATTACCAAACGCCCAGCGCGGTAACATGGGCTGTGTGCCACTGATATCTGTGTAGTTGGCGATAAGTTTAGGGTAAGAATCACCCGCGATGACAATATAAGCATTACGTCCTGCCACAGCTTCGAACTGCAAAACATTTTGTTCAGACTTTGCTAAATCAACCCAGCCTTTGGCGCTATTATCGAACAGCAACATATATTGTTTATTCGACATCACTGCTGGCAAGCTGTAGTTCATTTGTACTGATTCAGTTTCGTAGCCGTAATGCGCACGGTTGTATAAAGGTAAGCGATGGCCGCGGCGGTCCATACCTAATACGCGCTCACCTGTGCCAAGTAATTGCTCACTGTCATTTAAGTTAAAGCGAACACCGTGTACGTTATGTGTCTGAGTTTGGCTGTCATGCTGTTCAATCACTGTGCCTGAGTAAAAGCCTTGTTCTTCTTTTACCAGTAATTGTTTGCCTTTAAAGTAACTTACTGAATAAGGCTGCGTGGTAATTTCGACACGCATATTGCCTGCTGAGCCAACAAGCACATTGCCCTGTTGTGTAGTCTTTTGACTGAAGACTAAGGTGTGATCTTGGTGTGTTTCACTGATGGTATAAGAAGGCAGGTTACTTGCCGACACCGCAGTTTGTTTGGCATTGAATACCGCTTCAATGGCACTGTCATTCAATGCTGAGAAGGTAACATCACCCAGTGTTGTGGTAACCGTCAGCTCACCATTTTGATAGCTGTGAGACACATATTTATGCGCTTTTGATGCAATCGTATAAGGTTTGTCATTGTTCTTATTTTCAACAGCTTGTACTGCAATGAGTGGGTTTAAAACCAGCCCTGTAACTAGGCTAATACCCAAAAAAACTTTACTCACACCCAACCTCTTTGTCATTTTTCTTGATGATTGCATCATAGCGTCATTCATAAAACTGCAAATCCTGAATACGTATGCAAAGGCTGTTACGAAAAAATCATAACGCGTATTCTTTATGACAATATTATAACGACTATCCGATTATGCCTCGGGTCTTTTAAAACTAAGTGCCACTAACTGTGACACTGAGAACAAAATGAGGTGTAGGGCGATGAAAAAGAGTCTTTGGGGTTTTAAATGAAAGAACAAATGTGGTGGCGCGGCGCCGTTATTTATCAGGTATATCCACGCAGCTTCTATGATGCCAATCAAGATGGTATCGGTGATATTCCGGGTATCATCGCAAAATTAGACTACATCAAAAGCTTAGGTGTAGATGCGATTTGGGTATCGCCATTCTTTAAATCTCCAATGAAAGACTTCGGTTACGACATCAGCGATTATCGCGATATCGATCCACTATTTGGTCAGTTATCAGATTTTGATGAGCTGATCGCCAAAGCCCATGACCGTGGCATTAAGATCATGATTGACCAAGTATTGAGTCATACATCTGATCAACACGCTTGGTTCTTAGAAAGTCGTGAAGATAAAACCAATGACAAAGCTGATTGGTACGTATGGGCCGATGCTAAGCCAGATGGCACACCGCCAAATAACTGGATGTCGATTTTTGGTGGTGTTGCATGGACGTGGGAACCGCGCCGTCAGCAATACTACTTACATAACTTCTTAACCAGTCAGCCAGACCTTAACTTCCATAACCCAGAAGTACGTCAAGCAACCCTTGATAACATTGAATTTTGGTTAAAACGTGGTGTAGATGGCTTCCGTTTAGATGCAATTAACTTCTGCTTCCATGACGCGCAATTACGTGACAACCCGCCTAAAGCACAAGAGTTACGTACCAATATCGGTTTTGACTCAAAGAACCCGTATGCGTATCAGTATCACTACTATAACAATACCCAAGATGAAAATTTGGGCTTTATGGAAGACATTCGCGCACTATTAGACAAGTACCCGGGCACAGTCGCACTTGGTGAAATCTCGTCTGAAGATTCATTAAAGACTATGGCTGAGTACACCCAAGGTGATAAGCGTCTGCACATGGGGTATAGCTTTGACCTGCTAACAGATGACTTCAAAGCAAGCTACATTAAGCAAGTTGTAGAGTCATTAGAAACACGTGTATCGGATGGTTGGCCATGTTGGTCGGTGTCGAACCATGATGTTATTCGTGTTGCGAGCCGCTGGGGTAAAACGCAAAACGCAGAGGGCAATGCAACACTCGCGAAAATGCTGTATGCGATGATTTCATCACTGCGCGGAAGTGTTTGTAGCTATCAAGGTGAAGAGCTTGGTCTGGTTGAAGCTGAAATTGCTTACGAAGACTTACAAGACCCATATGGCATTACGTTCTGGCCACAATTCAAAGGCCGTGATGGTTGTCGTACTCCACACCCTTGGGAAAGCCAAAAAGACAATGCGGGTTTTAGTACAGCAAAACCTTGGCTACCAGTGCCTGCTGCGCATTATGCAACCGCAGTAGATACCCAAGAACATGATGAAAACTCAGTACTCAATAGCTATCGTCATTTCAGTGCATGGCGTAAGGGCTTTGAAGCAATTCTTTACGGTGACATTGAGTTTATTGAGACGCCAGAGCCAATTCTTGCGTTTAAACGTAGCTACAATGGCCAGACACTTTTAGTTTGCTTTAACCTAAGTAATGAAGCGCAAACCATCAGCCTTGAGCAGTTAGGTGTAAGTGAGCTATCACTTATTACAGATCACAAACTTGTGACTGCGACCATTAATGACAACAACTTAGAAATGCCAGCGTTTGCGAGCGTTTATGCAAAGCTTTCTTAATAGAAAGTAAGCATGATACCAATCCTCAAAATAGACTAATTAAATTAGAGGATTGGTATAAAAAAGGAGATCCTATGCTTAAATCACCACTGAATAAAATTGCCTTATCGCTGATGTTAGCGACAGGTCTTACAGCGTGTAGCCAATCAGCGAATACGGCAAAAGAGTCAGCCGCAGTTGCAGCGACCAACGTTGAACAGTTTGAGCGCAAAGCGGCTAAACTGACACCGTATCAGCAACGAGATTTTCGTGATGAAGTATTCTACTT
>ENA-OWNT01001888-OWNT01001888.1-seawater-metagenome-genome-assembly--contig:-NODE-1888-length-23812-cov-4.390773_pt1 | contig 23812 bp, 19 predicted proteins | sample MGYA00238136_ERZ651165 | MGnify/ENA primary metagenome ERZ651165 (study PRJEB26861, sample SAMN08777766) | seawater metagenome | isolation source: coastal seawater | place: USA: Florida | collected...
AACGAACGAACGAACGAACGAACGAACGAACGAACGAACGAACGAACGAACGTTGTCGTCGTCGTCGTCGTCGTCGTCGTCGTCGTCGTTGTCCGCCTCCAACAATGAGTGAGTGAGTGACTGTGAGTGAGTTGCGACGACGACTACGATCGATGTCAGTGAGTGAGTGAGTGAGTGAGTGACTGTGAGGGAGAGTGCAACAGGCAAAAGGTGACGTTTCGTCCGCTCGCTCACAGTCACTCACAGTGAAAGAACGAATGCCTCCTGACTGACTGTGAGTGAGTGAGTGAGAGTGAGTGAGTGAGTGAGTGAGAGTCTCTCTCTCTGCATGAAAACGTCGTTCGTCTCACTCACTCACAGTCACTCACTCACAGTCACTCACTCACTCACTCAACGACTCCACTCCACACCGTGCATGTACAGTTTCTGTACACTTCCGTACATCTCACTGTACATCGACTGATATACAGTGCACACACGCCGGAGCATGAAATCGAGGTGAGGTGAACTGTACGATGTACACCAAAGCGTACACTCCACCTCTCAACGAACTCTCTCTCTCTGCAGCGGCCCCAGCCAGCGGTCACTCACTCACTCTCACGCCCACTACAATATAATCTCTTCCTTTTATGGGAATCTATGTTTTCATATGACTCTCACCGCCGGTTTTCATACGAAGTGCCGTATCAAGATAACTCCGCAGCACTGACTTTGCTCACTCTATATTTGGGATATTCGCGAGTGTAGATACATACTTCTACACTGATTCAGCGTGTAAAGTAGTTATCCTTGAATAGGAATACAATGCAAATCCGGCGCTGGCTGGCGTTCGCCGTTCCGCCGTTTGTTCGTTCGTTCGTTCGTTCCTTTGTTCGTTCGTTCCTTTGTTCGTTCCTTCCTTCGTTCGTTCGTTCGTTCGTTCGTTCGTTCGTTCGTTCGTTCGTTCGTTCGTTCCTTCCTTCGTTCCTTCGTTCCTTCGTTCGTTCCTTCGTTTGTTCGTTCCTTGCTTCCTTCCTTCGCCGTTCGCATTCACTTTTTTATTCACTGTTTGTCAGTACTGAGTACTGAAGGTCGTGGTACTGCGTATTACAAGATTCCGTGTTTCAGAAGGTGAAGGTGGGTTGTTTGGTTTGTTCGTTCGTTCGTTCGGCCGCAGCGCCTTCGAATGTATTTCGCGTGTTGGTCACTGCGTCGCTGCGTCGCTGCGTCGCTGCGTTGTTGCATCGTTGCTGCCACGTGGCGAGAGATCGCATAGATGTTGTGATGTTGTTCGTTGTCGGTGTGTCTGTCTGTCTGTCTGTCGGAAGTCTGTGTGGTGGTCGTGGAGTCCGTCCCAACAATGAGCGCCCGGAGGTCCTGGCCGGTGCTGGTGTTAGTATTGCTGCTGCTGATGATGATGATAGTGATTGTGATGACGGTGCTTTTGCTGTGCTGATTCTGGTAATCGTGGTGGTGGTGGTGGTCATTTGGTGTCGACATGGCCGCCGACGAATGCGGTGACGTGCTGCGTGTGAAATACGGCCTTTGCTTCCTTCGGACGGCGGCTGCGGTGGGTAGATGTTTGTTTTGGTGAGGAGACGGGTGCCAGCGGGCTATGTATCGAGCACGATAAGGCAACAAGAAAGGTATTCTTGGAAGTTGGACAAGTCAGTGCGAGCTGCTGCGTTTGTGCGTTGCAGACGAGAAATGAAGCCACGTTTTTGCTGGAAAATATTGTTCGACTCGGGTCGTGGTCGCAGAGCAGAGCAGCTTCACTGACAACAATTCTGTCTCTTCTTGTGGCAGTGAACGATGGACTCTAAGGATCAAGCCCGTACGGGCCGCCTCTCGCTGCAGTCCAAAAAGCGACTGACAGATGTTATGTACCACGAAGCACTGGTTGCTTGCAATGACAAAGTCAAGGTGGGTCGGTGCTGATCCTCGTGTTGCGTTTTTGTGGCTGTGACCCGCTGCGCTGGTGTACCGCTCACACATCGCGTTTTCCCATGTTCGCCAGGCGTTTGCGGAATGCGCTCGTGAGACGGGAATGTTGGTAGTGTTCAGGTGCCGTGATAAAAACCGAGAGATGAATGAATGCATCCGTGCTCACATGACCCAAGCCAAACTAGATGATCGCACTGCAACGGTGAGCCTGTTCTGTTCCGAAGGCCTTTTCCAACTCGCGAAGCCTCAATTCTGAGATTCTACGGTGATACGCAATGCATTGTATGCAGGAAATCGAACGGCAAAAGAACGATCCTGAGTTTCAAAAGGCTTTGCAACAGCCATCCAAGTAGAAGCAGGTGAACTGCTCGTTAGTATTTATGGACTCGGGGATGGATTGTGGATTGTTAGTTAGGTAGTATGTGGTCGAATTGTAAAACATTTGATCGAGCAGAAGGAACAGGTCGAAAGAAGTGCTCAGTTGAGTAGAACTCCACCGTAACGACATGGTCGCACAAATCAGTCTGCCAGGTGGCTGATGCCTTCTTCCCAGAACGTAGCGAGGTTGGCTTTCAGTGTTTGAGTTATTGAGCCGCTCTCGAGCCGGGATCTCGCTGACGGGAACGCGCGCAGCATCTCCTGATATGCGTCAAGAGACAGGCTCAGTAGCTCCACCACCGTTTGCGCTCGCACAGAAAACGGGTGTGGTTTCGGGTCGTCGTACAGTATACAGTATTCCGCAAAGTAGTCGCCTTTGACCAACTGTATGTCCTGCACCAACAACAAGTGTTGCGATCGATGAGCCGCACATCGCCCGATGTTGTGTGACAGAGTAGATTCACATGAGTACAGTGCGAAGCGTTGAACGAACCGTTTTGCTGCGCGCTTGTGTGTCTTCGTCGTCGTCTGGAGACAGCTCGCACAAGAACACGTCGCACACACCTCTTTGCATGATATACATTTCCATCCCAATTTGGTGCATCTGAACAATAGCTTGCCCTGGAGAGGCACGGACCGGTTGCACAGCAGTGGCAAGGGATGCAAGGCATTTGTTGCCCAGTTCATGCAGGAAGTCCACATCTTTGACCACGTCACGATACATAAAGAGCGCGACTTCTGTTCGCAGGAATGATGGGATGCTGTTCAAAATCTCCATTTCATCATAAATTGATGACAATCGCCATCTATACTCGAAATGTTCACGGATGCGCCTGCGAAGGTCGACGTCTAGTTTCCTGTGGTTCATCCACGTACAAATCTTGGAAATTTCCGCACGCTTCAGTTCTGCCTGCTCGTCGTTGCGGGTGATTGAAGATGCCAGCGATGCAATGACATAGCCAAAGATGCAAGTGCCACCCAGCATACAAATGGAAGTCCATACTAGTTCCGGTGTGGAGGTCGGAAGCATGTCCCCGTAACCCACGGTCGAAAGCGTTTCAAACGACCAATAGAGTGAGAAAAAATACAGGTGTGACTTGTCCACATAATCTGAGTTGCTCGCCAGCCAGTCGTGTGCCCACGAAGATTGTGGGAAGTTTCCAAACTCGTCTACAGACGACAACGACACGAAAGCCCACACGCAGGCAGCCAGATGTCCAACGTAAAGAACCACAACGAGTGTGGTCACCATGCGCCACATGCTGTCGATTTTACTCTGGTGCTCCTACACAACAAGATTTCGACGCGAACGTTCCGTTATGGAGCCGCGGTGTTCACGAGCATGTCACAACAACTCAACGCACCCTCCAAGCACTGTCCCCTGATTGGCGGCCACACAGCCGAGCAGATCGGAGCAGTTTAACGAGACGGATGCTTCTAAATGCACGCAGCACCGCTGGCACCCGAATCAGTAGTGATGTGCTGTCAACGTTGGAATCACCCGCCACCAACAAAAGTTCGTAAAAGCTCGCAATCGGTAGGCTGCTAATGAAGTCCACCGTAAACCACGTACGGAGGTAAAATTTGGCAGCTGCGGGCTGGGTGTCAATAACGTAGCCTTTCTTGTCCACATGTACACGCCAACCCAGATTGTTTATGCAGTCAAACAAGAAAAATATGTCGACACAAAGACTGAAGGCCCAGAAAGGGTCCATCACGTCAATCTCAAGCATGAGTCCAAGTCTCAAAGGAATTTCCCACATGCAATAAACCAACAGCAGCAGGATAAACATGTCCCAATACTTTGGGAACGTCTCGAAAGGGTAGTACATCCGGCAACAACAGCGAGAAAATCTGGTGCAGCTCGCACACCCGGCATCGTCTATCTCTGATGATGAAACTCTTCTCCATCCCTTGCCCCCGCTTCCGGTCAAAACTCCAGCGACTTGATGAGTTGCAGCATATTCAGCGTTCATGCTCGTGAAACGCCGGCGAACCTTCGCCTTCTCCGAGCGTGGAGTGTACTTTCTCGGTGCCAATTCAATGCCATCGTTTCCGGTGTCAGTAGTATTTACGTCGAGCTTCCGGTGATCTACGTGCCGTTCGTCTTCAGCAGTGGCCCCCTTGGTCTTCATGCTTTGCCTGGCACGTTTTGCAAACTTCCGTTGAACGAGAACGTCCCCGACAGTTCGACGAAACACGCTGGAGCTACGCTGCTTTGCTTCATTAGTACGCTTGGTCTCACTGTAATTGGTGGCATCTTGCGTTGGAGTCTCGGCTTTTGTGGGAGATACCTTAGCTAAGGAGTTGTCGCCGTCCACCGAACCATCGCTTGCCTCAGATCCACGCCGCGATGGGCTCGGAGATATTTTATCTAGCACTGCAAGAGATCCCGCGAGACGGTCACCTGTGTTATTGTTCCGTAATGGTTGTGATGCCCACATGTTGGACCGCAAAATTTTAGTTGCAGCGGCTCGCAGTCGGCTTGGAGACAGCCTTGACGGGGATGACTGTGCGTGTTGCCCACGAACAGAGCCCACTTCCGGACCCAAATCGTGGCGTTCCACTGTTTCCAGTAGTTTGTCCATGGATTGTTGAACATCCATACCCCCGTCCACACTGTAACAACGACGGTGGACATGAGGGCGCGGTAAATTCGGCCCTTTTGCTGGGCTTGTAAAGCTGCCAACCTCAACGTGTTGGTTTTGAGGTGAAGGCGAACCAATGGCGTCATCGAAGCTCGCTTCCAAGGCATGATGGTCACCGTCGTGGGCAATAGAAGCAGCGTCGGGAGATATTTCGCGTACCAATTTCCCACTGCTTTCATGTTCATGAGAAACCGTGGGTGAAACATCGCTGTCGCTCTCTCGCGTGGGAAGAGGCGCACTCATCGGCGAGTAACCGCTCGAGAATGGCTCACATTACGACCACTACCCAAAAAAACTGAAGGACTCGAGAGTCAGCTTCCCGAAATTTTCAAACTAATTGGGAACTTCCCTGCACAATGTTCATATATGGCCCACACCGCAGTCTTCATTTTGATGGATATTGACCCTGGTTAGCCCTATACTTCGGATTAATCCTTGCGCACGTATCATATGTCTTTCAGCGTTGCAGGGTGACATCCTGGGATACACTTGGATACCACATAAGACATGACACGCCGGCGTTCCGCACATGTTTCCTTCACGCGTATCTTGCCAACGTGAGCCCACTCCCACCTCCTCCCACCGCACAAGACAACAAATCCGACCTTCGCATGTCCGGATCCCGTCCCAGCTTGGTGTGCCCTCGACAAATGTGTGAAGCAAGTTTGAACATCGAACAACGAACGACAACTTGACTTCCTTCACAACGAACGAACGAACGAACGGTTCGGCGGTTGACAACAGACAACGAACGGCAAACGGCAAACGTCTAAAAAGTTCAAAACCTCCAAAATTCAAAGTTTTCCAAAATTCGAAATTCGAAATTCGACGTTTTCTGCGAAATTCGACAATGAAAATTCGACGTTTCGACGCTTCCCTTGATCGAGGTGGTAATGCCATATTTTGATCGAAGAGGATCATGTATCGGAAACGCGTTATCACAATAAGTACTAAGAATGTGTTTGTTTGCTCGTTCGTTCGTTCGTTCGTTCGTTCGAACGTTTTGAATGTCGTTGTCGTCGTCGTCGTCGTCGTTGTCGTTGTCGTTGTCGTTGTCGTCGTCGTCGTTGTCGTTGTCGTCCTCCTCCTCCTCCTCTTGTGTTTGGGACACAGGCCACTGCCACCGCTTGCTACTCGCCGGGTGATCTAGCCTCCAGATACGTGGCAATGTAGCCGGCAAAATATCCAGAAGATCAAGCAAGAAAATGTTCTTTTGTTCAGCGGAGGGAGTGTGGCGACTGCCGACGCAATGAGCAAAAGAGAAAGGTGTTGCGAAAAGCACCGGACAAGTGTCGCGCTGCGACTTTCAAGCATGTGATTTTCTGAGGGTGACAGACTGTGCTATAATCTCCAGGTAAACACTCATCATAAAAATTATGATAAAAAATAGTGTGCACCATGTGGAACAGGTGTATTTGTTGAATTAGATGGCCACCACCCGCATCCGGATGGTGCGCGGCCGGAAGCGCCCACTATGACGGCGACAACCCAAGGTTGTTTATACGACACCACAAGCCCGGTTGGCATGGGACTACATGACGTGTTCTTCATTGAAATGGCGATATAACTTTTTGAACAGCAATCTTGAAGCACAATGTACTGCTTCTTGCGTCAAACACGCGGAAATCTGAGTTCATGATGTCTACTAGCACGCCGATGGCGGACCCCACGCTGCTTGCCACGGTCCGCGGAATTTTGTCAACATCAACTTCAATCGACAGTCGCCCGAAGTCTCTCCATGTGCAGTCGATTTCACAATTGACTTGCGAGGGCGACTTCAGCCACAGATATTCAGGAGTATGCACCTTCGGGGTGGTGGAGTCGCCCCGTGGGCGCATGCAACTCCGAGACGGCGAAATCACCATACCCCTTTGTGGGAGTGCGATCAACGTTGATCATCTCGGAAAATTAGTGTTGATAACAAAGTTTCAGCTCATTTCGATCCATTCGCGTGTAAAACATCGATCGACAAGTGTTGCGCCACTGTGCTGCGAAGTTTGGGAATGCGAAACGGTCGAACGAGCAACAGATCACGTATCGGCAACGAGTCCTACGGCTTGGAGTGCGGTTGCATCGGCTGCGGCGAAGCTGCGGACCAGCAGCCACGCTCCATCCCCATCAGACTCAAGTGCAGAAGCTTCGGTCGATGTGTCGGTTGTATCACGCAAATCAAAGTTGGTCCTTCATGTCGAAGGCCTCATCGCGGCTGTGTCTCCCATCATCAAGACTGGCAAGGCAGAACACAATTTTTTTTTCTTAGAGCTGGCGCCGTCAACACCACCGCCAGAGGTGTCTGATCATGCTCACCAGGAGTTTGTTCGAGTCATCTTTCGAGCAAGCCACAATGACGAACTGCGATGGCATCCATTTTTGAAAATCGGAACAGTTATTCGAATCTCTCATTTACGTCCTTACCGCATCGAAGCTCCCGAGGGCTCCTGTCCTAGCAGCCATGTTTCGGTGGAGCATCGAACGTGGCGAATGCTAAAGTTGGGACGGAAATCGGTTTTGTCTCTCGCGCGAAGTAATACCAGCCTTTCGACAGCGTTGCCCGACAACGTCAAAGTGGACTCATTTCAGCTGCGCGCTCCGGGCTTAACATCTGCGCGAGGCACTATTAAAGCCTGGTTGGCGCGTGGTGTGTTCGTAATCTCACTGGAGCCGGACGGTGGTGATGTTTTAGTGATCCACACATTTGCTCCGTTGAGTGGTGATGATAAGCAATACACTTTGAGGTTGGGAATTGGCGCACAAATTGTACTACGTGGTGTCCATCCCATCGTAGACCCTCCAACGTCGTCGCGGGGGCAACCTCGGCTCATTGGCTTCGGCTTGTGCATGAGGAGCCAGCTCCAAGTGATCAAAGGAGCTTCGTTCCCACAGGCAGAAAGCTTTGTGCTGGACGTTGGACACCACCGCGGCACGTTTGCACGTTTGGGTTTTCGCGATGCTTGCAACCTCTCCATCAATTTATCGAAAGTTTTGGAGCTATTCCATTTCGACAGTGAGCACCACGCTAGTAACTTGGCGTGTTCGTTGGCGGGAGTGCCTCGTGAGGCCAAAGCACGTTGCTGTTTGCGCGACATATATTGGGAGTTTTTGGAGCACGGGAGTGGTGGGTGCTGTCTGAATACAGTGCGATGCGACCAGGACCTATCCAAAGCACATTTTGTACATGCCCGCTACTTTCCCATCTCTGAGTTGAAGTCTGCAATTTATGCCATCGTTCGACGGTGGATGAAGCGTGGGAGTCATTCCTCGACATCCTCTGGCATTGCTGGGCGTGAACTCGTTTCTAGGGAGCTTATTGTGGAATTGACAGCAGATGGTCGCCACTCCAAATTCATCGGCGCGAACAGAACGGACGGCGTTGAGCCAAAGTTGATGGTTCTCTGTGAGATTCGACCTCTTCACGTTGCTGGCGAAGAGGGATTTGCTTCGACCAGCGCGAATCCTCACCTTTTTGCTTTGACAGACAAGACCGGAAGCCTCATCGCCTCTGCTCCTACAATGTCCACGTGCTTTCGAACCTGTGTCCAAAATGGTCTCGCCTCAGTGTCGTCTGTTCAACGGAAACGCTTCATTGTTGGGCTTCTCGACGTTGCATTCATCGTCGATGCGGTATTTAACGATGATTCACGCAACGATGGGATTGCGAGACGGATTTGTGCAGTCATTCGTCCGTCCGACGCGCAATGTGTCTACCACGTCCCTGGTGATTGCGGCTTCAAGAAGTTGCGGTCGTTGGTTAAGCCACCCAATAGATTTGACGTGGAGCCGAGTTCACCACTGTACGAGGCCCAGAGTTTTGACGCAGTTGTCATCAAAAGATCTCCACTTCGCGTCGTGGACTTGCGTGTCAAGGACTCTGAGCACCTGGGCACTGCTGCACTGGAGTGCAGAGTGTGGGCACAGGTTCTGGGGTTTAGCGACACTTCCATCGAGCAACGGTTACGTGGCCTATCTGAGGCTGAAATGGCAACCTTGCATCTGCCACCTAAGTGTAGCCGGTGTGGCAGGCCTGGACATGATTCCAACGATTGTTTTGCGAAGACAGATGTCAACGGAGCTGTGTTGGCCCCGAAGCCGAAGTGGATTTGCCCCGGTTGCGGGAATGACAATTTTGCGAGTCGGAAAGTATGCCACCAATGCACCACTGCGCGTCCTGTCGATGTGCGTCCAAAGCGTGCAGAAGATGTTCTCGATGTTGAAGTTTGTTTTCGTTTTTCGATTGAAGCCGAAAGTGGCACGAACCGTGCATTCAATAGTATTCGTCTGGCTTTAGCGACCATGCACGTGGGCAGCAGATTCCGCGTGTCTGACTTTGTCGTCGACGGGGTTGTGCGGTGTTCACCCGCAGATGTGGACGCGCTCGTGAAACATTTCACCGCGCTCAACTCCGTCACATCAACTCCTCAAGCTTCCCAGACTTCTCAAATCAAGAAGCGATCCGTCGCGATAGTGCAGGTGACACCGTCTACCACTTTCACACCATTGTTGCTGCACGAACGGCCTCGTCTCTTTGTACACGCGTCATCGAAATCAAAAAGAAAGTCCTCAGGCGTTGCGCGCAAGGGTGACTGGCGCTGCGGCGATTGCGATAACGTCAACTTCGCTTGGCGCACGAAGTGCAATATGTGTGCGCGTCTAAAAGCTGACCCAATCAACACACCTCATGCCTCAGAATCACGCAAACATCATGGCCAATTTCTTTGCTCTGCTTCGCCAAGAATGGCGGTGGACTCTCTTGGCACTTTACTTTGTTGCACCGTTTCAATTCCGCATGTCGCCTCTTCACTGTCGAAGCGGTCTCAGAAGCCATGGAAGAACGCCCATGAGCTGCTGACACGGATGTGCTCTTTTGAAGCCATTGTTGTTGACGTAGAGTGGTTGTTGGAGTCGAGTGCGGTCGGTAGCAGCCGCGCTGATATTTGGCACGGTGGTGAGCAACGATTGACAGTCTGTGCGGTGGCGTTGACATTGCATGATGTGTTTGTTCGATGTATCAAACAGGAGAAAAAATGATTCACCGCAGCATGAAGGTGACGGTGAGGTCCACTCGTGAAGAGGGTGGAAGCCACGTGGCGTGTGTTTATTTCAATGCTGAAACGGTATGCCATTGACTCCTCACGTGCACGCGCGTGCAGAATTACGGCTCACTTGTCATCGCTGCTTGGAATGCTGCTAGAACTGTGCACCGCCAATGGGTCTTCGTCGTGGGGCGGCGTATCGATTTTGCCGATTCTTGAGGAAGGTATCGTGGAAATTCACTTCGATATCATTCCAGGTACCGTTGCAACTGGTGAATAAATCGAGCTCACCCGTTTTGCCGTCAGTAATACTTTCGCTGTTGCCATAGGCGACGGCAGGATCGACAATATCCGGGCGTATTAAACTCGACAGCGAGGGTGATTCAATAATCGACGACAATGTTGGCGTTCCATTGCATTCCTTGCCACAACGCAGAACAAGTGAATCTTACCGTGATTTGGACATCCATGGAACTCACGCGGTCACAATCGCAGCGTGTGTTCGTGCAAACATCGGAAAATGGAACGTCGGTTCTTCTCTCCGCACTGGAAGAGGCAACAACAGAGCGATCACAGTTGACTGCCGCACACTAGCCATTCACGGAGCGCAGATCAAAAGGATCAAGTCCTTGACGGTGGCATGGCGTTGTGGACACTGTGGGAATCTCCGCAAGCATGGAAATTTCAAAACTAAGCGTCCGACAGTGTGCATGTGCGTGGACGCCGAGGAGGACAACGCCAGCATTGACATTTGTGAGCGATTTTCTGTGTCAGCGGTTGCTCTCGTCGACGATGGCTCCTCTGAGGTAGGGGGTGTGCGTCGGAGTTCGATTGCCCATGCATTCAAGACTGAACTACCACTATGTTTGCAAGGCACGCCTACACATGCACAACGAGGCCGCGTTTGATTGTCTTGAGGAGGTAGGCAATCACCACGGCACACAGAGGCCATGCCATCCTTTCAACTTTACCACGTCGATGTTTTTGTTCACAGTTGAATATTTTTCGCGCGGAGCTAATCCAAGTGGCCAAAATGGATGGGATTTTTCATTTCGATGACTGGTCTGGAGAGGAGACACGACGGGCAGCGGAATCATCCGGCCACGTTAATCCAACAGCATCGCCTCAAAAGCAAAGGCGACACGAGTCGTTTGCTATTCCAAGCAGTCGTCCTGAGCGCGTGGCGCTGGCTGAGAAAATCTTACAAATAGGTACGTCCGGCGTTGTGGTTGCATACCGTCGTCGACCTCAATCATGGCATCGTTCGTGCAGGATCATCCCAGAGCAAATTCGTCCAGCTCTCATTGTTATGCCGACAGAAGTTGTCAGCTGTGTCAGTGGCCGCAGACGACTCTTCGCAAGGTTTTGGCGTACATAGGACACTTAGGGAAGTTGGGATCAGTGGGTCGGGAGGTTTAAAAACGTTTCGTGTAAGTGTTGCAACTGGGCCGCGTGTGTGACAAATCCTGAGACCCACCGCGCTCTTACAGCATGCGATGGCGTTTTTAGGAGAGTACGCCGGAATTCAAGTTGCTTCGAGCTGTTTCTGTGAGTCCCACGATGGCGGCCTATGCACTTCTGCAGACCCTTCATGCTGCGCCATCGACCGACGACGCTGAGAGTGTGTAAACAAGTGACGCTACGAGTGGTATTCATTCAACTGGGCATAAGTTTACGAATGCAAAAGTGTTACTTGGTGTTCTCGCGCGCCGCTGCTTTAGCAGCTTTTTCTTCGGCCTTTCGTTTCGCCTTTTCCTTTTCCAATCTCGCTTTCTCTTCCGGGGCCATCTGTACACGGACAATGACACGAATGTGAATAGTAGCCGTGGCAGCGGTCACGACATGCAAGCGGCCACAGCAAGCACGGGTCTAGCAAGCAGCATACCGGTTTGTTAGCTTTCGGTGCCCGCTTCGCCAACCTGGAACTCTTCGCGTCTCTTTTTGCCTGCAAAGCCTCCTTGATGGCTTTTTGGGACTTTTGTTGAAAAGCTACCTCACCGGAGCGCTCAACCTCCGCTCTGCACGAACGAAAGACAACACAATATGCAGCAATTACTCACAAGTTCATCCATCTTAGGTCAAACGCCAGCGGGTAAGTATCACAAATCCTACCGTCGCTCAAGTCCTGCCCTTTCTTTCTCACGCTGCGCCGCGAGCTCTCTTTCTAGTTTTCTGTTTTGTGAGGCGATGAAGTTTGCAATAGCTTGTTCCTTCCTCGCCTGCTTTTCTTCTTCTGTCAACTCTTCCACGACGGCCTGCACCTCGGTAACGGCTTGAATCAAGTAGCGCCGCTGAGAATCGCCTCGCAAACTTGTGCCGAGATAGCTTTCGATCAGGTCGGGCACTAAGCGCAAGAACTTGCCGTATTGAGTGTCGGCCCAATCGAACACGCGCTCAATTGCCCACGACTTGGCGTTCTTGCGTGGAGTGGCATCACGCTTTTTCAGCAAACTCTCCCACTTCTGCTGCACAGCTACAGAGATAATTTCTACCAGATTCGGGGGCAAAGCGTTGGTGTGGTTGATTAGCTCCGCGAACGGAACTAACAAAAACTTTGAACTACCCTCCTCAGCCGGCACACGGTCAACCCCAAGTTTCAGCTGCAACTCTTCGACGTCCCACATGTCAAATTCGGTAGGGCGTTCGATGGTTCGGGTGATGCTCAGGGGCCACGGGAAGCGTGGGTCGCCCTTTTTGGCGGATGCTACCGTCACTAGTTCTTCTCCATAGCTCTTTTGAGCTTTCATCATCTCTTTTTTGAGCGCCGGGACGGCGCCATCTCCCTTGATAAAGGGTCGGGAGTAAGAATGCTTAGAAACCATATTGCTCCCCGGGCGAACGTATCGACCGCGACTAAATATTCACGCTTTCTCCGAGTCTGTGGGCAATAAATTATTCGGGAAACTCACAAAGAGCACGAAAATGTCCAAGGCAAAACAAGTATTACTCCACGCACAGCTTGTTGGGACTCTATTGCCGTGTGCTCGAGCTCCAGTCCGCTGTGCGTTCAGTGGCAAAACAACTTTGCCTGACGCAGTTTCGCGATCTATCCAATCAAACAAACGAACAAGCCAAAGGAACATTTTCTTTACAAGATCGCCAACACACCTCCAACACGCAAATCTCTTCCCACAACAGACGAACGACGAACAACGAACGACGAACGACGAACGACGAACGACGAACGACGAACGACGAACGAACGAACGACGAACGACGAACGACGAACGACAACACAGCAGCATCGAACATCGTCCGTCATCGCGACCGAAATCAAAACAAGTCGTCATCACTACCCCACCAACAAACACATTCAATACCAAATATAGATACCGCTAAATAGCTTAAACAGCCTTACATCATGTTATCTATATTCGGGACGAACTCTGGTTTTACGGTCGATCATTGTAAACATTGAAGTCCTAGTTATGGATGATATCAGTATAGTCATTTAAAGGGAGATTGTTGTTACCCATATTCAGGATTAACTCTGATTCCCACGGCCATAGGCCGCACTCCGCACTCACTCACTCGCTGGGCCACTGTCGCCCGCTCGGTGCTGCCCGGGAACGAAGTGTACATATTATGTACGTTCATCTACTTTTGATTGATTTAATATGTGTATACGCAGAAGACTGACGCGTCTGTACGATGGTGTACATTTAGTGTACGACTTGTGTACAACCAAGCAGAGTGTGACCGACTGACTGGTGTGGAAATAGAAGTACTCAAGGTACCCGTACTCTTACGTGTACTAGTTCAAAAATATTCTGAATTGTTGTGCACCATCGATCGTCGTAGATGTCGTTGTAGCCGTCCCAGACGTGACAGGGGTGCACCAAGCTAGAGCTAGGTCGCATCCGCAGCAGCAACGTCAGAAGCTAGTTGAGCTTGACGCAGCCGGCGCCCAAATTTCCCTCCTCCACTGGACGTTGAACGTTGCACCACCTGCATGTGACAATGGCGAACAGACAGACACCCCGCAGCACAATAAGAACACTGATCAGCAAAGGCGTGAAGTCCTCATGCAATAGCAGGCAATCCACGAACCCGCGCACTGGCCGGACCTCTAACTGGAGATGAATCCGTTGAAATTGAAGTTGAAGTGGCACCATGCCGTGCTGCGTACGATGATATCGTTGGTGATTGAGAAACTAGCGGCTGCTGCTCCAACGCCTCACGGCGCCCAGCAATCGGTATCATTGCGGAGGGAAGTTCGCGCGAAGACGGCCTCCGTCTCTCCTTGGAATGTGGACGCGATCTGTCCTTGGAGGTTGGGCGTTTCTTCCTGTCTTTCGAGGACGGTCGTTTGTGCTTGTGCTTGTGCTTGTGAGCTCTGTGGTCGGTCTTCTTTTCTTGGCTAGCACGCCCTGCCGCGCTCGTCGGCGATGGTGGTGTGTAGTTGGCAAACATGAGGTGGAGTAGGTCAGCATTCTGCACACTCACAGATCCGCTGTTAGCGGGAACTACCACCTCTCCTTCTGCTGCATCAATCTCTTCCTCTACTGTGTCCAGCTCGTCCAAGTCTGCAGCCAACAATGCGAGTGCCGCCGCGTTGTGGATGACAACATTCTCGGTATGCGCGAAAGAAGATGCTTGTTCCGGACCGGAGCTTGAGTCAGCAGCTGCATGCGTGTGATTCTCGGCTACGGCAGCGGGCACGTTGCTGCTCTTGAGCCTGTCTGCTCTCGACTTTCCGGCAAACTTCCGGGACCTTCTGGCATCACCGTCCCCAGGGGCCGATGAAACCCCAGCCGTGTTGCTCATCTCTCAGCTGTAATCGCCGACATCTAGCTGCCGGCTCCTGAGTTTACACTGCCAACCGCCGCCCGCAGCATGGTGTATTCGGACACAATAATGGTCACACCCGTCGTCGAGCAGAGAACGGTCGCACTTAGTGCTTGATTTACGATCTGATTGTGCGTCTAATCGTATTTATATCCTGCGCGGGAGGGTGATTCGCTCCGCATGTGAGTGAATCAGTTTTACGTAAGTGTCAATGCACGCGCAAGTTAACAACAATCCGACCAGACGTGCAGGCACACACTGACCCCAGATCAACTCCATGTTTGAGCGCCAGCTCGCACATCATGAAAGAAGGCGCCGCCGAGCGCCAACAAAGTGAAGCCTGCACGAACCAGACACGCCCACCACAACTTACAAAACTCAACCACCACGCGAAAGCCAAGACGGACAATAGCGCAACGACACGACACAACGACATTCACAAAGGACAAAGAATACAGAAGTACTTCGTCGTCGCAATCAACTCCCACCAAAGACTTCGGCGGCGACAAAAATGACTAACTAATCAACCGACCAGCGACCAGCAAACAAGCGAACCAACCAGCCACCCATCCAGCAACCAGCCAAGGAGCAACGAACGAACGAACGAACGAACGAACGACCAAGCCAACGACCAAACGACCAACGACCACCGACCAGCGAACGAATCGACGAAACGACGAACGACGAACAACGAACGAACGGCACAACGACCAACGACAAACGACCAACGACCAAACGGCAAAAGCGTTCGTAGTAGTACTTTCAGTACCGTACCACTAGTACCCAGTACTCATTCTTCCACACTTAAACAACATTGACCGGACTGTGCGCGACAGCGCCGAACCCAATTTCAAAATTCGCGCGGGGGATCGATGTACGCTATATGTACAGTTCATGTACACCCGTCACACGTATGTGTATTATAGTTAGTATCACTCAATACGTTGCTAGTGTACATAATATGTACAGTCACCGTCCACGATTCGATCGAGCCGCCGCTGCGCCCGCCCAGACTGCAAGGAAGAAAGTTATCCTTTTTCGGTAATCCATGTATTTCGTGTTGGGTTACTGTGCTGTAAACGTGTATTCCTGATTATAGATAAGTTTGGTCTGCTGGTTTTTTTGTTTTGAGTGAGCGAGCGGAGTCGTTTTTGGCGGGAGTTCCGTGTCGAAGTTGGCGCGGAGAGGGAGGGAAGGGAAGGGAAGGGAAGGGAAGGGAAGGGAGCGTGTTGCGCTGTGTTGCGCTGTGTTGCGCCTTCAAACTTTGTCGTCGCGTTGTTGCGGTCGTTCGTTCGTTCCTTCGTTCGTCCCTGCGTTCGTTCGTTCGTTCCTGCGTTCGTTCCTGCGTTCCTGCGTTCCTGCGTTCCTGCGTTCGTTCGCTCTTTCGTCCATTCCTTCGTTCCTTCGTTTGCTTGGTTTTGGTTCGGTTTTGGTTTGGCTTGGCTTGGTTTGGCTTGACTTGGCTTGGTTTGGTTTGGTTTGATCGAGTCGGTGCCATTTGTTCGTTCGCTCGTTCACTCGCAGTTGCTGGCCGTGCTTGTGTGGTTGGGTTGGTTTGAATTGTTGGTTGGTTGGCTGCTGGGCTTTGGTTGGTCGGTTTGCTCATGTGCGCTTTCGTTCGTTCGGTCGGTCGGTCGGTCGGTCGTCATTGATTGAAGGAAACTATGGCACGATGGATGGGCGGCAGAAAGGATGCGGGGAGTGGCGATGTGCCGCGACAGCGAAGAGTCCCTTGTGTGTCTGAGTGAGTCCTCGCGTCCTCGCGTTCCTTTGTGTGTGCGTGCGTTCCGTCTCGATGAGTGGCGGGGGCACCTGGGTGGCTGGATGACGATGCCGGCAGTGGCGTGGTCGAGGGATTGGTGCGCAGGTGTGAAGTTGGAACGTCATGTTTGGAGTTGCAGCCCATGATCGAACCAAGTGTCGAGAACGACGAGCGGCATTCTCTACGGTGCGCGAAAAACCGACAATACAAAAGTGCTCCATACGCGTTGCCTGGTTCTCTTTCGGAAGAAAGGCAGGCTGGGTGAGTGTTCCACCCACCACACTGTGGTGCTCACTGTTCGTTTGTTCGCGTACATTGATTCCAACCTCGGCTCTTGGCAGCAAGTAGCGGGTGAACGGCAGCAATCATGTCGACCCGATTGCGCCGCGGACAAACCGCCAAACAAAAGGAGAGAGCAGCGGCGCTCGCGCTCCTCAAGGATGCGCTCCACAACGACAAAAAGCGCTCCGAACAGGTGGAGATGGAGGACGAAGATGACATGGTCTCCACTGTCACGGAAGCTGAGTACGCCAAAATTGTCGAGCAACGCCGCAACGAAGGTCAGTTCGTCGTCGACGACGACGACAACTTGTACTACGATGACGGCGAGGAACACCTTTTCGACTCTGGGGCGTCATCGTCGTCGTCTTCTCTGGTGAATGGACCCAAAAAGGGGCATGGTGCACTTTCGTCGGAGGCCGTGGAGCGAGCACGCCGACTTGAGGCCCAAAAGCGCGGACCCAAGAAGCGAGTGTCGTCGATGTTCCTTGCTAGCCGCGGCAGTGTTGTTGGCCCAAAATCTGTGGTCTCTCAAGGCGAGGGTGCTGTTGCGGTTGACGAAACTCTTGACTCAGCTTTGCAAAGTCTCAATGCTTCGATTGACGCGTCAAGCGAGAACCCATTTTCCATCAAAACCGAGAATGCAGAAGAAGTCAAGCGGCACAAGATCAAAAAGAAAGCAAAGAGCAAGCAAGCATTGCTTGCTCGCATGCTCTTGGATCCTACGGCGATGGCGGACGCCGAACAGCATTTGAACAAGCAACACGAGGAGGAAGCGCTGGAAAAGAGCGGAGCTGGGGGTGGCAGCGGCATGGGCTTCGCCACCTTTGATGACGTCGAAGATGCCAGCGCCGCTTTCGATGATGGGTCCCTCGGAGCCCCCATCGACTTTGGAGATGACGCGGGCGCTGATATCACAGCTAGCGACGATGTTCCAGACGTTAAGTCAGAGCAATCCTCTGTCGTGGCCGACGAGACTGCCGGTGCTCCTGCCGCCGCCTCAGAGGGCAGTCGCCCGAATGCCAAGGCGCAGTTGTTCAAACGCCGGCGGTTGGCCGCCAAGATCAAACGCGAACAGGATGCTGCCCGTGAACAGCAGCAAGCTGAAGCCCAAGCAAAGCGCAAAGCGAAAGTAGCGGAACTCATCGCCCAAAAACGGGCTGCAGCGGAGGCCCGTAAGGCTGGAGCCGTCGCCCGCCGAGCGAATGCCGAGGCGCGACGCGGCGTCAGCGCCACTTTGTCATCAGCGCGCCCGAGCTCCTTCAAGTTGAACTCCGGAAACGGATGGGAGCAGGTTTCGAAGGCCACTGCCAGTGGCGCCGGAGCTGTTACCACGGCGTCGGCTGCTGCCGGGCTCGGCAAACTGCCCGTCCACGAAGCTCAGGTCAAGCTCCCCTCTGGAGAGAAAGTGACACGACAGGTTCTCGACTTTTTCTGGCTCGACGTCTTCGAGTCCACGAACAACCCCGGCAGACTCTATGTCTTCGGCAAAATTCGCGCAGCTGATGGCTCTTTTCAAAGTTGCTGTGTCTCCGTGCCGAATGTCGAGCGTCGGCTGCTCGTGCTTCCACGCAAAACGCAACGGGACAACCCCAACGCTGCCGTGTCGATGGAAGACGTTTGGAAAGAGGTGAAGTCTCTATTCGACGCACGATTTCCGAAGGAGTCGACCTTCAAGTCGCGTTGCGTGAAGAAGAAATATGCCTTCGAACTCCCTGATGTTCCCACCGACGAAACTTCGTATCTCGAGGTGCTGTATTCGGCGCGGCTACCTCGCTTCGAGTCATCGACTCAAGGCAACACATTTTCTCGCATGTTCGGAACGAACACGACCTGCTTGGAGCACTTCATCATTCAACGTGACATCATGGGTATGTTGAGCGTGAAAACATTCGTTGATTATGTCATCGTCCAGGTGTGAATGTGTTGCTGACGCCCTACGCTCTGTGGTATAGGTCCATGCTGGCTGCAACTTGAGGCACCCAAGAGTCTGAACGGCTCAGTCAGTTGGTGCAAGTATGAAGTTGAAGTTGCCGACATGAACAAGGTGCACAGGGTGCGCAACGCGCCTCCAGCACCTCCGTTGGTCGTGGCGTCTCTGTCATTGAAGACGTGTGTCAATCCTGCAACATCGTTGCACGAAATTTGCGTTGCAAGTGTTCTTGTGAGCAAAGCCGTCCAAATCGATGGACCGACTGCCAAGACCAACCCTGACTACCACTTCTCGTTGGTTTGTCCCCCGCCGGCCGGATCCAAAATGCTACCATTGGATTTCAAGCAAAAAGTCCACAACGACGCACGCACGAAAGCGACCATCACGACGCTACCCAACGAGCGCGCTCTATTAAACGTGCTGACTGCCAAGTTGCACCTTGCCGACCCCGACGTGATTGTTGGACACAATATTCGTGGCTTTGATATGGACGTACTGACGCACAGAATGGAGCAAACGAAGACTAAGATGTGGTCCAAGGTGTCACGCTTCCGCCAGCGCAAGTTCCCCCGTGCGATCCGAAAGGCCGCTGGGAAAGTCTCGTACGCCGGCAACGTGTACTGTGGTACGTTTGAAATATTCACCACCGAGTGCGCTCACTGTTGATTTGCTGACGCACGTCCACGTTCATGCTGCAAAGGTCGCCTCATTTGCGATACATACCTCACGGCTCGAGAATTAATTCGCGAAACGTCGTATTCGTTGACGGCACTCGCAAAATCAAAACTGAAGCAAACTCGCAACAACGTCAATCCGTCCGATGTCCCGAATCAGTTCGAAGACTCCGAGCAATTGTTTGCACTCGTTCGCCACACCGAGAACGACGCATGGTTGACGCTGGGGTTGATGCACCACCTGGAAGTGCTTCCTTTGACCAAGCAGCTCACCAATCTCTCCGGCAATCTTTGGGCTCGCTCGCTTGGATCGGCGCGAGCTGAGCGTATCGAGTATCTCTTGTTGCACGAGTTCACTCGCCGTGGCTACGTGGTCCCAGACAAAGAAAGACTTGCGAAACGCAAAGCTGGCGGTCCTCGTCGCGCAAAGGCCGCGTACGGCGGAGGTCTTGTGCTCGAACCGAAGAAAGGCCTGTATGATAAAGCAGTTCTGTTGCTGGATTTCAACAGTTTGTACCCAAGCATCATTCAAGAGTACAACATCTGCTTTTCAACGGTTGAGAGGCAGAAAACCGGCGGCTTGAACGGCGATGAGCAGGCGCTGGCCAAGGCAGAGGAAGATCGTTTGCGCCGTGAATTCGATGATGTGGGAGGTGTGTTGTTGTTTGATCTCAATTCGTGCCGTCGACATCGACATAATCTCATCGCGCTTTGCTGTACAGAATTCGAAAATGCTGCCGAAGCCGAAGCCGCTCGACGTAAGGCAGAGATTCCATCTCTACCTGATTCGGGTCTCTCCTTCGGCGTGCTCCCGACCGTGATTCAGCAACTCGTGAACCGCCGTTCCGAAGTCAAGCGCCTGATGAAAGCTGAATCAGACAAAGAAAAACGAATTACCTTGAACACTCGCCAGCTGGCTTTGAAGATTTTGGCAAACTCCATGTATGGTTGCCTGGGTTTCTCAAACTCTCGATTCTACGCTCGCCCAATTGCAGCCCTGGTGACGCACACCGGCCGAGAAATTCTGCAAGACACTGTCAATTTCACGCAGAGCCTGGGCTACGAAGTGATTTATGGTGATACTGACTCCATCATGGTCAACACTGGGTCGTCCGACTGGGACAACGTCCAAAGAATCGGCAACCAGATTAAGACTGAAGTCAACAAGAAGTACAAGCTGCTGGAGATTGAGATCGACGGCGTGTATCAAATGATGTTGTTGCTGAAGAAGAAGAAGTACGCTGCGTTGATGGCAAGCAAAGGCAAGGACGGGAAAATCCACATCAAGAAAGAAATGAAGGGTTTGGACATGGTACGACGAGACTGGTGCCCTCTCTCCAAGGAGGCGGGCGAGAAAGTGCTCGACTTCATCTTGTCTGGCGAGCCTTCCGACCAAGTTGTGGACAGCATTCACTCGTATCTGGAAGATTTGTCTGCACAAATTCGAGCTGGAAAGATCCCCCTGGCCAAGTATGTCATCACGAAGGGCTTGAACAAAGCTGTGCACGACTACCCCAACGGCGACTCGCAACCGCATCTTCAGGTGGCAAAGCAAATGCTGAAGCAGGGCAAGTCGGTGAACCCTGGCGACCACATTCCGTATGTGATTTGTACCGACCCTGCCGGAACGTCGACGGAGACGTCTGGTAAATCTGTCGCGAAGCGTGCCAAACACCCTCTGGACATTGCAGAAGATGCCTCGCAAGGCGTCGGTGCTGATCGCGTGGACCTGGAGTGGTACATTTCAATGCAGCTTCTTCCGCCAATCGGACGACTGTGCGAACCTATCCAGTCAACGTCGCTCGCTGACATCGCACGATCCCTGGGACTCAATGCGTCAAAGTACGAAGCCCGTTACACGGCATTGACAGGAGAGCAAGACCGAATGAACTTTGACAGTATTTTCGGAAACCGCGGTGACGACGACGAAGCGTTCAAGGTTTGTCCCGCGCTGCACAATGCTTGATGGTCGCCCAACTTGCCATTGTAACATAACGCCCCGTGTGTGCTGTGACTGCCTAAATTACCAGGATTCGGAGCCACTCACGGTGCAGCTCCCGCTGACGAAAGAGCAGCAACAGATGAGCCAGCCAGTCGTTGCCACGTCTACTTTCCGTGGCTTGTTGACTGTTTCTGACGACAAAACAGTTGCTTCCACGCACAAACTGCCCATTGCTCCAAACGCAATGGCGAATCAGATCGCCTTGCAGAGCCGCCGCTACATCAGCAAATTCTACGAAGGCTGGTTAGTCTGCGATGATCCCACATGCGGCGCGCAAACTCGGCAAGTCTGCGTGCAAAAGAATGCAAGCGGTCAAACTTGTATCCGCCGCGGCTGCCGCGGCAGCATGGTGCTCAAGTACTCTGCAGCCGACCTCTACACTCAATTGAAGTACTTCGAGACGATGTTCGACGTCAACCGAGCCAAGGAAATGGTTGACAACATCAATGAGCTCAACGTGAAGAAGGCACGCATCGCTCAGCCAGATGGGCGCGCCACGCCGAAAGTGGAGCTCCTCAAGCCCGACTGGCCTTCTGAGAACGAAATCCACAGCCAGTGGGACCCCACACTTGGGGCCGCTGTGTCTCAGACGCGGCAGTCTGCGTTCAAGTGGGTTCCAGGGGACTTGTTCAAAATGTACACAACCGCAAATTGATCGCACCATCCCGCTTCCGCCCAAACTGTTCTGTGTATTCAACAAATAACATCCATTACATAACTCATTACAGTGTCAGCAAATACTTGCTCCTCACTTTAACTGCGGATTCGCATCGAAAAGCGCAATGTTACATTTGTATACAAATTTGTAGTTAACTACATCATAAGTGTAGTTGGGCAACACCAACACCAGTTACGAGAACAAATTGAAGAGTTCTTTCAAGTAGTCAGGGTATCTACAGCATGCAATCCGCATCTCGCATCAGTCCATGCCAGCAACAAACGAGTGCGCAGCAATTGCAACCACGCAGCAACGTACAAGTCCGTGCCGCTTAGGCATCGGAAGAAATCAGAGTGCATGCACTCTTCCACAATATGGAACTTTTGGCACCTAGGCAGACACCGCCAAACGCAAGACACAGTGATTTCGTGCGGCGTCGGTGTAATGGGAAATAAAAGCGATAACCATACGCACATTTGGTTGCACGCGAAACACCCAAACAATGCTTCATCCTGTGAAATATATGGATCGCGTTGTCCGAACCACACCCGCAGTTTTGGCCTATGACACATCGAGACCATGTGTGAGGATATTGACCGTTGGCGGAGCGTGGCACACACATCACACAGCACCTGTGATTCTGCAGCTCGTCTCCTGACCGAAGTTTAGAATCGAGCATGTTGCACGTGTTTTTGGACTCGTAATCGCCCTTGCCGTCAAAAACTTTTTCGAGCAAAAAGTCACGCGTTGAGAAGTCAGATGTCTTTGCCCCTTCGGAAGAAATCAGCTCGTCCCACGACACGAACCGAGGCCTGTGAGTCAGAAAATCAGTGAGAAGAAACAATCGACCATGAAGGAAAAAGGATCGGCGAGTCATGGTGAATATCACGCACCACACGCCCGGACTCTGCACTAACACCGATCCAAAGATAGTGGGGTGCTTCACTGCTAAGTTGAGGCAACCCGATGCACCCATAGAATATCCGATGCAGCCTCGTGCTTTGGCATTGTCCACTGTTTTGTACGTTTTGTCAACATAAGGAACAAGATCTTTCGTGATTTGAGTCTCGAGTGCGCACACTTTTGGATCTTTGCAATCAATCCACCTACATGTTCGTCGCGAACAAATTTTAGAGCCGAGGCGAGACACGCTCAGAAGAATGAGCAATGCAACTTACATTCGGTCGCCGCCACGCATGGGGATAACGAGGATGTGTGGCTCCATTTTGGGGTCGTTTAATTCGCACAACGTGTCTTGGACCCAACCATTGAAGCCAAGGTGCAACTTATCGATGCGAGTTCTACAACAAAAAGCGAAGCCAAGCGCATGTGTAAGAACATGCGTCACGAATTCGATTACGACCACGTGGCGCTTGTTCGGCGCGAATGAGCAGTGTTTGGTCGAGAACGTACGAGAGGTGCGAACCATCCGCCCACATGTTTTCGTAAGACTGATCTCGAGCATGCAGGGCGTAGATTACCGGGCGCGCGCTTGACTGGTACTCCTTTGCTGGCAAGATGATCATTGCAGAAACCGCCTCACCAGACACAGGTCCCGTGAAGTTGACAAAATGCAATCGGTCTGACTCCAGAAGTGGACCCAAAAATTTGGCGTCGGGGACTTTTTCACCACTGCACTCCAATGCTGCGACGTTGTATGAAGATGTTATTTCTTCTTTGTCCACCGGGCACGACTCGACAGTTGATGAACTCCACGGAAACCCATCCTCTTCGCAA
>ENA-OWNT01001891-OWNT01001891.1-seawater-metagenome-genome-assembly--contig:-NODE-1891-length-23736-cov-7.004734_pt1 | contig 23736 bp, 24 predicted proteins | sample MGYA00238136_ERZ651165 | MGnify/ENA primary metagenome ERZ651165 (study PRJEB26861, sample SAMN08777766) | seawater metagenome | isolation source: coastal seawater | place: USA: Florida | collected...
TCGTTCGTTCGTTCGTTCGTTCGTTCGTTCGTTCGTTCGTTCGTTCGTTCGTTCGTTCGTTCGTTCGTTCGTTCTTTCGTTCGTTCTTTCGTTCGTTCGCAGTCCGTTGACAAGTAGTTGTTGCTCATAAGCCGGTATGCACATGGTCTTGGTCACCGTCCGCGCGTGTCGTATGGTGAGGGTTTGGGCTCAACCTCGGAGTCTCTTGCACTTTGAACGCTCAGTGAGCCATCCTTCTCGCCCTCACACCACAAATGCTTCTACCGTGCAAGAAAGTGATACGCGGCGCCGCCGGTTGAGTGGACCAAGTAGGAGACTGTTTGCATTTTTTGTTTCTTCAAGTAAACGTTTTCGACGAGGTTTTCGGACGTACAAGAAGTGAGGACGGAGCCGGCACCAAGTCGGCCGTCGTTCACACGCCGCGGGAAAGAGGACATGGCCCAGGAATAGACGCGAAGTAACTTGTTGGGTGTTCTCCACCCAGCAGAGGCGTCCAGTGCTGCACCCTCCATCAAACTTGACGTAGAGTCTCATTCATCATGAAGATATTCTTGGCTCATGTGGTGGCCATGTTCGCAGCGTGCATGCTGTCATTGGCCGCCACAGCTAGTCCAGCTGATGTACGTGGAAATAAATTGCTATCGCTCACGTCACCCCGCCCCGCGTGTTTATCCTTGATCTTTCAACACTCTATAGGCTACCGACGAAGGATCAGGATCCGAGGAACCCGTGGATTGTGTGGGGGCTTGGGAGCCCTGGAGTCAGCCAGTAGCAACATGCGGCGAGACCAAAATACAACGGCGGTATCGGGTGTCTGTTGCGGCAGCTCGCGGTGGTGCACGCTGCGACATCATGGACAGAGCGCGAGATATAAAGAAACTGTCGATTCCGTGTCCCATCGACTGCATCGGACATTGGTCCGCGTGGGACGACTGCTCCGCCACTTGTGGCCGCGGCAGCCACACGCGGACATATGACGTGGAGCAACGAGAACAGCACGGAGGCCGCGAGTGCGTGGGTGGCAGCAGAGCCGACGGCCGCATGCCAGTGGTGTCGCAGGCCGACGATTGCGAAATGCAACCGTGTCGCGGAGGCGGTGAAGCGAACGCGGATTGCGTGGGTGACTGGGGTGAATGGGGCCAGTGCACTGTCACTTGTGGTGGTGGCACAAAACGCCGGCTCATGAAGGTTGTCAAACCTGCCACAGGATCCGGAAAGAAATGCTTGCTGCGACCCAATGTCGTGGTGTGCAACGTCCTTCCGTGTCCAGTCGCAAATTCTGGCCCCACCGTGGAAGAGGACGGGGGCAAAGGTGAGGACGACGGCGTCACCCGTGGATTGGCTCAAGAACTGGACATTGCAGCGAAAGCGGATGCGGCCGCTCGCGGCCCCAATCCAAGCGAGCTACAGGAGGCACTCGATCGCCGCCGCCGTCCGCCGTCGCCGCGCGCGCCGCGAAAAGAGAAACCCGATAGAACACGCAGTAGCGCGGCTAAATCGTTCAGAGATTGCGTGTGGGACGGCGTCGCCGAAGCAAGAGGCCTCGCTCCAGCATGCATTTTGGTGGTCGTGGCAATGCACATTGTTCATCTGTTGACAGCTAGATCTGGGAAAGCCAAAACAGATTAGTTCGTACGTGACATCGGAGATCTTTACCCCAGCACTATTGTCGGCCGCATGCAGTGCTTCGAAACAGCAACGTCACCCGCATCAATAATTTAGTTTTAGTTTATACCGAAGGATCGGCGAACCGACCGACGCAGCCACACACTCACGCAGGATGGTGACGATTCCATGGACGGTGTGGTGCAAGGCCATCGTCGCCGCGCTTGTTGCGCGTACGGTGCTCGTTTGATGTCGTAGTTTCTCCAAAATCTGTCGTCCAAGACTTTTTCACAGCGCTGCTTTTCATCACACAGTGTGCTCGAGTATGACATTTTGTAGATTGATTCGCCCGATGATGTGAACTGTGGTGCAACCCATGAATGACAGCCTTGCTTGTACATCGCAATCAGCTCTTGAGGAATGTGTATCAGTATTTGTCATACTAACGCCACAGGAAGGGGGTAATTGCTGTGCGACATCACCAGCAGCACTGACCCCTTGGTCGATTGGAGAATTGTGATGGTGAAGAAAGGGTTTATTTTAGACACTGTGGGATGTTGTGCACCCACCAACTTGTGGCTCCCATCCTCATCCTCCATCGCCACCCAAGGACGTCCAACTCTCCCGCGTCTGCGTTTCTCATCGTGGACGGCGGGAGCTGGGAGGACGGTGGACAGAGATCAGAGATGCACAAGGTGGAAGTGAACGAGCGACTGAACGCAGAAGTCGAGTGAACAACACTGCCCAACAGTGAACGATAGAGTGAAGTCGATGACTGATTGAAAATCACTGTGTTAATGCGTGCGAGTGAGTGAGCATATCGAATGATTGAATTGCACTGTTGGATGAGAGTAAGTGAGCGGCAGCTATAAATGATTGAATTACACTGTGTGGAAGCCACCGAGTGAGTTAATGCAACAATTGATTGAATTACCCTGCATGTAGGCAGAAAAGTGAATGGACAGCATAACTGATTGAAGTTGAGTGTCTGTAGGCGCAGATGTTAGTGAGAGAGCCGATTGATTGAATGTTGCTGTACAGAAGGGAACGAATGAGGTAGACAACTAACTGATTGATGTTATACTACTGACTGGGTACGAGTGAGCGGAATTAGTAAGTGATTGATTTACACCGTTTATACCCAAACGAATGAGTGACGCAGTTAAATGATTGATTATGCAAGGCTGATAGGGCACAAGTGAGTGAGTGATGCAACTGATTGATTATCACTGCACGTTAGCCACCAAGGGACTGACCGTATCAAGTGATTGAACTTCACAGCGTGTGAATGAACGAGTGAGAGCACAGAGTGACTGACTGTCTGTCACCCACCCACCAACGTAACCCAGTGGGCGTATGGGCGTGTGGGCGTGTGGACGAGCTGCAGTTAGTTGATGCAGCCGGCGGCTGCGGACTGTGGGCTGTGCACTGGTTCTGGTCAACCACGCCTTCACTCACTCGCTCACACACTCACGCACTCACTCACTCACTCACTCACTGCCAGCCAGTACAGTTGAAGTTGCTCGCCTACGACTTGCTTGCTTGCTTTCTCGGCGACGTTCGTTCGTTCGTTCGTTCGTTCGTTCGTTCGTTCGTTCGTTCGTTCGTTCGTTCGTTCGTTCGTTCGTTCGTTCGGGTGTTGCTATGCTACGTCGTTCGTTGTCGTCGTTGGTTGTCGCTGTTGGTTGTCGTTGTTGGTTGTCGTTGTTGGTTGTCGTCGTTCGTTGTCGTCGTTCGTTGTTCGCCGTCGTTCGTCGTCGTTCATGCGCCGTGGTCCATTGTTGGGTGTTCGTGCTTGTCGTTGTCGTTCCGTGCTGTCCGTTGTTCGTAGCTGTTGGTCTCGTTGTCGTTAGTCGTTGCGGTCTTCATTGTACGCCGTCGTTGTCATTCACTGTTCGTTGTCGTTACTATTCGTCGTTTATTGCTCGTTGTTGTCGTCCGTCGTCGCGATAGTCGTCCATGAAAGTGTCGTTGCCGACGACGCTGGCCGCCAGTGCTGTAGTCAAGAGCAGATTGTGGAGGTATTGTTGTTGCTTGGTGTGGTTGCGGACTGCTTTTTGGTGCTGCAGCCACGAAAGCGCACGACAAGTTTCCTGCGAAAACATGAACACGGAGTTCAAGTTTAGTTTGTGAAAAAGTGCCATAAGAATCCGCGTCGACAGTGTCGCCGGGAAGTCGAGCAGCATGCGCGGACCGCACTCTGCCACGCTCCTGCTTTTCTTCATAGGTATTGCCGCACTGCGCCAGACGTCGGCGGCATACTACTATGTAGAGCAGGTTGGGTGTGAGTGCAGGTTTCCTGAAACAGACCAAGTGTGTACTCCCATCCTAAACATGGCCGACTGTCAGACTGCAGCATCCGAGCTTGCAGTAACTTACGCCGCCAAGTATCAAATTGCGTCGAATGATTTCCCAGGCGGCTGCTACTTGTACAAGGACTACATTTTGTATTTCAACAACTTCACAAATGTGACGGGTGCGTGGTACCAGGGATACCACAGGCATTCCATGTGTGAGGTTGTCGATGAAGTGCTAACAACTCCAGGACCGCTGACGTATGATTGCGATATCGGGGTCTGTGAGATACGCACATTGCCATTGCACTCGCCCCGTTTCGCCGTGGTGACGTTTTCAATCTTCAACTCTCCCTGTGCTGGTTGATAGGTACCGAGAACGCTCGTCCGCAACCGCAAAACTGGAACTTGCGAAGGGACGCTGCATGGCGAGTCATGCGTCTACGAGTGCGAAAATGGGTGCGTGCAGGATTTCTGTGTTTCTGTGTATGAGGCAAACTGGCGGCACCTCTTGGCATCAATGACGACTTCGTGCTGCCGTTGCAGGTGGTACAATGCCGATGATGCCACGGTCGACTGTGTTAATGGGACATTTTCTGTATCCGATCCGGTGCGTTGCAGCCGAGCAGAATTCAAGCTCTGTCGTGATGTTGTGTGTGTGTGTGTGTGTGGCGTGCTCATTCGTTCATTGTTATTGCTTCGGGGTTCGCTGCTACGCGCAGTCAAGTGTCGGTTGCGCGAGTGACGTCGATGGCGATGGCTTTGATTTTGACATGGACGACGGCGAAACTAGTGACACTCTCTCGAACAAGGTCGGTTATGTCATTTGTGTTCGACGAAACTTCTGCATAACGTTTACTTTCTCTACCTTTCACGGTGTAGGTGTTTGGTTGTGCCACCGCTGAAGACGGCGAACCGGTGTGGTCCTCCGTCATGGGTTCGTGGTTGCGACTTGGAGGATCTCACAGGATCGTGGTCACCGGTGTGTGCGTGGTGTCGGTATTTTGTGTGCAGGGGGGCAAAAGAACACGGCGTCCGGCTGCAAAGCTGCCGTGGTGGGTGGAGAAAAGAATACGGTGCGCAAACAGATCACAGCTCAGCTCTGCTTGGCACGGCCACTCACACTTTGAATGTTGGACACAGGCAAAGGGGAATGAAGCGACAATTGGAGGTGGCACATACAACACTGCCAATAAAAACTACGCAACAGTGGCTGGCGGGCGATACAACACTGCTGGAGGAGTCGGCAGCATGGTTGCCGGGGGAGCGTACACGAGCGGCGGTGGCCAACACAACTATGTTGCTGGTGGATACGGTAAACACTTTTGCGAGTCAACGTGGAGGTAATGCAAGCCTTCGTGCATCATTGGATATGCTCGTGGCTGACGTAGGACATCGCGCCACTGCTGACACGTTCTCGATCGCTGGTGGCTGGGGAAACAGCGCCCTGAGCGGCCGTTACTCCCCGTTTGTTGGTGGTGGCAAAGAGTGCTATGCGAAGGTGTGTGGGGACTACGCGTTTCTTGCACGTGTCGAGCCTCGTCACAATTGAAGGACTGAATTCCGCAGGGTTCATACTCGAGTGTGCTTGGCGGGTACCGCAATACGGCTGTGTCGCTGTACGTACAGATATCTATAAAATTGAATTGCGGTGGCCACTGTGTGTGCTGACTAGTGTCTCCCTGTTGTGCAGATCGTCTTCTATTGGCGGAGGGTACTTGAACGCTGTGCTTGGGCGATACGGAGCTGTTGCGGGTGGATCACGCAACACCGTTAACGGACGCTCTTCTACTGTTATGGGTGCGTGCCCGTGTGGGTTCTGCCTCGGTCCAAGTCGCACTCGCGGTGCCTAACGATTTGTCTTATCAGGTCACCGCGGATTTGTATCTGAGGACTACTCCTTGGCTCTCGCATTCATGGTGCGTCCGAGCAAAACGCAATGAGAATTGTTGAGTGCTTCCAAAAGAATGTAACGAGCATCTGCTGTTGGCTCAGGGGTCCGAGTGTGCGGTTCGAAGCGAAAAAACTGTCGGCATGTGTTCGGAGCACGTCTATGTAAATGGTGTCGACCTGGTGGATGAGCTCACAGCGGGCTCATTGTACGATAGGTACACGCGTTTCACGATGTTGGTTTTGTCAATCGCTCTTTTTGGGGCTCTGAGTGCTTCCATGTTGGTTTTGTTGATGCTTGACAGTCGGCGCCTTTTAGTCGAAGATCTGGAGCACCGAGCTCAATCACTCGTGACGCAGAAAACGGCAGACCACGTGCGGCGAGAGTTTGAGTGCGACCCCGAACAAGATTGGGATGAAGCTGAGAAAAAGTTTTGCTGCCGCAAGTTGGAACTGCCGTGCGATGACTCAACCGCTGATTTGCTCGCAATAGCTTTGAAGCAGCTACAACGTCTGCGCCAGGAGCTGGATATGAATGCCCAGGAAATACAGCATTTAGAAGTTCTTCTGCAGAATTCCGTGGACGGGTCCCTCAAGCACCAAACCCCAACGCCATAGCGGGCCCTGTGCCGATACTGAAACATGTGACCACTGTGAATAAATACTTTACGAAGCAAAAACATAGGAACAATGATTCCGATTTGCCCACTCGTTCCCTTTCATAACTCAATCTCATCGTCGTCGTCGTCATCATCATCATCTGCGTCGTCTGCGTCGTAATCATCGTCATCAAATGGGTCGTCATCGTCGTCACTGCTAAAGTAACTGTATCAATTGGCGCAGAACGAAGGTCGCAAAACGTCAGTACAACATCATATATCCGATCGCGCACTGCAGAAGTGTCACAACCAACACTCACTTGTTAAAGTCGTCATCACTGTTGTCCCACGCGTCATCCAGCTCGTCCTCGGACACCGCCACTGGGATATATTCCTCTTGTTCCTACGACGTGGGCAGGCGTGGCATTCCAACAACGCAATCAAGTCCACATTGGCCCAAAAGAAAAATATATATATATGTATACCTTCGCCATACGATCGCGAGCGGCCGCCTCTCGTTGTTTTCGCTCTTCTTCCTCTTTTGCGAGACGTTTCTGCTTTTCCGCTTTGGCAGCCTGTGTCATGTGCGAACAATGAGCGGAAGCCAAACGAGTCAAACCGAATTGCCCATTTTCATACCCGTTTGCGTCGACGGCTTTGTTCCCGCTTCTGACTCTCTTTCAACGCATCAGCTTCCCTCTTGGCTGCTTTCCTGCGCTCGAGCTGCTCTTTGCTCAGTGATACTTTTGGTTTCTTGTAGAGGAACCGTGCACTAGCGGCCTCCTGTGCATACGATAACAAGAATCGTGAAAATACTGCTGTCGACACGCGGCCCAACATTACGCAATCACGGACATCAGAAGTGGCGGCCACACTTTCGCGAAGAAAGCCTTCCAGTTCCGGTGCTGTGAAGCCCTGCTGGTGGACGTGCGAAAGAAAGAGCGGTTGCTTGTCGCCTACGACAACGGGTGGCCGGCTGATGTCAAGTTATCACATCACATAGGAAGCGAGTCGCCAACTAGCACAAAACCTGATGGCGCAAACTTGTTCTGCAAAGCGCGGCGCATTTTAGAGTCAAACTCTTCGCTGAAAAGGCTGTCGGCGATCTGTGTCACGCACAGCATTTTGTAATTGAAATATTGTAAGCGCGCGCGTGTTCAGTGGAACTCGTGAACGTACGAGCATGGGCAGCGCCGCGTCCTTCGAGTAATATTCGCCCTAAGTCGATGACAATCGCGATGTCATAATGAAAACACCATCATCTGTTGTTCGCAGTGACTACGCAGAAGTTACAGGAACCTGGATAGAAAACATAAGATCTGGATCTGCAGTGAACTTCAATGGTGATGCCAAAAATTCATCCGCTTCGACCTGCGTGCGGCGCGAGCAAACAACTCGCCACAATAAGCAAATTGGGAAGCGGCTGTTTCAAAGCTTTGACCCGGCCGTACCTTATTGTTTTCAAACACAGCCCGCACTGCAGCAGGGCCCATTTTGTTGTCCAATTTGGAGGCGCACAGCGACATAAATGACTCCGATTTGGGTTCTGGTGGAGGACCCTCGGGGACAGGGAGTTTCACCTTCGCCTGTGGTGTTACGTGAATAATGAGCACGTCGTATTATCTGTGCGCCAGCCAATCGACACCACACAGTTCAAACCGCGTCAGCAGCTTCTTTTTTGGACAATCGCTTCAATAGAATCATGGAAGGACTCGAGTTGTTCACGGCCATGGCACCCGTTGCTCCGTTCTGGTGCACATCGAGTCAAGCAAAGAAGGGCCGCGTGAACAAGAAAGTCGCTAGGCCATGCTACATAAATCAGCCGCGGACGACGCACCCGCAGCAAGCGTTCCAAGCTGAACGAGCTGTCTGCCAAGTTAATAATGACAAACCGCATGCGCCTGAACTTTCTGCGAAGCTTCTTGACTGCAACCTGCACGCATCCCAACGTCAGAGACGATCCAAGCAACAAATGTTCCCTGCCGCATGTTACCTTCGTTGCAGTATCCAACGAGAAACTCGGTGGCACCACAGTCACAGCGCATAGTCTCTTCTTCAGACACAATGACTACAATACAGCCCCACAGAGGTTCATCATTTGCATCGGCGCTGGAGATTCAATTGTCAATGATACCTCAAGAGTGGTCTGTGAAGTAATCGTAGAGACTTTTACCGGCTTCGAAAGCTCCAACGTACGTCGAGCGAGAATCGCCGAGTCCGGCTCGCCCTATTTTCAAGAAAAGAAGCCAAACAAAACAAACACAAAAAAACGAAAAAAAATCATCAAGCAATCCAAGCCGCGGTGACATCACCCCGCAGTGGGTTGGACTCACCATGCCGTCTTTAATCTTCGCGAAGTCTTTCGTCTTCAGTTGCACTGGAGCCTCGCCGTTCACAACTACGAAAATAAGTGGGCTGCCCTTCTTCGGTGTCAATCCATACCTGAGACAGTGTGATTGCATAGAGCAATGAACGCATATACTTTGTGGTCCGCGCAATCACGTAAACTCGCAGACGCACTTTGCGGCGAACGTGGTCGACGCGTCAACTTTCTTGCGACACTTCAGGGCGCCAACGTTGCACTCATCATCTAACGAATCGGCGGCTTGTCCAACGAGACGTTCGCCAATTTCCTTGTCCTCCATGTCCGTGCACGCCACAAGCCAACACTCACCTCCCTTCATCACTCTTTTGAGCTCATCGGGCTGCTTCACAGATAAGGTGGTGACGTACGCTGCCCTGGACACGGGAGCGAAGACGGAACATAATGCTGCTGTCAACAAGATAGCTGCAACAGTCTTTGCCATGATGCCCCGTGAAGAATGCCAGAGAAAACGACCACGCCCAAGGATGGGAGTTCATACGTCGGAATCCCGCGGACAAAAGTCTTCTTTATATCGTTTGTTCAAGCAAGTTGTTGAGCCCTCGAATAACTCTGACACAGACCTCGTGTGTTTCGCTTTGGAGACCCTATCCTAACTACGAGCAACCCTGTGCACTTGTGCAACACACATCGTGTCGAGTCAACCCTTGACGGGCGGCCACTCCCCAGTCCAATCAACCAAACAACGCTATAACCGACAGGCACGACACCATAGGAACAAAACCATTGGTTGGTGTTGGCTGGCTGGCTTGCGCGTTGGTTGGTCCGTTTGTTGGCTCGTTCTCCACTCTATTGTCTGGATCGTGGTGTGGCGATGCGCACGGTACTGTCTGCTTTCTTCAACGTCATCATCACCATAATCTCCGTTGTCGTCGCCGTCGTCGTCTTCGTTGTTGTCGTCGTTGTTATTACCACCGTCTTCTTCTTCTTCGTCGCCGACGTCGTCGTCGTCGTAGACATTCTGCTCGTCAACGAGCAAACGAACGAACATCAAAACAAAGGAACAAACGCGAAGCAGTGAACGGACAAAGGAACGGACGAACAAACAAACGAACGAAGAAGCGAACGAACGAACTGCCTGCCTGGCTGACTGACTGACTGACTGACTGCCTGCTGTCACAGACAGAGTGGCCGCGTGACGTTTGCTGCAAGTATGGCATATGGATTGGTACTAGTACCAGAACTAGTACTAGTACCGCCTTTCGGTATGGTATACGGGACACGAGAACCCTGGAAGTGGAAAGGTCTCTTGTTGTATGTCATGTATGTATGTTGGCCCAAACACACGCACGCCGCACCGTATCCACGGTTGATAAACTAACGAACTCTCCTCGACGCACGGACGCACGGACGCACGGACGGTCGCACGGACGGATGCTTGGTCGTCCATCGACCGCTTCATGGCTTCATTGCTTCATTCACTATGCTCTGCCTCCCACTCCCACTCCAACTGCCCGTATTGATTTATTTGGTGTTGGAGTGATTGGCTGCAATGTCATCTCTGTATGTATGTATGTCATGTATGTATGTATGTATCTGTCTGTCTGTTGTTGTCGAAGGCACGGTCGGCCGAGGACTTGGACTTCTCAGGCACGTACCTGTTTCGGAACACCGGTATCATAGCGTTGTTTGCCGGAGTGCCGTCGCGTCACGCGAGGCAGGGTCGTTCGTTTCGTCGGCACGTGTTGCATACAGTACACGGTTGCCAGGCCTGGTTTCGAGCCTTTGTTCTTCCGAATGACGTCATTCGGCGCAGTCATTCAACGTACAAAGTAACCAAATGAGCCACCAAGTGTGCCGCTGCAGAGACGTTCGCTTGGGTTTGGACGTGACTTTCAACGCCAGCGTTGGCGCAGAGTTTGTGACTTTACGGGCGCCGCGTGTGGACAAAGAAGTAACTGAAACCGCTCTCGCGTCGCAGCCACCTTCTGCCGCCAATCGGTACAAAATCGGTGACTTTGCTTAGAGTTTAGGAAACTTGTTTTTTTCAAGCAAAATTAGGGGTCACGGAAACACTGAAGCACAACTAACTCAGGACGATGGCGACAGTCGAGGAACTGCAAGCAGAAATAGCCCGGCTACAGAAAGAGCTGGATGAGCAAAAGAGAATAAACTTGGCATCGGGTCCAATAATTAAAGTAGCACCCTTGCGCAAATCACTGCAAGAGCAAGTGCTGAAGCTGGACCTGTCAGGAGCCAGTTTAGAAGATGGTGCAAGAATCCCGACACAACTTCACCTGCTTCACGCTTCTATGACACAGCGCGCGGCAATGGCAAAGCGTTTCAAAGCATCCAAAGCGGCGCAAGCATTAGACGCTTCAAAGAAGATTCTCGCAACTCTTATAGAGAAAAAAGTTTATCAGGTTTGTCGCACAATGGCAGAGTTGTCACAATACGCACAGCATCTCAACATTGCGCACTCTGTCGTTTTGTTGTTGTGTGTGATGGCAGGTTGACATTGCGGCCGCGAAAGAAAAAGTAGCCAAGTTCACGCAATTGGAGATCGACCTAAAAAGGGAAGCGTCGGAACTTCAGGACAAATTTGAAGACCAGCGCAATGAAACGCAGAAGTTGGTTTGGCCAGAAATATCTCGCTCCATCGTCGCTTACGACAACATTACGAAATCCAAAGTAGCGAACGAAGAATCGCGCCCGACGCTTCTTGCATTTCTCCAACTGTTTGATACCATTGCCAAGCTGGCCAAATTCCAGAAAGTTCGTCACATCGCTCAACCAGTACCGGTTGGTGTGGACCCGCAAAGTCTGCTGTACTTTGCCTCGATCTATCAACAAGCAAGCGCGGCTCGAACGTGCCTTGACGACTTCGGAAAAAGAGTTGTTTCGTTATCACACAAGTCACTCGGGGAGTGCGATCTTGACCAAATAAAGTGGAGTCTTGGTCCACTAAAGACTGTTGATCGATGTGTGGAGAAGACCATGGACGCTTACGGAGGAAACTTCCAATGGCTTGGCGACATTGCCCGTGGGAGTTTTCAGTGTAAGGATTTGGCAAGTCTTTGTATTGTGCTCAAAACTTTGATCAGCCTGCAATCAGAAGGCGTTGTAGAACTTGTCCGGTGCAAAAATCGACTTGATCCTAATTTTCATTCTGATGCGGGATATCGTGATGGGCTCATAAATGCTATTCTCCGAGACGGCCCGCCTGGGCACATATGTGAAATTCAAGTTCACATGACCGCCTTCATGAAGGTGAAACATGAGGGTGGTCACGCATCATACAAAGCCGCGCGCGCTCTGCATTTGGCCGACCCGGAGTTGCTCACCCACAGGTGAGCGTTTATCTTCTTTATTATGCTTGTTGCGATATTGCACCCTGCCGTTGTATCCTTTAGTAAAACGTCTTACCTTCTTTGTGGATGTGTGCGTCCATGTCCTTTGTGCGTACGCGTGTGCCTTTGTGTCCTACTAAATGGCATTGCACGTGTGTTCAGGGGTGAATTCTCCCAGGCGATTGCCGAAGGAGTTGGTGGCGGGATGATTCAGTCCCTTTTCTTGGATTATACGCCTGTCGGCTCCTCCCACATTGAACTGCTCGAACGTGCCTTGGGGAAGCAAAATTGCTTGCTTCATACTTTATCGATGAGGGCGTGCGGTATCACGGATGATGACTGTCAGGCCCTGGCTTCGGGTGCTTTCGCGTCGAATCCTGTTGAAAACGTCACGATTGCTGGAGACAACAAAACAAAATCCCCGGTAACGTTTTCAGGTGTAGCGGCTATTGCCAAGGCTTGCAACAAATACCTGGAACATTTTGATGTTGGTGCCAGTTCGTGCGGAGGCAATAGGCTGGACGTCATGACAACAGTTTTCTGTGAGTACTGCAGGCGCCTACGATACGTCGATTTGCGAAAATGTGACCTTTCAGGCGTATTGCCGACGTCTGTGGACGCGTGGGAATGGGCTGAACACCTAGAGTACCTGAATGTGGAGGAAAACCCGCTCACCGGAGGGTTTCCTGAATGTATTGCTACTCTCCCGAACCTCAAGCAGCTACATTTAGGTTACACGAAAATCACTGGAGCTATACCGGAGGAAGTTGCTACTAAGTCAAACCTCAAAGTTTTGGATGTGACTGCAACTGCACTGGTTCCCGGGTCAAAGCTAATGGAGCTCATCGCGGTCGGAGACATCGACGTAATCGGGGTAACCCTGACCGAGGAATTCAGCTCGGGCCGTCGCCAGAGAAAACAGAAACCCAACGCTTTTCTGAACGGGGGTCGTTTCATGACGACAGGATTTACTCGCAACAACTACGACGGAAATGTTTCGAGAGCAGAATACGCGGAGTTTTCTTTCGGACCAAACGGCGCTTTGGAGGGGTTCATCGATTACTCCACTGGGGCTAAATATAATAAAGCCGAAGCGACGCATGTTCACGGTCACTACCACTTCGGGGGGCTCGATAACCCAAATCCCGGAAACTGGACGCAATGGACCGCTGGTGACCAATTTTTCTACCACGAGGCATACCATGGTGGACGTTCCAACTTTTACTACTCTGGAAAGATACACGGAGACAAGTTAATCGGCACCTACAAAATGGGAGGTCGCAATGCAACAGGAACTTTTGAATGGAAAATTACAAAGGTTTTAGAGCGGGGCAATTTGTCAGATGCGGCTGCGACAACACAGCCTTCTTTTGGTGGAAAAGACATTGCTGCGGCCATTCCAACCAAGTCCACAGCGCCTGATTACATTGTTGTGTCGAGCGCAGGATCCGCCATTGCAAACGGAACTTTTCGCATTGATGGTTCGTTCAACCAGCGCCCGATGTACACATGTTCTGAAACTGGAATACAGATATGGAACAACCATTCTCAATGGCGTATTGGAACCACAAACAACTACCTTTATTGCGTTGCGTCGCGAGCTGCAAAGCCTCCAGAGACGGGATGGGTGAGATCTGTTGAAATCTGCCATTCATCGCTGTGCGCCGATGGCGTTGAGCTTCCAGCACCCACCTTGCAAGTCACGGGCACTGCTTCCCGAAGTGACGGCGTGTCAGCGACTGCGTCCTCAAGTAATGGTGCGTCAGCACCTGCGTCATCGCCTTCCATCGTTGAGCCACCTGCTCAAATTAAAGTTGTTGGAGCCGGATATGCGCTTTCAAACGGTGTCTTTGCCCGTGATGGCAGTTACAATAGCCGCCCTATGTACACCTGTGCTGCGACTGGCGTTCAAATTTGGCACAATCATTCGCAATGGCGACTTGGAAATACGAACGATTACCACTATTGTGTGAACTCAGAAACTGTGAGTCCACCTGCTTCTGGGTGGCAGCCCGCACAACAGCTTTGCAGCGAGTCTCTGTGTCGGACTGGCGTGTCAGATCCTTCTCCAATGCTTGAGTTTGTTGGTTGACCACGAGGCTTTCGTCGGGGTTGGTAGTAGTTCGACGCTTCATCTTGCTCGACGTGACGTCTGTCATGTGCCATTGCCAAGAATGACTACGTGGTTGGTATCTGTGGTTAACTTTTACACCGAAAGTTTGCGACATGTGAAACTGGTTTGTCAGCGTATCATCAATGAAGTACTGTTATCACAGCAGAAAAAGAGTTGATACCACATCTGAAAAACGGGTCTAAAACAGCGCCTGGCGAAGGAGAGCTTGGAAGAGATTGGAATGGTAATGGGTAGGGTGTTATCGTGTAAGCTTTCCTAATATAATGTGACTGTCATAACAGCAGAGAAAGAGTGGATACTACATCTGAAAAACGGGGCTAAATCAGCGCTTGGTGAGAGAGATCTTGTCGGTTGCTGGAAGAGAAAGAAATGTTAACAGAAACAATATGTGTGTGGAAACAAAAGGGAGAGTGCTCTTTTCCGTCCAGAAGAGGCCTGCAAAAGCGTGGATGTCCGTGAAGCGAGACGGAACAGTTGGAATCGATTGGTGGTAGGAGGGAATTGGATGGTTGTGATTTTTGGATGATGTAAGGTTGAAAAATCAGAAAATCTCGAAGACTATTGTTCGCTAACGGGTATTTCGTGAGAGCGCCTGCTTCCGTCTTCATGGGTGCTGCGGTGTTATCGTGTAATCTTTACGAATAAATGTGGCTGTCATAACAGCAGAGCAGGAGTCCATCCTACATCTGAGAAACGGGGCCAAATCAGCGCTTGGTGAGAGAGATCTTGTTGGTTGCTGGAAGAGAAAGGGACATGAACAGAAACAATGTGTGTGATAACACACAATAATACACCTACTTGCTTGTCCTAAGAAAGCGAGAGTCTGGTCGCGTACAGCGTCCGCAGAAAATACTGTACCGCATACAGTCACAAGAAAAGTAATTGCATCCAGAGGAAAACACACACGAAATGTCTGTGGTCGGTAGAAGTCAGAGTAGTTGTGGCGAAACAAACACCAACCACGCAAGCCGAACAGAGCAACGACCACAACCAAGCCACAAACACACACACGCGCACACAGACACGCCCGACACCCTCGTGACTCTCGTTTGTGAAATGGTTGGCTCCCTGCTGCGCTACCGTCTGTCACACCTTCGATCACAAAAAGACTTGCTTTTGGCGGGCTGATCGCCAGCTGTGATAAACGCACTCAGTCCTGTTCAAAAATGGCGTCACGACTAAAGTACAACTTGCCCGTCCCTCAATTGTTCGTACCGCATGTATGTAGGTATAGTGCGTCGCTCCATAATTACACAACCTGCCATCGGTAGAGAATCACGAGATATTCGAGGCATGTTTACGCTGCGCATTGACAGGGTGTGCTACTATTGAGTGAATTTGCGGAGTGCAACTTCTACCCTCAAAACGGAAAATGCAAAGTCGAGATGACACCCAAGTGCTCATTGGCGACACCATACTCAGTTGCATGCACGTGAAAACGTTCCAGTTTTTTGGAAAGCATACACAGTTACCGCACCCTCATTGGGAAGACAATTGCAATACCATGCACCCTTGAGCATAACTAAAAGTGCAATTGTCATACGTACTAGTACGTATTTCAGTGTCAGGTTTGAATTCTGGCGCCGTGTTGCCAAGACTGTTGCTTCAAGGGTGCTGGCGGTTGACAACAAACAAACAAACTAACGGTTGGGGTTCGTTCGTTCGTTCGTTCGTTCGTTGGTTCGTTCGTTCGTTCGTTCGTTGGTTCGTTCGTTCGTTCGTTCGTTCGTTCGTTCGTCAATTCAATCCGGGGTTCATTCAACCCGAGGTTTGGTCTTTCGTTCGCTGCATCGTTGCTTTGAACGTTGCTTTGTTGCACGTTTCGTTGTGTCTCTCGTTGCATTGGGGTGTCCGCGACAGGTGTTTGCGATTCTGGTTCTTGAGTGTGTCCACTCCGGATCGTGGTGGCGGAAACCAAACAGCCTCGGTTCGCTCGGCACCAGTCCTGGGGCAACACTTCAAATATTTCAAAGAAACGTTGAACTGATTCTTTGTAAAAGAGACGTCGAGTTCCACTGCCGTTACCGCTCCTGTCATTTCGAATATTTCGCAATGAAGTGGGTCAAGTCTGTGTTGGTGGTCCCATGCGTTGTTGCCGCAGCCGTGGCTTCGGCTTCATCTGATCCCGCTGCAGCCTCTGATGACTTGGTGTCGGCATCGTCGGTGACGAGACTTCCTGCAATGGGTCTCAACGACTCGTATGTCACCGTGTCAGGTCTCTCGTCCGGTGGATACTTTGCTGTGCAAATGCACGTGGCCTTTTCCAAGACTTTCCAAGGGGCCGGGGTGTTCGCCGGCGGTCCCTTCTTCTGCGCTGGGTTGCCGCCAGGCAGCATCGTGACTGCTCAGACGACCTGCATGAACAAGCCGGGCCTAATCGACGTCGACGCGCTGGTCACAGTCACGAAGAACACAGCATTGACGGGAACTATCGACCCGCTCTCCAACCTTGCGGACGACCGCGTGTGGCTCTTTTCCGGCACCAACGACAGCGTGGTGTATCCCGAGGTGGTGCAGAAACTCGAACACTACTACGGCGAGTTCGTCTCGAGCCCCGGCCGCATCGGCACCGAGTTCAGCATTGCCGCTGAGCACTCGATGCCCACTCTCAGCTACGGCAACAACTGCACGTTCCTGGGCGAGCCTTACATCAACGCGTGTGGGTACGACGCCGTCGGACCCATGCTCCAGCACCTGTATGACCAATCGCTGAAGACACCCAGCGAAGAAGCCCTCAAAGGCACTGGCACTGGCACGTACGTCGAGTTCGGGCAAACCGAGTTCCTCGACATCGGCTGGACCATGGAGACGGCTGCTATGTATAAATCGGGTATCCTCTACGTCCCAAAAGAGTGCGAGTCCTCCACAAAGACGGGGCTGTCCACGTCCAAGAGTTCATGCCGTCTGCACGTGGCCTATCACGGCTGCAAGCAAACCATTCCCACGATAGGGACCCAGTACTACATGCATGTAAGTCGTTGTCGTTCTTTCTGCTGCCCAGCGTTGTTGGCCGTGCGTCCATAGGTGCGCGTTCCACTGACTTTGTTCATTTGTACTTTATGTGAAGTCTGGGTATGCTCCATGGGCGGACTCCAACGACTTGGTTGTGTTGTTCCCACAAGCGAAGGTCAACCTCAACAACCCCGACGGGTGCTGGGATTGGTGGGGGTACACGGGCGTCGACTACGCGAGCGACCTCGGTATTCAGATGCGGATGTCGAAAAAAATGATGGACCGCGTGCTGTCCGGCAAGGACGAATGAAAAGCAAACGTCCGCAACGTCCATTTTTTTTTATTTATTATCGTGTGTTCTGTGATGTGTCGATCGTGAGAGGCAACGAAAGCTCAGCGTTTTAGTAACTACGCGGGCCTGGCCTCAAGTGCAAGCAGGTTGCGCGGCACTAGACTGGCAGCCAACACGGCATGTAATGTAAGCCATGACTACAACAACATCATGTCAGTTTGTCTGGTCGTCTGCAGATGTTGGGTGTGGCGTGTCGCCCAACAATAACTCTTTCCACGGTAATTCGAACAGCCACAAGCGTCAGTGAACGTTGCACAAGACGCACAACAAAGTCCAAAGTGCAAACAAGTGATGTTGGAAAATGAACAACGACGATCGCGCAAATGAGAACATGCACAACGACACACTCAGCCATCGCGAAAAGCATCCAATCGGCATGAGAGTAGTGCTGTCGCGCGACCACCTAGCTGGTTCTCCTCTTTGATCGTTCCATCTGGATTGCGAGTTGCTATCGACCGCCACGTCGTGACCTCTTCCCGATCACGGGGTACATTGCTGATGTCTTGTTCGATGTGGTGCGAAATATATGGGCAGCGACTGGTCATGCGTGAGAGTGGCAAACAAGCAAACTTGCCGCATTGACATCGCGCAGTACCATACTCAGCACACCTCCGGCCCGCATGGAACAACAGAGTTCATCCCATTCGTCAAACAACAAGAATGAACAATTGTACCGGCCGGAGTTTTGAACAGAACAGGGAATAAAGATTTGCATAACGATTTTATCCAAAAAGATTATAGCATAGCATAGCATCCAACGTTAGTTAGTTAGCGGGCAAGGCAGTACTACACTGTAATAGTTTGTGTGTTGCAAGAAATTTGATAGAGGCGCTGAAACAAACGAAGGGTTGTGCAGGCATCCGAAGATCAAAGTAAATAAAAAATCAAGCTCAAACAAATGTCAAGTCGACTATGGTATCTATGCATAGTCTGGCTTGACACAACATACATACAAACATACAAACATACAAACCCATACAAACATACTTACATACATCCATACATACTTACATGCTTACATGGTTCCGACTGCGAACACAGAAACCTGCATGTACGCTGCACCGTATGTACACGTACAATTCATGTATATCTAGCGTACCGTGCAACGTACATTTTATGCACGTGTACGATGTACGGTGTTCGTGTACGCGTACATTTCATGCACGGTGGTGAAACGCCGTGGTGACCCTCCGTCAAAACACGTGTTTTGAGGCATCCCCTCAGTCATCGCTCAGTCGCAGGTCAGTCCGACTTCAGTCATCTCACTCCGCCTTTATACGGTGCAATACTCGCTCAAACGACGGTCACATGGCAGTCAGAAGAGAGTCGCGCGGTTTAGTGGGTGTGGGTGGGAGAGGGAGTGGCTGATCAGCGCGCCGCCCCACACTGCGGCAGTGAGACAGCAAGTTTCCGGGAAGCGGCGGCGCGCGCTCCAACACGCTCGATCGGGGTGGGGCAGACTCTAAGCCACGGTGTTATTGGCGCGGTGTGGAAGCACCAATGTTAGGGTTTCAAACATAGGCGACGAAATGCGTAAAACAGTAATGTATGCTACTTTTGAGTTTAGTTAGTCGGCAGTAATGCACAGAGAATCAGTAATCCAGATTTTTGTAATATGCAAAATGCATTTCAGTAGTTGCGCACTAAAACTGACTTTAGCAACCGTAGCGTACATTTCGAACTTTTCCGCGGCTGCTTTGCAGCTGTTGTGTTGTTGACGTCACCACAACGCCGCACTGCCAGCTGCCAGCTGACGTCACAACACAAAGCCAACCTCACCACATCCAAATCCATAGTCACGCACCGCCTTCGCACCCACATAGAAACAGATGCAAACGTACTGTAGGTGCATTAAAATGAGAGTACGGCCGACTTTGAACAACGTTGCACTGCACTGAAGGAAGTAAGGAAGGAAGGAAGGCCACACACACACAGGCACAGGGCAGGGAGGGGTTGGGCAGCGGGCGGAGGTTCGACAACTGCTTTGCGGATTCTTTCAAATTCGCAGAGCATTTGTAAAACAGTAAAACCGTATTTACATACCGCACATTGCACTTTACAGATTTTTACTAATACCTAAATGCCAGCGTAAACGCTACAGTTGGTATTCATAAATCCAAGCCGTCATTACTATGTAAATATTTTCCTACTTTAGATAAGATGATTGTACAGTAGTGCATATTGCACTTTTAAGCGTCGCACTCCCCCATTGCAATTCAATTGACACACACACAGTCCAGTTACTCACTCGCGGTGCGGTGCGTTGGAGGTTGGCAGGTGGTCACTTCCGACCTCCACCCACCCAATCACTCACCCCATCTCCCTCCCACACCCACAAACCACCGTTCACTCTTCACTAATTCCACGGTGCGCCGCGGTTAGCCGCATACGCTCAATCAGTCAATCCCTCTCGCCTCCAGCGGCGTTGCAACTTCACCACTTGAAGGGTAAATTGATGAAAACCCGACGAACGCGCGATTGGGTGCCTGCAGCTGCGCGCGGCCACTCGCCGGCTCCCAGCCACACTGAATCAGTCGCTCGCCAGCGCCAGTGCCGGCGCGGCGCGGCGTTGAAGAATTCGATGGAAACAGGCATTCAATCAGTCACCTCCCACCGCCTTCACACCCATAAGCATGCCTTCACTTGACGAAACCGTTCCGGCAACTGCGCCTTCAGTCACTGTAAACAGACATGCACTCAATCAGTGATTACGTGCAGCGTTCAGACGGGTATTTAGTAGCTGACGTGAGGAGCGTTCCGTCGTTTACTGTGGCCCGGTCGATTTCCGGATCCTTCACGCGCCGCGGCCGGCGTCCACGCCCACATCACTGTCGTCACACGGGTAGTGACTCAATCAGTCAACTCAGCCTTACTGCCACGCCCGCTGAAAACTGTTCGCGTGAGCATCAGACAGTGAAGAACTCAAAGCGGTGATTGAGCGATGGACGGACGGACGGCGGACGACGACGTTGACTCCGTTCGTTCGTTCGTTCGTTCGTTCCTTCGTTTGTTCGTTCGTTCCTTCGTTGTGGTGCACTGCGTTGCGTTGCGTTGCGTTGCGTTGCGTTGCGTTGCGTTTCCGTTCGTTCGTTCCGTTCGTTCCTTGGTTGGTTCAGCAACGACCCTCCGTCCGTCTGTCCGTCTCCCCGACACTGTTCCCTTTCTTTCTTTCGGCACGGAGAGAGGGAGGGGGTGCCGAAGGAGCGACGAGGGATTGCGTCATTCCACCTTCCTTCCCCCCCCCCGCCCCTCCCCTGCCCATCCTGCCTCCCTCCCTGGCTGCAAACGCAAACACAAACCTTTGTCACGGTCGACGGAATGACACGGAGCACTAGGGGCGCGATTGCAGCGAGCTGGCGAGGACGTGCTTGCTCCACAACGGCGAGGAAGCTGTGCGTGCTGGCATGCGTGGCGAACGCTGGCTGAGGTTGTCGTCGACGACATGATTGGCTACAAGCCGGCGGCGCGTGTGTTCGCCACTTTTACCCGCCTGTGCATTGTCTGCCTTCCAACAAGAAAACATAAAAACAAAAACAAATTCCTTCGAAAACTCCCTCCCAGTTCCCTCCACCCGGCTAGGTAACGTCCTATCGGGTTCCTCAGTCTCTCCACAAGCCTGCTTGTTTTGGTCTCCCCTCTTTGTCGCCGCGGCTCACAAGCCAACTTCATTGTTCGCACACCCCAACTACACTCAAGATGTCTTCAGCATCCAGAAGCTTCGCGCGCAGAGCCACCAACTCTCGCGTCGCCAACAACTTCGCGACTATCGCCAAACAGGCTAGTACCGACGTTGTGGGCAACATCGGCAACCCCGCCTGGGACGATGACGAGTTCATGAGACTCGCCTGCGACCTGGACGGCTTCGGCCTCATCGACGGCAGCGTCAGCGACAGTGAGTTCGACCACTTCCCCGAGCTCAACCTCGACGTGCCGTCGCCTCGCGCCGTAGAGTCGCCGGCTCCGACGTCCGTGAACGCTGGACCTGGCTGCATGGCGCCGGCACCCGCCCCGTCTGCCTCCGGCTTCTGCCTCGGCTCCGACGCGTTCGGGTTCCCCGCCTTCAGTGACTTCCTGGCGTCCCCGGCTCCCGCGCCCCTCACGGCCCCCGCGCCGTTGTCCAACGCCTCGCGCGCTGTCAAGGTCAAGCGCGAGGACCGCCGCCCCGGCTCCACTGTGCCGGTCGACGCGAAACCCGTCAACATCGAGAGCCTCAAGAAGGCCAAGGACTCTCTCAACGCCCCGCCCCGTTCCGTGGGACGGCACATTGGCGGCGAGGAGATTCTCGACGAAAATGACGACGAACGCGAGTTCGACGCGGCCATCGCTGCCGCCAGCAGCCGCGGTGATGTTGCCGCGCTGCGCAAGATCAAGAACAGCCGCGAAAAGGTTCGCCGCGCCAAGATGTTCAACAACTTTGAAGAGCTCAACGAGGTGCTCAACATCACGAACAAGATGATGGCCCTGTCCACAACAGGATCCGCCACGCCAATGGCTATGGCTGCGGCCGCTGTGCAGGCGCAGGAGGAGTCCGACATTGCTTCCGCCAAGATCAAGGCGGCTTCGGGCAAGGCTTCCACCAAGAAGCCGAAGTTCAAGCGTGCTCAGGTGCTTCGCCGCGCCGTGACCACCGTCAAGCTCCTGCTGTCCCAACTCGCGACGTCCTCTCAGGCCAACGCCGACCTCGCTGACCAGCTGCAGCAACTGCAGCAGCAGCAGCAGCAATCGTCATCGGCGTCGTCTTTCACGCCGATCTAAAGGTCCGCGCGCGGCGCGGAGACAATGGGGTTCCGGGGCGGTGCACTTTCAGCACCGCACAGTATCTGTGCAACGTGCTCGCTGCGACCACCACCGCCTCTGAACCTCGTCTCACCTTCGCGCTCCGTCGACGGATCGACCCACCACCATGAACATCCTTCTCCGACCACGTCCTCAATCTCTCTCGGGGGAAGGGCAACCCCTTCCCTGCCACGGCAATTGCTCTACCACTACGAATGCAACGGCGTGGCCAAGCACACGCATGTGCAGGATCTCTCGACGACGCAGCTGCCGCGCACCGACGCCAGGCCTCACGCAACCATCTCGGCACAACCACCCTGTTACGAAAGCTCCCGCTGGCCTTTTTGGGCGCAGACGGCATTGCGACTAGTCATGGGGGTACTGCTTGAGCTTGTGTTGCTGGCGCTGGCGTCCCGCGAATGGCCTGTGTTGTCCTGTTTTGATCCTGTACTTGCGCGGCGCGGCCGCCGCCACTTCCCGCACGTGGTTCCACTCGAGATCACGTCTTTGCGACTCGCTGCTTCACTGCGGCGAGTCCAGGGCGCCTCGTGTATGGGCCATCTTGTGCACACTACTTCACCCGATACTCACGTCCCGCCTTTCCGCGCCGACAATAACGGCGACGGGAACGGGTCAGGGACATTCCACGGGCCAACGGAGCCACCCGGCGATGCGCCTTTGTTGCGCTGCTGCTGGCTGGTGCTCCTCTCTATTTTATTTTCTGTTTTTCTTTTCTGTCTCTTTTTGCCTTTCTGAACTTTGTTTTCTGTTTTTCTCCTTCGCCCCGTTGAATCATCAGCGGGAGTGAAACCTGTCCTTTTTCCAATAACAAGCACGTGGTGCATGCACGCACGTTTTGCCGACGTGCGAGCTTTCATCACCTCTTTTCACCATCATCACCGGCACGGCGTGTTTTATCACGAACCGTGACTGGTTGCCCGTGTATTTATTTTTGATATTTTAACTCAAAGATTCTCTCTTCCAACCTCTCAGTCCATCTGTCTGTTTCTCGCGTTCTCTGTCTCTTCAACTGCTTCTGTCGTGCGTACCAGTCGTTTCGTGCACCCGGGTTTACGTCACACTTTGCATCATCATGATCAATGCTGTTCTGCGTGTACGTCATTCGGCAACATCTCAACACTCCAAACTTACTTGCCCTGACTCAAAGTTTATTTTGGCAGTTGGTTTCTAATCCGTACCACCACCACAGCCACCACCGAACCAACAACACCCCCGGAACCACAACCGACAACCAACACCAACAACGATAACGATAACGACAACGACAACACCACAGCCGTCGGAAGTGCACTCGACCTTGAAGTTAGCATCCAACTGAAGTCGCGACAATGCATTACAAACACAAAACACGCTTCAGCATCGCTTGAACATGCGTGCATTGTACATACATGACAGCACCCCGCAAGCCCCCAACATCCCAAAAGACCAACGACCAACGAC
>ENA-OWNT01001893-OWNT01001893.1-seawater-metagenome-genome-assembly--contig:-NODE-1893-length-23712-cov-13.577449_pt1 | contig 23712 bp, 28 predicted proteins | sample MGYA00238136_ERZ651165 | MGnify/ENA primary metagenome ERZ651165 (study PRJEB26861, sample SAMN08777766) | seawater metagenome | isolation source: coastal seawater | place: USA: Florida | collected...
GTTGGCGTGCTGCGCCACGCGGGAGCCCACTTCGCTGCCGGAGACCAGCAGCAGCTTGTCGACACCCGCGAGGGCAGTCTCCAGCGCGGCCGGATCTGAGTAGTCCGCGACGCGCACCTGGACGCCACGGGCACGCAGTTCCTCTGCCTTCCCGGCGTCGCGCACCACCGCCACCAGCGCGGCGGGTTCCTGGCTGGCGAGCAGCTCTTCGAGGACCAGCCGGCCCAGCTGTCCTGTGGCACCTGTTACTGCAATGGTCATGTTGCGCTCCTAGAATCCGCGGTGAAGTTCAGTCAAGTCTTTGGCGGCCGGTGATCCGGCACTGGCGGGGATAACCGGACCCCGGTCCGGTTATCCCCGGTGTTACATTGTGCGACTGCTACGTCAGGGTCCACGAGCGCTTGGAAAGCCCGAACCAGAAACCGTCGATCGCCGTCTTGGCCTGGATGTCTCCCGAGCTGTATGCCGCGCCGAGGGCAACATACAGCGGTGCCCAGTGCTCGCTGCGGGGGTGCGCCTCGCGGGCTGCCGGCGCCTTGTTCAGGAAATCGAGGATGGAGTCGACGTCGCCGCGGGCCATGGCTTCCTCGGCCCAGTGGTCGAATTCACTGGAGGCTGCGGGCGGGGCGGTGTCCGGCCCCCCGGCGGGATTGAACCAGCGCAGGTTGTGGGTGGTGAATCCCGATCCGACGATCAGCGTGCCCCGGTCGCGCAGCGGCCCGAGCGACATGCCGAGTTCGAACAATCCCTGCGGATCGAGTGTCGGCATGGACATCTGCACCACCGGCACGTCAGCCGCGGGGTACATCTCCTTCAGCGGAACGTAGGCGCCGTGGTCCAGGCCGCGGCTTTCGTCGCGCTCCACGTGGTGGCCGTGGCCGGCCACGAGTTTCTCCACTTCGGCAGCGAGCTCCGGCGCCTGCGGGGCGTCATAGGCCACCTCGTAGTACTTCTGGGGAAAGCCCCAGAAGTCGTAGACCAGGCCGGGATCGCGCCCGGTGGCGCTGAGCGTCACGGGGGCGTTTTCCCAGTGGGCGGAGACCATGAGGATGTCCTTGGGCTTGCCGAACGTGCCGGACCACGCATTGAGTTCGCGGGTCCACGTGGAGTCGTCGGCCAGCGGCGGCGCACCGTGGCTGAGGAAAAGGACCGGAGGCCGGTCAGTGGTCTGAGTCATGGCACAATCCTAGCGTTTTTTGATTGAAGCTTCAAGTTTTTGCCTCTGTCGGACTGTTGTCAGAAGGACGGCACAGTGAACCCGAGGCCCAGGAGGCCGCGGCCGGCCTGTTCAAGAACCGGATCCCTGGTCAGTGCCGCATGGTTCATCAGCACATTGACGTCGCGCTGGATCCGCTGCAGCGGATGCGAGGTCCGGTGCACACTCCCGCCGGATCCCGTCATGACCACCCGGACCGCCTCGGCCGACGCCTCCCCGCTCAGTGCGAGGGACAGCCGGTACTGGCTGCGCTCCCGGTCGGTCATCGTTGAGGGCCGGCGTGCATGGGACGCAGAGACCACCCGGATTGCCTCCTGCCAGTGCAGCCGAGCCGTGTCAACCAGCCCGTGGGCTTGCGCATAGCGGACCTGCGCGAGCGGTGAATCCGCCTGCCTGGCTTCCGCCGTGTGTTTGACTTTGCGCACCATCATCAGCTCGCGGAACAGTTCGACGGCGTACTCGGCGGATCCCAGGGCGGCGGCAGGAGCCACGATATTCAGCAACGCGCCCATGGGCGTATGAAGCAAAGGCTCCTGGTGGAGCCGGCTGCCCGGATTCGCTTCCGCAGCCAGGAGTTCCCAGTCCAGCGTTCGGTGCAGCGGGACGAACAGGTTCTCCGCCCGGATGTCATTGCTCCCGGTCCCCCGCAGCCCGGCCGTCTGCCAGACGTCGAGCACCTCGACCTCGGCCAGCGGTACCAGGCACTGCAGGCGCACCCCGCCGTGCTGCGCGGCCAGGAGCGCCCACTCGGAATGCATCACCCCGGAGGCAAAAGTCCACCGGCCCGATATGGAGTAGCCTCCCGGAACCTTTTCGGCCATGCCGGCCGGCGAGCCGGTAGCGGCCGCCAAAGGAGCCGGTCCGATCGCAAAAACCTCATCCTGCGCTTCCCGGGGCCACCGCGCCAGCATCCAGACATGCTCGATCAAATGGCCCGCGCTCCAGGCCGTGGACGCGCAGCCCCGGGCAAGCCGGCGGACCACCTCACCATAGGTTTCCAGGCCCATGCCAAATCCGCCGACAGCCTTCGGGGACAGCAGGTTAAAGATTCCGGCGGCCGTGAGCTCCGCCATGGTGGACTCCGGAATGCGGCGTAGCTGCTCCGTTTCCTCGGCCCGCTCCCGCAAGGCGGGAACGAGTCGCTGAACCCGGGCGAGCATATCGTCATGGCTCGGGACTACCGGCGCCACAGCGCCGGCCTGGGCCGGCGGCTCGGCGCGGACGGCGGTTTTCGACTCACCAAGTCCGGGCCCGACCTCGGGCGGCAGCACGAGCGTGTGGGCGGTGTGATCGCGCTTGGCGGCAAGGTACCGGAGGTTGGCCGGGGACACGTGGACGCCGGTGGCGATCTGCTCGGAAACCTCGACGCCGAGGCCGGCCAGCTGGGCAGCCTTGTCCGGATTATTGCTCAGCAGGCGTACGGTGCCGGCACCCAGGGCACCCAGCATTTGGGCGGCGGCGGTGTAGTCCCGCTCGTCTTCGCCGTGGCCCAGGGCGAGGTTGGCCTCATACGTATCCAGGCCGCCGTCCTGCAGGGCATAGGCGTCGAGCTTGCTGTACAGGCCGATCCCGCGGCCCTCTTGGCGGAGGTACAGCAGGAACCCGCCCGCTGCGGCAATCCGTTCCACGGCCTCACGCAGCTGCGGGCCACAATCACACCGCTGGCTCCCGAACACATCCCCGGTCAGGCACTCGCTGTGCAGCCGCACCAGCGGCCCCGCACCATCTTGTCCCACAGCCTCCGGTCCCACAGCGTCCGGTCCAACAGTGTCCGGCCCCGCAGTGTCCGGCCCCGCACCGCGCAATGTCTGTTCCCACTCACCGAGGGCCAACAGCAGGTGTTCCTTTCCGTCGGCGAGCCCGCCGAAGGTCATCACCTCAGCCTCGGCGGTGAAGCCGTCCGGAAAGCGCAGCGGCACCGAAACCCGGCTCCGCACAGCGGCCGAAGGTACGGCGGGCGCCTGAAAAATGGTCTCTGACGCAAGGGTCATCTCGGGTCCTCAGGTATTCGGCATTAGGTTCAGACGTCTGGCCAGAGCGGCAATGACCACCCTGACGGCGTCGCGTTCCGCGGCTTTCCCGCGAAACTTTACTTGAACCTTAAAGTTATAGGACCCGAGGACCAGTGATGCAAGCGGTGACTCCGTGTGACACCTTCGGCCAGGCAACTGCGGGCGTCCGCACGGACGGTCGACCGGCCGGTGCCATCATGATGACGTGACTATTGCAAAAACGATCCTGCTTTTCGTCCTGGCCGCGGCAGCCGAAATCGGCGGGGCCTGGCTCGTCTGGCAGTCCGTCCGCGAGGGCCGGGACTGGTGGTGGGCCGGGCTGGGCATCGTGGCGCTGGGCATCTACGGCTTTGCCGCGACGCTGCAGCCGGACGCGCACTTCGGGCGTATCCTCGCCGCTTACGGCGGTGTGTTCGTGGCCGGCTCCCTGGCCTGGGGCATGATCTTCGACGGCTTCCGGCCTGACCGGTGGGATGTTTTGGGTTCGGCAATCTGCCTGCTCGGCGTCGCCGTCATCATGTTCGTGCCCCGCGACGCCGGCTGACCGCTGCTGCCCCAAGGAAAGGATTCAGCGACCGTGACCCGATTCGTCATTGGCCCGGACGTGGCCCTCTACCTCGCCCGCAACGGGGCGGTCGTCTCCAATGATCACCAGCTGGTGGCGCCTGCGCTCCTTCGCTCGCAGGTGCTCTCGCTCCTGTACCAATCGGTCCGGCGCGGCGACGTAACGCAGGCCGACGCCGAGCGTCAGCTCGACTATGTCCGCGGCCTGCGAATCCGGCTCCTCGGCGACCGCGTTCTGCAACGCACCGCGTGGAGGCTCGCCGGGCAACTTGGCTGGGAGGACACCTTCGACGCCGAATACGTGGCCCTGGCCCGGCTTCAGGCAGATGCCTTTGTGACGCTCGATGCCGGGCTCGCCCGCGCCGTGCAGGGTCTCGTGACGCTCGCGGCACCACAGGAGCTGCTCGCGCCGGCATAGGGCGGCAGCTGCGGCCTACCGCCCGACGGTGCGGTCCAGTACCTGGCCGAGGATCCGCGCGCCTTCCCGGAAAGCGCCCGGGTTGGGTCCTGCGTAGTTGAGCCGGATGAACGGCCCGGCCGGTTCGGCCGGGAACCACTCGGTGCCGGCGGCGATGATGACCCCGGCTGCCTCGCAGTCACGGACAAACTGGTCGACGTCGGTCCCGTCCGGCAGGCGCGCCCAAAGGTTCAGCCCGCCCGTGGGCACGTGCTCAACGTGGGCCAGCGGGGCATGTTGCCGCAGGCTACTGACCAGCAGGTCCCGGCGCGCCTGAAGCTGGTGCCGCAACCCGCGCAGGTGGGTCTGCCACGCCGGCTGCGTCACGACGTCGAGGGCGGCCGCCTGGAGAACGCCGCTGACGTACATCGACTCTGCTCCACGGTCGGCCAGAATGCGGTCACGCGCCGGGCCGCGGGCAATCACCGCGGCAACGCGGATGGCCGGAGACACGCTCTTGGTCAGCGAGCGGAGGTAGACGACATGGCCGGAATCGTCCCGGCCTGCAACGGGCACGGCATCGGTGCTGATGCCGAAATCCTGCGCCCAGTCATCCTCGACCAGGAATGCGCCGTGTGCCCGCACCACATCCAGCACCTGCTCGGCCACGCGGGCCGGCCACTGCGCACCGGTGGGATTGGCATAGTTCGGCTGCGCATAGAACAGCCGCGCGCCGGTCTCGTCAAAGGCCCGCGCCAGTTCCTCCGGGTCAGGGCCCCCGGGGCCGCTCGGCACCGGAACGACCCGGACGCCGGCCTGCGCCGCGGCCAGGATGGCTCCCCAGTACGTCGGGGACTCCACCAACAGCGGCTGCCCGCTGCCAACCAGCGCGCGGAACACGGAGCTGAGCCCGCTCTGGCTGCCGGGGAGGACGATCACATCGCTGGGTGTCGGCGGGGTGACGCCAGCCGGAGTGGAGGCCCGGAGTTCGTGTGCAAACCAGGACTGCAGTTCGGGCAGGCCCGCGGCGGGCGGACGGGACAACGCCGCGTCTCCGCGGGCCGCGCGTGTCAGGGCCGCCCGGACCAGACGCTCGGGCAGGAGTTCGCGGTCCGGGTAGCCGGAGTGGAAGGCAATGACATCGTTCGGCGCACTCCGCATCGCCGTAGAGACGGGCCGGAGCGGCGCCTGAGGCGTCCCCAGCGCTGCCGTCTGCCAGCCGTAGTCCGCGGGCCGGGCTGTCCGGACCGCGCGCACGAAGGTCCCGACGCCGGGGCGGCTCTCGATGAGGCCCTCCGCGGCAAGCGTGCGGAGGACCTTTTGCACGGTCACGGGGCTGGCCTGGTATCCGGCAACCAGGGAGCGCGTCGACGGCAGCCGGGCGCCGGGCGCGGCACCTGCAATCCATTCCCGGAGCCGGGCCCCAATTCTCGAGGTGCTATCGTAGGACATGAAAGCCAATAGTAGCGCTACTACGATTATTGACCAACCGTTATCGTCCCGGCCGGCAACCGGGCTGTGGTGGGGATTGGTCGGCGTCGCCGCCTTCTCCTTCACGCTTCCGTTCACCCGGGTGGCGGTTGCGGGGTTGCCTCCGTTGTTCATCGGATCGGGCCGGGCTGTTGTCGCGACCGTTCTCGCCATGTGCGCGCTCGCTTTGACCCGGCAGCGCCCGCCCCGCGGTGTCCAGTGGGCGCGCGTTGCGGTGGTCGCCGGCGGCGTGGTGGTGGGATTCCCGTTGCTGACCTCCTTCGCCCTCACCTCCGTTCCCGCCAGCCACGGCGCCGTCGTTATCGCGCTACTCCCGGCGGCGACGGCAACGATGGCTGTGCTTCGCGGCCACGAACGCCCGCCCAGGGCTTTCTGGATCATCACAGGCATCGGCGCGGTTGCGGCACTTGGTTTCGCTTCTGCGCAGTCCGGCGGCATCGGCCAGCTGCAACTGGCCGACCTGCTGCTGTTCGGCGCCGTCGTGTCCGCGGCGATCGGATACGCCGAAGGCGGCCTCCTGGCCCGCGAACTCGGCTCCTGGCAGACCGTCTCCTGGGCCCTCGTTCTCGCTTCTCCCCTCATGGTGGGCATAGCGGCGTTCTCCCTGGCGAGCCAGCCGCCCTCCGCTACTCCCGTGCAGTGGGCGGCCTTCGCGTACCTGGGCGTCGTGAGCATGTTCTTCGGCTTCTTCGCCTGGTACCGCGGACTGGCCATCGGACCCATGGCGCAGGTCAGCCAGATCCAACTCATCCAGCCGGTCTTGAGCATCTGCTGGGCCGGGCTTATTCTGGGCGAGGACTTGACCTGGGCGACAATCATCGGCGGTGCCGCGGTGGTGCTCTGCGCCGGCCTGGCGGTCCGCTCCCGGCCTGGTGCTGCGAGGGTGTCGGCGGGCATCAAGGCGAAGGACCATGTGGAGGCCAACGTGAAAGTGAAACAGCCCGGATGACCTGATCATCTGGCCGACCCCTGCCTCTGACCCTGGAAGGCGCCCCGCCGCCCCGACCCCGTGGAGGCGCCCCGCACCCACTCCCCGCACCGCGAGTCCAATCCGCGCTCCGAATGGAAGTCCCCCGTGTATATCCCCGCACATTTCGCCGCCAGCCCCGACTCAGTCCGGCACCTGCTCAGCCGCCCGGCCGCGGCCAACCTGGTCACCGCCACGGCGAACGGCATGCTTGCCACGCTGCTGCCCTTCATCTATGACCCGGCGGCCGGCGAACACGGCGCGCTGCACGGACACCTCGCCCGCAACAACCCCCAATGGTCTGAGCCCGCCCTCGGCGAATCGCTCGTCATCATCCAGGGGGCGGACGCCTACATCTCACCGACCTGGTACGCGTCCAAGGCAGAGCACGGACGGGTCGTCCCCACCTGGAACTACTCCACGGCCCACGTCTACGGCAACCTCGTCATCCATGACGATCCGGCCTGGCTGGCTGCCCACGTCCGGCGACTGAGCGATCACAACGAAGCCGCCTCCGAGCGGCCCTGGACGGTCGACGACGCCCCGGAACGCTACATTGCCGGCCAGCTGCGCGCGATCGTCGGCGTCGAGCTTCTCATCACCAGGATCGAGGCGAAGCACAAGCTCAGCCAGAACAGGCCCGACGCCGATATTGACGGCGTCGTGGCCGGGCTGCGCACCCGCGGGCAGACGGAGATCGCCGCCGACGTCGTAGCGGCCCGCGAGGCCCGCGAGCAGGCACGATGCCCGCACTCCGGCGCCCCGGCCGGGTCCGCCGGCCCGAGCTAGAACCCGGCAGTCACGCCCGGCAGCCCTTGCTGCCGCCCGCCCGGGTTCCGCCGGGCGAGGGAATTGCTCTCCCGAGCTGCGGTGGCGCCACCCGGCTGGGTCTCTCCGGCACCGCGGACGTCCTCAGCGGTGTGGGTTCGCCTCCTAACCCTGGCGCAGCCCGAGGGTGTTGCCGTCAGGATCACGGAACCACGCACCCCTCGCGGGGCCGAGCTGCGCGATGTGGCCCGTGGTGGCGAGGGGGCCTTCGGTATAGTCCAGGAATTCGACGCCCTTGGCACCCAGGTCCTGGACCACGGCCTCGATATCCGCAACTTCGAAGTGCGCGAGGGTATGTTCCGTCGCGACGGGCGGTCGCTTGAAAACGGAGATCTCGCTGGCGGCCCCGCAGCGGAACCTTACGCCGGCAGGGGTCTCCCACAAGAGTGTCAGGCCCAGGGTATCGCCGTAAAACGCTTTCGCCCGTTCCAGGTCCGTGACCGGAATCGTGGCAACAACCATCGTGGCAGTGATCATGAGAACCTCCTCGGCGGACCCCATCCGACCGGAACAAACGGTCCGCCGGGCCCGGAGCCGGCGACGCAACAGGGTCCTGGTGCTTACCCAGGGATCGTCCCACCGTTGGCGGGCAACGGGACAGGGCCTTCGGGCCCTGCGGCAACCCGGCGCCGCCGAGGCTGCCGCTGCACACCGTGCGGAACCGGGCAGGCGCCTTCGACGCAGCCGCCGGGCCAGCGCCTTCGGCGCAGCCGTTTTCGCTACGCTTCCGGACAGTCGGGACGCAGAAGGTCCGGCGCTACGGGGATCCCCGTAGCGCCGGACCTTCTCCGGTTCATGCGTTCGTTTCCGCCGCGGAATCCTTGCCACGATCGCGCGTCATGTGTTGGCCGAGCATCAGAACCCGCAAGGAAAGGTCCTCCGGATCCAAACCTCCGGGGCCCGCCGCGGCGCCAGGATTCTCCGCAGCAGCCGGGGCGCCGGGAGCACCCGGCTCTACCGGACCCCCTGACCCGCCCAGAGCACGGCGCAGGTCCGGAAACCGTGCTCCAGGGCTACCCCGCAGGACGGCGGACCACACCGCTTCCACTGTCGCGACGGCTTCAGTGGCCCCCGTCGGTCCGGAGACCAGCCAGCCGTCGCTGCTCGCGGCGACTTTCGGTGCCCCGGGCCAGGACTGGCAGGCGCTGTTGATCGTTTGGGCAACAATCAGGTGCTGCCGCATCGTTCTGACGGGCCCCAGCACGGGATCGCTCACAACATTTCGTCCGCAGGCACCGCACATTGTGAGTGTCCCTTCCTAGGGCATGACGTCGCCGGAATTTGGCCCCAGCGTCTGACCGACATAGAGGTTGCCGCCCGGATCGCTGGCAAGAAGCAGGGCCGTCGGGGCCACCTCGGCCGGCAGTCCGAAGCGCAGCAGCGGCAGTCCGGCACGTTTCGCCGTCTTCCATTCTTCCGATATGCCTTCCACCAGCGGCGTTTCGATGGGGCCCGGGGCGATGCTGTTGACCAGCACGTTGTCGCCGGCCGTTTCCAGGGCCAGGGCCTTGGTCAGTCCCACAACCCCGGCCTTGGCGGCGCTGTAGTGGCTGAGGCCGGTGCCGCCTTTGATGGCAAGCTGGGAGGCGATGTTGATGATGCGGCCCCACTTCGGCTGCCGCATCTCTCCCGCCACCTCCCGTATTTGAGTCCCCGCACCGATACGCCGAAGTTGACGGTGGGTCACGGTGCTTCGGCTGCATCTACTCCGTACGGGGTGGCGCATTTTCGATCCGGCCCAGTCCCTGGCCGATTTCAAGGACTTCATGGTGTTCTTCAAACAGGGCGACATCGTGAGGTTCACGCCGGTCACCGAGGTCGAATACAACGACATCCAACGGCGAGCCCCGGGCCTCAGTGGACCCGGGTGCAGCTGAACGCGGGCGACGAGCTCAGTTCGGGGTCATCCGGGGCGGCACGCGCTACTACATCGCGGTAGGGCGGCATCGATGTTCCCGAAGTGCTCGGGAGCCGGTCCACTTACAGCCTCGGCGCGATCGGCGGATTCCACGGCCGCAAACTGGAGGCGGGTGACCGGGTTCCGGTCGGCAGACCGCTCAACGGCGCTGCCCTGCCCGACGCCGACACGATTCCGGAGGAATTCCGGCCCGTTTTCGCCAAGGAACAGGCCGTACGGATCGTCCTGGGCCTCTATGACCACCGGCTAACCGCCGAAGGACTGGACAACCTCCTGAACGGCGAATGGAAGGTGACCCCGGTGGCCGACCGGATGGGTCTGAGGTACTCCGGTCCCGGGGTGAAGTGGAAAGAACGGGAGCAGCCGTTCGGCGCCGGTTCCGATCCGTCCAACATCGTGGATGCCGGCTATGCGGTCGGGTCCATCCAGATTCCTGGCGGCACGCAACCCATCATCCTGCACCGCGACGCCGTCTCCGGCGGCGGCTATGCCATGGTGGGCACGGTCATCAGCGCCGATATGGATCTGGCGGATCCTGCCGGGCACGGCCGGCAACCCGATTCAACCTTGTGCATCCGCGCCGGCAGGTTCTTACTGGTGGGAGGAGAGCAGGCCGACGGCTACCAGGACCGCCCCTTGTGAAAGTCCGGCTCCTCGGTCAGGGACATCAGCGGCAGGCTCTCCAATCATCGGATCTGGATGAGGAGGATGGACATGTTCGCTCGCGTCAGCACGTATCAGCCCGGCCCGGACAGCTCGGGGGCACCATCGGAGGACACCGTCAACCGGGTGCTCCAGCTCCCGGGATGCCTGGGCATCTATTACCTGCTGGGGAAGGACAACAAGTCACTGTCGATCACGCTGTGGGAGGACGCGGCGGCGCTCGCCGGCAGTGAGGAGGCCGCAACGAAAATCCGCACCGAGACCAGCGCGGAGCAACACCTGCAGATCCTTGGGGTCGAGGAATTCGAAGTGCTGACCAGTCAGCTCAAGGGTTAGGCCTCTACCGGCGAAGGCCCGGCTAGCGCGTCAGCGTCGCTGTCGCGCCGTGGTGGGAGAAAGTGGTCATCGCCTCGCGTTGTCTCTGGCGGGTGGAGCTTGTCCGGGCGGATTATGGAGGTGTCTGTCACGGTCGTCGCCGGTTTCTTCTTGGTGCTGTTGGTGAGCCTGTCGGCTGGCGTGGCGCGGAGGGCTTCCACGGGAACAGTGGATTGTTGCCTTGGAGCACGAGTGTTAGATTCCTTGAAGTTTCCCTGTCCTCCCCGCGGCAGACACCCAGATAGCCAGGTCGAGGTGTCAGGAGAAACAGTCATGGATATCGTGCACGAACGGGCCGCGGGAATGGACATTTCCAAACGCGACGCGAAGGTCTGTCTCCGGTTGCCCGGGCAGCGGGCCGGAACCTATACCTCCACGGTGACCACCTGGGGTGCGACCACCGGGCAGATTCTGCAGCTGCGGGACGTCCTGGAACGCGAGCACGTCACCACGGTCGTAATGGAAGCGACCAGCGATTACTGGAAACCCTTCTACTACCTCCTCGAAGAAACGCTGCCGGTGATGCTGGTCAATGCCAAGGCCGCACGGAACATCCCGGGCCGCAAAACCGATGTCTCCGACGCGGCCTGGCTGGCCCAGCTAGGCGCACACGGCCTGCTTCGCGGTTCCGTTTGTCCCGCCGGAGCCGATCCGGGAACTGCGGGACCTGACCCGGGCACGGTCCATCGCCACCCGTGACCGGACCCGCGAAGTCCAGCGCCTGGAGAAGTTCCTGGAAGGCTCCGGGATCAAGCTCTCCTCGGTAGTCTCGGACCTGACCGGGGTCTCGTCCCGGGCCATGCTCGAAGCCGTGGTCAACGGCGAACGCAACCCGGAAGTCCTCGCCGGCCTGGCCAGGGGAACCTTGCGCTCCAAAATCCCCGAACTCGTCGACGCGCTCACCGGCCGGTTCAAGGAACACCACGCGTTCATGGCCCGGCTGCACCTGGACCAGATCGACGCCCAGACCCGCATCATCGACGCGCTCACCGCGCGGATCGAGGAGGCGATGGAACCCTTTCGTGCCGCCAGGGAATTCCTGGCCACCATCCCCGGAGTCTCCCTCAAAATCGCCGAAGTGATCATCGCCGAAACCGGTGCCGATATGGCCCGTTTCGAAACCCCCGGACGGCTCGCGTCCTGGACCGGAGTCTGTCCAGGCTCCAACGAATCCGCCGGCCGGATCAAATCCGCGCACATCCTGCCCGGCAACAAATACCTCAAAGGCGCCTTAGGCATCGCGGCCCTGTCCGCTTCCCGGAGCAAGGACACCTACCTGGCCGCAAAATACCGGCGCGTCGCCGCCCGCCGCGGACCCATGAAAGCCACCGTGGCCGTCGAACACTCCATCCTCACCGCCGTCTGGCATATGCTCGCCGACGGCGAATGCTACGCCGACCCCGGCGCCGACCACTTCACGCGCCTGGACCCGATCAAAGCCAAGAACAACGCGATCAAGAAACTCAAGAGCCTCGGCTTCGACGTCACCATCACCCCGGCCACCGCAGCCTAACTACCCTTACTTTCGTATTAGCTTCCCAGGGCCGCTCCGCTGCCCTCCGTGGAGGGGGAAAATGACTGCGTTCCCTGCTGGCCGGGTCCGGCAGATACTGGAAGAGTGTTCCGGATGCGACCTTGGTTCGCCTATGGTGCCTGTGAGCCTGCGGATTAGCTTGGCGGCGGAGGGCCCTTGTCTGCGGGGACCGTGGACTGTTGCCTCGAGCACGAACGTTAGATTCTCTGCCTTTCTTTGCCCTCTCTTCCGGCGCACTCAACGTAATCAGATAACGGTTGGAGGATGAGGGCGATGGAGGTCCTCTACGAGAGATGCGCTGGGCTGGACGTTTCCAAACGTGATGCGAAGGCATGCGTGCGGGTGACCGGCCCCGCAGGGAAAGCAACACAGACGATCACAACGTGGACCTCGATGACGAACCAAGTGCACGAACTGGCAGCGTATCTACGCGCGGAGCGTGTGGATCTGGTCGTCATCGAGGCCACCAGTGACTACTGGCGCCAGTTCTACTTCCTGCTTCAAGAGGCAGGGCTGAACGTTGAACTGGTCAACGCCAGGGATGCCCGGAACCTGCCCGGACGCAAAACGGATGTCTCCGACGCCGCGTGGCTGGCCCAGCTCGGCGCGCACGGGCTGGTCCGGGGCTGCTTCGTCCCTCCCGCCGACATCCGCCGCATCCGCGACCTGACCCGGGTCCGGACGGCCATCACCGACGAACGCTCCCGCGAAATTCAGCGGCTGGAGAAGATGCTCGAGGACTCCGGGATCAAACTCTCCTCGGTCGCCACCGACATCACCGGGGTCTCCGGGCGCACCATGCTCGAAGCACTCATCAGCGGCGAAGAAGACCCGCACGTGTTGGCCGGGCTCGCCAGAACAAGGATGCGTCCGAAGATCCCCGCCCTGGTGGAGGCTCTCACGGGCCGGTTCAACGACCACCACCGCTTCATGGCCCGGCTGTTTCTGGACCGGATCGATGCCCAGACCACCGACCTCGAACGGGTCGATGCCAGACTCGCGGAGCTGATGACCCCTTTCAGCCAGGCCCGGCAGCTGCTCGTGAGCATCCCGGGCATCAGTGACCACATCGCGGACGTGATCATCGCCGAAACAGGCGCTGACATGTCCCGCTTCGAAACCCCCGGCCGGCTCGCATCCTGGGCCGGGACCGCGCCCGGGGCCAACGAATCCGCTGGCCGGGTCAAGTCAACGAAGACCCGGCCCGGGAACCGTTACCTCAAACGCGCCCTCGGCACCGCAGCCCTGTCGATCTCCCGCTCCCAGACAACCTACCTGGGCGCCAAGTACCGCCGCATCAAGTCCCGGCGCGGACCCATGAAAGCCCTCGTCGCCCTGGAGCATTCAATCCTGATCGCCGTCTGGCACATGCTCACCAACGGTGAACTCTACGCAGACCCGGGCCCAGACTACTTCCTCCGCCTAAAGCCGGCACAAACCCAAACGCGCGCCATCCGCCAACTCGAAGCACTCGGATTCACCGTCACTCTCCAACCACAGACCGCCGCGGCATCAGGACCCCGCCAAACGCTATTTTCACGTTAGAAGCCGGCGAGTCCTTTGCCGATCATCACTGCGCCAATAATGGCGAGCACCGCGGCAATGATGACGTTGTAGTAGCGCACCAGCCAGGTCCGGACCGGTTCCAGCATCCCGCGCACCCGGGCGCCGACCAGTAGGTACGCCACTACGGGTACCACCACCGTGATCGTGGCGATCGCCGTGTAGATGAGGAGGGCAGCGGCAACCATACCGGGCGGGAGCGTCGAGCTGCCGATCACGACACCGGCCGCGATGCCGAAGATCAGTTCCTTCGGATTGATCACGGTCACCAGAAGTCCCGTCCCCAATGCCTTCGCCGGCGACATGCCGTCCAGGGACTGCATCCACCCGGGGGTCTTGGGTTCGTCGGAACCCCTCGGCCGTGACCGGAGCTTGGAGATCGACAGGAGCACGAGCACCACGCCCAGCACGAGGCGGATGACTGCGCCCACGCGTGTCCCGCCTGCCCCCTGGGTGACAAGTTCTGACACGCCCGCCACCGCCACCGCCGTCGCCAGGACAGCGAGGATCCTGCCCACGGCAAAGCCGATACTCCTGCCCCGACCATCCGGGGACAGGATCATCACGAGCACCGCGATCAGCGGGAGCGGACTGGCCGCGAGGCCAATGGCCTGTGGAACCAGCTCCGCGATCAGCTCAAACACGCTGCCCCACCGAACCGCTGTACCCGCTGGTCGCAGACTGCCCGGTACTGGTGCACCCGAACGTCAGGACGGCCGTGGTCCACCTCCCCTGTCCTCAGGACGGAGCCGCCAGGGAGGACCGGCGGAAGTCGGTTTGCCACACGTCTATGCCGTGCCCGTCCCCGTCGGTCAGGACGTAGTCGGGCCAGCGATCGAAGGCGGAGCAGGGATGGGACAACCCGAAATCGACCGTATCGGTGACATCCAGTCCGCTCACTCCGGTAAGGACTGCATGATGGTCGAAGAGATTCCGCACGACGGCGGCCGCGCCGTTCTTTGTGGCCCCGTCCGCCGTCCGGGCCGACAGGAAGGTGGGCAGTCCGGCGTCGTACGGAAGGTCCCGTTTGCCTGCTCCGACGACGGCCATCCCCTCCTCGGGGGTGGACAGCACGACGGCGCGAACGGAAATCGCCGGAATCAGACCCGCGACGGGGCTGACGGCGGCGTACGTGCCGTGATCGTGGGTGACGTAGCAGCCGGATCGGAGAACAAACCTGGTTCCAGGCACGTGGCCGGCATCGGGAAGGAACTCAACAACGCGGTCCGGGAACGCGGACCCGCCCATGGAATAGATGGGCACGTCCGTCTCAAAGAACGCCGCCGCTCCCAGATACACATCCCGCACCAGCCGGCAGTGCCGGTCAACGGCTGTGACCGTATCCTCAGCCCTGCTGTTGGGCACGACGCCTTCGTACCCGGCAACGCCGACCAGCCTGAGGCCCGGCGCGGCACGGACCGTCTCAGCCAGGACCAGACCGTCGCCCAGGCTGCGCACTCCTGTGCGCCCGCCGGGTGTTCCGACGTCGATCAGCACCTCGAGGGTGACGGCCCCGCCGTCGAACACCTCCGCCGCCGCCTTGACCCCGGCTGCCGAATCGACGAAACACCGGATTTCCCGCTCGGGGTCTTCCTCCAGCCACGAGCGGACACGCGCCAGTCCGGACCTGTCCACGATCTCGTTGGCGACGAGAACGCGGTCATGTCCCCACGTCAGTGCTGAGGCAACCTGGTCCACGGTGGCGACGGTTACGCCGACCGCGCCGGCAGCCAGTTGCCGCTCGATGATCGGTGCCGACATGGTTGTCTTGACATGCGGGGCGAGCTCCACGCCCCGTGCGCGACACCATTCCGCCATGACCCGGATGTTGTTTTCCAGGGCAGAGCTGTTGAGCCGCAGCTGCGGGTACGCGGGGCCCTGGCCGAACTTCGCCGCAAAGTCTCCAGCAGCGCCGCGCTGACCGTTGATCAGTCCGCTCACACCCGTCTCCTCATCTTTCGTCGCAAAAGTCCGCTCCCTGGCCGGTGCCGCCTAGACGTCCAGCGCCGGGTTCCGGTCGAAGAAACCCACCGGCTTGAGCCAGAACGCGACAGTGTCCACCGGCATTATCGGCCACTCCTCCGGCCGGGGGATGTGGTGAATGCCGAAGACGTACCAGACGACGACGTCGGTGTTTTCCACGGAGCGGCCCTGTCGCACCCATTCTGGCATGCCCAGTCCGCCCGCTCCCTGGTTCACGAACTCGCCGGCCGGCCAACGTTCGTTGGCGTCGTTAGGTGTCACCCATACCGTGTGCCCAATGACCTCCGCTCGTTGGAAAATCGGAGATGCCGGGTCAAAAAGCGACGGGAACGCTGCGCCGGGCACCAGCTTGTACGACACCGGGGTCCCGAGTCCGTTCGCCGAATTGTCGTTCGTGACGGCCCAGGCCCGCTGGGTGTCCCAGGAATAGTCGTCGTGCCCCTCGGTGGTGATGGCGGTCTTTTTCTGATGCAGGGCGAGCCCGTACGGATTGTCCGGACCCATCGGGACCATCTCGGTTTCCGAGCGGTACACCGTGTTGGCCGCGCCGTCGATGTCCAGGTCGAGCCGGGCCACCAGGAAGTGCTGGTGGAAGGGCGCGTACGTCCGGTTGTCCACCAGCGTTCCGCTCGGATGCTCCTGGCCTTCGGCAACATGGCTGACCACCATGATCCCGGTGGCCCTTACCTCGCACTCGATGTTCCCGTCTTGGTAGAAGCGCCAGTAGACCAGGTATTCGTAGTTGGCCACGGTGACATGGAAGGACACCACGAGTCGACGCATGCGGCGCACCTCCATACCGCCATCGTGGTCGATGTGCTTCCATAACACCGCTGCGTCCTCTTCGTGGATGCAGACAGCGTTCCTAATCGTGTAAGGCTCCCCCGCCGAATTGTGCATGACCGCATCCACGTACTGGACTGCCCCGAGACAGTCGCAGCCCAGCTCCAGCGACGTCGTCATGAATCCCAGGCCCCATTCGCCGACGTCGAACGCGGTGCGGCGGTAGTGGTCCTCACCCGGGTCCCGGTAGGGAACCGCCATCTCGGCGAAGGACAGGCGGTTCGCAATCGGCCGCTCGCGGCCACCGTCGCGATAGCTGACCCGGTGAATGGTCAGGCCTTCGCGATAGTTGAACCCGATTCGCATGGACCAGTTCTGCCAGCTGATCCTGTTGCCGTCCAAACGGAAGGAAACGCCCTCCGGCTGGACTATATCCAGCGGCTTCAGCGGTTCACGGGTGCTTGCGTTGCGGAGCCGCTCCGGGATCAGCGCCGGGACGTACTCCCCCATGATCTCGGGCCGGTCGATTGTAAAAGTGTCCTCGATCTCCAGGAGCTCCATCGCGGCCAGGTCAATGATGCAGTGCAGGCCGTTGACCGGCCCTGCGTAGGGGTTTGCGCCCGAACGGGCACGGACCCAGGTATCGGACCAGCCGATCCGGCGCCCCTCGTACTTTTCCGGGATCACTGAGAGGCCATAGGTCCAAACGTCCATGAACACCAGGGACAGATCGGTGATGCCGCGCTTGGCAAGCGCAGCGATGACCTGCGGGTGGCTGCGCAGCACTGCGTCAGCTTCTTCCCACTCGTCTACCGTCATGTTCGCCTGAACGCCGGGGAGATGGGTGAAAGAGACGACAACCCCGCGGGTCAGGGACAGGCGCGCCTGGTAGGTCTTGTTGGTGGACCGTTCGTAGCAGTTCACACCGACGATCCGCTCGGGAACCGCCCCATCGGGATCAGATTCGAAGGCGCCGACGGCGGCCTTGTCCGGCTCGATCAGCTCAATGGCCGCCAGCCGCCACGCCGGAAACGTGACGCCCTGCCCGCTGGCGAGCAGGGCCGCCGCGGCGCTAAACTCGTCCGCGCTGAGCGGATCCAGTGGATGAAACCGGGCTGGGATTGTCATAGCGCTCTCCTTCTTCGAGATGACGTTCGCGCTGGCCCAGGCAACGGAGCTCGGAGCCGCTGGATCGCCGGTTGGTCCTTAATTCGTTTCCTCGCGGCACCCAAAGGACGAGCGTTATGTTTCTCTTTCCTTGGCGGCTTCAGTCTTTTCCTTCGCGGCCTCCGTGAAGAGTGCGCCCTGCGCGGCTCCGGAACCTGACTTGCCGCCGCCCGGGCCACGCAAAATGTAGGCGATGCCGACGGCGGCCACGGCGCCGGCCAGTGGCCCGGCGACATACACCCAGTAATCGCTGAAATTCCCGCTGGCGAGATCGGGCCCGAACGTTCGTGCCGGATTCATCGACGTGCCGGAGATGGGACTGCCCCACAGGCCCGCCACGGCAATGTAGGCGCCTACCCCAAACGCCCCCAGCAGCCCGACATTCTGTGCCCCGGAGGCGGTTCCCAGGATGACGCTGACCAGAACCAGCGTCAGCAGTGCCTCCATCCAGAACGCGGCGCCGGCCGAGTAACCCGCCGCCGGATAGTTGGAACCGTAGGTGGCGGAGACACCGATCACGCCCTGCAGCAGCAGGCAGGCAAGCGTCGCTCCGATGAGCTGAACAACGATGTAGCCCGGCACCCGGCGCCAGGGGAAGTCACCGCGGAGCGCGAACGCGATGCTGACCGCAGGGTTCAGATGCGCGCCCGAGATCTTGCCCATGAACAGGATGATCCCCATAACCATCAGGCCCGGCGCAACCACGGCCGCCGTGCGGCTGATGACACCGGGGAACGCCTGGCTCATCATGCCTCCCCCGGCCGCGACGATGACCAGCAGAAATGTCCCGTACAACTCCGAGAACAGGCGCCGCCATTCCTGGCGGGGATCATTGAAATTTTTGATTCGCAGCAGGATGTTTTGCTCGACGACTCCCAGCTCGCTGGCAAGCGCGTGGTTGTGCGCCTGGTCCTCACCCGCGCGTCCGGTTCCGTCTTTGCCCTGATTTTCCGCCATGGCGTGTCGCCTCCGCCGGTTCTGGAATCGTGCCTTGCCAACCTGTTTGCCCGGAGCGGGCCAGTACCTGAGAGCCCCAATGTACCGCTGCAAGAGACTGTTGTCAGCGCTGTGCGGGTGGTTCGTTGGCGGCGGGACCATGCCGCCGGGACCCAGCCCGCATATTCGTGCGGACATCGCGAGGACAAAGCCCTACGATTCAGCCATGAAGCAAGAAACATGGCAAAAGCATTCGGAGTGGCCCCTCGTCGGCACGGCTTTTGTTTTTTTGGCGGCCTACTCCATTCTGGTCATTGCCGATCCGCCGGACCCTTACGCCGCCATTCTGACACTTGTCATTGTGTCGACGTGGCTTGCCTTCGGCGTCGACTACGTCGTGAAACTGTTTCTGGCTCCCCGTCGGGGCCAATGGTTTGTCCGCCACCCCATGGACTTGCTCATGGTGGTGCTTCCGGTAGCCCGGCCATTGCGGCTCCTGCGTCCGTTCACCTTGCGTCGCGTCATGGAACGGGCCCCGGGCACCGCCATCAGGACCCGCGTGATGGCCTACGTTATTGCCTCCGCCATCCTCCTTATCTACACCGTCGCCCTGAGTGTCCTCCATTTCGAAAGGGGCGCCCCCAACGCGAATATCACCACGATAGGCGACTCATTGTGGTGGGCGGTCGTCACCATCACAACGATCGGCTATGGCGACTATTACCCCGTCACCATGCCTGGACGCTGGGCTGCGTCGGCACTGATGGTGGGCGGGTTTGCCGTGCTGAGCATGGTGACCGCGGCGGTGTCTTCCTGGCTCGTTGAAAGTGTGACCGCCGCAACCCGTGCGCGCATGGACGCAGACAACCTCACCGGCAGTGAGGAGCTTGCCCGCCTGACGGCCCAGATCGATCGGCTCCATGACCGGCTGGACCGGGACGCGGAGGAATCCGACAGTGGCCCTCCAACAGAGCCGCCCAAGGACGCCGGGTAGCGGCGGAAGATCCGCTCCGTCTCATCGTTCCGCGGCGGCATGGCCGCATCCGGCCTGAACGGGTACAACTGATTCATGACCACGTCGGCGTTGGTGCTCGGCCCCATGGTGCGGTATGTGGATGAGACATCGGCGAGTGTCTGGGTGGAGACCCGGTCTGCTGCCCGGGTATCCATCCGTGCCGGCGCCAGGGACTGGGCCGCCCACACGTTCGCAGTTCACGGTCACCACTACGCGCTGGTGGAAGTGGACGGGCTGGAGCCCGGAACGGTCACGGCCTACGCCCTCGATGTCAACGGAACACAGGTCTGGCCCGATCCGACGTCCGGGTTCCCGCAGTCCATGATCGCGACCCTGACCACCGGCAAGCCGCTGCGGATGGCCTATGGCTCCTGCCGGACCAGTGTGCCGCACGATGCGTCCGGCAACCGGACCCACGGCGTCGACTCGCTGCGCGCCTACGCCCTGAAGATGGCCTCCGGCGGTGACGTGCCGTGGCCGGACCTGATCGCCTTCCTCGGGGACCAGGTCTACGCCGACTTGACCAGCGAGCAGATGCAGGAGTTCATCCGCGCCCGACGGGACATCCAGGCGCCGCCTGGCGAGGAGCTCAAGGACTTCGAGGAATACGCGCACCTGTACTATCTGGCCTGGTCAGACCCCGCCAACAGATGGCTGCTGTCCACCCTTCCCAGCGCCATGATCTTCGATGATCACGACATCCGCGACGACTGGAATACCTCCCTGAGCTGGAGGAAGAAAATGGCGGCCACCTCCTGGTGGCATGGGCGGATTGTCGCCGGGCTGGCCTCCTACTGGGTTTATCAGCATTTGGGGAATCTGTCCCCGCAGGAGCGGGCCGAGGACGCCATCTGGCAGCGGATCGCCGCTCACGTGGGCGAGGATGAGATCGACGTGGGCGCCGAACTGGACAGATTCGCGGAGCGGGCAGATCAGGACCCGGAATCCTACCGGTGGAGCTATTGCCGGGATTTCGGGGACACGCGGCTGATCGTGGTGGATTCCCGCGCGGCCCGGGACCTGAGGCCGGACGACCGTGCCCTGGTGGACACGACGGAAATGGCCTGGCTTGATGGCCGGATGCGTGGCGGTTTCCGCCACCTCCTGGTGGCGACGTCGCTGCCCTTCCTGCTGCCGATGGGCCTGCACTACGTCGAGGCGTGGAATGAGGCCGTGTCTGAAGGCGAATGGGGAATGCATGCTGCCCGGGCCGGCGAGAAACTGCGCCAGGCCTTGGACCTTGAACACTGGGCCGCCTTCCAGAACAGCTTCCGGGAAGTGGCGGCCATGGTGACCGAGGTCGCCGACGGCAAACGCGGCCCGGCACCGGAAACAGTCACCTTTCTCTCCGGGGACGTCCACTACTCCTACGTTGCGGAGGTGGACCGTGACTCGGGCAGCCGGATCGTGCAGGCGGTCTGCTCCCCCATCCGCAACCCGCTGCCCCGCCTGATGAGGTCCTTCGCTGCGATCATGTCCTATGGTCTGGCCACGCCGGTCGGCGCTTTGGTCGCACGCTCGGCCAAGGTTCCGGACCCGCCGTTTCACTGGTCCGGCGTCGATGGGCCGTGGTTCCAGAACAACCTGGCCCACCTGGAGGTGGCACCGGAAGGGCTGAAGCTATGGTGGCAGACCGGCGTGGTGGACGGCGGCGACCAACTGCATCCCAGGCTGGAGCGTGTCGCATCCCTCACAGTGACTCCGCGGAGCCCGGCCACTAGTGCTCGACCGGCCCAGGAATACTAGTCCGGCCCACAGCGCCACCGGGCTCAGAGAGCGGCTACATCCTCAATGGACACCGTTTCGATGATCCTGGTCGATGGCTCACCGACCAGCGCCGGTGCCGTCACACCGGTCTTCCACGTATCGTTCTGCAGCCGGCCCAGGAAGTCCACGGCAGCCTCCTGCGTATCGAAATCCATCTCCAGCATCACGTAGTCCTGCTGGTCAAGCGGCCGCGAGATCCGGTACGACCGGACTCCCGACGCGGCCCGGTTCAGCGGATCACTGTCAAAGGCCCTCCTCCACATGCCGAAGTCCCGGACCTGGTGTTCGATCTGCAGGGTAATCACTGAGGCTCTCCTGTCGACGGTTCTACAAGCCCAACTGTAGGGCCGGAAGGCCTCACCAAGTAAGACGCCCGGCGGAAGAGATATTTGGACGGGGCCTACGCCGGCTGGGATCCGGTGTTTGTCGTGCTGGTCGGGGCGCTGACCTGATCGGCCTGGTGGTGCTGGCGGCGGCTCGCCAGCAGGAAAGGCACCGCGATCAACTCGATCACGCCGCCGATCGCCAGCGATGCCGGGTAGCCGTACACATCGGCTGCCCGGCCGAGCAGCGGCTGCACTACGACGCCACCGCTTGAGCCCATGAGGGAATCGAAGCTGAGCACTGTTGCCCGTTGCTTCGAGGCGATCATGTCGTTCAGGTACGCCTGCCGCACCGGGATGCCCGCCGAGGCGATCAGGGCCCAAAGTGCCAAGAGCACCAAAGCCACCCAAAACACGTGGGTGAACCCAAGCACCGCCAGGATCACCGCACCCATGACGCTGCTCAGGATCAACACCGTGGTGCGCTTACGAACGAGTCGCCTGACCCGGGGCGCCACCCAGCCGCCAATAACCTGCGCACCGGCCACGATGGCCGCCGCCAGGCCCGCGACCGGCACAACGACAGCTAGGGAGGACAAACTGATGCATGGCGAAAGCGGCTACGGTTTATGGGGGCTGGTGATGTTCCCCATCCTGGTGGTGGTTTATGTGCGCCTGGCACGCCGGGAAGAACAGCAGGCGCTGATGGAATTTGGCGACGCGTACCGTCGCTATATGGCCGTAACCCCGGCGTTTATTCCCCGTTTTACCCCCTCCGAACGTGTGGTCGACTAATCCGAGTAAATAACCAAGGAGATTCTGATGAAGAAGTTACTATCCACCCTAACCCTCACGGCCCTGCTAACCACTCCCGTCTACGCCGACAAAGAGCATCAACACGATAGCAGCAAAATGCAAGGCGGCATGATGCAAGGTGGTGGCATGATGATGAGTTACGACCAGATGATGGCCATGCATGAGCATATGCAGGAAATGAAAAAAATGATGAAGGATATCAAAGCCACCGACAAACCGGAAAAGCACCAAAAAATGATGCAGGAGCATATGCAACACATGAAGGAAGGGATGCAGATGATGGGCGGTGGTATGGGTGGCGGCAAGCACGCAGACAAACCGCACGCCAAGGAGATGTCCATGGAGAAACGCATGAAGATGATGCACGAACGGATGAACATGATGCAGATGATGATGGACCAGATGCTGGAACACCAGGCAGAAGCCAAGCGGATCCACCGTCATAAAAGGCGCTAGTGAGTCGCCACTCGCCCCTAATAGATCACATGGAACAAAGGCCCGTGAGTGAATACATTCGGGTCTCCCAACGACAGGAGCAGCATGATGCAGATAGAAACCATCAACGACGTCCTTACTTGGACGCAGCATACCCACCAGGAACTGGCAAACTGCTTATACCATTGCGCGGAACAGAGTGACAGGGAACGCCTCAGAGTCCTGCTCGATTACCTGGCAGAACACGAACAACGCTTGGCCACCACATTGGAGCGTTATAAGGGAGAGGCCGACCACCGTGTATTGGACACTTGGTGCCTGGAGTATTTTGACAAACGCCCGGTCCAAACCCACCAAGAGTGCAATCAGCCATTTGATCAAATGGACACCAAAACCGTAGTCAAGCACATTGTCAGCCTCCACGAGCAGCTGGTATCGCTGTACCAGTATTTAAGTGGCCGCGCCGAAACCGGTCGCACCCGCGAGTTGTTTGACGATATGGCCAATCTGGAACAGCATGAATCCATGGTCATGGTGAGGGATGCCAACTGGCTAGAGGATATCTAAATGGTGTTACGGCTGCTCGTTCTAGTGTTGTTATTTTCTGGACAAATAGCGATAGCACAGGGCGGTACCTCATCTGCCCTGGAACGCGTCAAACAGATGGAACAACAACTGTGGGCCGCCAGCAACCAGGGGGTTTACCAAATGACCATTGTGACCCCACATTGGCAGCGCACCCTGGAGATCAAGGCCTGGATGATTCGCCCGGAGAAAACCCTGATCCGCATCCTGGCCCCCAAAAAGGAACGCGGTGTGGGTTCCTTGCGGATAAGGAGTGAGATGTGGAATTATATCCCCAAGATTGACCGCGTGATCAAGATACCGCCCTCCATGATGCTGCAACCGTGGATGGGATCCGACTTTACCAACGATGACCTGGTCAAGGAAAGCAGCCT
>ENA-OWNT01001894-OWNT01001894.1-seawater-metagenome-genome-assembly--contig:-NODE-1894-length-23711-cov-4.009605_pt1 | contig 23711 bp, 23 predicted proteins | sample MGYA00238136_ERZ651165 | MGnify/ENA primary metagenome ERZ651165 (study PRJEB26861, sample SAMN08777766) | seawater metagenome | isolation source: coastal seawater | place: USA: Florida | collected...
AACGAACAAACGAACGAACGAACGAACGAACGAACGAACGAACGAACGAACGCACGAACGAACGAACGAAAGAACAAACGAACAAACGAAGCAACGAACGAAGGAACACTGCGCAGTCAGTAGCCAGACGCAGACACGGAGTCACCGTTGAATTTGAAAGTCGCTCCACTCAGTGAGTGACTGTGGGCGGGAGTGGGATCGATGGCGAACCAACTGTGAGTGGCTGTGAGCTGTAAGCTGAGAGCTGTGAGCTGTGAGTTGTGAGCTGTGAGTGAGTGAGTGAGTGGGAGGGAGTCACTGTCCACTGACTGTCACTCACTGTCAGTCACTCAACTTTCAACTTCTTGGCTTCTGTGTGTTCTTTGTGTTCTTCTTTTGTTTGCTGTCAGTCACTCACTGTTGTTCTATTGTGCACACAACCATTTTCAAGTTTTAGAACAGCTTTCAGTACCTACATCAAATCTACAATTACATACTGTACTGTGCTCTACATAACAAAGCGGAAACCAGAAACCAATCAGCCACAGCCGAACAGCCAGCCTCACACACGCTCACTGTCACTCACTCACTCCCTGAGAAGTCACTAACTCACTCCGTATGGTTATGTCTTTTATTTCATTTTTAAACTCACTGTAAGTTGTTGAACCAAACACACAGTTTAGATACTGTACATCACCACACCGGTAAACATGTAAACATAAACAGCCAAACAGCTCACAGTTCACAGTCACTCACACAACCCACAACCCACAACCCACTGCCAGCCAATGCAGGAAGGAAGGCGTCGTGCACTGTGAGTGAGTGAGTGAGTGAGTGAGTGAGTGGGTGCGCACCAAACACCAACACTGACTGACTGACCCACTCACTCACTCACGTCACACTCAATGACATATTAGCCTGTACGATATTCGTCCGTCCGTCCGTCCGTCCGTCCGTCGTCGTTGTTTCCGTCCGTTGTTGTTTGTTTTGTTCGTTCGGTCGTTCGTTTGCTTGTGGATGCGTTGTCAACGAAATCTCCCTCCCTCCCTCTTTTTCTCTCTGTCGATTGTCGACACAGAACAATCATCGCGAGGTCGTGAGGTCGTGAGGTCGTTACACCGCGAGCATGATGTATGAATTTGTTGTTGTCAAGTGTCAGATGCTGGGTGTGTAAGGGCAGGCCACAGGCCCGCGTGCGTGCATCGCACCTTGTTTGCTTGCCTGGTGTGGCGGGCACTGTATGGCGTGGCGTGGCGTGGCGTGGCGCGACATGGCTTGCTGGCCAGCTTCACTGGGTCGTAGCACCTGGACTTGGGCGTTGTTGAACCGGTTCAGTCAGGGTCGACAGGGACGTTCCCAATTGCTGTGGCTGGCTTGGAGCTGCCTGCGTGTCACTATTCGGTTGTGCTGCGTCGAGTGGGAGTCTGGCAAAGTCAAAGATTCCATAGTTCTTAATTGCAACGTAGAAAACGCCATTGATTTTCTAAGTTCGTTGGGCGCCGAAGTCGAAATCATGCCAACGTAGAATTTTCACAGCACCTTTCCCGCTACAACCACCTGTATGGTGGTACGCCGAATCAATCAGCGAAAATTGTTAGCTATGGGCGTATTTACCTGCATTCTGCTGTTCACGGCCACGTTGCTCATATCGCCGGCGTGGCCCCTTGGCACAAGCTCTGGCTCTGACGGATGCTCTTGGGTGGAGCACTCTGGTGGGATCCCATACACCGTCACCAACACTGCTGTGAATACCCTTGACGAGGCAAAGAAACAGTGCGAAGCTACCAGCCGATGCACAGGAATCACTCTCTCCGTTTCTGATTCACAACGAGCGTACTTTTTGAGGGACGGAACCTATGAGTATGAAAAGCGAAAGGACGCAAACGACAACGACCTAGTGTCGTGGATAAGAGTGTGCGACGACCAACCGTCTCGGCTGAAGGGAATCAAGCAAGCGCCGAGGACCGTCGATGGGTTGGGCAATCTGCGAGCCTGGAAAGCACCAGTGCGTGAAGGAGACAGTTCCGACGGGGACTACCCGTTCCCCCGAGATATCACCATCCCTGAAAAGAACGGAAATGGTATCATATACGTTTTGTATTGGAAAGAAACGAAGAGCGGATGCACGTGGCAGGGCCTTTCGAAAATTTGCGCCACGGAAGACAACAGAGTAATCGGGTTCGACCGCATCGCGGAAGCCTCGACTGCTCAAATGTGTGAGGTGGGTATACTGTCAAAATCGCCACCTCAAAACGATGCCGCACTAACCATGTCGACACTTGTCCACTTTCAACAGACTGCGTGCTGCAATAAAAGAGGCGCAGACAAATTGAAAGGCAAGGAAAACTGTGCCATGTTTCAGTTCAAGGAAGGTGTTGGGTGCTACCACGGTAGATCCAAAAGCGACTGCAAAAAGTGGAAGAGTGCGACGAAAGAGAGCTCCCGAGGTTGGTTCGGAGGCGAAGTAAACAGTGATGCCATGGAAAACCAGGCAAGAAAATGTTTGCCGTCGTGACATTTCGATAGCACATGCCTTGTTTTGACAGTTTTATTTCAACTCCTCTTGTCGTGTAGTTGCGCCATACGCGTGACAGCCGCTTTCAAGAGATGTTGAAGTCTGTACGCAGTATCCGCAAACTGATGCCTCAAGGAAATTCGGGCAAATACGCATTTGGTGTATCCATTGTCTCTCCAGCACATTATGTTGCAGCCCTCGAGCAAGACAAGCTCGACGCGCTTGAGGAGCTAGACATTCACATTCAAGTGCGGCTGTTTTGTTGTCTTTGCCGCCGGACGTCGCTGCGTGTCTCACTCCTCCCCGTATGTTGTGACTCGGTCTACAGGAAGTCAACATTCCCGACTCCCTAGAGCCTGACTTCCACAGTTCGTGGTTTTTCCGAACCATTGCGCTCCCGAGTTCTCCTTACAAAAAGACATTGCAGCTGGACTCTGATACTATTTTGTGCCGCTCGTTGGACCAACAGGTGCATTGTCATGATTGTACTCTCTCTTTCAACGCGCGCTCAGTGGGACCGGCTCGATTATGATGTTTCGTAGGAGTTGTGGAAATTACTAGACCGTTACGACTACGCAGCAACGCATGCACCCTCGTTGTTCCACGACGTCGTGCAACCTGGGGAGCCGCAATCGAGGGTTTGAAATCGAGCGTCCTCACCCACTACTGCGACACCAAACCGAGGAATTTTATGTGCTCAACTTCTGTAACGTAGGCCATGGTGCAGTACAATGACGCAGTCATCGCGTACAGTTGGAACGCGCGCACGCGTGAGGTCAGTCTTCTATTCGGCAGTTCGAACTCAGCTAGTCCAATAACAGCAACTTACCTGTGTATGTTGGTAATGCGATCAGGCGCTGGCTCGCGCAATGGAGAGTGCGATTTCTTTACCTGCATTTGGACTTCGGGATCAAGCAGCTTATCGTGAGGTTGTATAGATACAAATGGTGGTCGGCAAACAATCTGGCCAATCTCATAAGTCTTTCTGAACAGGGTATTTGGAAGACTTACGATTTGCACGATTATGGGCTTCCACCAGTAAGCATGCGCCTCTGTTCTTTTCGGGTCCACGTAAACCTTGACTGATGTGCGTGCGATTGTAGATATGGCAGTGCCGTGTGCCACGCTCAAAGCCCAATGGAGTGACATGCTCAAACCATGCAGGATTAACACAGAGTGTAATGTTGAAGAGTGGTACGTCATGCTGTGTGTCTCAACCGTCTCATCATGAAAGTCCTGATCGATTGTGAACGTCACCCAATGCAGGCATTGAGACAGCTCAGAAGTCAAAATCGTTCCCTGCTGACGCATTCGTGCACGACACTTATGCGCAATGTGTGATTCTTCATGGCCACTCTGTCACCCAGTAAGAACTTGCACCAGCACTGTACGTTCTGATGAGGGGGTTTGCGCACAATATCGACTGTAGTGGACAACCAGATGTACTTTATTCATTACCAACTAATACCGCGCCACACCCGTCGGCTTGTTATTGGATGCTGCAATTGCTATCGGTTGGAGCTCCCGATGAGGCGTCGTGTCCAGAAGCCCAATGCTGCTGCTCATTGCGAGACGCAGCTGCTCCAGAGCCTCCACGTCGCGGCGACTGTCGCAAAGTAATGAAAGACACGTTACTGTTGCTTTTAAGCATTTAGATGGTGGCACGATTATTCAATGATTATTCAATGACAGTCAACTAACCTCTTCGTCGCCTAGAAGATTGCTGATTAACAATTCTGCATGTTCTCGGAGCTGCAACGTGGGCGACACAAAGCGTGAGTTTGAAGGCAAGGGTTGGCACCACACACAGAAGCAGGCGCGAACGGTACTTTTTTATGTTCGGGAAACCGACGCACTGCCTTGAGAAAGCTGCCAGCGCGGCCTGCAGGCAACCACTTGTCAGGCTTGTTGAGAGCGGTATGTCGACACAACGGACTACGAACCACTTTGTTGGATGATATCCCTTGCTTCTTTGTAAGCGTCGTTGGACACCTCTCGGGTGAGAGCACACAGCACCCAGAATCCTGCCACCTGTGACAATCAACTTCGCGTTTAGCTCAAAAGTCGCAACTGGCGCAGACCGATCCCACGAACCTGAACGCTGGGTTCACTCTCCATGTGCGCGAGTGAATCAAGAATCACCTCCACCCCTCCAGCAGCAACAATATCGCTAACGTGATGGTCTGCGCGCAGAGCGAGGTTTGCCATGGCCAGGTACCTTCATTTACGCCAGCATATCAGCATACACGATGATTCGGGGACAGCAACGATCAATGCACAACGGGTGGCATTTACCCGAGACCCTGAATCTGGGGATTTGTTGGATGCGTTTTGACCGCAGATATCACGGCACTCAAGTAGTCCGCCATTCCGACTCTTTCAACCATTTCATCAATTAGCTGCCGAGCGAGCAGTTCACAGCACACAGTCAGGAACACCCTGGCCTCAAATCAATCATATTAAAATTGCACGCTACACACCAATGGGCTCGCTAGGAGACCAAAAGCAGCCACCTGCGATCCCACATCACCAAGCATGGCCTGCCGCAAACGCACACTGCAATGAGTTGTTTGCAAGAGCAGTGCAGGATCATCAGAAATACAGCAGTTACCTGCATGCTGTCGAGAATGACTTGCATCCCGTCTTGTTGAGCAATGCTTGTCACAGCTTCGGAATCGCGGGAATTCAGTGTTAATTGTAGTAGACTGAAGAGTCCGCATCGCTGAATGGCCTTCAAATGCAAGTCAATGACATTGTTCAGATGATCAAAATGTTGCAGGAATGCCAATGCCACAGCACGATGATGTTACGCGCATACCTTGTGCTTCGTGTAAGTGTGCAACGCGTGTAAAACCAATTTCATGCAGTCAAGCCGCACAAGCCGTTCCCGCATGGTTCTTGGAGACACAGTGGCCTCGAAATCCTCCACTGAAATGTATTCTAGCGAAACCTCGGACACGTAAAACTCGACCCCACATAGTTCACTGCAAAAACGTTGATGTGCACATGTCATCAGTCTGCCAGGAAAGTAACGCAATACCACTTGATACGTGCCATTCAAAAGTTTCTTCATAAGGGTCTTGCTTGTGCTGGGATTGCTCGTGGACTGGGTTGCCATTTTCGTCGACCCCCAGTCTCTGTTGTTGTTCGGGCGTATACACCAATGATCTAATGGTACACCACGCAGTCAGCGACATACCAAGCGAGACAGCGGACGACTGCAACAACGCACGTTGGATAATCGGGTCCCCAATCCTTTTCTCCAGCTGGCTTCTCGATTTCTCCTCGAAGCCAAGCCATCGGCATTGGCGGTGGCCCCTTACTTCGATCCTCATTTTTGCCCCCTTGAGCGTCTGACCTGGACCTCGTTGGGCCGCGGTTTCTGAAGCCGCAGGTACATACCCACGATTCGGGGTGGGAACTTGCTCTGGCCAGTGCAGCATCAGACTTCAAGTGCGTGTCGGTGTCAAATTGAGCAAGAGCGGACGGCAAAGCGCTCAGCTCAATATCTTCACTTCTTCCACGCAAAGGAGTGCCAATGAGTGTCCGCATGACTCGAAGACAGTGAAGTTGATATTCCGGTAAATGTTGATATGTCTGGCCCGACAACACCCGTGAATGTTGAGCATAAAAACCACATTGTGTACGCAGATGAGGCACGCACCTCCATGAAGTTTTGAAGAACGTAACAATTTCCGATTGAGAGCTCATCAGCAACGGATATTCCGACATCAATTTCCGCGACCTCATCATGCACATCTTCCACGGCAGCACCCAACCCAGCGGAGCTGCCAGTATCCTTGGGACTGTCCTCACCCGACTCGGCACGAGCAGCCTCGACAACGGCAGCAATTGTTTCGAAGAATCCGGTCGGTGCCGGACCAATTGAGTCTGACGCAAACACAAAGTACGCAACTTACGTCGTGAACAACGTTTTTTTGCAGCGGGCACAGAAACTTAGCGGAGCGTACGAATTGTCGTTATCGAATTCAGTTCGTCTTTGGGAAGCGCGGATATAACAACACTGCACCACTGAAGCTCGCGGTACATCGAACCGACATGCTCCCACATCTCGTCTGGTTGTAACGAGAGCAGGATCTGCGAATCACATGCAGCCACTAACAATAAGGCGTTGCATTTGTTTCGGCGCGCATTGAGGCGTGCTGTCACTGATCAATCACCTGTTCGAACTTGGAAGCACTGGAACAGGAAAGCAAGCGCTCCTCCACAGACTGTGACGCTCCTGATCCTGCAGAGCCTGACGATCGCCTATTGAATAACGACTTTGCGATGCCACTCGGAGGTGGTCCCAGTTGCTGATCGCCGGCAATCTAGCATGAGAGATGTGGTAAGTGAACGTAGCCTTGCAGCGGTAAATGCTGTGGTCAACCACCAAAGCACGCACCTTGAGGACAGGATCGACCGGAAGATGCCGAAACACTGACCGCGCCCAAGTGATTTTCATCCATATTTGCGCAATTTCGGCCCACATTTCATCGGGGTCGAGCTGCAGCAACTGGGCTTGCAGCTGCCGCTCATTTTGTGCCAAGCGCTCCTCAGTTGTGAGCCGCTTGATACCGCTGTCGGTCTCGCAGTCGCCATTTGATTTGGTCGCAGGATCTTCGGTCGTAGAGGCACTGGGGGGCGGTGAAGGTGTAGGTCGGGAACTGTAATGTGCTGACGCGTTCTTAGGACCCTGGGATTGGCTGGGAGTCGGTGAGCTGCCTTTCCGCCAATTCAGTATCTTACCAAATCTGCTGGACACTTTCGCAACGAGCTGGTTGATCACGTCAATATCCTTGCTGGATGCGCCTGGAATAGCTTTGTACGCATCGCTTGAGTATTGACTCAAACGAGCACCAATCTTTTGGACTTGTCCTCTCAACACTCCAACGTGGTGCTTGTACTGCTCGATTCCTTCCTCGAGGGTCGTGGACAGCTGATCAAGCGTGTTCAATGTAGCTGTCACTTCGTCGAGCCGAACCATTGTGGCTCACTCACGTCGAATTTACGAACTCAGGTCCATTTCTGCAAACTCGGACTTCAACATCAATAAGCAGCTCTGATTTTTCGCTGGATTTCTTTTGGTTGTCGAAAACTCTGCCACATTCCTATAATTCCATCACAGCTACGCCCGGAAAAGTAACTGCCGGCACTGCTTCAGTTCTCGCTTTGTCGTTGGCGCCCTGCATTTGAGTCATCGCACCGTCCCCACTCCACATACTCTCGCCGCTTCACGTTCTCAAAATTCCCACCAATTCCTTCCACCACGCCAACCACCACTACATACCACACCAACAGCTTCTCAACAACGTTCCTTGGTCCGGCTTTCAAAGAACAAGCGACACGAACGACGAGGCGGAGACGAGGAAGGAAGGAATGTTTGCGCTGGCGCTCATTCGTCCGTCCGTCCGTCCGTCCGTCAGTCCGTTCGTTCATTCAATGGTTCCGTCGCAAACCCCGAACGGACACCAAAGTTTGAATGTATGACAAAAGTGCGTTGTATAAAAATCTCTCAAAACATCCACAGTAAGGCGTTACAATGTATGTACTGTATCGATGCTCACTGCGGACGGACGGACAGTGAGTGAGTGAGTGAGTGAGTGGGAGTGAGTGAGTGGGAGTGAGTGAGTGGGAGTGAGTGATGAGTTGGCAGTGGTGGAGATGGAGTGCGTGAGTGAGTGAGTGAGTGGGAGTGGGAGTGAGTGGGCAGACAATGTGCAGTGCGCAGTGAGTGAGGGCGGAAGTCCGTTGCTGTTTGTTCGTCGTTGGTTCGTTTTGTTCTCTGTTCTCTGTTTTGTTTTGTTGGCACTGCTGAGCTGCTCAGTGAGCGCCGACTGACTGACTGACGACGGTGGTCGTTGTCGTTGGCCGCTCCCACTCTCACTGTCACTCTCACTCTCAGTCACCGCCTTCACTCAGTCAGTCAGTCAGTCACCCACCCACTCACTCACTCACCAAACTGACCAAACTCGATCGATGTTCGTTCGTCGTTCGTTGTTTGTTGTCGTCGTCGTTGTCGTTGTTTTGTTCGTCGTTGTCGGTGTTCGTCGTTGTCGGTGTTCGTCGTTGTCGTTGTTCGTTCGTTGTCGTCGTTCGTTGTCGTCGCTCGTTCTTTGCATTGTTGTTGGCGTTGCCGCCGCCGCCGTCGGTGGTGGTGGTCGAACATCGAAGTTCGATGACGCAGGCGGACGGATGAACGGACGGACGGACGGAAACTTCGTGTGTTGTGCAGCAGCTACGTTTCGGCCACGCAGAAACAGCCATTTGGCGCGAAGAGCAAAAAGACCGCGCGAAACTTCAACCACCATTTTTTTATTGACCGCAGCTTGCAGTAAATTTGCCTGGTCAACGGCGTGTACGCTGCGTGCCGCCCTGGGTTGATTGCCGCAGACCCCCGACTTCGCAATGCGGGGCCTATTTTTGCTGGCGCTGGGCGCCTTGCTGGCACTGGGACTTGTGCAGCCAGTCGTCTCTCAAAAGAAGGCCATTCTTGGAATTGATATTGGCAATGGTTTCATGAAAGTTGCCGTCATTCAGCACGGACGCCTTCCAGACATCGCCACGAACACGGCTTCGAAGCGGAAAACTGAAACAGCTGTTGGCTTTGACAACAATGGTCACCGCCTCTTCGCCGGTGATGCAGCCAACGCCAAGACACGCACTCCTCTGCAAGTGTATTCGCAATTGCCTTCCTTGCTCGGTGTTTCCGCGGAACATCCACTCGCCAAAGCCGCGCTGGAGCAGTTCATGTCGTCTCATGAAGTATCCGTGGACGAGGAACGTGGTACTGTGGTGTTTACCCACCCGCGCCCAGGCCATGATGGTAGCGTCATGAAACTTAGTCCGGAAGAGTTGACAGCGATGCTGCTCGGATACGCGAAAGCCATCGGCGAAGACTTTGCGGCAGAAGGGGGCGAGCGTAGCGAGATTTCTGACTGTGTTCTCACCGTTCCGTCGTTCTACACACAGACACAGCGGCAGGCTCTCCTCGATGCTGCCCGTATCGCCAATTTGAAAGTGCTGTCATTGGTCGACGCGAACACAGCTGCGGCCGTGCAGTACGGTCTCGACCGCAAGGAGGACAAAACTATTCTGATCTTTAACATGGGTGCCGAAAACTCCCAAGCGAGTTTGGTTCGTTTCACCTCGCGACCAATGGACGGTAAAAATGTGACGGCGTTCAAGGTGGAGGCAAAGGCGTGGGAAAACAATGTTGGTGGCGCATATTTGACGGCCAAAGTGCGCGACGAATTCGCCAAAGAATACACCGCGCAACGCCAAGCTAAAACACCTGACTACGACGCATTCCAGCGACCTCGCGCTCTCGCCCGTTTGGAGAAAGCTGCTGACAAGACCAAACAAATTCTGTCGGCGAACAAGGCATCGCCACCGGTCTACGTGTCCTCCGTTGACAATGATGTTGATTACAAGGGAGGAAAGTGGGAACGGGCACGTCTGGAAGGACTAGCTGGCGACTTTTTCGAACGGGCACTTTTGCCAGTGGAGCGCGTGCTGAAGGATGCAGGTAACCTTACTATCGATGACGTCGACTTTGTTGAGGTCATTGGTGGAGGATTGCGTGTTCCGAAGATGCAACAGCTGCTCCGCGAGTACTTCCACTCGGATGACGCGCCGGAGAACGGTGTCGAAATTGGCGTGCACTTAAACGGCGATGAAGCTGTCGCCCTGGGTGCGGTTTTCGTCGCCGCTAACCGCTCGCGCTCATTCCGCGTTCGCCATGTTGACATGACGGACGTTGTCCCGTTCCAAATTAACGTGGAACTCAACGACGTCGTCGGTGAGGACGATGTCGTGGACGAGGAAGGACCATGGTCGAAGGAGGCAACGCTTGTGCCTGCCCACCGCCCTTTCAAGCGAACCACGTTTTCTTTTGTGCACACCAAGGACTTGGAGCTGGCTCTGCGTTACCAGAACGACGAAGCTGCTGGTAGCCGCATACCGGAAGGTACCCCTGAGCTCATTGCACAGTATTCTGTGACTGGCGTGGAAGATGCCGTCGCTGACGAACGCTATGCTGAGCTCGCGGACCCCAAAGTGAAGCTGACCTTTGAAGCGGATCGTTATGGTCTCATTCGTTTGTCACGAGCTTACGCGGAGTTCCAAGAAACTGTCATTGAGCAAGTTGAAAAGCGCGTTCCTGTCAACACCACGGAGGACGAAGCTGCCACCGATGACGCAGACGATGTCGAGGGAACTGCCGCCGACAGCGACGACGAGGCGAGCGTCGACGCCGACGCCAATGCTGACGCCGAAGTCGACGCAGACGCTGACGACGAAGCCAGCGACGGCGATAGCGACGACGAAGCTGCGAGTAAAGCTGAGAAGAAGAAAAAGAAAAAGAAGAAAAAACAGGAGTACACCACCATTCTTGTTGACCAAGAAAAGGTTGTCAAGCACAAAGTTCCTTTGAACATCGAATACCGCGCTGACAGCAACGCTCCGATGCGCAATTTGTCCGAGGAGGAATTGCGCGCCAGCCAAGACTTCTACCAAAGACTCCAAGCGCAAGAACAAGCGGCGCGCGATCTCGAAAATGCACGCAATGAGTTGGAGACTTTCTTGTACAGTGCCCGCGACATCCTGTCAGATACCAAGGGGATCAATGAGGTTCTTTCAGAGGACGACTACGATGACATGCGCGAAGGCATCATGGACAACCTGGATTGGTTGGAAGATGAGGACACTGGTTTGCATGCCTCTATCCACCAAGTGCGCGCCAAAAAAACTGAAACGAAGGAGGCCGTAGAAGCTGTTCTTTTCCGGCTCCGGGAGTTGGAGCTCCGGCCCAAGGCGGTCGAAGCCGCTCGCGCTGTGCTGGCGGCAACCGCCGACAAAATTGCCGAATGGAGCGAGACGAAACCGCAGTTGACGGAGGAAGAGTTCTCTGACTTGCGATTGAAACTCGCAGCCGTCACGACGTTCCTGGATGAAAGTGAAGCCAAGCAAGCTGAGCTTACCAACTTTGTTGCGCCGGCTTTTACGAGCACCGAAGTCTCCAAGAAGATGAAATCGGTCCAAACTTTCGTGGAACGGTTGATGAAAAAGCCTGCACCGGTCCCAGTGGTTCCAGAAGACGAGGATCAACAGGAAGAAAATGCTGACTCAAACGACGAGGGTGAAACTGACGTTGATTCGGAGGAGCAGTCCAACGAAGGATCAGAGGAAGACTCTGAGGAAGACTCTGAGGAAGACTCTGAGGAAGAGGAGCAGGCAACGAGCGACAACACGCACGATGATTTGTAAGGTTGTCAAGCTCTTTTCATAATAGCGTTGCTCTTCATCCATGTGTTTGGCATGGAGAGACCATCATTTTTTTAGATTCTAATTGTACTCCAGTGGTCACAACGTATCGCATCACTTCTTCGTTTCGTGGTCATCACATGTCTGCACACCACAAAGTGTTGTGCTAGAATCGCTGCTCGTGCTTGTCCTCGATTCGACGTTAAAACATGACTCGGCTAGCGACCAAGCCAAGCTCGATGTACTCCCATCTCAATTGAACTACAGTGTCAAACCTTCGAGTTGGGTCGGTGGTCTAGTCTACAATAATGAGTCACCTTCGATCAACAACAAATCAACAATCAACACTGCAATCAATCATCTCTCGAAAATCGCAACACAGTGGGAATGTGGGATTACGAAAACCTCTGCAGCAGCTGTGGCATTGCAATGAATGCCGCTGTGGGGCTGTGGCTGGCTGACGAAGGGAGGGAGCTGGGAGTTAGGGCAGGGGCAGTCGGGAACGCACTGGGGAGCTGTGTGTGGCGGCAACTCCAACTCTGCAGGATTGCCATCTCAGCAAGTGAGTGAGTGAGTGAGTGAGTGAGAGTGAGAGCGGCAGTGAGCGTGGGAGTGAGTGAGTGAGTGCTTGCGATGGCCTGACTGGACGACTCCAACTCATCATCATCATCAGCATCATCATCGTTCAGATCGTCCGTCCGTCCGTCCGTCCGTCGCATCGTTGCATCGTAGTCCTGAGGTGGTTGCCGTGTTGTGGTGCACCGTCGTCGCGGACAGATTGTCTGGCCGTCCCTGATAACAGTGTTCCTAGTGTTGGGGTTGCTGGGACTAACCGTGTTGACGGAGCTTGAAAAAGACATGGGCGTTGTGGCGGGAGGAGGGGTCGCGAACTGCGCTTTGCATCCCATGGCCAAACGATGGTTGAAGTGTGGCATACATGATTCGAAAGTGCGAGTGAAGACTCGTCTCCGCGAGGTGCGAGGTACTGGACAGTTTGACTTCAAATGACTGTGGCTGTGCTGGAAGTACGTAAGAAATTTGCCACAACATTTGTTCTACGTTTCTGTTGAGAATGTTGGACTAGTTTGAGCACGTTGGTCAGTGCTGATCGACGACGACTAGCTTTGGTAATTCACCCGCGGAACCTCCGCGGCCACGCGAACCGAAATGAACTTCCACATCACTCTTACTGGAAAATTTTCTGATGGAAAAATTGCTGGAAGTTGGCAGACAACTGATTCGAAAAAGTCGGGAACATTCGAGGCAAAACTGGACGAGTCATCGATCAAAGGTCCCACACTCAAGAGCACACTCCCGAAAGGAACATATAAATTTGTGTTGTGGGATGCAGAGGAAGACCCTGCGTTCAGCGAGTTGAACAAAGCCAGCATATGCTTTGAAGTACCAAACGGCCGTGGCGAAGCTGCCGAATCGAACATCCGCGGTTTTTTTGTGAACGCAGGTTCTCACAACCAAATTGTCGGCACATGCAGACCAAACTTGGAGGTGCGGGAGGTTCAGATGACTATTTTGCGCAACGTTCCCGACGATGACTTTTCGAATTGTAAAGCCGAATTCGACGCGGCGGTGAAACGCGTTGAAACACGCGCAAACCTAGTCGCCTATCTGCAAAAGAAAAATGAAGCTGCGCAACGCAAGAAGGAAGCGGATGCCGCAGCAAAGCAACGGCGCCAGGTTGGGAGCAGTGCGGCTCTCAGTAGCGGCACATTTGCTGGCGACGTTCTCAAACACAAAGTTCAGTCGACGCAGCCCGAGAAGTCGAAAGAGCCTCGCAGTGCTGATTCTCCCGCTCCTGCTGATGCTGGAGAATCGGCGTCAACTGCGGCAGCACCGTTGAAGAAGAGATCCCGCAAAATCAAGCGAGTTGGGGTGAAGCGGAGAGTGTCCAGAATGCTCAAGCACAATCAGTTCATCGGTGTGCAAACATCGCATCCTGTTGTGCTACTTTTGGGTCCTCCGGGCGTGGGAAAAGGCACCCAAGGTCAGCTCTTGCAACAATACCTGGTACGTCAAACGTTGACCATTACTGTTGAATTCCGCGTGCCCGGCATCACCACTTTTGTGCGTGTAGGGCTTTCGACATGTATCATGTGGCGAGATGTATCGCCAACTGCGAGCAGAAGGGACCGAGACAGACTGTCGACTTGGGTACGATGTGCAGACGAAACTTGACCGATTGTCAAAGGTTTGCTCTGATACACTTGAGGAGCTGTGCATGCAAGTGGATGTTTGTAAAATGTGCTTTTGGTTTTGAATTACACAGCAGGAGTCTGATGATGCGCAGCAGTCAAGGCGGATGAATGAGTACACCGTGCGATCTCAGGCCATCGACGCGTGTCTAACAGCTACTTTGAAGCAGGCCATGGCTGATAGGGCTTGCTTCGGATTCGTTATTGATGGGTGCCGGAATCGTGAGCAAGCAGAGCGGATTCGAGATGTATTGAAAAGCCTCAAGCTGAGCTTGACTCTGGTGGTGCCATTGGCAGTGTCGGAACTGGTTGCCCGTCGCCGCCTTGCTGGGCGTCTCGTCCACGCCGCGAGTGGTCGAGTTTACAGCTCCTCAGAATTGGAAGACGGGAATCAAGTTGACGAATTGACTGGCGAGAAGTTGCAGAGGCGAAAAGAGGACGATGACGAAGCTATCATCAAGACTCGTTTTGAAACGTATCACAAGCGCCTGGAGCCATTGCTGAATTATCTTCGGTCGATTCCGTCGATTGTGACGGCAACGGAACTTGTCACGACTGGTCTCGCTGTTGGTGATGTGTATTCTCGACTCGCAGCACTTGTCCTCCGAGAGACGCGCCTACGCTGTTCTCGAACCAATTTAAATTTTGTTCGACCTGCATTTCCGAAGTCACCTCTCCCTCCTGCACCTGGAGGTGTTCGAGGAGCGGCTGTTGTTTTGATTGGGGCGTTGAAGACCTTGGATAGCATTGCCCATCATCACTTCCTCCCAAACGAGGAAGTGTCTGGGCTTGTGCCATGGCCATTGTCCAAGACTCCTTCCAAGTTGCTTGCCGCGGTCAGCTCCGACGAACGCTGGTCACACATTGATGGCATGGATTCTCTAGGGATGGAGGGGCTGCTGCGTGAAGCAATATGTTGCCCTGCTCACGCTGGCATTATAAGAGAGCTGGACCCTCGATATGATGGCTACAGCGGAGGAGTGATTGACATCGACACATCGACTCCGCTGCAAGGCCAGTCCGACACTACTTCTAGTGTCCGCTTCGCAACTGATGAAATGAATATTGATCAGGTAACTCGGCACACCATGCCTTGCCGTGATTGTTTGCACCGTTGCTCACGTTCCTGCCTTCGTAGGTGGGGCGTCTAAGAATCGGCAGGGCCGTGACTTTCCACGTTCTACGCCGCCGTGCCCGCGACGGGTCTGGTTCTTTCAAACTCTGTGCTGTGGCGCTCGTCGTTCACTCTGACATCGAGTCCGCGCGTGAAGCCGTCACCGAGAAGCCTGCGTCCAAATCAATATTTCATCAAACACCACGGAAGTCGGAAAATGATTTAGGCCTGTTGCTGTGCCTCGAAGGCCTCTCAGAAAAAGCCAAATCAAAAGGATACACTAGCGCGGACCTCACAATCCCGGGTGGCGGTCTGGAAGTGAAACGAGATGCACAATGTTCGCTGCGGTGTGCTCTTCGTGAGCTTGTTGAAGAAACTGGAATTACGTTGGATTCGTCGCTCATATCCGAGGCTACGCAGAAGGCTTTCCGGAATGAGGCTGGGCTCGGACAGTTGCCACTGTATCGTGACACTGTGAGCAAGCCTTCGATGAGAGTGTACTTCATCATGCTGCCCCCACAAAGTAACGACGCACTTCTGTGTCCAGCTCTCTACGCAAGGTCGGAACAAACGTACGTAGTCAAACATGTTCGTGCTCCACAACTTGTAAATGCATCATCACCCTATCTTCGCCCTTAGATTTAAAGCAGAGCATCGATTGCGACCGGATCGCGATGACCGGCCATGCAGTCTGGTTAGAATTCACGACATGCGGCGGCCACAATTCAAGAGTGACCCTGATCCATCGCAGACGAACTGGATCGCTGCGTATGGAGCGAAGGAAAAGTGTATTGTGTTCACTCACGGGCTTACCAGTGAGCGCGTGCGATCTGCGTTACAGAAGCCGTTGGTCGATGCGGGGTAAGTGGAGTTGTTGAGACCACGTTGAGGAACCGAGCACGGTGTTCATGCCTGTTTGATGCAATTCGTTCAGGTGGTCCCTCGAGATGACCATGGACGGCAGGCGTTTGTATTGGCTCAACAAGCAATCAGGCATGCAGCAGGCTCGCACAGGGAAATACCTCGAGGCTCCTCCTGGCTTTGTTGTCGGCGAATGAAGCGCAGACGTATCACAACGATAGTTGCGTGCTAATATTTTACTATTTACTGGAGCAAAGCTCACTGGCTATTTCGTCTACTTTGCGGCGTGGCGGATTGTTATCGTTATCACGAGGTGGACCAATGCTTTGTCGACCCACTGCTTCTGGCGGAGTAGCTTTGGTAGACACTGGTACCACGAGCACTTTCGGAATGGGAGGAAGAACAGAGCAAGCACGATAACAAGCAGTGACCTCATCTTGCGTCAGTGAACGGCACTCTCCACTTTGAAGTGGAGACAGAAGTGGAGAGTCTGTCATGCTGTCATGATGTGGTTTCTGCACAGCCAGTGCCACTGGCCCAATGGATACGCGCACTAGCCGCAAAACGTCAAGCTGGGCTCTGGCACACAGTCGCCGCACTTGCCGATTTTTACCTTCGGATATGCATACCTTGATCCAACGACTTGTTTTGTTTGTAGGCGCAGTGGATTGCGACTCAGTTTCGCTACTGCCATCACTATGCACAGCCGGTGCATTGACCAAAAAATGAAATCGCCCCGTGGACGATACGACGTCATCAGTGCAGTCTCCTACCTCGATCGCAGGGCGCGTGAGTGATCCATCTGGATACGCCAGTGGGCGCCGCAGACTGTCAAGAAAGCATTCCGCTATGCCAATCGATTCATTGGCCGGTGCAGATGCCAGTGCAGATGCCTCAGCGACATCGACGTCTCCAACGAGAAGTTTGGTGCGACTTGATTTTGCACGTGAACGCTGTTCCTTGGAGCGGTCAAATTTCGCTCGGATGCGGCGGAGATTGCAGTTTCTGGTTTTGCTGCTCATGATGTTCACTTCGACAATGTACATCTTCACAGTCGTGGGTGTACTTCGTGGCCCATGGTTTTTTTTGGCTGCGCCATCAATCAACGCGGAGTGCAAACGACCGTCATCTGTGAACAGGAGCAGCCCTTCAGTGTCAACATCAAGGCGCCCCACATGAGGCACTTGCGGCCACTTCTCAGGGAGCAAGCTGTAAACACTAGGGTGCCGCGACTTAAACTTTGTTGCATCTCTCATGGACGAATAGCCCTTTGGTTTAAACATCAAAAAGTAAAAATATGATGCCAATTTCGGTGGTAACCGCTCGTTTCGTAAGCACACAATGGCATTGTTGACGTGCTTCACGCGGCATCCGCCACCAACTAAAGATGCTATCTGGCCAGCGACATCCAATGATGGGTACGGAAAAACACCAACATTGCGTTGTTCGAAACTGCGAACAACCTCTTTTATTTTGTCAATCAAACACGGCTTTTGTCCAGCACTGTGTGACGGTGACACATCTTCCGTTGCTGGCGGGCATGGCCGACGTTTCATCGAGTCAACCATCAAATACAGTCAGGTTGAGAGAGTACATGTCGACTACCAATACAAATTGCCAACAAATTGCGAACAAAACAGCTGAAATTACTCAAGTCACCCCAAAGAGAAACGTGCAGAACCGTCGACAGTCAGTTCCAGCTCGGGCAATGTTGTTGCGTTCGTGGTGCACGTTGTCACCTTGTTGTCATTGACCACAACACAGTGCTGTGACGTTGGGGCAAAGACTATGCCATACTCTCAACTCTCAACCAACGCGAATTACGAAGTTTGAATTTGACGTCGACAAGTACCGCTGCAGCTTCAGTCACCCAACCAATCACGCACACGTTAGGCAGTGTTCCGCTTTCTCGACAATGATTTCACAGCAGCTATTCAAGCTAGCCTCGCCTTTTGTCGCGCTGTTTACGTGCGTCGCTATCAACACCGAAAGTAGCAGCACAATGTTGGAGGTTGGAGGACCAACAGAGGTGGCGGGCAGCAAGTTGTTGGCTGTTGGCTGTTGACTATCGGGTGGCCAGCACCAGCGGCCATCACGGCCAATGTGGCCACTCAGCGACTTGTGCTGCTCGTGCTGATTCGACTGGATTGGTCGACTCGGGTATGGTTTTCTTCGAAGGAGTTTCGACGACCAAGTCGGCACGCGTACTAAGGGTACGTACGTTATTGCGTTGTTGCATGAATGGTTCTGGTTCGACGTCTCTTTTTATACAAGTGCAAGCGTAATGGAACAAGTCGCGTCGTTAGTGACTGCAGAAGGTGCGGATGCCTGGGACGGGTGAGGGATGTCCATGCATGTGGAGACTCGTCTGTCATACTGGTCTCCTGAAACCATGACTTTTGTTCTTCTTTTCCTTGAAATCCGACTCGATCGACTGCTGTTTTTGGACAAATGTACAATATTTTCACAAATACTGGTCTTACCATGCACATTAGTTGATTGCCACAGTCGAATGAAGTCTCAAACTTCCATTCCCGCGTAGGGAATTTGTGAGTGCAACCAACTCGCTGTTGCGCAATGCCATTGACTGACACCACAACAGCGACACTCGAGAAGGGATCTGAACCAACAAATCAGAGAGCCGGTGACTTCTTCGTGCAGGCGAATCGCCGATATGTTGTACCGTATTTTGTTGACTTGAAAATGAATTGCAAGGGAAAGTGGTTTGGGCGAACAGTTTTAAATGTGTTCCAAGAAGACTTTCCTTTCCAACCAAGTGCTTATTTTGCGCGCGCCGTGAAAGTTGGGCGCCTCTTTGCAGTTCGCAAAGGGAAAACTTTGCCAGCGACGGAGTTATTGAAGGTACTTCTGCTGTCTGTGCCATGGCGATCCAACTCCGTCTCATTGCTGATGTTTTGTAGAATGGCGATGTTGTTTGCCACAAAGTGCACCGACACGAGCCATCCGTACCTGAGTCATGCATCCACATCATCAAAACCGACGGACCAATTGTCGTTGTTTCAAAGGGCGGCGTTCCCATTCACAGCTCAGGACGATACAGGCGAAACACGCTCGTTAATATCCTCGGAATAGAGCCGTACAATCTTCCCAACTTGCTTCCTGTGCATCGGTTGGACAGAGTGACCACTGGGGTATGTCTGTTGGCGAGAACACCAGCTGCAGCCAGAAAAATCGCTGATGAAATTGCTGCGAACCGCAATTCCACCAAATCACCACAAATAGAAGAAGCCGGCAAGCGCCAAAAGGTTTCATCTCAGCAAGCGCGCTCTCGCAGCAAATCTGTTGCTCAAGGCGAGCGCAAAGGTGTTCGCAAAGAGTACATCGCAAAAGTACGTGGAGTTTTTCCAGACGAGGCGCGGTGCGATTTGCCGCTATCTCTGCACAAGAAGACTCGCGATGCTGTTGTTGACCGTGGGCCGAAAGGAAAGCCTTCAACAACACTTTTTCGCCGCCTTGCTACCAGTCGCGAGTCCGACACGACTTTTAGCATTGTGCTAGCATTGCCACTGACTGGCCGGACGCATCAGATCCGAATTCATCTGCAGGCCATGGGACACCCAATCGTCGACGATCCGTTGTACAATCATCTCTCAGAAGGGAACCAAGATGCTCAAGTGGATCCTGATGAATCGCCTAAAGAGCAGGTGTCATGCCGACAGAGAACGAGCCATCGTCACCAAGGACAAGCAAGTGTTCATGCCGAACGCGAAGTTAAATGCTCGCCTGAAGTGGTTGACAACGAGTGTTGCGCACACTGTCCCTGGGTCGAACCATCGGACACGTACGTGCAGAGCCACTTTGCTATTGTGTACCTGTTTTGCGTGCTCAAGGGGTTTTCGCATGCAGCGCAAGTGAACATAGGGGTCTTGGTCGGGAATGTTTCGTCGATACGATCTGTCTTCACGCGCTAGCCTATTCCAACTGGTGAGTATTCTGCGACTCGATATGCAGGATGCCTTCGCACTCATTGATGGGATTGTTTGTGTTTGCCAGGCCCCATTGGTGTTACGAAGACAAGGCTGACAATTTACCAAGTTGGATTACCAATCACGTGTCTCCCAGCACGCTCAGCGAGTTGAGCCGTGAGAGACGAGGTGACTCAATGCAAAATGACGCAGAGGGTCGCGGAGAATAGAATACTTTACGATTGGACGCCTGCACCCATCGACATTGGCTTGTCAGATCACGATTCGTGTCCCAGCATGTGAAATCGAGGTAGAAATGACACATCGTAAAATAGAACATGACGTAGCTTCAACGTTTGGATGGCTGACATTGTGAATGAATGAGGAATTAAATTGCATGCGGGTACATGTCGCATACAATCATACCTGGGCATCGACATGTCAGTGGGTACCGTGGGTGCACTGCGGAGCGTTAACAACCACCTTATTCATGCATTGAGACGTTGACAAGCTTCTTTTCGCTTCCTCAAATTCTCCAATTACCCACCGGTAGTTTAGATTCTGCATACTGATGTAACTAACTAACTAACGACAAAGCTATTGCATGTTGTACTGCGTAAGTCACTGCATGCGTGCATGCACTCGAACCATCGATCGATCGAACGAACGAACGACCGAATGAACGCACTGTTGAAGGTTGAAGACCATTCCTTCCTCGATGCTCACTCCAATCAATGCCATCAATGCCCATTTCGATTTGAATGATGAGCCTGTAGATACATTCACCAACAGGAACGGAAGTATTGATCACCTACATGAACCTGTACACTCAAACTACCTCTGTGAGTGAGAGAGCGTGAGTGAGTGAGTGACAGTGAGTGGACAGGGAGAGTGAGTGATGAGAGTGAATGACAGTGCGCGGACTGTGGCTTCGTTCAGTGGGGCTGACAGCGAGTGAGTGACCAGTGAGACTTGACTGACTGACTGACTGCCGCCGGGTGGGTGGGTGTAACGTTGCCCTCAGCCCTCAGCTCTCAGCCCGACCACTGAACAGTGACGACGACGAAAACACAACGACACAGCGACGCAACGACGACAACGGAGGAACGACGACAACGACGGAACGACGACAACGATGGAACGACGACAACGACGGAACGACGACAACGACGGAACGACAACAACGATGGAACGACGACAACGAAGGAACGATGACGACGAAGGAACGACGACGACGACCGCAAGCTCTTGGTGAAGGGTTATTTTACTTGACTTGAATGGACTGGCACGACTTGCCTGCTGAGGAAACGGAGCGTCGTCACCAAGACACGGCGTCACGAAGAGGCAGTCGTCACGAAGAGGCAGTCGTCACGAAGAGGCAGTTGTCTCGATTGTATGTCGCTCAATGTTTGTTTTGTCAATCTACCTCAGCAGTATGTGTCAGTCAATGGTGCTGCAAATCTGTGAATGGAATTGAAGCAAATGTTCGCTGTCGGTGGGGTACTGAAGAAATCGACGAAGAGTAATTTGTTTGGAATCTTCCAAAGTAAGTTCCGCGTTGACAGAATGACTCTATAGTGAACAACATTGCGTTGTCACAACCACTGACAAGGTTGTCGTCGAACATCCGGGTGCAGTAGTGCTGTGCAATTTTGGCGTTCGCGTGGCTGCCCGCTCTTAAAAAATGCCCAAAAAGGCCAAGGCCAAAGGCGGGGCTGCCAGCCACCCAAAATCTGATGAAGTGAAAAACCTTAAAGCTGCTCGGGATCGGTTGGAGCAGCAGCTAGATATCAAGAGCACGCAAATGTTGAACCTCCAAGAAGAATATCAGCGTTCACAAGATCTTGTCAATAACATGGAACGTCGCCTACGCAAGGAAACCGACTCACTACGGCAGGAATTACACTTGAAAGTCGAAGAGAATGCATCCATCGTTGAGGAACTGCAATTCGAACTGCAGACTCAGCGCGAAAAAATGAAGCTGTATCAGTCCCAACTCCATGCGGCTGAGGTGGTTGTTACTGAGAACGAATTGTTGAGAAAGCGAGTCTCAAACCTGAATGCAATTTTGCAAGCCAGAAGTTCTGAACACGCTGCCACCATTCACAACATGAACAGTGACCGTTTCAATATTCGGCTCCAGCTAGAGCAAGCTTTCCGAAAGGCGTTGGAGGAAGCCAAGGAAAAGTCGCAGGAAGACGCTCTGGAGGCTATGAGCGAGCAAAGTAAGAAAGCAATTCAACTCAATAGAGAACTGACTTCGGAACTGCAAACGCAATCGCGTGGCATTCGCAAAATGTGCGAACATTATGATTTGACAGATGCTCAATTGAAAGCTGTCAAACTGCAAAGTAGTTTAAACGAGTCTCAGATCAAGGCCACAACCGCCGAGTTAACGCGATTAGCGCGTCGCATTCAGCAACAGAAGATGACCATCGAAGAGAAAGACAAGGCATTACTAGCCGCAGAGGAAGCACGTGCCACCGCAGAAGCTCAAGCAGCCAAATTGAAAACAGAAGTGGAGACGAATAGGGCGACTTTGGTTGAAAAGGAAAAGTACATTCAGACGATGCAGTCCCGGATATACTATTTGAGCAACAAACTCAGCAAGCTGACCTCTCGCCGAAGTGCAGCAGGACGGCGTCAAAAAACTTCACGACAGCAACAGCTTTTGTCACAAAGTGGCGAATTGCCATCGCTCTCGCGAGCGCAGCCTCAGACGCCCGAAGTAAGCAACGAGTTATCCAGAAGCTTTCCGCAGGTCGCGGCAGACAACGACAGAGTGGAGTCCGAATTCGACCCCGCGTTCATTTGGAATGCAGATTTGCACAACTCTGTCTCGCCGAGGGCCCGCAGCTCACCACTTTTGTCAGTATCGTACACCAACAAGGATCCAATATTTCTCAATGGAAAACGCAGTAATAGGACGACCAACTCCAGCTCACAATTTGTGCCGTAGCAGCATCACTCAGGACGCCCAAGAGCGAGAGCTATCGCAGGCTATTGTGACCTTTGTCAACAATGTTTTTGTATTTTTTGTGATTTATGTATCTAATCCTATCTTTGACATACAGTCGTGTGAACGCTTGACGTTGGTTGTGTGGTCATTCTTTACTTTCAGCCGCAGGCTCAGGTTCCGCGGCCGGCTCAGGTTCCGCGGCTGGCTCAGGTTCCGCGGCTGGCTCAGGTTTCGTGGCAGGCTTGAACTTCTCGACGAGGGCGGCTGCCGACATGCATCTGTTAATCAAGAGTTTTCTTCTCGCCCGTAGCTCTGGGCTACTGTGGACCTACGCGACGAAAACACACCAAAATCACACTGCGAGCACAACTGCGACTTGTGGAGTATGTTCACGGCAAACCTCCACGCCGTCCAGCTTAATCATGAGCTGTGTGGCGGCCTCATCTACACGTTTGTACACTTTGTGTTGGTTCGCTTCGTCCGAAGCAGCGGCATCCTGAGCTTTAACGGCATCTATTTCCAACTTTTCCACCTCCTTTGCTAATTTGTCCAGCTTTTCAGCTGGCGTAAGGATCTTTGGCCGCGGCGGTGGATTTCTGCGCTGCTACACAGGACAGCCAGCCACAAATTTTGTGACTCACCTCCATGTTATTTGAGGCGCAAGACACGCAAACGCGAGACGCAAATACACAAGGGCGATTTGCGATCGCGTACCTGTGCTGCTGCTTTGCGCTTCGCAGGTTTTTTCGGTGCTGAAGATTGATTTCCCATGACAACAACACTCGCAACTCACCTACACGGGCGGCTTCGAAATCCCGCCCGCTGTCGTGTCGGCGTGTTTCCTCAATCCAGAACGCGTGCGAAAAAAAAAAAAAAAAGGAAA
>ENA-OWNT01001896-OWNT01001896.1-seawater-metagenome-genome-assembly--contig:-NODE-1896-length-23680-cov-4.469559_pt1 | contig 23680 bp, 20 predicted proteins | sample MGYA00238136_ERZ651165 | MGnify/ENA primary metagenome ERZ651165 (study PRJEB26861, sample SAMN08777766) | seawater metagenome | isolation source: coastal seawater | place: USA: Florida | collected...
GTTGGAATTGAAGCTCGTGACACGCTCGACGATGTCAAATGGCTTGCCAAGAAGGTGTGGAACATGCGACTTTGGAGCAACTCGGACGGCAAACCCTGGATGGAATCAGCCAAGGGTCTGAAATACGAGCTCCTGGTCATCAGCCAGTTCACGTTGCATGCCCGCTTCAAGGGTAACAAGCCCGACTTCCATCATGCTCTTGCGCCCGAAAAGGTCAGTGCTGCGTTTGTCATGTCCATTCCTTCCTGCCATCTGCATTTGTTTGCTACGTGCCATGTCACTCACGTTGCATATGTGCTTGCTGTAGGCGGAGGTGCTTTACAACCAATTCGTCGAAGAGCTGAACAACTTCCGGCCAGAGGGAAGTCAGCCAGTTGCCACTGGCAAATTCGGTGCTGAGATGGCCGTCAAACTCACCAATGATGGCCCGGTGACAATTTCCGTGGACTCGCAAACTGTTCGCTTCCCGCGCAAGATCCCTCAACCAGCTGCTGCTCTCGGTGGCGCCAGCGCCGCCGCAACGCAAGAAGTCGAAGTCCCGTGGGTTGTTCCTACTGGCGAGGAAACCGAAGACAACGTCACTCCGTTGGAGGCAGACGCTGATGGCATGATTGGCCCGCCGGAAGGGGCACTGCCACCGGGCACTCCCATGACCTCCATGATGTTCGCGGTTCCAGAAAACGTCAAGGCTGGAGACGCCGCGGATGTGCCGTTGCCCTCAGGTTCGTGACCATCGGTGGCCCTACGATCGCCTTGCGTGTTTGTGTTCGTGACTGTCGTGTGTCTTGCAGGAATGTCTGTCAAAGTCCGTGTTCCCGAAGGCAAGGCACCCGGAGATGTGTTGCAACTGCAGGTCCCGCAGGCTCTGATGGATCCGGAATTCCGCGCCAAACAGGCGGTGCGTGACAAGACTATGAGGAAGAATCCTCCTGTCCCGAAACGACGCTGATATTTGTGTGTGAAATCGCAGGCTGCTCGCCAACTGCAGCAACAAGGTGTTGCAATTATTGATTTCAAGGTCCCAGAAGGCAAGAAGGGAGGGGTACGTCCGTCGCCGAGGTGTGTGTGACACGATTCCGGTCCAATGACTGTGGTTGTTTATCGTAGGACGAATGCAACATCCGTTTGCCGTCCGGTGTTACTGTGAAAGTCAAAGTTCCTGAGGGCAAGGTGAGAGTTGCTTCAGATCTGTTAGAGTATCAAAGTGATATGTCCCTGACCGAACGATTGTTGTGCAGTTGCCAGGAGAAATTCTCAAAGTCCGAGTGCCTCGTGCCGCCTTGGAGCAACGCAATCAAGTCATTGGATACAAGGTACGCCGAACTGGCAGCGTTAAGTCATTCCACGAGACCAATTGCCCTCTAACATTGTCACCGCCACTTTTAGATTCCGGAGGGCAAGAGCGCTGGTGACAAGTGTGATGTGCGCCTGGCGAACGGACAAGTGGTCACCATTACAGTTCCTGAGGGCAAGGTCAGTCTCCAATCCTCTGTGGCTACCGTTGGTACTGCAACGCTCACCGACGCACACATTTTGCGCTTTGTAGGGTCCCGGCGATGTTGTGCAAGTGACAGTGCCGGCCGCCATGAATCAAGTCCGAGTTCCCCCGGGGACCCCAATGGAGAAGATCAAATGGACCATCCCTGAGGGCAAAGGTGAATTCCACTGCCACGTGTGTTGTCTGCTTGATCCTCACACCACGTAACCATTTTACTCGTTTTCCCATGTGCTTGCAGGACCGGGCGATCAGGTAAGCATTGAGCTTCCATCCAAAATGACCTTGAACATCCGGATTGCGGAAGGCAAGAAAGCAGGAGACGTACTGGAATTGACAGTCCCACGCCCATTCCTGGACCCAAAATTCCGCGAAAAGCAAGCATTGTTCGCTCAGCAACAGGTTTGTTTAGACTTTTGCCGCCTTGCGTGATGTGCTCAGGTGCAGTGTTTTATGTATTTGGTGTGCTGTCTACTTCGGTCAATTCAGCGACAAGCTCAACTCCAACAGCAACAAGGTCTGGCAGCGATCCCAGAAAGTGCTCCGGCTCCTGCCCCCAAGAAAGCAAACAAAAAGAAGAAGGGCAAGAAGAAGAAGAAGTAAGCGGTGGAGCCCTGGACCTGCTTGTCTAGTCTTTCAATATAGACAACAACATTACTGTTAGTTTTCGACTCTGGTATTTGTAAACCATTTGTTCAATTACTGGTACAATGAACCTTTTTGCTGTGAGTCAGCTGAGTGTCCCTCACATTCTATGTTATCGTCCTGGACCCTTGTTTTCCGTCGTCGAGTATGGGATATGGTCATATGCTGTGCGAACTGCGATTTGCAAGGTAGTGGGATCTCAACATGAGCAATGCGTCTACTATCGACCAAGCCACGCGAAATCGTTTGGTAAGCGCCATTGGCCATGCCAATACACGCAATTGCTTGAAATTCGAACGATTTTAATTAAAGTCGACGAACAACTACAACCCTGATTATCATACCACTACCGCTAGAGACTACCGGCCGACCTCCACCACAACAGTCGGTAGCAAGTAGGAGCAAAAACAGCAGCGGCAGCAGTGGCAGCAGCGGCGGCAGCGACGTGCATCACGGCGGCAGAAATTATCTCGTGAAACGGTCCGACGACTCTTCGATCTCACTCGTTCCCTCACGTTCACTCACTTTCAGTCAATTATCTATTGTTCACCCACAGTCACTCACTTTCACTCACTGCACTGAACTCGCGCTGTTTGAAAATGATGACAACGCAGCAACAACGAACAAACGAACGAACGAAGTCGTCACGAAAAGAAGAACGTCGCTCGTCGACGACCAACGACACAACGTTTGTTGCTGTCCTCCCGCTCCAAGCGACGGACGGACACAACGACGAAGGGGCAGCCGACGGAGGTTCTCTCCTTCGTACATACGACGGCTAGTGTGACACACCCTGTGAGTCGGACGAAAACAGTGTGTGGATTGAGCGGTGATCGAATATGGTGGTCGACCGAAGGGACCGATGTCGCATGTGTTGATTACGGTGAACATTGACGAGCTGCGAAAACAGTCGCAGCAGCCGCTCGAACGGCCAGCTGCCGTTGCTTGCCCGTCTGTTGGTGGATCGTTGTTGATGAGAGTTTTGTTTGGAGCATATTTTTTCAAAAAATTGGAAGGAAATCCGTCGATTGACGGCGACAATCTGAAACGGAGACTGGTGAATGCCTCCACCAGTACTTGCCAGTCCCAATGCAATCGGTATCGTATTTCCGTGAAGCAATGTAACATGTCACAAGCGACACTGGACCCCGGATTGTTGAAATCTGCAGCCCCGCGAGCATCTTCAGAGTCCAAAGCCAATTTTCTGCAAGCTCTAAATGCATCCTTGCGATGTCAGCTGTCCAATGGTCTCGACAACCTCCAAAACAACTTCCAGTTGGAGGTGCTTGTGTCCCAAGTTGACGAAAAGCTGGATACTTTCGAGTCCAAAACTCAAGATCTCGGACAGCATTTGCAGGAGCTAGTCGGAAATTCGAAACGCACTGATGATCCCCTCTCCACTGCTGCACATGTTGTGCAAGAGCACATCAAGGAGATCGCCGAATTGCGGTTGTCTGTGTCCGAAGTACTGTCGGCTGCAGACCTTAAAGCTGCATTATTCGCGCAGTCTCCAACCAATGTTGTTGGCACTGCTGCCCCATCCAACAGAAATGGATCGGCAATATCGCCCACCGAGACCAGCAGTAATGCAGTGCAAAAAGCTTTTTTCGATACTCGAGATGAACTTGACGCAGCTCAAACTGTCATCGCTCAATTGCGGTCGCAGCTGGAGCAGTTGGAAAGTGACAAGCGGCGTTCGTCACAACAACTCCTGACAGTGGAGGCTCAATTGAAGCAAAAAGACGAACAGATTGCTCTGTATCGTTCACAACAACAGCAAGGAAGCAACAGTAATGTTGATGAGGAATCAATCGCGAAGCGGATTGCAATACTAAGCACCCAATGGTTGCAAGAAAATGATGGAGTCGAACTTGTTAATCTTCGCAACAAGGCGTTCAACAACAAGCAGGGCAAAATTGTCGCATTCGATCATGAGGTGTCTCGTTGGTCAATCGCTATCCCTGGAGCAGGCGGCGAGCAAGTGATATTGGCGAAGCCGAGCAATTTGTTCCGACTTGCGAGCGCCCCAACAACAGCTTTGAGCGACTTGGCAGACAGAGTGCGAGATGTGGAAGCGGAAAATGATACCCTTCGTGAATCCAACGAATCGCTGAAATTGAAGTTACGTGAAGTTGCCCGGCGTTACAAAGCGCAGAAAAAGGAAAATGAAACTAGTGCCCAGGACTCAGCGGCTGCAACATCGTTACTGGTGGCGAAATCTTCAGCCCTTGAGGCCGAAGTTACAAGCCTTCGCCTTCAGAACACTGATCTGCAGGCACACTTGAGTGAATTCGAAGCAGCAGCACCCACCAGCAGAGATTCGCCGCAACAAGTCGGCGTGCACGGCAGTGCTGATTCAACAGCGAACCCTACCACAGCAGTACATCCTACTGTTGCCGACAAAGATGAGTGCGATGGTGACAAACCCGCACGACCAGAGGAGGGCAACGATTCTGGATCTCCACTCGCATCCGACTCACCACCTGCCCCTTCTTCTATGTCATCAACCAGTGTCCAGAACACAGCAGAAGAACTTCGAGAAGTCCAGCAAGCTCTGTTGCAAGCTCGACAAGAATTAGCAAGCGTGACGCAGCAAGCCACCATGTCCGACAATCCATCAACGATCCAACAACTGGAGCAGGAACTTTCTGCTGCGCGACATGAAGCCACAGAGATTGCGCAAATGGCCAGCTCCGATGTGCAACGGCTCACAGACGAATGCACAGCTTACACGACACAGCTCGAACATCGTGAGGCCTCTGAAGCCGAGCTTTCACGGGAGTTGCAGACCCTTGAACACCAGTTGGAGTCTCTGTCTCAAAAGGAAGCGAATAGCGTGCTCCAGAACAACGGGCTTGTTGCCGAAAAGTTCGCGCAGCTGTGGCTTGTGCCCGGCGATCTTGTCGAGCTTCGAGAACTGAACTCTGTTGCGTTTAATGGGCGACGAGGACGTTTGGAAAGCTGGGACGAAACCCAACTTCGCTGGTCTGTATCCTTGCGTTCCGACAGCCTAGATGAGGAAGAGGAATCGTTGCTAATCAAACCAGGCAATCTCGTGCGCATTTCCGACAACACAGCACTGCAGGAAAACTCGGAGCTGGTAGCCTCTGTGTCTGCACTGGAACGACAACTTGACGAAAAGGAACAGCAGCAAACCGAGTTGAAGAGTAAACTTGCAGAAGTGGTGAAGCGCTTCCGTGAGCAGAAAGCATTGCTATCGGAAGTCCAAACTCGGGATGAAGTCAATTCAGAGGCTTGTGCGTCCCTTCGAGAAGAATTGACAAAAGCCAAAAACGAAGTGTCAGAGATCCAAGCCGAGAACGCGGACGAGTTGGAAAGCTACTGGGAGGAATGCAACGATTTGCGTGATGAAGTCTCCGCTGCTGAAGCGGCAGCAGCACGGGCAGCTCAAACGCAACGCACGGCTGTGCAGGTTGCGATTAAAGCGGCTCGTGCCGAACTCACACAAATCCACGAACAGAAGCTAGAACGAGCACTTGCCCAAGCAGTTGAGGAGCACGAAGCCCAATTAGCAAACGTCGAGCACCGGCTAGAAGCTCGACAAGAGACTTCAGCCAACGAAAGCCAGGAACTCGCACGCGTACGAAGTGAGCTGGAGGCAATGACTCAGACTGCGAGCGAACACGAAGAACAAGTGAATCATTTCAAACAGAAGGGCTCGGCAGTCGCCAAGCGCTACAAAGAACAGGTCCAAACGATCAAAACTCTCCGCGAACAAGTTTCCTCCTTGGAGCAGACTTTGGCAGATCGGGAGGACCGTTTGGCGTCCGTCCAAGGCGATGCTGATAGCGCCGAGCAACAATTGCAGGTGTATCAGCGCGAACGTGCCGCATGTCAGGAAAAGTTGGACAGTGCCGAAAAGCTAACGACAGCGTCACAAAATGAGATTGCATCGAGGGACGCGAAGATACGCGAACTGACTGCCTTGCTGGAGAACTCGAAAAATGATCTTCAACTCCATCGCGGAAGTAACCTCACTGCTGATGACTCAAGCCTCGCAAAGTGGGCGCCTCAGTGGCTCTCCATCGGCGATGACGTTGAGCTCAACGGACTCCATGCCGCGGCTTACAATGGGGCGCTTGGGAAGCTGGAGTATTGGGACGATAAAGAACAGCGGTGGTCTGTCACGCTGGATGATCCGGAGTCCGGCACGACGAGCATTCTGATCAAACCCCGAAATCTCCGGCGTGTGGCAGCTACGAAAGGCGAGGATACCAATGCTGCGAGCGAAATCTCAGAGCTGCAACAAGCTTTGGAGTTCGCTGTGTCAGAGTTGAGTGAGAAATCGACTGAGTGGACTGCTGAGCGAGAGCAGTTGCAAGCCTCGCTGCGCGAAGTTGAAGACGCCCGTCATCGTCAGCCAGTGTCAGATCCTAAGAGTACAGAGCTTGCGAGAACGTGTGACTCCCTGAGATCTGAGCTTGAGGATCTGCAATCATGCGTTCAGGAGGATTGCGAGGCGAGGGCGAAGCTCGACCATCACCTGCAACAAGTGCAAGACGAGTTACTCGCGGAACGTGAGAGCCACAAGCATGCGACCGAGGAACTCGCGCTAGCCGCAGATGGTTATGAGCACAAGCTGCAAGAGGCTGTGGAGAAGCAAAAACACGCGCAGTCGATCCAAAGAGAACTGGAATCTGAGCTTCAGACATCAGTCGAAGCTGCTGCCGCCCAGGAGAAACAGTGGCTTGGTGAACTCGATGACCTCCGAGACAAATTGGATCACGAAGCTGAGGCCGCAACAGCTAGTTTGACGCAATCCATGAATTACGCGCAAGAGCAGCTGGAGGCAGCCACAGCGCTTTGCAATACGCAGGAATCTGAACTTAGTTCCAAATCCATGCAACTGCAAGAAATAAGTGAGAAGCATGAAGCAACAGTAGCGGAGTTACAGTCCACTATTGAGGAGCATCAGCGTATAATTGAAACTTTGCGCGAGCAGGCAGCACCACACGAGACCGATGCTCATGACAACAGACCACCACAGGTAGGCTAATACGCTGTAGTGGGAGTTGAGTCGTGTGAAATAAATACTGTATTTGTGCGCAGGGTATAGCTGTGGGGAGTCGGGTGTCGCTACAAGGTTTGAAGGCCAAACAGTACAACGGTCAACATGGTACTGTGCAATCTTGGGACGATGGCCAGCAGCGGTGGTCTGTTGTATTGGATGCACAGCATGCAGGGGATGTCGAGGACAACCAACTTCTGATTAAAGCAGCCAATCTCAAACTTGTGCATGACGACGACAACGATGAATTGGAGCAAGACATTCGAAAGGAGCGACAAGCTCGTGTTGATGCCGAAACGCAATTGGCGAAACTCAAGTTGAAAACCAAAGAGGTCGTGAAACGGTATCGTGAGCAACAGAAGCAAGTTCGAGAGCTGGAAAATCGAGAAGTCGCTATTTCGACGAAGTTGCAAGCCGCAGTAGCTCAAGCAGAAAATTTAAGTGCTTTGAAAGAAGAGTATGCGGAACTGCAGTCTGAGGTTCAGCAACTACGAGCCGATGCCGCACAGCATGCATCAGACGTCGAAACTCGCGACGAAATGAAAGCGGAGCGTGATGACATACAGCAAACTGCACTGCGGTCCGCCCTCAACGCGGCAGCACAGCGGCACGCAGAAGAATTGTCACAGGCTCAAGACCAACTTTTCGATTCAGAAGCCAGACTCGAATCACAGAATGAAACTATCAAGGCCCTGGAAGTACAGCTGGAGGAAATGCACTTGAAGCAGGATCATTTGCAAGATGTGAGTTCTACCTTGAACAACGTTGAAGTCAGCAGATTGGAAGAGGAGAACTCCGTGTTGAAGGACAAGTTCCGTGAGGCCTCAGATCGATACAAACAACAGAAAGCCAAAGTTTCAGCGTTAGAGAACCAACTGCAACAGGTGGCAACCGCCAAAATGAACGTTGAGCGGGAGTTCCAGCGGTATTCGCAAGCAGCGATGGAAGGCTCCCAGCTTGAACCTCAAGAGCGCGTTGACGAAGACTCTGTGACAAGGATCAGGGAGCTGACTGCCAAGAACGAGTCTTTGTCTGAACAAGTTGAGGATCTGCAACAAAAGTTAAAGAAGGTCATACAACACTTCCGCATTTTGAAGAAGAAACATCAAAGCATTGTTGGTGGCGGTGCTGCCAGTCCATGACGAAAGCTGCCACACGACACATAGCTGGTCTCTAGACGCTGAGGTGCTGTCATAAACTAACATTGTTACGCATGGTGCACACAACTAACTGTGGTGGCATGTTGTCGATCTAATTGGCATGGTCATCGTCCTGTCCACTTGCACCCTTGTTGGATTTCTTCTTGTGTTTCTTGTGTTTCTTAGGCTTCTTTGCAGGTGACTGCATTTTACTTTCGCGTATATTCTGCGATGACATTTTGTGTTCCTTGATTGGGTTGTGGGCGCTGCTCTTATCATCCGACGGCTGAACGGTCGTGTTCGACTGTTGCTCATGCGCTGGTTGAGACTCTGCGTTGCTTGGTTGCGCGTCTTGTTCTGGTCGAGTCGGAGCTGTCGAACGATTTTGCTTGAGTGACGACGGTGGACCACTTGTGGTCATGGTTGGTCCACTAGGACTATGTTTGGGTGTCTCGTCGCCTGCAGAAGCAGGTTCAGTTGTTGGATGTGGGGCAAAGTATAGATAGGACAGAATGTTAATTGGATAAATAGAAAGTAAGAGCACTCACATCGGTCACCTACCCAAGACTTGTTCGCCTAGGAGAGTGCCAGCGCTGTGATCCGTCACGTCATCGGCGTTCAATTTGCCATCGCCAGTCTTGTCCAGCTTGGCAAATTGGGCCTGTTGGAGCAAGTATCAGTGAGGATAGAGCACTGGTGCTCAGGTGTGTATTTTCATGTCAAACGAACCTCAATGGTTGACACGTCATCATCGTCGCATATTTCGAGCTTCTTCAACATGCTGACAACAAATTGTGCTTTGGTGATTGAAGTTGCCCCAGGTCCTACGTTTGAAACGAACGACGCCAGTTATTGTAAAGTTGTCAATGTACTTGCAAGAGACATGCACGTACACACCTGCACCATCTGCAATTATTGCGTCGAGTTCAGACTTCGAGAGTGATTGTCCGAATTGCTCCTGAACTTGTTTAGCTTTTTTGTCTTCGCGCATTGTCAGCATAATACCAGCGAACGTTCCCAACGCGGACGCGAACGCGAATATCATGATGAAGAACCAGACGGCGCCAAAAATCTTGGACTCGTCCGAACTCGGGGAGAAATCTCCGTAGCCGATCGACGAAGCTGTGATGACTCCATAATAGATGGAGTGCAAGAAACTCAACGTGAAGCCGGAATCTGCTGCGATGAGAAGGGAGTTGACACACAGCATCGCCACCACCATGAGAAATCCCTGGAGGGCTTGGCCACAATACGAGCTAAAGAATTTCTCACAGTCGGTATCTTTCCGCCCCTCGCGCTCTTTCTCCAGCTTCCCGCGTTCTGAACATGCCGTCACCGTGTCCGAGAACACCCCGAGGAAGATGGACACGACAATGAGTCCAAAGATGGCAAAAAATACGGTAAACAATCGAGCGCCGGGATCTGTGAGGCTGAGATCTCCGTAGCCAATCGTTGTGATCGTGCACGTGGACCAATAAAAAGCGTTGGCGAACGTGCCCTGGCCGTCCGGACACCCGCCTTCTTGCAACGTGCCATTGGCATTGCCAGGCTCATCAACACAGCAAATGTCATCGCTGCCGGTCAAAGCGTAAGCGTACTGGGAATAGAATACACATCCAATGATATAATACAATAGGAGGAGAGCAGACGCAATGCCCATGCACTGCCAGTCAATGTAGCCCCGCAACTTGTCCGTCTCGTCGGGGTTGCGGAGCTCGAGCGTCGCCAATATCTCAAAGTGGATTTCGTCGTCGTCCTTTTGGTCTATTATTAGTTCGATGGATCCCGCGAAACACTCATCATACAGGATATTCATGCGCTTGTGGATGTTACGGTCCCCATTGTCGCCTTGAAATGCATCTTCCAGATTGAACTCATGGCTCCCGATCAAGTCTTTGTCCAATCCGTCAACTTCAAATGCTTCTATCGTGAAGACAGGATCTTGTTTGAGGAGGCCCGGCTGCTTGAAAATCAATTTGTTCTTGATTTTCTCGTTGTCAGCAGGGTCAGCTTCGGGATCCGGACGCCAAGAACAGTTTGAGCCCCCATTGATGCACAGCGACGTTTGCTCCTTCAAGGACCCGATGCGCACCCGCACGAAAACATCCATGGCTTCATCGAGAATGTTCAGCTTCTTCAGCCTCTTTTGGGCCGCTGCTGCACCCTGCCTTACACCAGCAAAACCTCCACCGCTGGGACCGGCACCGGACCCGCCCCTGAGGCGTAGAACTAGATGGAGCGTGCTCTCTTTCTGAATGTTGTAGTCGGACAGAGTCCGACCATCCTCGAGCTGCTTGCCCGCAAAAATGAGACGCTGTTGGTCCGGCGGGATGCCCTCCTTGTCCTGGATCTTGGTTTTGACATTTTCGATAGAATCGGAAGGCTCCACGTCAAGTGTAATTGTTTTACCCGTGAGGGTCTTTACGAAAATCTGCATTCTCGCGCGGACAGTTTGCGGAGCCCGCAACACGCAACACGTAGCCTACGCCACCGCTATTTTGGGTAGCAGAAAACCCACGCAAAAAGTGAAAAAGAAAACAAAGAGTAACGCAGTTCACATTGTGGTCAACGGTTTTGTGACGTGACTGACTGGGGCGTCACGCATCAGCTACACACAGCTGTCGTCCTTTTCACCTACTTACTCCGCCACCTCGTCACCCACCATGTATGTCGCCACTCCGCCACTTCGTCACTCCGCCTCTCCGCCACTCGCACTCCGCAACTTCGTCACCCGACCGCTTCGCCACTCCGCCACTCCGCCACTCCGCCACTCCGCCACTCCGCCACTCCGCCACTCCGCCACCGTCTCAAACTTTTCCTCGCCACCGTTGGTCGTTGGTCGTTCGTTGGTCGTTGGTCGTTGGTCGTTCGTTCGTTGGTCGTTGGTCGTTGGTGCCGTTTCGTTCTCAACTCTCAACAGCCGCTCACTCACTCAAAGGCCAACGTTGCACCCCCACCCCACCCACCCCCACTCACGAAGCGACGGATATTTTTCATCCCTCCACCAAAATTTCAAATATCCTAAAGCACGATAATATCATTGACTGAATGAACACTGAAAATAATATCTATAATCAGCATTATATGATATCGCAGATTGATGCGCGGAGAACATCGAACATTCCTGATTGTAGATAATACTGGAACACATACAATTGGGACAGCTATGTACCCACGTTTTGTATTACGTGATATTCAACTTTTGAAAGTATTCCTATTTATAGGTAACTTTTTCCGTACTGTAGGCATCATGAAAGTTATCCTTTATTGAACTATTCACCGATTCTCAACGGTGACGGTGACGACGGCGCCAGACGGATTTCATGCATGCATGTATTCCAGTTTTTCAGTACGAGTACGCAGATTATTCTGAGTAGATTAATATGAGGTTACAGTAGAATCGACAGTCAGTAGTTGTCAGTACCAGGTACGTTAGTAACCGGAATTGATACAGGGCTCTTGTGAGTGAATGAGTGAGTGAATGAGTGAGTGGGTGAGTGAGTGAGTTGGTTGGCGTTACTCACTGTCACTCACACAGATCGCAGGGCGCAGAGAGGACGGCGTTTGCAGGTTTCTGTACTCTCCGTGGTCGGACACGTTACGACGCTGCAACGACAACGACAACGACGACGCTGAAGCGCTGAAGTCAGCAGTCGTCAAAAGAGTCAAGAGCCATGGAGTCACGATAATAGTCACGACGTTGGTTGTTGAATGTTGTTGTTGGTTGTTGTGAATGTTGTGCAATGCTCGTGGAGTAGTCTATAGTTATACAGACAGCACGAGGGCGGGGAGGGAGGGACGTCATGGATTAGATAGATTCATTCATCTCGCGGACGTGCCACATTATGTGATATGCAATCGTGGAACGAGGTTTTAGTGAAGTGAGATGATCGAACGCAGCGGCACACTGACGTTCACTGTTGCTGTCACTGACCTGCAACCACGGAGGCGATTCGAGAGTGGGACTCGCAACATGCACGCGCACGCGCACAAGGAACAAGTAGTTTCGAGACAGCATCAGCGAGGAAGCAAGTGAGTGGATGAATAATGGAATTGAAGAAGAATTTTCAAGTTTTCGTGCTTTTGGCCTCGAGAGCGGCGGTCCACGTCTTGAATGTGTCGTCCTGTGCGCCGCAAACAGTGGCGTTGATCGGCGCAAGATGGGAAATCTGCAGTTCAGCGCTCCCCCAGACTTAGAAGGAAATTCGCTCTGGATTGCCAATGTTGATCTTGCTTTGGCATCGACAATCAAAGAGAGATGGGGTGCACAATGCAACTATGCCTTGGGGCTTGGGCGAAGGCCCGCTGATGTGGACGCAAGTACCACTGGCAATTGGCTTGAAAACATGTTTGAGTCAGAGAATCAGGACGAAGTAACAGCCTTGTGCGACTTCTTGTTCAAGAAATTGGCGCGTCCGGCGAAGGATGATAAAATGGTGGACCCTCTTGGCTTGTTGGCAGTCTACATCACATTTTGCCGTGGGTCGACAGACGACAAGTTAGAATCTCTGTATGGACTCTTTGATTTTGCCGGACAGGGGGAAATGCCACATACTGGAATGATAGTGCTTGTCATGTCTCTGTACCACGCGTTGTTCTCTCTTCTAAAAGATAGTGTCCTTGTGCGCAGCGATGTGGTTCGATTTGAACGCGAATCTAAGAGAATTGTTGACAAAATGCTCGACAGTCAAGTCGAATTGGCCGCAGCAGCTGGACGCGTGCCAGGCCGCCCTGGAGTTGCGGTCGAAGTGGTGTCTGCTGAGGCTTTTCACGGTTTCTGTCGGAATTTGTTCAGTGACGATGGCTCTATTTGCACTGCTGGTGATCTGTTGGCGCACTTTGAAAGTATTTCAGACGACTCAAGTCCCCGCAACGAAACAGCGAAAGGTGATCGCAATGACGATACGTCGCCAAGCGAACAGGCTGATGACGCGAATGACCACGTTGAGGCACCGGCAAAGGATGACATCGTCAACAGTGATGGTGTTGAAGTGAGTCAAGCGGTGGACAAGGTCACACAAAGCTCTGAAATACGGCCTGAACATCCAACAGGTGGCTTAGTTGGATACTTCGAACAGCCAGATGCGGGAACGGCGACAGCCGCTTGGAAGTACCGGGGACCGGTAGCAGAGTCACAGTCCAAACGCGCTTCTACGGATGATTATGCGAGCACAGTTGCAGTTAGCGAACAATCTCAAGTTGCCGAAGTGCAACACAGTGCGACAGCCGCGCCGACAACTACTCCTGAAGCAGGGCGTGGCGAAGTTGGCTACTTTGAAAAACCCGGAGCTGGCGTTGCATCGGCGGCCTGGTTGTACCGCGGTCCCACAGCAGAAGCTGTATCCTTACACCGCCAGCAATCCAGCAGCGGTGCAGCTGCGCAGGCGTCCGGCGCTGGATCTGTGGGAGACACCGATACTGCAGAGCCGACAGATCCAGAGACCTCATCGAATGGGAAGGAGGACCCTGTGGTCAAGGCAGGTGCGACGGAACCCCCGAATTCCGCTGACAGTTCAACAGCTGATAAGCAAGATGCCACTGATAGTGAAGCTGTACATGAGGACAATGGTGAATCTGCGACAGAGAAAGCCGACACAGTAGAGGACGCCGAGGACGAGGTGTCAGGGTCTGAAGAACACTCCAGCGTCGAGAATAGTGATGAAGATGAAGCGTCGAACGACGACGATAACTTTTTTTAGGTAGTAGTTTTGATTTTTCAAGCTCTTCTGGTTCGCCTCGCGAAGCATTCATGGCGTGAACACCAGCTCATCACCGAGGAGGTCCCAAATGAATGTTCGTCTACAGCTCACGCTGTTTCCTTGTACCTGCCGATGATGGTACATCACTTGCTTTCGCGTTCTTCTTCTTGCCGCCCTTTTTGTTCTTTTTCTTGTTCTTTTTCCTGCGCTTCGACGATCGTTTCTTCCTCTTCGCATGCTTGCCACGAAAAGTTTTGTCTTGCCATTTGACTTCCTGGACTTCAACTTGATCAATCAAGAAGTCTTTGAGCTGTATGCCATTCCACCTTTATTAAAGTGCAAACCATTTGTAAAAGCAGCACGTAGCCCAGCTTGTTGGAACACAGCCACGAACCCGCGTTGGAGCGTGACAAGCAATGTGGTGTCGTCGATGTCATAACACGTAACTTCAATCCCTACGATGAATCAAATCCTGTTATCAAAACACGTTGGACCATGTGGGAGTCTGCCAAGCATTATACCCATACCTCCGAGAAACAGTTGCTCCCGCCATTTGTAGGCAAGGTCCTTCAAGTTGTGTCCCTGTGAGGCAAGACAAATCCGATCAAACGCATAGTACGCACGCCAACGTCATTGGGTGGACTCAAAATATGTACCTTCTGAATCGAAGTGAACATCATGGTGTGGCCCATCGACTGACTGGCTGCAAAATATTCGTCTGGATTGTTCAGATCAATGCCGACAGGGACACCTTGTTCTTTGGCACGCATAACTCTCTCGTATTCGAATTGGTCCTCAATTTTCCTTTCCTCTGGATCGTCATCTTCATCCCATTGAGCACCGATCTCCTCCCATTGCTCATCTGTCATGGTGGCCCATTCAGACGGCTTTCGAGCTGCCTCGGACGATGGACAATGCAGAAGTATTACCCCAAAGAGAAGAACAACGACTTGCATGGACATTTTGCTCGTGTGGGGAGGCCGATTAGATTGAACCACGCCCCTGTTGAGTTGGAGTTACAGGGCCGTCATGCCAGCAGGACGAAGACACAGAAGTTCGTTTTCTGTTTGTGAATGCGAGCAAATTTTTGTGGCGTAAGGTATATTTTCTAGCTCGATCTGCTGCCCGTCATCTTCGACAAATTGGACAAGTACGGCACCAGCGACGGGCGGTACACTCACGGAAAGCAATCAAGTACGATCGTTGGGTTCAATTCAAGTAGTCGAAGAAGCAATCGAAGCAAACCACACGTAATGCGACCCAGCACAAGCAGTGCAAGGGACACAAACAGTCGAAGCAAGTCGTGCGTGGTAAGAGTAAAGACCAACAACCAACAACACTTAGATAGAGACTCTACTGGCTGCTCCACATGCCACATACCATCGCCCCATCGCTCGAACACTCCAACGCCCCAACACTCGTGCGACACTGCAACACTGCAACGCTGCAACGGCACAAGCCACTGCCACGTTGGCAGTGCAATGACACGCTGGCGACCAATCCATCCATCCATCAACAAACAACAAACGCGAACGAACACTCGAGCACTGCAACAAAAAGCAAAAAGTAAAATTGTAAAATTGTAAACTGAAACTAACTACAACTGTTTATTGGGCACTGAACTCCACTGTTTCATACTGTATACCGTATCGTATCTTTTTGCAATCGCGATCCAAAGGCCGACGAAGCAACGAAGCAATCAAAGGCTTCTCGCATTCTCTCAGTGACTCAGGGACTCAGTGACTTCTTGCAAAAGATATTGAAATTTGAAATCAATACCGCACTTATACGCATTGAAGTAATACAGAATGGCTACTGTACAGTGGCACAAATCTATTCCATGACATCGTATACCAGGTACTAACGGGTTAGTACTTTTAGTACAGCATCGAACTGTTGGTCAACTTGGCGCGCAGAGCGCGACACGCTCGAAATTGAAATTTGAAGTTGGTGGTGTGCGGGCGTAGTAGCGAGCCAATCAGTCAGTAGCCTTCCCATAAATACACTTACAACAAAGCTCATTTGGAGAACTTTTTGAGGACATCAGTCACCTCGGTTTCACAGTCACACCCACTGATGACATGCCACTCACTTGATGGCTGTGTCAGGTAGAAAACATCGCAGTCAGGCACTGATAAGTCAGGTCATATACATGACAATTCAGTCGTCTGTCACTCGCGCACGAATGCTTCATCGTCGTCGTCGTTTGTCGTCGTCGTTCGTCGTTCGTCGTGTGTCGTCGTCGTCGTCGTTCGTTGTCGTCGTCGTTCGTCGTCGTCGCGGCGCAGTTGTGTGCAGCGGTCAGAATCGCGGAGTTGCGAGGACGCGAGGATGGAGTCAAGAAAGCGAGGATGAGGGAGACGCGATATTGGTAACCAGCAAACAAACCACGCGACGCCGAATGCGATGACATTTGTGAGGAGACGGAGGTGCCAGGCATTTTGCATGGCAGGGCAGTTGGTGGTTGGTGTGCCTGAACGATTTCTTACCTTCAAAATGAGGAGGATACGTTGATAGGAACGAGCTAGCGAGACTGGCAGCATCGATAACATGTTGCAGATGAAAACGGGCCGGGAAAGCTTGCTGGAATGCCTGAGCGATTGGTTTAGGACTGAGCATTATTGTGCTACGCTCACGTTTTTTTGTCGGCTTATTTGACGCTGTTGAGAAGCAAGACTCTTTGATTTCCGCCCACCGGTGGCGGACACCAGTTGCTGTAGCCTCAGCGCCGCGGACCATCTGGACCGTGGCGTGGATGATTCCCTTTTGACACTCACGACATTAGGAAGATGACAGAACCAACGAATTCACGCAGTGTCCTTCCCGACGCAGCAGGGGAAGAGACGAAGCGAACGCGGCAAGAGCCGCTCAAGCAGCCGTGTTACCGTTTCTCAAAAGTGCCCGCTTGTCAAAGAGATCTTCGCGACTCGCTGCTGTACGAAATATCTGATCGAAAGGTTTGGAAGGAAATGACACCAGAAATTCTTCTTTTGTGTAACGAAGCTCTAGAACGGCGTTTACGGATCACAGGAGAGGTATCATCGTCAGGATCCAAACCACTCAACCTCAATTACATCGCTGATCGAATCGACGTCGATAACCCCATGTGGGGATTCTGCGTCCGCCACAAACCAACTGGATGGCTGCAAGGATTTGTCACAGTGACAACCTTTTCATCATGGCATTCGTGGCTGCATTGGGATTCACTGTCTGTGGATGCGCAACTGTTGCCGCCTCCAAAGTCGAGCGACTCATCTGGCGAGGGCAATCGTCGCAAGCGTGGAAACTCATCCAGTCTTGACGCGTCATCGAGCATGGACCTGTCAGCCTACAGCCCGGCGGAAAAGAAATGGATTCAAGAGCGCAGAATTGACAGAGATGGCTGTCTGTCTCGCGAGCTGGAGGCCGAGCTTCGTGTTACCACGGTCAATGGCCGCCCTTGCCAGGTTTGGCCACATGTTGCGGAGATCTCGTTACTCGGCGGTCTCGGCGCGGGCCGAGCCCTTCTGGAGAAGACTCTGCAACGTTTAGAGTCTCCGACGTCACAGTATCGCTACGTTGTTACTCATGCCACGCACGGCTCCATTCCATTTTACGAAAAGCTCGGTTTCGTTCGAGTGGGTGCCGTTGTGCGGCATCGCTTGGCGAAACGTCCAGAAGTCGACGAGCAGGCAAAAATATTGCGAGATGAGGCTGAAGCATCCGTCATCAGCACGTTCGTGGTCTCGGAGGCAGCGCCCGTGGTTAACGTTGCTGTCAACATCCACCGACAACTCTACGCTGACTGGAACGTCAACCCCCATGCTTCTCCAAGTGTAGTTGCCCAACCAGCTCCAGCGACGGTTGCAGATGTCATTTTTGACATCAAGTTGCTCAATCCCCACTTAGCTGCCGAAATCAAGCACAACGCAGTACTGCCGAAAGGTTGTTGTCTGCGCATACCTGCGCGTCGCTTGCCGAGCACTGTTCCGAGTGGCCTGTTCGCGTGGGAATTATGGGACCAACACATTGCACGCGACGACGATACGCCGATGATGGCATACAAACAGATAATGAAGAAAGGGCGCCACCCGCATCTCACCTTCCGCGACTTTCTTGATGCAAATGCGCGTCACATTCGTGGTCTCAAAGCCAAGTCGCGGATGCAGGACGGAACCCGTCTTTGCGTTCCTCGAGCGTGCGCTCTCGACTTCCGAACTTTAGATGAGGTGGTGGGATATCGGCATTGGACGTACGCAGACGAGCCTTACTGGGATAGCCCTGCGTCGTACATGATGGTGAGAAGACTGCACCGACGCGTGGAGCATGTGGTACCCGCATTCGCCCCCAATCTAGCATCCGTGCAACAGTGCTCGGGGTCAACCATGACCAGCTTGGCGGCCAGTTTCAACAAGGTGGAGTTTGGTGGGTCGCTTTCTCTCGCAGCCTGGAACCGCGTGAAGACTCTGACACCAATACCTCTGGATCGACACTCCCCGGCCCTTCCTGTGCGGTCGACGCCCGACTCAATCACTCCGTACACGCCCGCATCAAGCGACAACGATCCCCCGGTGTATAGCAGCGTCCTCGATTCGCTGCAACTGTCCGTAACATTCAAACCCACCGAGGAGGTGACCACCCGCAATGCTTCAAACATTGATTTCGTGAACAAAGTTGTGCGTGTGCGTGGTGGACCTGAAACCGGTCTGCATCCGTTTTATTTCGTCATCACGTACGTCTCCTCTTGATGCGTTCGCGCCCATGTCAGTGCCCGTACTCACTTTTTTTTTTTCAACAGGTATGTTCCTGACTTGGAGTGGCTTCGTTTAGTGCCCATGCAATGTGTTGGACGCTTTCCAACACATGGACTGGCCTCGTCTGTGGCTTCTTTCGCAGGTCAGCCACGATGGCGGCTGATAGAGCAGGGTCTTGCAAAAGAACTTGATGTTTCAGCCAGTTGTGCGTCTATTGTGGAAAGTTACAGCTTTGATCCCAATGCTGACGACGCTGATCAGGACGACTGGATGATACCGTCCGGGGGAACTGCACCCTCCACGCGCAAAATAGTTGGAAGTAATCCAGCCCCACCTCTGCCAGCGTCACTGTGCAAAGTTCAAACCCCGCGTCGGCCGCGCAGCTTATCCAACGCACGGGAGCGCCAGCAGAAGCGAACGATTTCTCAACCATCACCCAAAAATCTGCCTTCCAAGCCACTCACGGCAGCACAAAAGCAGGTTTATGATGCCCTCCACGCTTTGTTCTTGAAGCACGATACTTCTCGGCTGTCTGACATCCATACGCTTCTGAGTCGTCACAAAGGGGCAGAGGTAGCTCTGCTCGACACGGAACGATCTCGCTATGGTGTGAGCAAGGAGCACCATTCCGCTCTGTTGGCTGAGAAGCAGAAGTGGGATCTCGCAGCAGCAAAGTACGTTCAGCCTGTTCGCTCCGCACCGGAAGCCTTCCTGTGCCCAAAGTGCCAGAAATCATACAAGTCGCGTGGAGGACTTCGGTATCATGTGGTCAATGGGCTTTGCGAAACTGGCAAGTCACCACGTGTTCCGCGTCACTCTACTCCGACGCCGAAAAGGAAATTGAGTTCGAGCCCAGCCAGTGGTGGTGGTACTGGTGTGCAGAAGCAAGCAGTCGTGACTGCATGCCCTCGAACGCCATCGGTGGCGAAGGTTTGTTGCGTTGTGTTCATGTTGCTTGCACCCTTCGTCTCATAATTGTCGGATGTAACTGTGATGCGCAGACTTTGTTTCCCGAGCGGCCTGAAGTTGTGGTAGTCATCAATAAACAGACACCAACGCGGGTGCTTACTACCACTGCGCACGAAAATGTGGCTGTTGCAATCAACTCCACCCACACGGAAATCCCACAGAAAAAAATCCCAAGGTCATCTCCTGGCTTGTGCGACTCCTCGCAGAAATCGAGGAAGCGTAAACTTTTCGCGCCGTCTTCGCTGGCACCCAGTAAAATGGAGGCTCTGCAGACACCAAGCAGTGCGGCTGTTTTCAGCATGTCGCCGACACTAACGCCACGCCGAGGCTCCCCGACTCTGTTTCTCGCCCGTGGGAAGCAGAAAGTCATGCAAAACATTTTGTCAGGAGGAATATCGAAGAAAACTCGCAAAATTCTTCGACCGAGCGTGAATGAACTGGCTTTGTCCCAGTTAGAGCAGGACCGTTCATTGAGCCTTGAGCTCATTAGCGACACACCGCCGAGAATCACCACCCACGGCGAAGCGGCCCATAAGCCTGCGGAAGCGCAAACCCACGATGAAACAAGCGCTGGAGCTGGCTCGAAGCCTACTTCACCATCAGTTGGTCTGCAATCAAGTGCTGTGCCTGCAACTGCTGCGACTTCAGTTCAAAACGTGGAAGTTACAGCGCACGAGTCCACACAGTGGGAACTGGAGATGCAACGCGCGGCGGTGACACAGCTCAAGCTAACCTCACTAGCTCAAAAATTCCTCACTCAGCTGCAGAAGCTGGACCAGTATGGATTCTTCGAAAAGCCAGTCCGTGACCTCGTTGAGCCTACCGTATGGCAGGACTACCAGGTACGGTTGCCGCGTGTGAACGTTCTATCGTGCTTGGGTTCTTACTTGTGATTTTTTTGCTGCGTTACAGCATCACATTCAAACTCCAATGGACTTCCAGACGATGAGCTTGAAACTTTCGAATGACGAGTGAGTGTTCACAGGCAGGAGCACTGATTACTTTGTCGACGAGATCTTGATGTTTTCTTGTGCGTTGTAGGTACGTCACAGCGGACGGATTTGAAGCCATGGTCGCCGACTTTAAGCTCATTTGCAGCAATTGTAAAGAGTACAATGGAGACGATGGAAATCCGTACTCCAAACAGGCGGACCGAATGCTGAAGAAGAGCGTTAGTATCATAGAGAGAGCCAGGAAGAAATGGCTTCAAGCCGTTCGCCCCTCTCAGTTGTAGATTCAAATGAATGCGTTACATTTATATAAGTGTGTACACTTTCTCATTCATAATCACATCGACCGCGTTACGGTTTTGATGTGTACACTTTCTCCAACACAGTCACATGGTTTTCAACAAGGACGTCAACTGCGAGTATCTCTGTCATCGCGTCTCTGCTTTTCATATGCTTGTTTTTTTTTTTTTGCATTTGTCATTTGAAGTTCGGCTCCGTGTGAGGCATGTGTTCGTGGACAACAACGCATATCTTGTCAGTTTATGTCGCTGCAAGTTAGCGCTTTCAAACAAATGGGAGTCGTAATTTTGATGACATTGATTCAATTGACGCTCTAATTCATGCTCGCTGTCTTGTGACATTCGATGCCGCATGTGCTTTGCAAGATTAATCTCAATAGAAGAGGTGCGTCGTCGTTGCATGCCACAGGCAATCGCCTGACCCACACACAGCAACCAGCGAAGACGCCAATGTGGCGCAGCCAACCGCCAATGTGGAGGAGAGTCAACCACCAATTGGCACAATCGACCGCCAACATTTTGACGCTATGGCCACAGCGGCCACGCTGCAAGACTTCAATGCGTTGTCTTACTCTTGTCAAAACATTTCTGTGTCTCATTGCTCATTGTAATCCGTCTTTGATGCTGGACTGGGCACCTGCCTGGACTGCGCGCGCGTTGTCAACTTTTGTCAGAATGACTTTTGACTTTTGACATTTGGACTTTGACTTTTGACTTTTGACTTTTGATGTCTGTCCTGCTGTGACATGGGAAGAAATTCAGAAATTCAGAAAGTCATAAAGTCGGATATTCTAGGATTTGCCAACTTTGATTTTCTCGCTTGCCATGTTTGGTACATCGACTTTCGAATTTTCGACATCTAGGCCATGAAATTAAAAAAATAAAAAGTGGAGATTGGAGATTGGAGATTGGAGATTTAGAGATGTGGGCATGGGAGATCTGAGATGTGAGAGACGTTGAGATGTTGGGATTTTTGATTTTGTCGGGATGTCAGACGGGACTTGTTGACTTGTTCCTTGTTCCCGGTTGGCTCGTCGACTCGTGCACGGCTCGAATTTATTGGCATTTGATTGTTCAGACCGACCTGAATGAAGTTTCTTCAAGTGACAACCGTACACCACAGCACTCAACCAATTGGCAATTGGTCAATTGGTTACAAATTATCCAGTGATCCGGGATCAGGAATCCGAATCCAGGACAGACAGGAATCCGGGAATCCGACGACTCAATGCTCAATGCTCATCACGATTGTGTTGTACAGTTGTATGTTGCGTGAGTCAGCCCAGCTAACGTGGTGCAATGCTCGCGCCCATTTTCGGACGTGGTTGATCGACCACGGCAGCGTTGTAACACACAATCAAGCGCACACGTACATGGAATCATGCCATCGCCCGCCCGCCCCCAGTCAAGTAGTTGTGCGCGCCGTCAGCCATCATCGTCATTCGTCAGAGTCGTCGACAGAAGTCAGAGTCGTCGGAAGTCTCTGACGGACGTCAGTCGTCAGTTCGTTGTTGGTCGTCCGTCACTATCGTCTGTCGTCACTATGGCATAGATCCAGTCAGTGTAGGCGGTCGCCCGAGTGTCACAGTGTCACAGTCGTCGTCAGTCAGTCAGTCAGTCACAGTGTCTCCGCCGTCAGTCGTCGTCGTCGTCGTTGTCGTCAGTTAGTCGCCAGAAGCAGCCCAATCAACCAAGACACCGTGAGTGAGTGAGCCCACCAGTGTTGACAACGGAGAGAGAGAGGCAGACGGTACCAACGTGAGTGAGTGAGCACGAATGACGCCCTTCCGGAACCGTTGTCGGCTTTGGGAGTCGTCACGTCCATTCCACAGTCAGTCAGTCATTCAGGCCCCACAGTCAGTCAGTCAGTCAGTAAGTGAAGGCGCATGCGTCACTCACTCACACAATGCCCACCCACCACCTACGCAGCCAAATCAGTCAGTTGCTGTTGCTGCTGCGGCAGGCAGGCAAGCCAACCTATGAAACAAGGCGTTGCTGTAGTGCACTTCAACATTTTGTACCGCTCACAGTGATAGGACTGTCTCTAAACCACCGCTGCGTCACTCACTTCCTCAGTCACTCACTGCAGTGTGGGAGGGGGAGGGAATGAGGGAGCTACCCACAATTCGCCTCTTAGAAAAGGAGGTTGGCGGCTCCACCGCACTCCCACCCACTCTCAGGTAACCAGCCCTGCTCGCCCCTCACTCCTTCCCTCCCACGCCTACTTCACACACAACCAGAGACAATGTGAACGCTGGCTGGGCTGTTGTTGCTGTTGTTGTTGTTGCTGCTGCGTTCGTTCGTTCGTTCGTTGCTGCTGTTGTTCTCGCTGGCTGGCTGGCTGGCTGGCTGGTTCGGCGCGACACTGCCAGAGTAAGAAATCTCAGTGTGGGTAACTGCGTCAACGACGGACTGACTGACTGTGCTGTGCTGCTCGCCTCCCTGTCAGTCACTGTCAGGCAGTCACGTCATGTGCCCCCACCTCACTCACTCACTCACACCACCCTCTCCCCTCCCCTCCTCTCCCTCCCACCCACGCAGTTCGCATGTAAGGGCTGCGAGGGCAGTGAGTGAGTGACTCCACTGACTGTCTGTCTGTCTACTCTCACTGACTCACACAGAAAGAAGGAAGTGTCGCAGCCTTGAGTCAGTCAGTCAGTCAGTCAGTCAGTCAGTCACTGAGCAATGCAACCAAGAACCCAGCTACCCACCCACCCACCCA
>ENA-OWNT01001897-OWNT01001897.1-seawater-metagenome-genome-assembly--contig:-NODE-1897-length-23663-cov-3.821589_pt1 | contig 23663 bp, 16 predicted proteins | sample MGYA00238136_ERZ651165 | MGnify/ENA primary metagenome ERZ651165 (study PRJEB26861, sample SAMN08777766) | seawater metagenome | isolation source: coastal seawater | place: USA: Florida | collected...
CGTTCGCGCGGTCGCAGCGGAGCGAGCAGATGAGATCGATCGCTCCACCCCACCCGTTCGCAGTTCGTTCGTCAGTTTCCGTAATACAGTAATAAACGAACAACAACACACAGTGCAACAACCGTCTGGCAAAATACATTTAGTGTACTGTTCGGTGTAGTTAGTGGTCGTCGGAAGTCGTTGCTTCGTTGTTGTTTTTTGGTTGTTCGTGGTTGGCGTTGAGTTGTTGTTGTGTGATCGCGATCTTGTTCGCTCCTTGGTGGGTTGTTGGGTTGGTTCACCAACTGTGACACTGTGACTCATCACGAGCAGCACTCACGGCCTTCCACGGCCTCGTTGCAGGTTCCTCCGCTTCCTCCGCGTCACCATCTGCGTGCACATTGCGCAAGAACAGATTTTCACCACGTCTTGCCTGCGGCAGAGCTTCAGAGTTGTCAAAGGACGGGGGACGGCTTTGTCGCCAGCAAGGAGACAGATGGCAAGTGACGGCGGTTGAGGTATTTATGGTCGAGGACATGCATGTTTTCGTCGTCGCTTCAACGCGGGTGGGTGAGAGAGTGAGGTGGGCACGTGTCCACAGGCAGCAGTCGCAAGCCAAACCCGAGTTTGACTGGCGCAGTTGTAACGCTGGTTTTTGCCACAAAGCGACCGAGAGTCTCCCGCAGCATCGTATGTGCCCACCCGTCAAATGCTGTTTGGCCAGTATTGTAAAACCCAGTCTGTAAAGGGAGTCGTTTTTTTGCTTTTGCTTTTGTTGCGCATAGCATCAGCGCGCACCGTGAGAGGAGCCCGCGGCTGCACCGATGTTGGGACACACTCTCGTCGTTAGCGCATACTTGGCAACATTTGCGTTGCGGTGGTTCCCTGCCATTTCTGCCGTTTTGCTCGGGATTCTTTATTATGACGCATTCTACACCGAGCACCCATTGCTCGATGCATGGTCTGAACAAGGCCAAGCACAGGCCTCGTTTTCGTGGGCGCACTTTTTCGTGTGGGCCGCGAGTGCCTGGTTGCTATTCGAGGCAACTGTGTGGCCTTTGTTTTTGTTCCAACGTGCATGGCTTTACACTAAAGAGAAGGCTTCAAACCCTCCACGAGATCCGAAACACCGAGCTGATATATTTACTGCGATGGTTCATTCATTTGCAACCTTTCATCGCGTGCGCAAACATCCCCGAGGATCCAAGGAAGCACATGCAGCTATTGCGGTGCGAGCCTCTGTCCGCAACAGAGCCCGAATGCCACGTTGTCCTTTGAATTCCTGTGTGTCGTGCTATTTGATAGGAGTTGTTAGACGAGTTTGTGCGTGGTTGGCTTCGTTACGAACGTCCAGATGGCACACTCCAGAAGCTTGGTCCCAAGGACACCCTAGATGTTGAGAGTGTCAAAGCGTTAGTTCGACGCGGTTTCTTCGGTCATCCGGAACGTAAGTTATGATGTTTTGTGTCGCACCGCCGCTCTTTGCGATGAGCTGACGTGTGAACGCTTTCCCTCAGATCGAGATCTTACTGATGCTGAGAAACAGCAATTGGAGTCATTTGTTCGTCAAATGGAGGACATGGCAGATATCAAATTTCCGCCGCGACCAGCCAATAGTCCAAAGATCGTGAATTTGTTGGATGCCTTAGCGAATGGCCCTGTCGTATATCTACACCGGTAGGGGTTTCTTCGGTCAAAAATAAGAGCGCTTGTACGATTGTGGCCGCCCTGACCAAACCTCTTCGTTGATGATACCAGGCCTTTTTTCATCTACTTCGTCGTTCACTATGTCACAAGCCGAGTCGTGGCTCCTTTGCTTCTTTACCCACTTGGCTTTCGGCAAGGGTGCGTTCTGCCAGCTGAGCTACAACGACACCAATCCGACCGTTTCACATTGCTGCCCCATTGTGTAGGCGCGTGCCAATGGCCCAAGGCAGTGCAATCCGGTACTACCATCGAGTTCCACCGCAGGGAACATCGAAACCCCCAATCATGTTCATGCACGGAATTGGGATCGGGAACGTACCTTATGTGAAGTTTCTCAAACAGTTAATCAATGCATTTCCAGACACACCAATCATCTTGGTTTGTTGCTGAGGCTACCTACGATGTGACGGCTTGTTCCTGCCTTTACACGTTGGTTGACATCGCAGGTCCGGTATGGGTACATCGCTGCCGAAGTCGCTCCGCCACACTACTCGGATGAAGTTTTCGCCAAGACGCTTGAGCACCTTTTGGTGCATGTGTTGGGGTAAGTATCAAGAATTCGATCACGATCACGGGCGTATCAAAATAGGTTTGTTCAAAATGCTGCGTTGAAATGGGCTCTTAGGTACAAAAATGGCTACTATTTGATGGGGCACAGCATGGGGACTTCATTAATTGGATGGATGCTTCGGTTCACAGATCGCTCCCGCATTAAGGGCGTCGCACTCATAGACCCTGTCACCATGTTCATGTACAACTCCGCCCTGACACAGGAAATGTTGTTTCGTCCTGTTGGAGTCAACGTACGTTGAAATATTGTGCTTGATGATTGTTTTAGCAACCTGTGAAATGCCTGCACGTGTCTACAGGTGCGGGACAGTGTTTACGTGGATCACCTAGTCTTTTACTTCGTCCGTCGTGAGTTGTGGATGCAGCACTACTTCAGGCGATATTTTCTCTGGTAAATGGCTGTGTTCCTGTGGTCGCGGCACGTTGTTTGTCATACTCGTGACAGTGGTTGGATTGGCATTGCAGGGTTACCTCCACAATATTACCGGAGCTTCATCTCAAGGACATTCCCTCTGTTGTTTCAATCTGCCGACATGATGCCTTCGTGTGCATGAACCATGTTGAAGATCATTTGACATGTGGTGCTTTCCCACACATTGAACTTGGTGCCTTCGATGGAGTGCACGGAAGCTTCTTAGTCCGCTCCGAAATCGCGGACCACATCTTGCACAGCATGCAGAAGATAATGGACAAGTCATCTTAGAAAATGTGGCATTTTTACGCTGTTGTGGTAATTATTAGAACGAAAGCACAACGTTTGTGGTTGAAACGCTGCACAACGCGCGAAGCCACCACAAGGCACCACAAGCCTTGATGTCGCTTCAGCGAAAGCTCATCGCAGAACAGTGGTGTGTTGTAGAGTTGCAGACACAACGGTGACGGGCGCTTAATGTTGAAGGGAATCGCCGAGCAAGAGAATTGATGCACCTGCGGCAAACAACACGCAACACAAATCCGTTTACATCTCACTTACGTTCAACAACCAGCCACCCGCACAAATACAGTTTCGTACCAAGCAAGTAGTGAAACCAGTTCTCACAACGGACGCCCAAGATGTACTTTTCCCGCTCGGCTCCAACTACGAGCCCAGTAACGAGGAATAAAACCGCGCCCACCAGGGCACCTTGCTTGTTGGATGAGTAGCCTGGGAATCACGCAAGAACAACAACAACAGATTCACTGGTGGAGTTGGCTCAACACAAATAACGTGCGCAGCGTACCGTAGTATGCGGCAGCCGCCATTCCGGCTCCATTGAGCACAGTTTCCAACAACTCAACGGACTGCGGGGTTTGCTGAACGACGGTGTGTGCAATCATTAAAAAGACAGCGATTTGAAGATCTGAGAGGCCACCAAGTGCGAGCGCAAGCTGCGGCAGCTTCCGCATGAATGCGAGGCCGAGCAGAGGAAAGCCAACAGCACCAGCTAAACGGGCCAAACTCTCGTTGTATTTCGTGAAACGTGCCGGATTGACACCGAAACGGAGTGTTCCGGCGAAGCAAGCAGTGGAGACCACCACCAAGCCCAATGCCGCCACTGGGCTCTTGTCCTGAAGGTTGTTGGCCACATACAAGCAGCAACTTCCCATGAAAGTGTCAGATATGGCGACAGTTGGATATTTCGGCATGTTGCACTCTTGGTATCAACACTTCACCAGAACGGCCTCAAATAACGAGTAGAAACCAACTGTGTTTACAATTTTTCTTTTTTGCGAACCTGTTTCGACATGTTGTCGAGAGAGCGTTCGATGTGCATTGTACTACTCGAGTACCGAACGACTACCGCAACAAACCACAACGTAACACAAAAACCAAGCAGACAAGCAGGCAAGTAGTGGTCGTCGCGAGTGAATGCAAGCATCGGCACCACCGATAGTCGCTATCACGCTATCATGCCATGCAGAAGCACGTCAAGAGCTTCGAGCTTCGAACATGTATGTCTGAACGCCTCGGACTCGGATCGCAATCCTGGAACGTCCAACGTCCAACGTCGAACAACGACGAACTGAGGCGCTGAGGCGCTGACAGAGGCGCTGACGGTCGTATCCTCCCTCACCCACTCACTCACTGTCACTCACTGTCATTCACTGTCACTCACTGTCACTCGAAGGATCTCGATCTCTTGTGGCTCTGCAACTTACCCTGGCGCTTCCTAAATCATGCACGCACACGTCCAAGGCCGCCACAACTCACGTACTTCATTCACACCCCTAGAATCGTTCACCTTCACTATGCTGTGTGATCGTTGCGCAGCAACCATAGACCCCCATGATCCGATTGGTGATACCACTTTCATAACAGCTTCCGTGAGCTCATGCGTCGCTTACTGCAGGGAACAACAATTCACCGACAAGTGCATTAAAGTGACAGCAGAATACAAAACGAATAAAGTATGTCGAGAGTAATGAGTTACACCCCATTGCCGACGAGGAAGATTGCTCAAACTTAGTATTTGTAGTCCTTCACGTGCAACGAAGAGTCGGCGGCAGCACCGGCTGCTCCTTCTCCTTTGTATTTTCCAAGAGTCGCCTACGACACCCAACACACATAGAATGTCAAACACGGCATCCTGGGGATCTTGGATTGGGAAATGAAACACCGAACACACCAAGCTATTGCACTTCGCTCGAAGGAGAAGTTCCTTCTGGGCGGCTTCAGTGTTCTCTTTCTTTCCTTGCCACGCCTTCAAGCAAGACTGCTGCAGAGCACGACCGAAGGAGAACGACAAGGCCTGCAAAAGAGAATCGGGTTGTTTCACTGGTGAGTTGTCCACGCTCTCACTCACGAAACTTCACAAACGAAACAGCATACGAACCCATGGGCGTGGTCCAAGATCCATGGCGTTCATGGCGTTGAGGCAGACAGTTGCGAATTCTTCAGACATACCGCCACTGAGGAAGTTGACACCGCCGAGTGCGGGGGGCATGGTGTGTTGGAGCACACGGACGGTAGCCTGAGCGATGCTCTCAGCGCTGCACTTTTCCAGACACTCGGATCCTTGGCGAACCATGTTGGGCTTCAGCAAGGCACCCTCAAGAAGCACATGGTGGTCGGAGAGGGCCTTCACCACAGCAGCTTGAACGGCCTCGGTCACCAGAGCGGCGCGCTCGATGTTGTGAGGTCCGTCCATGATGACTTCAGGCTCGACGATGGGCACCAGACCCTGGCTCTGGCAGATGCGAGCGTAACGGGCGAGCGTGGAAGCGTTTTGCTCAATAGCCAGCTGAGAGGGAGCTCCACTCTCGGAAATGTGGATGATGGCGCGCCACTTCGCGAAGCGAGCACCGGCTTCGTAGTAGGTTTTCGCGCGCTGTGCGAGACCAGTGATACCTTGTGTGACGGTTTCATTGTCCGTGCCGTACAAGGGCTGAGCACCTTTGTCAACCTTAATTCCGGGGATAATACCTTCTGCTTTGAGGAGGTCCACCATTTTCTTTCCGGGCACATCGGAGTCGCCGAGGAGGGTTTCTTCGAAGCAGATACATCCAGAAATGTACTCACCGAGGCCCTTGGTGGTGAACAGAAGGGTGCGGTATGCCTGGCGGTTGGCAAGAGTGTTTTCGACGTTAATGGAAGCAAGACGCTTTCCGATGGTGCCAGTACTCTCATCCGCAGCAAGAATGCCTTTGCCGGGGACAGCAAGGGCGCGAGCCGTCTGCACGAGCTCGGAGGTGAAGTCACGGGTGGACATCTTTGATTCTTGGAGTTGTGATAGAGGTGCGAGAAAGAGTTGGCAGTTGTGCGGAGGCGTTGCAACTGACAAACGGCAAAAAACAAGAAAAAAAAAACAGGAGGGCACAAAAAAGACGACGAATCACGCAGGGACAACAGTATCCAACTCAGTCCAGCACCACAGAAACACCACCAACACGCAGCCAAGCCGCACCTTTTCGTCCGTGACGATAGCAGTGACGCTCGCTCTGTACGAACGGAATCCTGAACCGAAAACAACAACACATACGGCAACACCACACAACACCAAGTGAATGAGTGAATGACTCCACGCAGTCCAACATACCACAACACAACACACAACACAACACAACACAACACAGCACAGCACAGCAGGAACGAAGGAAGTAGTGGTGACGACGACGGATGGTCATGGTTGTCATCATGAATGTCGTCGTGTGGTGTTGTGTTGTCGCGTTGTCGTCTTGTTGCTGATCGCTCGTCACGGCCTTCGACTGACTGACTGACTGACTGACTGACTGACGGTCGGTGACAGAGAGAGAGAGCAGAGAGAGTGTAGCAGCCGGCCACTGTGAGTGGGTGGGTGGGTGGTGGGCACTGACTTGACCGTGGGCGGCGGGCGTGGGGACTATCTGTGGGTGACACTGACTGGGTGGCTGAGTGAGTGAGTGACAGTGAGTGACAGTGAGTGAGAGTGAGTGAACTGTGGGAATGGAATCCAGGAATCCATCGCCCGCCCACCCACTCACTCACCCACTCACCCACTCACTCACTCACCGCCACACAGTGTCAAACTGTCACTCACTCACTCTCCGCACTCTCTCACTCACTCACTTATGCACATGCTCTCCCCGCGGTGGCGGTGGCTGAACTGCGCACTCTCACTCCCACTCCCATTCACCCACTCCCACTCTCACTCACTCTGCCCACCCGTCACTCTCCACTCATCACTGTCATTCACTCACTGCACTGCCAGTCACTGAGAGTGAGCTGCTCCTCGTCTTCACTCACTCACTCACTCACTCACTCACTCTCTCACTCCCATCGCCAACACACCAACTCACTCACTCACTCACTCATTCACTGGTCGTCACACTTCAGTCAAACGTCTGTGAATATGTGGGTAAATCAGTCAACTATACAGTACGGGCGGTACATCATCCCTGTGTGGGCTCATCAGTGAGTGGGTAGTCAGCTGGGTGGTTGTGAGTGGGAGTGAGTGGGAGTGAGCCGGCGGTCAGTCAGTCAGTCAGTCAGTCGGTGCACTGAGAGTGACGAAGTTATACCGGTGTTCGTAGTACCAGGTACTGTGAACACGTACTATAGGTTCTGGAGTTACTGGTATTTCACCATGTTGATTGATTCGTTGATTCGAAGGCGACTGTGAACCATGACCACTAGCCTGTCCGTTGATCAGTGCAGCTGGGCCCGACTGCCGACTGCCGCACTCTTCCATACTCGATGCTGTGCTGAATGCTGCCTGCTGCCGGCAGCAACCCCAACACTCCAACACACACACAGCAACGCAGTGACGCTAACGCACTAACTAACGAACGAAGTCGCCAAGTTGCCGGCTTTCGTGTGTCGTTGGTCGCTAGCTTCCCTCTGCTTGGCGTGGGACGCGGGAAGAAAGCTGTTGGATATCTTATTTGGCCGCAATTGCGACATGTCTGTCAGTTCGTTAGCCGGCGTCGCACAGTGCTCTAATAAAGAGGTGGAGCAATACGACGAGGAAACCCAGCAGATGTTGCGAATACTTCACCAGTGGTTGGAGTTGTCCAAGTCAGTGCTTCGTAAACGCACAAATGGCAATAATAAAATATCAGTGGGCTTGATGAACGTACGGGATCATTCGTGGTTTCACGTCAAGTTTTGTGGAAGCAATTCCCAATTGCAACAATAAAAGGCGGGACTTGCAGCTGCTGAATGGTTGTGGACATCGGGATGTCGACCCATCGCAAGAGTGCACACAGAATGTTTGAACTTTTTGTATGCGCACTGATAGCAATAATTCATAGCTCGAATGCGCAACCCTACTTATCACAGGGATTGCCCAAGCGGGTTCCATCGAAAAGTACCCCGCAGTCAAATCCATTCCATCGTATTCAAGCCAAAGAACATGCGGCGTTGGCAAACGTCGTCCCGACATGCAGAATTGGGGGTGGCTCTCTCGAAGGTACAGCGGCTTCGTATAGGTCGTCTTTCAAACAACTTGCTTCATTCTACACTTACTTGCCTTCCACAGGAACTTACGTATTGCTGGATTCCATTGAATTGAACCATGGATCGGGTGCAGTCAAAACCCAGATATTTGCCAGTAGTGAGCAAGGGAAAGAAGGTCTCCTTTTGAGAGTCGAATCACACGACGACAATGACGAGTAAGTTTGATTTTTGTCGCTCTGCAAAAGTATGACTGAGCCGACTTTTCGCTCTGCTTTCGTCACAGATTATTTCTATTCGAAAGTTTGTCGCGGCCTGATGTCAAAGTAGGGATTTGGAGCCTGGAAGAAAGGAACTTGCAGTCCCCGCGTGCGCATGAGGAGTTGTTCTACTCCACCACCAAGACATCCAACTTTTGGCACATCTCCAACTCGCCCAACGTTGAAGCACTACCAAGCTATCGTGTCCAACCGCCGACGGGAGCTCCGCAATGTGATGGCAATATTCTTGCTGAACCCATTCAATTGACAGCGGAGGCGTCGGTCCTGCTTGCTTCACCAAACAGTGTAGTCGACGCTCAGCAGGTCAATCCAGATACTGTTGACGCCGCCCAAATTGCTCGCCTGCAGCGAGAGTGCATTATTTACATGAATGCCATCAACAACGATGGCGGCTGCACGTTATGGGATTATGGCAACACAGATGGGTCTTGCATGGACGAAAAGTCTCTGCCGCCGTTCATGGACACCGAAGTTGGGTCCATTCTCGGCGAAGCATTGTGCACGGCGGCTTGGAGGCGACAATCTGACCGCTTCATTCCTAAATTGCAACTCAATTTGGTAGAAATTTACAGTCGACAGCGCGACTTGAGAAGGGCTGAGGAAATGGCAACGATGATAATCAATGAAATGCGCCATGGCACCAAAGAAGCGGCGTGGAAAACTTTCGACGAAGCAGCGCAGACGTGGGTGGGTGGCGCGCCTGAAGAGGTCCAATGGGAAATTCTGCACTTGCTGATCAGCACATTTTTGGCCGCGCAGAATTTTGAAGTGGCGGAAGAACTCGTAGACTTTCTTGCTACGAATGACATGTTTGAGACCATGCGGGCCGCAGGTCTTCACCCAAACGCAACAAGGGCTGAGCAGAAAGCAAGTGAGCATATTCGAGCAACTCGGCCGCTCATAAAAATCCGAGTCGGCAAATACAAAGAAGCGGCATTCGCCATTCGGGAAGTAATTGAGCACGCGCCTCTTGATTTTTTGATGGGATTTATCTTGCAGTACTTGCTGCGTCACCTGAAGAACAAAGACTTGCTTACGCACGAAGAAGTAGAAGTTCTCCAGCAGGCTTCTGACGCCGTTGATGAGCGATACAAAGCCCGGATTGAAGGCAGTATGAACAAATTCAATGACAATGGTCGTATATTTGATCCACCCATCGGAGTACAGCCAGACTTATCGCCGTACAACAGTTCGTGGCGGCCGAGCCGCACATCTCCGTGGCAGCCTGTGCGCCTCAACAAAGTTCCCACGCCAGCGGAGTTTCTACGATACGTCACGCGACGTGAACCATTTATCGTATCAATGAAAGAGCCCATTGAGCCCAAGTGTTCCGGACATGAGTGCGCGGCCGCCGTCACGTCAGCAGATCACTGCCCCTCCTTGTTTGGTGCATTGCACTGGGAAAACGCCTGCAAATGGGACGCGGAATACATGTGTGAACATGCTGGAACGGAGCCAATTAGTTTGTCAAACGTTGGCGTGGATCATGACGAAGAAATGGCCACGATTTGCGGAAGCCCAACCAACGTGAGGACACAATATGACTATTGTACTTATGTCAAAGCGGTTTTTGAAGCAGGGCGTACTGGATCGGACGTCACGCGTTCGATTGGCTACTTTGATGCAAGTGCGGCATCATCCAACACCTTTGTAGACCATGTCGTTTACGGGTTCCCGCTCAACGTTTTGATAAATGATATACCGACGCCAGAATTTCTGGATAGGGAAAATGAGTTCTACAAAAAAAGAGTAAAGCTTGGATACGTTGACCCCAGCAATCCTGAAATTGTGGACATCAACGTCGCAAACGTTCTATTTTGGATGGGAGCGGCCACAAAAGAAAAGCCGGGACAAAGTGGCCTGCATTTTGATGTCTTGGACAATTTCCATGTCATGCTGCGTGGAACAAAGGTGCGAGACACGCCGCCAGTAGCATGGTTGCTTTGACAGATGACTCATTGTATGCGGTTACGTAGGAATGGAAAATCTACAGCCCCAGAGATGCTTTCGACATGGACTACATTGTCCCAGTCTCTGACATATCGCCTGGAGGTGATGTCAGTCAATGGCTAGATCGCGTAGAGCCGCACGACGAGTGGGTCACTTTGTGTTGAGTCTCGTGTTTAGAGATGTACTTTACAATGCAACAACTTGACAATGCTACGACAGGTACCGCCTGTTCGACTTGCAAACGCGCTTCAGCAAGGTAGTTCTATTGTCCTCACACAGAGACCGTTTGGTACTGATTGATTCACGTGTGCTCTTGCATGTGCATTCGGCATGAATTTCGCAGAATCAAGCCGCCAGCCACGGGTACAATTTGTTGGCGCACTACAGTCATGCAACTTGCACATTTCACTTACAAGTTTCACTGTGGTGTTTTTCGTGAAGATATGATATCGAAGTAGCTCCGCGTCTTGGCAACGCCACGCAGTACACTGTCACTCTTGAGGTGCGCACTTGCGAACGCGATGCACCTGTTTGCAGCGTGCACTTACTGTGTTGCTTTGTCATCAGGCTGGTGAGGCTCTGTACCTCCCTTCCGGATGGGCTCACGACGTGGTCTCTCATGGAGTGTATCAGTCGATAACGTAGGCTTCCGCAACATGACATTGCGTGGAGCTCATGTGTGATCTTTCTGATATTCGCCTGTCACACTGTAGGTATTGGTTTTATCGCAACAAGTGGCATTCAGAAATGTAAGGCAATAAACCATCAATTTCAAGACATTGTTCACCGACTCAGATGTCAGCTTTATAAATTTACAAAAACACGAAATCATCATTCCATTCATTTACTTCGTTCTCGGCGACCCCTCTTGTGCTTCGGGGATCTATGTGACGCGCCCTTTTCGCGCAGCCGTCTCTCTTTGCCTCCAGGCTTGTTCTTTCCTTTCCGCTTTTTCTTTGCGGTGCCTGTCGTAGCGACGCTGAGTAATCCACTCTTTGTCAGGCTGCCTCCGGGTGGCTTGCGCCGAAAGCTGGCGAGCATGTGTAGCGCGATGTTGGTCTGCTTTGCATGTTCCCGAGCTTTCTTAACAACGTCGGTGGAATTTGAGCTTTGTGTTTTGCGAGGGGGAGGTTTAAAGATTGGTCTCCGCCTATACAGTGTACTGGAGGCAAGCCGCGCGATTTTGTCGTTGTCGAGGAGCGCTCTTTCAAACAAGGATGTCCCCATTTTATTCGACTTCGAATGTGTCAATGACAGCACATCGCCATTAGATTTGCAGCGCCGACTTCTGGCACCACTTATGGACGGAAAGTTTGTTGTGTTTGCGCCATCTGCGAGCCGCTCCATTGTAGGCGAGCGATCTCCAGCGACCAATTCTCTGTCCCCTTCATAGAGTTCGGCGTCCGTTGCGTGTGCATTCGCTGCGGATACATTCTTTGAAAATCCCTCTCGCACTTCGTCCATGTGATCACTCAAAATGTCGATGCAATGGCTTTGTCCACACAACAACGCAAGTTCCATAGCTGTTTGGTTTCGCTTGTTACGAATAAAAGCATTTGCTTTGTGCTGAAGTAGCGACTTCACGATGGCTTCATGGCCACGCTGGGCAGCTTCATGCAAGGCCGTCATATTCCACTGAGTGTGCAGCCCATCGATGTCGACTTTTTTTGACAAGGCATGCTGAAGCACCGCCATATCATTGCTATACGCGGCCGCAAAAAGCATTGTCGTGACCAAGCCGCGTCAGGTGAGACTTGCAGGGGTGGTCAATTGTTGACCATGTCGCAAAGTCGCTACATGACGAAGTTGAAGGCACGGAGCTCGATGAAAAAGGTCACAGGGTCACTGTGTTTCAAAACACCGGTCAATAATTGGGTTTTTCTCTAAAAAGCGTCACGGATGCCATTTAATTAAAACCATGTCTTCGTAGTGGGATATCTCACAACTTGCTCGCCGTTCGTTCATCCAAACAAACTGCCTCCTGAAGTGCACAGCCAGCCACGCCGAAGTGGAGTCAACCCGTCCATTCACATGCCAGAGGCTGCACCACCTCGCAACTCAAACTGTATGGCATGCAAGTAGAGGCCATAAATCGGTCCTCCACTCTGCCAGGCCGCCACAGCACACCAACAAACCACAAAACACGCAACTATCATCGCCAGCTCTTTGACCGAGGGTGAAGACAGAGATAGACGACACCGCCTGTTCTCATCGGTTGTCGTCGTCGTCCGTCGTCGGTTGTCGTCGTCGGTTGTTCGTTGTTGTTTCGAGCTGACTGTCGTTGGCTCCGTCGCACTGTCACGGTCACTCACAGCCACTGTGTTTGTTGGAAACCCAATAACGAACACAGCAACACAGCACAGCTCTCACTCACTCACTCACTCAGCACGCACTCTCTCAGCAGCTCACTGTCACGTCACTCCCACACTCCCACACTCCCACCCAGCCCAGCCCTGTGAACTCCGCTGGCGTGTTTGGTGTCTCGACTCGCGCGGCTTCACAGGCTCAAAAGCAAGTGCTCAATCAGCAGTGGTCAGTGGTGCATTTTGTTGCGATGTTGCTTGCGATGCTGCGACGCTGCGACGCATTTTGCGATGCTACGGCGTATTGTGCGATGCGGCAATGCATTTTGCGATTGCTGCGATGCTTTCTGTAATGCTGTGATGATTTTTTGTGGTGCTGCGATGCGACAATAGGGCGATGCTGCGGTGTCGTTGCAATGCTGCAGTGTTTCGATGTTACGGTGTGGCGGTGTTGCGTTGTGACATCAGGCTCTGTGCTACTTTTCGCATTTGGTATTGCAAGAATAGCATGCTGCGCAAGAGTTCGCTTAAAATTATGGGTACGCACGGTGTTGATGGTTCACAAGGGTGCGTTTGATTGATTGAATAAATACCGAAATGTTCACAAGAAAGTTGGCTCCACGACGAGATCAATGACGGGCACGGTAACTGGAAACGGACGGCCTGTTGGTGACTGCGGTAAACATCGGTGTAACCATATGCGTAAAGCCAATTTGCGGGTGCAGCGCTCACAACATCGATGCAATATACACACCTGCAGCGACCCAGGTACGAACAGGAACTCGCCACCAAACTTGGCACCTGTTTTGCCCGTGTCTAAATCAATGTCGTACGGTGCCGGCCCCAACTGAGATGTGTACGAGAAAGTTTTGCCTGTTTGTCCGGAGTAAGGCTCGGAGTAACCATCCTCAGTCAAAAATGGATACATGCCGACCACCCCGTCCCCAGAAACATTGTGGGTGGCTTGTGTATGATCAGTAATGTTCCACGTTCGTCTCCAAAGTTGGGCTGTCTCGAACTGTCGCTGCTGCTTCGTGAGCCTGCACAACAGGCACCAATAATCACCCCTCTGACCAGCGGGAACGAACACACAGTGATTCACTTTGCCGCCGCAACAGAGTTCACGAACCCGCCTTCTTCGTCGGGACGCAGTAAGCGAATAGAAATCTGGTACACGAAATTGCTGCGTTCGTTCTGGAAAATGGTAGCGATCTGGACCCAGATCCCACGTGTAACAGCAGTACGAGTGTGAGGACCTTTCAATGGAAATCTGTTGAGCTCAGGACTGGACCACTGCGAACTAGGAGCATGTGGGCGGACATGCGGAATCAAATCGTACATGAGTGTTTTCGTATGTAGTTGTGATGCGAAGAACTGCACGTAGCGTGCGAGGTCAGTTTCATTTGTGTCCGATACATCGAGATGGAGCTCGCAAAAGTGGCCCCAAGACCATCGCTCCATGCGGCCGGTGGGCGCGAGTACCGTGCATCGATTTTGCTGGTCTCGCGCATTCAACGAGAAGATCATGCCCACGTCTTCCACAACGCTGCAAAAGTGAGAATTTTGATCGACTCCGCAAGTAAATTGCAACGAAACGAGGGGCTCGTCCAGGTGAAAGTCGTACACTTTGCAGCCACCAAGCAAGCACTTATCAAATGATGACTGGCCCGCTGACACGCTATAAAATGCAACTACATCTGCACATAGCCCATCAGTTCCCAAACGATCTTTGAGGCGACAGAAGTCTTCACTGGTTGCACCAGGCTCCAAAAGGTTCAGTAGTTCTATTTGGTTCTGTGTTCTCAGAGCGCGCAGAATCACGGACCAGTGCGCCATCATAGCGCACTGCTCATCCGCGCCATACACTATGGCACCGGCGCTGTCGCCACACACACGACGCCGACGATGATAGTGCCGCGCCCACACACTGCGCCATGAGACCAAACTTTGAGGCTCGTCGAGTACGCGCAACTTCCGTCTGTCCTGCGGAGGGGGTATCAACACCTTGTCCTTTTGCATCGTGTTCGAATTGGTGACGTTGAAATCCTTTCGAAAACTTTGTTGCCAAAACATTTCCATGGCCGATCCACAAATTTGCTTGTACCATGCTCTATTGACCGCACAAAGTCCCAGATACGCTGACTCAGCCCCTACGAAGTCGCAGATACCTCCCACAAACACGTCAACTGCGCCTTCGAAAAGCGACCGTCCCGGCTTCTGTGCGGGGGTTTGGACGTCACTCATTTGGTTCAGTTCACCCAAGAAAATTGAACCAGAGAAACTGACTTGTTGCTAAACAAGCGCCACGACAAATTCACTCGATCCGGAAAATGTGTTCTAAACGCGCACTTTTTGCTTTGAGTTCCCAAATACAGTTTGACCATGTCGGTTCAAGCCCAATGAGCCTTGGAAGGCCTGGCTGCGTACCCTGCTGCGGAACAGAGCAGACCACCAACACGCCGGACCACCTTGTTTTCAAAAGTTTACCACCGCGTCTTCTCGAGCATCTGACTGCGCAGTTTCACGAGTCGTCACTGCAGCACACGACGCTATCACAGCACAACAGCTAACACAGCACAACCGGTAATTCGCAACGCGGCAACGCACGAGTTGCTGCCCCAGCTCGCTGCGAAAAGCTGCGCTGTCGCGCTGTCGCTGCGGCCTTTGCGCGAACGAGCGTTGTGTTGTGTCGTCGTTGTGTTGACAACGACACGACAGTGTTGTGACGCCGGTTCGGCTCGTTGTGACGTTGTGACAACAGTTGAACGTTGGAAATTGAACATACGCAGTACCTTAGTACCGATATCAGTACAGGGGTATTGTAGAAATTGGATTAGATTCATGATGACTGATCATACCCTCCTGACAGTGAGCGAGAGAGTGAGTCCGTCGGTCGGTCGGTCAGCCACTCAAGCAGTGACTCAGTGAGTGTGTGTGTGGGCGGGCGTTCGATTCGATGCATGAATGCATGAATGCACGTACATTAAATCTGTGATCTAGAATGCATCAAATGTGTAATTTACATATGCGTGTGTACGCTACCATATCATCCAAAAGTCAAATATGTCTGCTTCTCCAGTATAACTATGACGCGGCAGTGCGACGGCTGCGAAGGGCAGCGTTGAGTGATTGTGTGGAGGGTGAGTGTAAGTACTGAGGACGTTAGTGCATGACGCCGAATCCAAACTCACTCGTTCACTGCCACGCACTGGTATTCAGTCACTCAGTTACTCCGCATCCACAGTGAGTGAGTGAGTGAGTGAGTGAAGGCGTGGGTATCAAATCATACCCAGAGCCGTGTGCTGGACTCTTGTTGTTCCTTTATCCTCTATATTACACTACTGTACACTCACTCATACACATTTACTAAATCATTGAGTTAGCGTTCAATAGTAGTGAAATGTTTTAGTTTTCAGACTAAATGTGAATGTACAGTACGTGAAAACCCAGGATTCATATGCGGAGGTGCACTGCACTGGCAACGAACGAACGGATGCTGCTGCGCGCGCTGACTCACTCACTCACTAACTCCAAGTGGGTGACTGATCGTCAGTGCGTGGGAGTGAACGAGTGAAGCGAGTGAAGCGAGTGATCTTCTGGCGAGATCCAGCCAGCGCCGCTCTCACTCACTCACTCACGCACTCACTCAGTAGCAGTGAGCAGCCGCGCTTGGCTGTTGTTGTCACCAAGTAGGTACGGAGGATACCGACTGATTTGTGGGGACTGGGTGCGGGAGAGTGGCGTCGAACGAAGCCGACGAAGCCAACAAACCAACGACGAACGAACGGACAAACGCACAAACGTTCGTCCCTTCGTCCTCCCTTCTGTGGTGCTGTTTGTAAAGTCGCTGGTTGTCGTTGGGCGGCCGTTGGTCAAGAACACACAACCAACTACTTCACACCTAGCGGTGCGCGTCGCGACAGGCAACGCGAAGGGGCGTTGGTAAACAGTTCTTGGGGTAGCATGGACGACCAGACGAATGTGCCATTGCATGTGAAACGTCCCGTAGTCGTGCGCGAGGCGGACGCACCTGTGTGAAGTTTTGTCACGGCACTGTCTCTGTGTTCGTGAGTGACGTACATGCCATACGCAGCGAGAAAACCGAAAATATCCGTGAAGTCAATGAGATTTTCTCATTTGTTTGTTTGAGTTCTTTGGCATTGTTACTGTTTGGTTGTTGTGAAAACGGCGAAGTATGAGCTCCATTCAACTGTCTCTGAACGGAGAGGTTGTCACCATTGACAACCCGGATCCGTCCGTCACGCTAAATGACTACATTCGGCACCACACGAAGTACACCGGCACCAAACTTGGCTGCGGTGAAGGCGGCTGCGGTGCATGTGCAGTGATCGTATCCAGCGTTGATGCATCCGGCAAAGAAACACACCGATCCCTGAATTCGTGCCTGCGACCTTTGGTGGCCTGTGACGGATTGGCCATCACGACAACGGAAGGTCTGGGAACCGAAGCCACTGGCCATCACCCAGTGCAAAAGCGAATTGCTGACTTCAACGGCTCTCAATGTGGGTTCTGTACACCTGGCATGGTCATGTCCACCTACGCAGCTCTGATGAGAGTTGCTGACGAGAGCAAAGGCGGAGACGCCGACCCCAAATCACTCGCCTTGCTCATGGAAGAAGGCTTCGACGGAAACATTTGCCGGTGCACAGGCTACCGCCCTATTTTGGAAGCCGCGCGATCTTTGGTCGACGAGAGTATTCAGGACCAAGTCGGTCAAGGATGCTCAACTGGAGCCCGCAAGCCCGCGGAAACCGGGGCAGTTGCTGCCAAGGCACCCGCGATTCCAGCTGCGCTGGCCACGGATGCCTCTAGCACAGCGAAGGAATTCCATGGCCCGACGCTCCATTGGCACCGCCCAACCACGATCGAAGATGCGTTGAAGCTCGCCGAGACTCATGGTGACAACGCGCGGTTCGCGGTTGCAAATACCAGTGTGGGTATTTACAAGGATGAGCCGACCACCGTGTTGATCGACCTTGGAAGCATCGAGAGCCTGAAAGTACTCGAACAAGGAGAGTCGTCTCTCGTGGTTGGCGCTGCCGTGAGCATTGCTAACTTGATCAATGCCTTGCGCGCTCGTGCCTCAAGCAAGTTCGCTGACGGTTCCGTGCAACGGGCCTCAAGCGATGCGCTCATCCGCCATTGTGACAGAATCGCGAACCACCACGTGCGAAATGCAGGAACTGTTGGCGGAAACCTTGTTTTGACCGCCAAGCACGGATTTGAGAGTGATTTGGCCACAATCCTGTGCGGCTACGGAGCTTCTGTGTCCATCGTATCCAAGAGTGGATCGTCGAAACTGAGCCTGCTTGACTTTTTGCAAAAGACGGCCGCCGATGTGCAGCAGGTTGTCGTGCAGAGTGTGGAGATTCCGGATCCTGGAGCGTCAACGGTGTTCCGCAGCTTCAAGGTCGGACTTCGTCAGCTGAACTCGCATGCTCTCGTCAACGCTGCTTTCAAGGCTGATGTCGGGCCTGACAAAGTACTGTCGAATGTGTCCGCAGTGTATGGTGCTGTTCACCCTGATCACCCCATCAACGTCGCCGCTGTGGCTGCCGCTCTCAACGGAAACAAACTCGATGCGGATGTTGTCGCCGCTGCTGTCGCTGCTGCTGCCGACAATGCTGTTGTCCCGCCTGAATCGCCAAGGGCGACGTATCGACAACACCTGGTGTCTGTGTTTTTGTCGAAATACCTTGAAGTTTTGTCGGGTGACAACTCTGCCGCTTCCAAGTTGTCTCCGCTGGAGCGCCGCTTCGACGCTGACGGTTTGGAGCCCCGCGACTTGGTGCAAACGCGTCGCATGATCGTCGCCAGAACCGACAAAAACACGAACGGTGGATCTGGCAGTCGCCACATTCAGGACGTCAACTCAACGGCGGAGGAGCAAGCTCAAAACCAGCCGGTCAACGCCCCGATTCCCAAGTTCAGCGCGCGGATTCAGGCTTCGGGTGAGGCCCGATACACCGATGACGAGCCCCTCCCTGGGAATTCTCTGTTTGCAGCATTCGCGACGTCGCCGGTGGCGAACCAAAAGTTGGTTGGCGTGGATGGCGCGGCGGCCCTCGCTGCTCCCGGCGTTGTGCGCGTCATTACGTTCAAAGATATTCCTGGTCAAAACAACATTGGCGGCTGGTGGCAAGAAGAGCTGCTTGCTTCGGACACCGTAATGTATGCCGGCCAGCCCATCGCCATCGTTGTCGCGGATTCTTTGCGCCACGCTCAAGATGCTGCGAAGTTGGTCAAAGGAAACTTTGACAAAATTGGCGAACCTGTTCTTACCAATCAACAATCACGTGCTAAATCCATGGAATTCAAGGGCCTCTCAAATCACCACGTTCGAAGCTCCGGCAAGTCCATCGATGAAGCTTTGGAAGCTGCACCTCTCAAGTTGCTAAACGTGAACATCCGTTCCAAGTCGCAGCAGCACTTCTACATGGAACCGCAGTGTGCGTGGGCCAATCCCGATGAGGGCGGCCGCATCCGTGTTGGCTCGTCGATGCAGTGGCCGAACGGGACGCAAGCTCAAGTATCTAAAGTGCTGGGAATTACACGAAACCGTGTGAGAGTCACAAATCGCCGTATTGGAGGCGGCTTCGGAGGCAAGCTGACCCGGCATCTTCCGTCGGCTGCTGGCGCCGCCCTTGCTGCGCATTTGGTGGGTCGCCCTGTGCGCATGACCCAACCCCGCAACGTTGATATGATGATGACTGGCGGACGCCATGCCACTGACACCACATACAGCGTCGGTTACGACAAGGATGGAAATCTTCTTGCTGTGAAGATTGACACCATGATGAATGGTGGATACGCGACGGATGCATCTGCGTTCTGTGTCATGTCTCTCGCGCGTGCTGCTGATCAGGTCTACTACGTGCCCGATTGGGAAATCAAATGCCAGGGAATGCGAACCAACCTGAGTATCAAAACGGCCATGCGAGGTCCTGGCGAAATCCAAGCAAGCTACATCATGGAAAGCATCATGAACAGCGTTGTTCAAGACTTGTGGGAGCGCAATGGCTACAAAGAGCCCTTGGCTTCCTTGAGCCACCGCCTCCGAATCCAGAACACCTACCCTGAAGACGACGAGGAAAAGTTGGTCACGCCTAATGGAGACAAGATCCAGTGGTTCACAATGCCGCAGTTGTGGCGTAAATGTGCCGAAAACGCTGATTTCGAGAAGCGTGCAAAGAAAATTGAAGAATTCAATGCGACACACAAACTGCTCAAGCGCGGCCTTGCTATGACGCCTGTCAAGTATGGTGTGGCCGCGCGGTACCAACAAGCGTACCTCACAGTCTACGAAGACGGCACCATTCAGCTGAACCACGGTGGCAGTGACGTTGGCCAAGGTATCCACACCAAAGTCATCCAAGCTGCCACGCATGCTTTGCGTCAATTTGCCGTCACCGGGGTGGACATGTCTCTGTTCGTCTGCGAAGAGACGAACACTTCCGTGATTCCAAACGCTGCGATGACTGGTGGTTCCACTACGTCAGAAGCCGCTTGTGCTGCCATCATGAACGCAGTCGGGCAGCTTATTGAACGTCTGGAGCCCGTTCGCGCTGCATGCGTCAAGGACAAACTCAAGAAACTGGAAGAGGAGCGACAAAAGGCAGCCGGCAGCGGCGGCGGAAGCGCGAAGGACGGGGATGCAGCGAAGACTGCAGCAAGCGGCGGTGGTGCAGCGGAGGAGAAAAAGACTGGCGCCGACGACGAGGCCGACATTCCACCAATTTCGTGGCTGGAAGTGGTCAGCAAGGCTCTGGCCAACAACATTCCGCTCGCCATCCAAAGCACATTCCGACGCATGCCTGGTGCCATTTCCTCTGCTGAAGACGTTCAACCCGTCAAGTATTTCAACTTCGGTGCGTGCGCTTCGGAAGTTGAGGTTGATGTTCGCACTGGCGAAGTTATGATTCTGCGTTCGGACATGGTCTATGACTGTGGCACGTCCCTCAACCCAGCCATTGACATTGGCCAGGCCGAAGGTGGATTTGTTCAAGGTCTTGGTTTCTATCTGACCGAGGACCTGTTGCAAGACGAAGAAGGTCGCGTGGAATCTGACGGCACGTGGGAATACAAGCCCCCGTTAATGGTTGACATTCCGTTGCGCTTCAACGTTGAGTTCATGCGCGGCATCGATAAGGGCAAAGGAATTCTCAGCTCAAAAGCTTCTGGTGAGCCGCCGCTGGTCCTGGCGACGTCTGTGTACTCAGCCATCGTCCAAGCTGTGGGCGCGGCGCGGAAGGACGCTGGTTTGCCTGCGCGATGCGACTTCAATGCTCCAATAACGGTGGAGAAGGTAGCACTTGCTTGCAAACAATGAACAGATGCTCCTGAACACAAGACACAATGCAGTTGCGCCCAGGCTGCCCCTACAAAGTCGAGTAGCGCCTGATTGTTTCAAATAAAATGTAACTTGTATGTCCAATATTGCAGCCTACTCTGCCCACTCGCAACTGCACACAGATAGTGCGAGAGATTTGCCTCAATTCATGTTCGGTGGAGGCCATTGATTGTTCGTCGTTGGTCGTGTTCGTCTTGCGCCTATGCACGAAAGAGAATATCATGCCTTGTACACGTCGCGGCGTCAAGTGGCTAAAGTTATATCCTACCAGTTGTAGGAGAGCCAACACGCCGTCTACGCAGCGCTTTTTTGTTCAAGCTGTCGTGGATTGACCTCATCGATGCAGCTGCAACAGGCGTAGACCCGCTAGAATTTCCTGTCGCGACGAATTCAGTTCAAGTGCATTATTCACCCGTCCTTACATCAGAGTTATTCATCAGAGTCATTCAAAGTTGGTCTCACCTGAGGGAAAGTTTCCGCTGCGAGGTCTTGCCTTACTGGATCTCAGTCCCATCCTGGCTTGAAGTGCGCCAGCACTCCCAATATGTGTCTGTCGGACGGACGGAGACGGTGTTCTATGGGTGTTTCGAATTTTTGGAAAGTTCATTGCAACTCTTGGACCTGTCGCAGCCACAATCACAAATGCAGAAACAAATGTCACGGAGTTGATACGGACTCAAGACACAACAAGTAAACCTGGGGAAATGTTCAACAGCTCGTCCAGGTTTGAAGAATTAGGTCTCGGGGTGCTCAGTCGTGATGTCAGGGTACTGGAGCTCAATCGATTCGTCGTTTGCGATCTCATACGTTTGCGGTTGACGCCCATTGCCGTCGATCCTCGAGTGGCAAGATGCTGGCGTTGCGGCTGACTGGCCGGACGTGCACGGAGCGTGGATTGACTTGGTAGTCTCCTGTTATAAACGCAGACGCAGCGTAAGCTCATAGCGCTCCGCACAGGTGATATTGGCAAACCCACCGTTTGTGAAGAAAACCATCTTTTGCAGTCGATCGCGGACGGCCAGAAGCTCTACGTTCCGGGTTTGGACCCACGGCCGCAAATCCCTCTGCCTTGGAGCCTTTCCTGACAGACAGTTGTTGCACTTCCAGGCGTTTTTTCTGCAATTTTTCTCTCATTGCATCAAATTCACTGTTAAACCATAGATAGATGAAATCAACAAAAGCTCTTCATCCAGACAACTATCAATTTTCACTGCGTGCTTCGAACCGTTTCATTTTCCGCTTCGTCTCATCAAATTGTCGTTCGAGATCTTTGTTGCGAGTGACTAGCTACGGGCGCATAGAACAGCGTGAGCACCTAGATTTACACAAACTGTGGACTAGTTAGATAGCTCGAAGACTCTGTACCTTCTTGTTTTGATCCATGAGTTGGTTGATTGCTGCCTTTTGTTTCTCCTGTTGGAACTGGAAAATGTCTTGTCAAATTTGTGCGCAGACTCACTCCAGCGAGAACACAAACAACTCACATGGTACAGTTCACGCATTTTGTCCATGTGATTCTTTATTGTGCCATAGATGCAGTTATGAAGGTCTGGGTACTCGTTTGTGTCTTCAAGATTGAGGAAGTCGCAACGTTCGTGGCAGACCGGACACTCATCATTCGAGGTGAAACATTTCTCGCAAAACAGGTGCCCGCACGAGGACACGTAGCTCGATGATTTGTCAGAGATGAAGCGCACACATGATGAACACTGTGGCTCATACTTGACTGTTTCCTCCTCCATTTGACTTTCCTGCGGCGTCTACAATCACTTTGCCGCACAGGGATCACAGTGCGAACACGGGCGGAAAAGCTCAGCGGACAAAATGTCGACAGCCGATTTTCACTGGCGCATTTTGTATGACTGACTGGTGCCCCGCCCTGGGCTTCCCTGGTCGTGGAACCTGCCTCCTGTGTTTTCGTACCGTGTGCATCGCGCGACGTACCTGCCAAATCCAGCCGAAGTCGCGACCGCAACTACACAGCGGGAGCGTGAAGCGCAGCGGTAGCGCGCCAACAGCGTCACGCTGCGCGAGCGTGTCGCGCCAGTTCGGCGAGCGTGTCGAGCGTGTCAACGAGCGTGTCAGCGAAAAGCGCGCCAACAACGACAACGACCAACGCACGATACACCAACGCCACCACTCCACTATCCGTGTTAATTCCGATATTACAGGTCCTGTGTACATAGTATGGGTACCAAGTACTGATAAAGATTGGATAAATGATAAATGTATGGTTGGCGGAGCTGTGAGTGAGTGAGTGAGTGAGTGAGTGGCGGTGGGGATGGATGATTGACTGACTGGCAGTGTGTGGCAGTGAACAACTGGGTGGGTGACTGCGGCATTTTCGCTGTGGGTGTGTGTGTGGTGTGTGTGTGGGTGAGTGGCAGTGACGGACGGACTGGCAGGTGGCGTTACACCACCACGAACTCAGTGAGTGTGTGTGTGAGTGTGTGTGAGTGCGAGAGAGTGAGACGAGAGTGAGACGACCAGCTGTGGCGTGGTTCGTTGAGGCGTTGTGGCTGTTGGTTCGTCGTCGGTCGTTGGCATCACGTCGTTGCGCTGTGTTGCGTGCTTTTTGTTCGTTCGTTCGTTCGTTCGTTCGTTCGTTCGTTCGTTCGTTCGTTCGTTCGTTCGTTCGTTCGTTCGTTCGT
>ENA-OWNT01001899-OWNT01001899.1-seawater-metagenome-genome-assembly--contig:-NODE-1899-length-23657-cov-5.235751_pt1 | contig 23657 bp, 30 predicted proteins | sample MGYA00238136_ERZ651165 | MGnify/ENA primary metagenome ERZ651165 (study PRJEB26861, sample SAMN08777766) | seawater metagenome | isolation source: coastal seawater | place: USA: Florida | collected...
AACAAGGTGGGTTCAAAGTCGCTGTGTGTTCACCGTCCGCCGTGCCGTCTTTGTTGTTGGAAATGCGTTTGACCGTGCCTGTTCTTTTGCATCGGCTGCGTGCAGATTGATCGTATCTATGGCTGGAAGTCGACCCCGGACAACCCCGTGCGCGCGTCCCTCGCAGACCAGGACGAAGCAACTTTGACGTTGTTCCGTGATCGCGCCAAGCAAGTGCGACTAGAGCTCATGCAGCATGGTTGGAACGCGGAATTGTACTTCGAGAACTCGTCGCTGTCCGACACAATTTCAATGGTGCCCACGTCCGCACACACCGGCGAAGGCATTCAGGACTTGCTGTTGATGGTGATGCAAATGAGCCAAGACCTGCTGACCAAGCGGATCATGTACGTTTGCTGTTGCTGCCAAGTGCAAATCGAGCAGCGTCACTCACACGCGTGGGCCAATTTCGACCACCTTCTTGCAACAGGTACATGCCCATGCTGCAGTGCACGGTGTTGGAGGTCAAAGTCATCGAAGGTCTGGGAACCACGGTCGATGTCATGTTGGTGAACGGCCAACTCACTGTGGGCGACACGATCATTCTATGCGGTGCGTTGTTATACCCTCATTTGTGGCTGCAGTGCTGTTGGAGTTGTTGGGTGGCGCGTCTGAACGTGTACCGCCCACTGCGTCGCTGTCGTGGCAGGTTTGAACGGTCCGATCCAAACCACCATTCGCGCACTGCTCACCCCGAAGCTGATGCGCGACATGCGTGTCAAGAACGAGTACGAAAAGCACCAGTCGATCAGTGGTGCAATGGGAGTCAAGGTGCGTGCATGACGTAGCATGGCATGACCAGCTGTGAATGGAAACGCTAATCTTTGCCTGCTATCCTCCCTTTGTCTTTTGGGGTAGATTGCCGCGGACGGTGTCGGGCAAGTCATTGCAGGCACGGAGGTCTTAGTTTACGAACCAGATTACCACCTGGAGCACCTCAAAGAGGACGTCATGCAGGCCATGGAGAGTGTGCAGAAGAAGCTGTCCCGTGAAGCCCGCGGTGTGCACGTGCAAGCATCTACGCTGGGCTCCTTGGAAGCTCTGCTGGAGTTCTTGGCCACAATTCCGATTCCGGTTGCTTCGTTCAACATCGGTGCGTGTTCATCGTGCAGCTTGTGCGGTTGTGCTGTCACCTTGTCGAGTTCTTACGTTGTGATGCGACGCGCGATGGTTGTAGGTCCGGTGAGCAAGAGAGATGTTATGTCAGCCGCCATCATGCTCGAGCACAAGACAGAGTTTGCGACGATTTTGGCTTTCGACGTCCCGGTGACCCAGAATGCGCGACTGAAGGCCAACATTGATGGAGTCAAGATTTTCACTGCAGACATCATCTACCATTTGTTCGATCAGTTCACAGCCTACTTGGATGAGATCAAAGAGAAGCGACGCGCTGAGGCGAAGAACAAGGCAGTGTTTCCGTGCCGGTTGGAAATCCTACCACAATACATTTTCAACAAAAAGAACCCGATCATTGTTGGCGTGAAGGTACTGGAAGGCATCGTCAAGGCGGGCACACCTCTGTGCTTCATCAAAAACGTTGCTGGAGAAAACGCCGTTGTGACAATCGGCACAATTACGAGTGTGGAGCGCAACAACGAGCCAGTGCAGCGAGCCACGGTTGGTCAGGAAGTTGCGATCAACATCCAACAGGGTGTCGACCACGGTCACATCATGTACGGCAGGCAGTTCGATGCTAAAGACATCCTGTACTCCGTCCTGACCCGCGAATCCATTGACTTGCTGAAAGAAAACTTCAAGGATGACCTCACCAAAAATGACTGGCAAACCGTGATCAACCTGAAGGCGATGTTCAACATCTTATAGGCGAGTCCCCCATCAGCATAATATTTCTTTATATTTTCCCCAAACAGAGTCACTCATGAGTTAGTACACGTCAGGACACAACGCGAGGAAGCAGGGACCTGGATGCATGCATACAAGCAGGCGCTGCTTTTTTTTACTTCCCCAATTCTCCAATTACTTAATATTGATTCTGCCTACCGGTGTGACAATATTTATTCACATCCTCGTGCGACAGTCTTGTCCAATTCGTGCTCTAAAAGCAATTTCGGACACAATTGCAACGACAGCTTCGCATCGGCAAGAATTATTCTAGCAAGGGATAATAGCTCCCCGACTATAATATGTCCATCAGCGGTGGTCCTACCCCTCGGCACTCGTTCCAATGTGTCACTCAATGCGAACTAAGCTTTTATTGAGGCACAACGTGCATCAAACCATAGCCAGCGATGTTCTATGATAGCGCGGCGTGAGTATCATAGGTAACAGCTGTCGAACAGCTATGGCATAGTACATCTCCTCCGAGACTCCGAGTACCCTTCAACTCTACCCTGCAGTGTTGATCCACCGTTCGTTCGCGGGGTCGTTCGCGCCGTCGGTCGGTCGGTCGGAAGGCGGCGGAGTTTGGAACGCTGCAAACAAAGTTGGGAGGTTGGGAATGTGGAATGTGGACGAACACCGCAAACCGCAAACCGCAAACCGCAAACCGCAAATCGCGAACACAGACAGAGAGACAAAGAGCACAGACAACCAGCCAATGTATGGAAACCTGCAAACTCTCGTATGGAAAGATGGAAAGTTGCAAAGTTGAAAGTGAATGAGAGTGAATGAATGAAAGCTGCAAAGTTGCACTTCTGCAACTTTGTGGGCTGTGCTGTGCTGTGCTGTGCTGTGCTGTGCTGTTGTTGGGTTGGTTGGTTGGTTGGCGCCACTTTCAAACCATTCAAACGCCGGCAGGCAGCACTCACAGTCGCTCACAGTCACTCACAGTCACCCACAGTCAGTCGGTCTGTCACTCACTCACTCACAGTTCGTTCGTCACTCCAACCAAGTTGGCGCGAAGCGGCGTGTTGACGACGACGACGACGACGACGACAACGACGGCGACGACGACGACGACGACAACGACGGCGACGACGACGACGACGACGACGACAACGACGACGACGACGGCGACTGCATTCCATTGTTGCCTAGCGTTGCATTGCCGGGGGTGTATGTGGCCACTGTTTGGCCGGTTTTCGGTTGGTTCCGTTTGAATTGCGCGGCGCTCACTTATTGTGGGTTGGCGAGCGGGTTGTTCGATGCAGCATGGACGGCAGATAGATGCAAGGAGGTGTGTGTACATAGGTCAGACAACAATGGACAACGGCCACCGTTGGAATTGCAGGAATGACCATGCGTAAAGTGTGCTCGTTGTGTTGCGAGTCGCAGGGCTTCACGTAAGCGCATGAGAAGTCACCACTGGGTTGTTGCATTGAAGATGTGCGAAGCGTGATTGGCGCTTAGAGTCTGGCAATGCGCGGAATATAAAGTCTGGTGCTTGTGCCAAGACGCTTCGGCAAGCGAACGCTGCAAAGCAAGGTAAACGCTGAAAGAAAATTGGCAGAAAGTGGGGCGAGGATACACCGCCTCTACAATTCGAGCGCTGCTAGCAGCGCACGGGTCCACAAAAATGACTTCTGACAAACGGAACTCGAGCAGCAGCAATGGCGGCGCTGCGAAGAGGATCCGACCGGCGTCCCCGACTTCAGCCAGCTCGTGGGGAGCGGTCGATGTCAAGGCCAAGGGGCACATCAGCACAAAGAAGGAGGTGCGGGAGTTCCTCCGGCAGTCGGCGAGACCGGCTGCGAAACCAATTGATCCACAAGTCCAGGACATTGCGATGCAACAGGTCGATCTCGACTATGTGCAAGTGCCCTTCGATTCCCACATTCACGAGGCGCTCGGCACCGGTGCACAGGGCGATCGGCCCATGATTCGCATTTTTGGCGTCACAGACCAGGGAAACAGTGTTTGCGCGTTTGTGCACGGTTTCGAGCCGTACTTCTACGCCAAAGCCCCGCAAGGGTTCACCGACCACGACATCGTACAGTTCACTCAGGCCCTCAATGCTGCAGTCAACAACGTCACTCGTCAGCACGCCCCACTTTACATTCGCAGTGTGAAGATCGAACAAAAGCAGACCATTATGCATTACCAGGAGAAAAAGTCCGTGCCTTTCTTGAGAATCACGACCGTGCTTCCTAGCATGGTTCCCACCGCACGTGGCGTGCTTCAATCCGGGCTCAACTGGTCGGGCCACGGGCAAGATGTGTTCGCTACTACTTACGAATCGAACATCTTGTACACGCTGCGGTTCATGGTCGACAATGACATCGCTGGCGGCCAGTGGCTTGAGTTGAAAGCTCCTGACTATACTGCGCGCCCATCTTCGTCTCGCACAACGCACTGTCAATACGAATTTGATGTGCACTACAAGAAGGTCTCCCCAAAGTCGTCTCTGGACGGTGATTGGGGCCGGCTTGCCCCAATGCGGATTTTGAGCTTCGACATCGAGTGCTTTGCTGAAGTAGGCTTTCCTGAGGTGTGTACACACATTCCGAATTCTGTGCGCAACGCGACATGTTTATTTCTTGCCCACTCACTGACCATGTACCCTGTGGTTGGTAGGCGAAAAAAGATCCCGTGATTCAAATCGCTGCGATCCTGACAGAACAAGGACAATCCAGTCCGACGCAACAAAGTGTGTTTACTCTCGGAACCTGCTCCGATATTGTCGGCGTGAACGTCCTTTCGTTCGACGACGAGAAAGAGTGCGTGCAGTGCTGATGAAGTGTGCGACCCTTTGGTTGTCTGGATTGTTCTTTTGTGCTGACGTGCTGCTGTTTGTTGTCCATAGGTTACTGAAGGCTTGGCAGGACTACCTCATCGCTTGCGATGCAGATGTCATTACTGGTTACAATATCAACAACTTTGACATTCCGTACCTGCTCGACCGAGGAGCCGCTTTGAAGCTGGACCACTATGGCCACTTTGGGTTCGTGCGCATGAAGCTGTGTTGTTCACCGTCTCTTCGCAGTGTGACTCATACTTGCATCCATGGCGAATGTAGCCGTGTGCGCGGCAAACGCTGCGTGTGCAAAGACACAACATTTACATCCAAGGCGCAGGGTAGTCGCGAGAGCAAGAAGATTGAAATCCAAGGACGTGTCCCTTTCGACATGTTTTTGGCGATTTCAAGAGATTACAAGTTGAGCTCGTACACTTTGAACGCCGTAAGCACACACTTTTTGGGTGACCAGAAAGAGGTGCGCCGGCAGCTTTTCACTGAACTTTGTGCGCAAATCACTTTCTGACGTTGACGCCCCGCCCACCTCCCTCTCATTGTTTGCTTCCAGGATGTGCACCACTCCATCATCTCCGACCTGCAGAAGGGCAATGCTGATACGCGGCGTCGATTGGCTGTGTACTGTGTGAAAGATGCTCTCCTTCCCCAGAATCTTTTGGACAAGCTCATGTATATGTACGGCATCTGCTGGTGCACCATGGGACTATGTCACGCTGCTTTCTCTCTGAACGTTAACTTTTGCGACAGGTACAACTACGTGGAGATGGCGCGTGTAACGGGCGTCCCGATTGGTTTTCTGCTCGGTCGCGGGCAGATGATCAAAGTGCTGTCACAGCTTTTGCGGAAGGGGCGCCAACAGAACCTGCTCATCCCCAACCGACAAGGAAGAGGTTCGTGTTAGAAATGAGAATCTGTCAGTTGTTTACGGTAGTTGACGCGTGCCATGCGAATGTGCAGGACAACTTGGTGGAAACGAGTACCAGGGTGCGACTGTGTTGACGGTGAGTTGGAGACTGTATGACTCCAAAGACAAAACGCCATCGCGTTTTTCTCACCTTTTCCGCGCCTGCAGGCCAAGAGTGGATTTTACTCGGTCCCGGTTGCGACACTGGATTTCGCCAGTTTGTACCCGTCAATCATGCAAGCACACAACTTGTGCTACACGACACTTGTGCGCCAGCAAGACATGGGCTCCTTGGATAAGGATTCGTACCAAACATCACCCGCAGGTGCGATCGCTGGCACTGCTTCTTTCTGCTTCGTTGTACATTCACTGAACGATGTGTGTATGTATACGTTTCTGCGTAGGAAACACGTTTGTCAAGGCCACTGTGCGTCGAGGAATTTTGCCTGAAATTCTCGACGAGCTTCTTGCCGCCCGTAAGCGAGCAAAAGCAGACATGAAGGTTGGTTCCCCGTGAAGCGATGAGCTGTGCAGGCACGGTGGATACCGCGGTCTCGTAAAGTATGTTGATTGGTATCTAGGTCGAGAAAGATCCCCTGCGCAAAGCTGTGCTGAATGGCAGACAGCTCGCCTTGAAGATCTCGGCCAACTCAGTTTACGGTTTTACCGGTGCCACGGTTGGGCAGCTGCCTTGTTTGGAGATTTCAGCTTCTGTCACCGCGTATGGGCGCAAGATGATCGAGCACACACAACGGGTACGCTTTGTTGCAACAACAGTACAAGGACGTTAGGGGTGCCGCTTCAACTGATTTGGCATGTTCGCGCACTGCAGATGGTTGAAGAGACCTACTGTAAAGCCAACGGCCATGCTCACGACGCCGAGGTGGTGTATGGTGACACCGACTCAGTGTTCGTCAAGTTTGGATGCGAAAGTGTCGAAGAGTCCATGAAACTCGGCCTGGAGGCTTCAGCCATGATTTCAAAGACCTTTCTGCGTCCCATCAAGTTGGAATTTGAGAAGGTCTATCATCCACTGTTGCTCATCACGAAAAAGAGATACGCTGGCGTTAAGTATGTGGACGCAGGGAAACCGGGGTAAGAAATGTCGCTCCTGCGGTGTCGTCGGGACAGAATGTCCACTTACATTGTTTCTGATGCGTCGTCCAACAGGTATATCGATACTACTGGAATTGAGACTGTCCGGCGAGACAACTGCGAGCTTGTTCGCTCAGTGATGACGGAAGTGCTCCACAGATTATTGATGAAGAAGGACGTCGACGGAGCCATCGCCTACGTCAAGCAGCGAATTGCGGACCTCCTGCAAAACAAGATCGACCTGTCCATGCTCATCATTTCGAAAGGCTTCACTAAAAAATTGGAAGACTACGACAACAAGCAAGGCCACATTTATTTGGCTGAGCGAATGCGCAAACGCGATCCGTTGACGGCTCCCAACGTCGGCGACCGAATCCCATACGTTGTGATTCAAGTACGACCGCTGCAATGTTTGCATGATGGGCTTCCGTTTCTCAACGTTTTCGTACCGATATTTGTGCAGGGAGCAAAGGGGGCCAAAGTGTACGAAAAGGTTGAGGATCCCATCTATGTGCTGGAAAACTCCCTCCCGATTGATACGCAATATTATCTGAAGCAACAGATGTCGAAGCCTATTCTGCGTCTGTTCTCACCGATCATGGAACACCCAGAGTCTTTGTTCTCCGGGGCGCACACGCGAGTTGTCAAGAAAATAGCACCGAAGTCTGGTCCGTGCAACAACACGTTTTAATCCCAACTGCGTGCATCTTGTCATCGCCCATGACATCAACGCCGTTGTATTGCTGTTGTCAGGTGGCCTCATGGGCTTTGTTGTCAAAAGTGAACCTTGCTTGGCGAGTGGATGCAGGATGGCCATCTCAAAGCAAGAAGCTGTCGTGAACGTTGCTTTTTGCAAGCGCTGCCGCAACGACTTGACGAACTCGCGCCTCGGATTCACACAGCTGCTCAAGAAGAGCAATCGTATAGCTGTCCTCCGTGCCAGGGTAATGCGTCAGCACGCTCGGTTGCACAATTTGCCGGTGATGGAGGTGAGTGTCGTGATGCTATTGGTTTTTACGTGCGTGCCGTTTTTGGTCTCAAACAGTGTCACTCACTGTGGTGTTAGGACAACTTGTGCGCGAGTCGAGACTGCAAAACGTTTTTCAAATCTTTCAAATTTGCGATTGACCACAGAGAAATTCAAGACAAGGTCGCTCGGTGTCAAAAAGGGCTGTCGCAAATCGTCGCCTCTCTGACCAACGGTGAATCTCAATGATTTGATCGATAGGTTGCCGCCCGTTTGCAAACACTGGTTTACTGCTGTGTTGATAAAGTACTCGAGCAGCATAACAAATAAGAAGCACGTTTGCATACTGATAAGTTATGTGAAGCGTTATCGCTCGTGGTGTGCCTCTCTTTTAGGCCTTCAACCACACTTGGTGCCATTCGATGATATGTTGTTTGTTCTTGCCAAATGGGAACACGCGTTTTGCTACGTTATCAATTCCGAACAGCAAATGCTCTTCGTGGTTCTTGTAAATTGTTCTGGCGCTGTCGAGTGATGGTCCGGCGTTTTCAATGAGGCGCGCCAGAGTTTCTTCATCTGCGGCTGCGCGCTTTTGAATTCCGCACCCGAGGGTGTCGAATACCCAGAATCTGTTGGCGATGAGACACGGTGCAGCCACAATCGTGAAGCAGTGCTTCAGTTCTGGTAAGCCCTCGACCTGTGTGGCTCCGAAAATAATTCCAACCTTGCCAAAGTTTTGAGTGCAGCGATTGTTGAGGTCTTCGAAGTGTTGTAGTGTGGTCTTTGGCTCCGACGGATCAGTCACCGTATCTTTGGTCCAGCCCAGCGTGTGCGCGAGACGAGCGAGCTCGTCGCTGGCATCGTCCGACTTGGCTGCGTTTTTCCAAACTCCATTGTTGCCAAACAACGCTTGCGCGGCGTTTCTGCGCGTGGTGCTGCATTTCGGCTCTTCCTGGTCCCAGGCGACGCTCTCTAGAGCATTGAGCGTGCGGCGAACGGTTTGGTTCACCTGGAACGCGATCTGTTGGGCACCGGCTGGCATGTTTTCGGCGGGTGGGGTGGTGGTCTGAGGTTAGTTTCGAGGACGGGTGGAATTTTCGGTCGCTTTTTGTCAACAGCCACAAAGAGTTGCAAAATTGATCGTTGGCGGGGTGCGGACACGCGTTTCAACGCAAGACTTCTCGAGCTGTGCGCATGATCCGTCTGCCAACGTCTTGTCGAATAGCAACTCTGGTACTCAGACATAGGACTGCGAGACCATCGCCGTTGCGACTAGAGTGGCGTGATGCCTTGCACCATCCAGCTGCCGCGTACGCGGTTTGCACATGCATGTTTTATCGGGGTTGTGTGCCGTGCTGAGCTTTGCGGACAAGTAGGCCTGTTGTTCGTGCAGTCCAATGACACCCAGGAGAGCAAAGACAAGAATCAAGGCGCCCAGCCGCGCTGTCCTGCCAGTCTGCCGAATTCGATGACAGTCCACACACATACCGACGTACGTCACCAACGGTGTTTGCGCGAACTTTGCGCGTGTGCATCGTGTTGGCACCCGCGGCCCGCTTCCCGGTTTCGGGTTTCGGCAGCGCGTCATGCTGCCTCTTCGTGGTGCTGCGCTCAGCCGCTTGTACTCTGCGCCGCTCTATCCAACGGACGAACCCTTCTCCGATTCACCACTCGATTTGTTTCTCACGATGCACCGCGTGGCGTGCGGGACCCAACAACAGCGACGAACATCGTTCGGTCGGTGGGTCGGTAGGTCGGTGCGTCGGTGGTGCGCCACACACAGCGATGTTCGATGACGAAGCGCGGGAGCTCTCACATCCCCGCGTTTCAGATGCGCCACCCGCAGTCCGTCCATCCGTCCGTGCGTCCGTCCACTCCAGTCACTCCAGGCACTCAGTCAGTCAGTCAGTTTGTCTCGGGCATGGTATCTACAACCGACCCTACCTACACCGTCGTTCCCGCGCAAATTGCCACAGGAAACCACGGAAGTGCAGTTGTAGATAGATGCTGAGGGTAAGGTCGCAATTCAGATAAGGTCCGCTTTCAGGGTAATACTACTTCACGCAGCAGCGCTGACGAGCATGTATCTATACTCAGCATTGCACAGTTTTGCGCACTCTTTGCCGACAACCAACCGTGGACCTCTTCCTCTCCATGAAACGCACAAACACCATGTATAGATACCTTGCAGCGCACCTTCCTTCTATGATGAGCCTCCAATGACTTCTTTCCTGATCATGGAATAACTAACTTTTGCTGCTGCTTCTCACTCACTAACGACGACGACGGTCGGTCGGTCGAACGAACGAACGAATGAAGGAATCACCAACGACGGCATTCATTCCCTTATCACGATAACCTACGCGTCGCTGTCGCTGACTTGACGCGGCAACGTCGCGGTTTGGTATTGTGGTATTGCACAGCGAAGCAGTTGGCGAACGAACGAACGACCCAACGAACGAACGAACGACCGCGGGAAGGCGTTCGTTCGTTCGTTCGTTCGTTCGTTCGTTCGTTGGTTTGTTGTTGGAGCGGCGCATTATCGCCCGGTGCGACACTGTGGAGGGAGGGAGGGACGGAGCACGGGCGCAAAAAAGTTCGTCCCAACGTTCGTTCGTTCGCTCAAAAGTTGTTGCGTGTTGTCGTTTTGATTGCCGCCGCCGCGATTTCCAACGAGGTGCTGTGTTAGTAGTGGTGGTCGCCTTCCAAAGACCAAGTTTCATTCCACGACAATGAGAAAATGGGTCGCACGATGCACGAACTACAAGACCTTTAATAAAATTCCCGGGTATGCAGGCGCCGAAAATCCTTGCAGGTCGCCGAACAGTGCTGCAGTGGTGTAGGCAGCGTGTAGAGTTACCATCCAAGTTACCGTTGCTGCCACTGTGGCCTAGAATGCAGAAGCTGGAAGCTATGGCAACATCTAGTAGGTACTAGGAGGACCAGTGAGGCGCAAAACGGCTTCATCATTACTGGGAAACAATATCGTAGCGGGTAATCCGTGTGTGTACGATGAAAAAGTCGCTGTTGTAGCATTTCCGCGTGTGTGAATCAGGATAAAAAGTAGTGCAGAAACATGCGTGGGAAACGATATTCAGAGGCATGGGTGTTGAATGTAGTTGATTGTGTGTTCAACGACGAACCCGAGAGCTCTCCTCACGTTTTATATTTGAAGACAGTTGCACGGTATTCGCGGCGGAGTGCATAAAAAATTAGATGAACTGATCACGACATCCACTTGAGACATGGGGCGAACCTAAAAGTTCTCCATGATTGCAGCACGCTGAGAGGCCGTTAATTCTGTCGGCATGTCGATGTTCAAGTTGACCAATAGGTCACCGACAACGCCGTTCGCGCCATGTTGTGGCATGCCCTCGCCACGAATCCGCATGACCTAAAAAAACGCACATGCAGAGGAGTTAGTGGCGTGCGAGATCTGCAGGCGTCCAGCTCATTGTAACGAACGTCTCCAACTTGTGTCACAGATGACCTCGCTACCACAAACTCATGGCCGTCGAGGTGTTTGTGAACCTGGGAAAATCCAACCAAAGCCTACGCAGGGCCGCCATGTAATCAACTTCGCACACATCTTGTAGCGGTGCCACCCCGAGCTAGTGCCGCCAGCACAAACCTCCTTCAATGTGAGCGTAATAGTCATCTCCAAATCATTGCCACGCCGTCTCTTGAAAATCTCGTGCTCCCTGTAACCATGCGCGCACGTTAGGTTAGTCAGTCGAAGGACTGCCAATGACATGTGTCGTAATCAACGCCAACGGACTTTATCTTCAGTTTCACGACCATGGCGCCAGGGATTTCCCCGGGCTTTTGCTCCCCTTTGCCACCGAACCGTATTTCGTGCCCAGAAGCGACGCCACGGCCAACTTCAATCGGAAGGGTAACTGGAGCCTGTCGGCACCGCTGGGTAGATGCCACCTACAAGGCCAGCGCTGGTCAGATCTCAGTGCAGACACGTCGTTGCGCTACGAACTCGTACTCAACCTTTTCTTGCTGATTGACCACGAATGGACCCATGCGGCGTTTCACAGTTCTAGTCTCGGCAGGACATTGAGTGCATTTTGAACACTCTGCAGATCGAGAGTTGCTGCACCTGCTCGGAGAATGCACAGTAAAGCAAAGCAAAGCAAAATCCAATCACAATTGGGTTCGCCCGTCCTGACTCCATTTTAACATGAGAAACGAACCCGCGGCACACTACTCGTCGCTTCACGGACACAGAAAACTGGCTTCCCGTATACGCCTGCAATCGCAAGTTATGCGGGAACACTGAGCCAAACCGGACAGTGGAGTGCAAATGCGAATCGTTGCGGGAACGAACCTGGGCGAGCGTGATGCTGAGATCTGCGCGGGAGTCGCTAGTGCGGCGAATATCCCCCTTGTCATAGCGTTCCACAGCATCATGACCGCCTTGCATACAACACTTGTAGTCAGTGTTTGATCAATATAATCACTCGCGTGAACAACACCGTCACAACCGCACCCGTATCGTAAACTGCACGTTTGTCCTTGTCGCTGAGCACCTCGTATGCCACACGGATTTGATCAAACTTGGCCGCTGCCCAAGGTTCCGGATTCTTGTCCGGGTGGTACATCACGCTCATGCGGCGATAAGCTCGTTTGATTTCAGAAGTCGTCGCATCTTCACTAACTGCAAGAGCTTCGTATAAATCATTGCTCCCTGCAGCGTCGTAGTGACATTCAATGTTAGTGCATCGACACCTACCTGATGAGTGGTCCAAGTGGACACCGGCCTACCTGTTCTTTCAACGAGTGTCGCTGTAAACTTCTTGTTCGGATTCAACACTGACACCCCGGTCAGCATCGAAGGCAACGCTTGATGGGTCGGATCGTTGCTACTCGCAGCCTGCTGCGGAACTGCCAGAAAGACTCCCTGACGGCTCCATTCGATGACGATGCTTCCGTGATACACGTGCCACATGCACTCGCGGTGGTGCCCAGTTTTGCATGTTGGGGTGTCGAATTCTCCACTGGGATGAAACGTGCCTTCGCGACCGTCGTTGAAGCGCCACCGCGAACCACTAATGACTTTGAAAATGGCGTCGTCGACCTCCGCACTAGCTGCGGTCTCCACGCGGTGTAACGATGTGCACTCATCGCGGCAGCGGAATGGTGCATGGGAGCAGGATGACGAACTAGCTCGGTGGGCATCTGGACAAAGGCAGTAACCTGAAGAACCGCGTTCCACCCATTCGTCGCAGCCCTAGACACGCAAACGGATTGCACGCACGTGTAAGTAAGTGACGGCAAGGCACAACACCAATGTGCGCACGACTGGTCGGAGAGATAGATGAATAGATGAACATACCTTGTCAGATGCAGGCTCTCGAGGCCCGGTGGCTGAACAGCCACCGGTTTGCTGCCATGCGCAAAACTCCGTGTCTGCGGCTCGGCCATTGGAAGCGAGGAGTGCACACGCGTCGTCGCAAGTGAAATCTCTGTGTTCACAGGTCACGTTCCAAGTCTGTGCTCCGGGCCCACAGTCACAGTACCCCGAGATGCCGGATGCAATCGTGGAACTGCAAGCCATATGAGCCTCGCGGTCCCCAGCAGGGTCACACCCCTTTGTTCGTTGGAAGTGCTGGCACGATGCAGCAGCGCTGGCGCACCAAAACGCGTGTCCCACAACGACTAGAGCCGTTGCGACCCGCATGTTGTCCCGGAAACGAACGACTGCACTCAGTTTCTCATTGCAGCAGCGAAAGACGCACACAAAAAAAACTCGCGCACTTCGTTCTAAATCGAGGCAAAAAAAAGAAGCACGATGCTGACTGCTTTGGTATAGTCGCAACGACATCACCTGTGCATGATTATTCATCGCCCACCGCCAATACTGAAGCCGCGTCCACGTTAAGCCATGCGCCTTCCTTCTGCACGCAGTCTCTTGAAAACTGTTCGAGCAACGGTGGATCGTAATGTTAATGCGGAGCGATTTGCGCCGTGACATGCGTCATCCAGTCTGTTCACCTGACCTGCATGCCGTCAAAAGAAATGTCCTCCCGTCGACGCGACAAAAGTCCTGTGAGTTGAAGTGTTGAACGTAGCGTCAGAAAACTGTCTCCGCATCGTGCCGTTGAGTTGAGTCGCTGTGTCGCTGTGTCGCTGTGTCGCTGTGTCGTGGTGCGGCGGTGTGTTCGTGGTTGTCGTTCGTGGTCGCAGCAACAGCGGCCATCGGCCGCCCGATACCACCACACGTCCAAACACAACCACAACTCACTCGGCGTTCGTCAACACACTCGATAATGTTGTGAAATTACACTCAACTCAATGGGCAAGTCTACGTGTATTTACATGTTACTAGCGTTCTTTTACATCGGGGCTACAGGATGCCGCCGAATCCAAGCTTGCATGGTTGCCGTCGTTGCTTGCGGTTATCGTCCAGCAACTCTTATTCACATGACAGACTGCATGGCACGGTATTCCGTTCACGATCGATAGCCCGCACCACAATAGCTTGTCATGATGTATGCACGCATATGTGGTTTCATGTTGTATGTATAGGTGTGTTGTGCCTGATGCCGCGGAACCATAGTGGGCCGTTGGCCTCGGTAAACTAACTGATTTACGCAGAACTGCTTAGTAGAGTGTACACAGCCAGAACATCCTCGACGTACAACAGCCGATTCCGGGCCTAGTTGCAGCAGGGATTTCTCATCCACAATGTATGAGCCAGACACAACAACACACCGCGAAGCTTACATTGTGGAGCGTAGAGTTGCAAAGGACACGGCGACCTAGGGAGCGCTCAAGAGATACGATTTCTTGTAGGAAACTTCTCAGCGCAAGAGAGAACATTGCCCTGGTGCATCAAGAGTAACAGTAACTAGACATATGACGAAGTCACACAAGAGAGGCTTCGAACCTGTCTGTGACGGTCAATGAATCAATCTTTGCAAGAGTGAGCTCATCGACGTCCACGTGCGAGCGGATGGCATGTCCACCGGAGTGGTCCTCGTGAAAATCAGCAGCATAAGCGGAGGACAATGGATTTCCAAGTCCATCACAGCCACACGATTGCATATACGAGTGAGAGCTGCCACCCACTCGGTGCACTAGCAAGCACACAGATTCATGGAAAAAGTCTTGAAGGCCAACCCAATCCATGCGCAACATTTCTAGAATAGCTTGATCGAAGCTTGGCTCGAAGTCAATGTTACACGGAGTTCCAACGACGCTATGAGGTTCCTCAGACCAGCTCTGCAGTGCCCGAGATTGGTAGTTCCACGGGTTGTAGCATCCGAGAGCATACCTGAACACAGTGAACAAAATCGGGTCAAACACGCATCACTGTGACTTGTTTCAGTGCATCACGTCACGCCGTACGAGTCATTTCGGGCCACAAAGTAATCGACCCACGCCATGAAATCTTCAATGTGCGATCCGTGATGTGGCACAGTTCGCTTGCCACCTTTCTCCCTCTTCTTGATAAGATGCTTGCCCCATTTGTCATACCGGCACTCTTTGAACATCGACATCACATGCGAGCGAGGTGACCGCAAGAACACGAGCCGAGTGCTATTGGGATGAGCTTCGACATCGAACAGATTTCCCGTTTCTGTTCCGTGAGCACGCTGCGGCGTGAACCGCGGGAGCGTTGGGGTGCCATCAGGCCTCACATTCGTGGACTGATGCGCCCACTTGATGAAGCTCTCACCACCACACTTAGATATGTGCACGAAAGCGAAAGCACTGGCATTCGACAGCGAACCACTCCTGTCGAACCGAACAGGCTCACGCGATTCGCGCCCAGACACTCTACCAAGCGAGGTCGAATGAAGCGGCACGGCCACCTCCGTGCGTGAGTCATCACTGAACGAGGTTCTCTTCACGACAAACGCGGGCCCTTTGAAGTTTACATGTTCGCACCATGCAAGGCAAACGCAATGATTGGTCAAGAACAATATGGCCACCGCGAGCACCACGTAGATGTTGGCGGGTGGACCGAGCAACTTCGTCATCTCTTCGCATTGCTTGCACACGTGGCATGTCGGATCCCTTGTGCTGAAGGCATTATCTCCACCGCTGCAGCATGCGAAAAGCTGAATACGTCTTGATTTCCAGGGCAGTTGTTTCTCATGAATCGTGAGCAATAGACTATCTCCAAAGTGGTCCCAAGCCGATTGGGGTTGTCATAACATGGCTTGGCGTGATACTGTGGTATGAAAAGTTGTGCAATCCAACGTTTTTTTGCATGCTTATTAGTTATCCATGGTCGAATGTAACTGCAGGCATCCACACAGACGGACAGACGGACAGACGGACAGACGAACACACAGTGACTGCCCCGCGGCTTGTCGGTAACACTCTGTTCGTCGTATGCTGTGAGTTGTGTGTTGCGTGCGTACCTTGTGCGTGTCGTGCTGTCGTACGTCGTGCTGTTGTGATTTGTTGTGCATCGTGTTGTTGTGCATCGTGCTGTGGTGCATCGTGTTGTTGTGGTTTGTTGTTGTTTGTTGTGTGTTGTTGTGTTGTGCATCGTGTTGTTGTGTTGTCGTGTGTTGTTGTGTTGTTGTCGTGTTGTTGTCGTGTTGTTGTGTTGTTGTCGTGTTGTTGTGTGTCGTGTTGTCGAGCTGTTTGCGACACCAGTCAGTGCAAGCTTGCCGCCTTGTCTCAACTAACTAACCTACTTGAGTAAGAAAGTCACAACTTGGAGACAAACCACCAGAGCGAGTGAGTGGATGGAGACTCGAGGTACGTGACTATCCATAGACCACTCGAGGAGTCGACACACAATGGATAATGTATGTATGTATGTGATGTATGTATGTATGGAACACACTCAAGTGGTTGGTTGGTTCAGTGGTAGAGTGGACGGACGGATGCTTGTGTGGATAACGAATGGGTGAGTGGTTCGTTCGCTTTGGTCTTTGTTCGTTCGTTCGTTGGTTCGTTTGTTCGTTCGTCCGCTTTGGTTCGTTCGTTCGTTGGTTCGTTGGTTCGTTGGTTCGTTCGCTTTGGTTCGTTGGTTCGTTGGTTCGTTGGTTCGTCGGCTCGTTGGTTTGTTCGTTCGTTCGTTCGTTCGTTGGTTCGTTGGTTCGTCTGTTTGTTCGTTGGTTCGCTATTGTTCGTTGCTTCGAACTTCTGCAGCAGCTAGCTGACTTTCAACTAGTTCGCACGCTGCATGGTCTGATAGTTGTTTGCCTGCATTTCGCTTCTGTGACTCGTTCGTCGGTGGTGAGTGCGCTAGTCCGTTGCCAAACTCGGACTCTTTAGTCATCCGGGCAGGCCACCGCAAGTAGCTGCGCAGTTAGTTTACAAATGCAGAAAGGAGCTGCGTTCGCTTCCCACCGCTTGCTTCTTGTCTCGGACTAGTTACGGAGTACTGAGACGGGCCGACGGGCCAGTGTAGTGTCCTGGAAGTAAGTATTTTGCCACGCCAGAGCGATAAACGACGTGGGCAAACTCAAGAGAAAAAGAAGCCGCTTTCAACGTACGAGAAACCAGCGAACGATCGCACGCGCTCAGTCGCAAGTTCCCCCTGCACTGCGTGAGAAGACCGATGACGTCGTCAAAACCCCTTGATGTTGTAATGATGGGCACGGGCGAGTACACGACGGGATTCGTCAACGGTTCCGCCAGTGACTCTGACAAGGGAGCCGGCGTTGTGGTACGGATCCGACGAATGCATCGATCTCCGTGCGGCGCGCACACACACACACCCGCACACACACGCACACAACGTGTTATTGCCCGCGCTGGTTTCTTGATAGAAACTGATATGTCTGCATGAAACAAACTTTCGCAGGCTTTGACGTTGATCGACCAGCGAAAGCAAGGCAACGTGGGGCGCCTGGCCATGTGCGGAACTGATGGCACCAAGTTTCCACAAATCCGCGAACACATGCAACACGTGATTGGGAACGCTTATCCCAACAGTGACTTCGACTTGTCATTTGACAGTTATCCGGCGTTGCCGGAACGGGATTACAAAGCGTGAGTGAACGCGGCGAGTGCGGTTGGCTACAGCATGTATGTAATGAATGCAAAACCGCTGGTGACGGTTATTTGTTTTGTCGTTTTGTCTTTTGCCCCTGTGATAGGTATTTGAAAGCTCTCGATTCATTTAGCAAAGGTGACGCATGCATCATTTTTACACCGGACGACACGCACTTTGCAATTGCGCTGGCGGCCATTGAGCGCGGCCTCCACGTCCTGATCGCAAAGCCCATGGTAAAGACGCTGGACCAGCACCGCAAGCTGTTAACCGCAGCACGTGCCAAGGGTGTTCTTGTGATGTGCGAAGTGCACAAGCGATTCGACCCCATTTACACAGATGCGCGAGATCGGATTCAAAACCTTGGCAACTTTTCGTATATCAACGCCTACATGAGCCAGCCAAAGAAGCAACTCGAGACGTTTAGGGCATGGGCCGGGAAGTCCAGCGATATCAGGTGCGTACTGCAAGTGTGCATCAGGTGTTGCGCGACGACAGCACTAATTTCATATATTGAAACCCATCAGTTACTACCTCAACGCACATCACATCGACTTTCATGAGTGGTGTGTGCAAGGGCAATCACGTCCCGTGTCCGTGGTCGCAACTGCAGCCACAGGTGTGTATTTCGAGACCCACGCATGCTGTGCGGTTGAGCTCGTAGAATTATTGGTGCAGATGCAAACACCGGAGTCCGAACCGATTACGTTGACGTATTTTCTGCAGGTGTGGCCAAGTCTCGTGGCATTGACACAGAGGACACCATCTTCTGTCTCACTGTGCAGTGGATGAACAAGGACGGGTCGCTGGGAGTGGCCACGTACACAGCATCGTGGATTGCACCACCAGCGGACGTCCACTCACAACAAAGATTTTTTTACATGGGGGCAGGTGCGCACAATGCAGATGCGCTTGGTTGCCGGCGAAAGTTTGCGCTGCTTATTCGCATGTTACAATGTATGACTGAATTCCAAGACGGCGAGATCCGTATCGACCAAGCGCACAGGGGTTACAGCATGTCCAGCGATGCTGCCGGATTTGCTTCGTGCAACCCTCTGTTCATGAAGTATACTCCTGCAAAAGGTCGCTTTGTTGGCCAGCGGGGTTATGGTTATCGAGGCATTGCCGAGTTCGTGCTGGCCGCAAACGCTTTGAATGGCGGCACCCGGACGTTGGTGCGTTTGCTGCAGCGCTGCATATACGTCATGCCCTGCACGCAGGAATTGTAAAACCACGCCTGCTGTGTTAGGAAGAACTCGACGACGAACTCGCGACTGTGTCGGTGACCCTGGGAACCACTGCCATATTAGAAGCTGGCCGCCGAAGCCTCGACAGTGGCGGCGCGAAGGTATGCGTGCTTCATACCCTGCACCGAACACAACGTGTCGTCAACTAACACTCCGGTACCCACGACTGCAACGCAGATCACGCTAGAATACGATGACACAGGGGACACATTTTCATGGCATCCAATCGGTATGCACTGATTCGAATGCCTGAAGCGCTGGAGTCGAAAGTCTCGGGAGCTTGACTCGGCGACACTGTACAGGATGGCCGCCCTAACCGTTGCAACGTCACGGTATCCGAATTTGTTTCGTTAATCAATGAAGTTTCGTTTTTGTTGCTGGGAAATCTAATTAGCATGAAGTGGGCCATCGACGGTTGTGTTCTGTGATGATCATTTCATTGAAAGTTGGCAAACATTAATTGACTTTACCAGGTGGATTTTGTTATATTGCCTTTCGACTTGTTGTAAAGACGGTCATTTGTGATCGAGGCGTGTTCCCCTCGACAGGAGTTCCCATCTTGTATTTATCTGGATGGAAGTACCACTTCACTACCTTTTCTGTATTTCTTTCTCATTAGTTTTTTTCAATTGTAGCAATTGTTTTTTCTTTGCCGCTTCGTGAGGGGTTCGTCTGGCATCTCTCGCCTCGTTGCCAGCTGGAGTGATCTTTTTCAATAATGGCTTGAATTCTTTAGTGACTGAGTGGCTGGCGGAATGACCGACGGACGGAGGGGCGGGCGGACGAGCACTTTACGCGGTGCGGTTTCGTCAGGACTTACCGCGTAAGGCGACGACAGGCAGGTACTGTTGGCTGAGTGTGGGAAAGTGGACTCGCGATTAATGATAAACTCACCGCCTTGGACTTCAATCTGGTCTACCGGCATGTCGTCTAGCGTTGGGTTGTCTTTTTCACCACTTTGACTCTGGGTTCAACTGTCATTGTTGAATCATTGAAGAGGGGCAGGAAACCTTTTCTGATCCTATGGCAGATATTTTTCTTCAAGAGTAGGAGCTGAATCGGTCACTCAGTCACTTATCGTCTGACTGAGCTGTTCATTGAGTGACTTCCACACCACTCACTACCGACGAGACTGACGCGACACGCTGACTGAATGACAGACAGACAGACAGACAGGAAGACAGACACACCGCCCAGCGCCAAGCCTGTCACGAGGGACGCAAGTGATCAGGTAAGTAAACTGCGTGAGTGGCTGCGCGAGTGACCAAATGATGTGTGCCGGCGAGAGACATCCAGAAAAGTAGGAATCCTTGGACGTGCGGAATGGTGAAATGGAACGAGCACAGGTCTAACTCAGCTCGGACGCCTTTTTATGAAACAAATGTTCTTTTTTAATGCGGAAGTATGTCATCAGAGTCACTTCAAAATATGAAACTGATGGTCCATCCATCTCAAGGTAGGCCCTGCGCTTCACACACTGTAGTAGCCTGAATCGATCAATTGTCGTTGGACAAGTATTGATACAGCGAGCAACATATTGGAGAGCATCCTGCACGGCACCCTTGTCTCTTCGCAAGAGCTTTAATATCAACGCTGTTACTATTGACCTGGCACCTGTAAATTGATCTGGAGTCAGGACAGGTAAACGCAGCAAACGTTGATATTCTTGGTATTCAGATTGGGTCAACACGAAGGCGTGTTGACGCTGCGGATTTTGCGGATCGGCAACAAAGGCGGTGGCTTGATCGGTACCAAATTCGTACGTTTGCATGCCCCGGCGCAGCACAAAAAGGAGACGATCCTCCGCGCTTGTCATTTTGTTAAATATGTCACTGGTTGGAAATTGCCAGCCGGGAACTATTTATTTGCACGCACACAGAAATTGCAGAAGGAAACGCAATCATGATAAACCGACGTGGGAGCTTGTGAAATAAAGTTGTCACCAGTGTTATGCATCATGGATGATTCCTTTGGGCAAATGTAAAGTCGATCCGGTGCGACAATCGCTGTCGTTTATGTTTGGTTGCAGTACCCCTACACACACGCGCGCACACACGCACACGCGCACAGAGAGAGGGTGAGAGACGAAGAGCGGAGAGAGAGAGAGAGAGAGAGAGAGAGGGGGGAGGGGGGGGGGACAGAAGACACGTTGCACGCATAGAAGACACGTCGTACCCGTACTCGCCAATCTCAACTTGCCCGCCGCAAGCAAACAAAAGACACGCACACACCGACAGCGACAGTGCGCTTGATTGTCGGTGGCGGAGTCGGACGCAGAAGGACGACATACTGTCGCCAGTTTTAGTGTGAGTGCGTGGGCGGGTGAGCCACCCTTGGACTTCCATCCCTGCCTTCTCGCCAGGACTCCGCTGGAGGCTTACGAAGCTCGTCCGACGGCTCCGCCACCGACAATCGAACAACCACAGCACTATGGCATACTTAACTTACTTACCTGAAGCGTCTCGGAAACATCGGCAGTATCGACAATCCGATTTTTGACGGCTATCACCCCATGATGGATGAATTGAGATTTTAGATTTTATGACAACAGCAATGGACGGTGGTGACACCGGTTATAAGAAGTAGTGAGTGTACCTTTGCAGCGAGAACCACTTACTTCAACTCGCCGTCATGAGCTGTCCGGTCGACCAAATGAAAAGGTATGAAACCCGTCAGTTTGTCAGTTTGCACCTCAACGCACATCACATCACATACATACATACAACATACATACACATACATACTTTATGACCTACATCGACTTCCATGAGTGGTGTGTGCAAGGGCAATCACGTCCCGTGTCCGTGGTCGCAACTGCCGCCACAGGTAGGTGTGTATTGTTTCGAGACCCACGCATGCTGTGCGGTTGAGCTCGTAGAATTATTGGTGCAGATGCAAACACCGGAGTCCGAACCGATTACGTTGACGTATTTTCTGCAGGTGTGGCCAAGTCTCGTGGCATTGACACAGAGGACACCATCTTCTGTCTCACTGTGCAGTGGATGAACAAGGACGGGTCGCTGGGAGTGGCCACGTACACAGCATCGTGGATTGCACCACCAGCGGACGTCCACTCACAACAAAGATTTTTTTACATGGGGGCAGGTGCGCACAATGCAGATGCGCTTGGTTGCCGGCGAAAGTTTGCGCTGCTTATTCGCATGTTACAATGTATGACTGAATTCCAAGACGGCGAGATCCGTATCGACCAAGCGCACAGGGGTTACAGCATGTCCAGCGATGCTGCCGGATTTGCTTCGTGCAACCCTCTGTTCATGAAGTATACTCCTGCAAAAGGTCGCTTTGTTGGCCAGCGGGGTTATGGTTATCGAGGCATTGCCGAGTTCGTGCTGGCCGCAAACGCTTTGAATGGCGGCACCCGGACGTTGGTGCGTTTGCTGCAGCGCTGCATATACGTCATGCCCTGCACGCAGGAATTGTAAAACCACGCCTGCTGTGTTAGGAAGAACTCGACGACGAACTCGCGACTGTGTCGGTGACCCTGGGAACCACTGCCATATTAGAAGCTGGCCGCCGAAGCCTCGACAGTGGCGGCGCGAAGGTATGCGTGCTTCATACCCTGCACCGAACACAACGTGTCGTCAACTAACACTCCGGTACCCACGACTGCAACGCAGATCACGCTAGAATACGATGACACAGGGGACACATTTTCATGGCATCCAATCGGTATGCACTGATTCGAATGCCTGAAGCGCTGGAGTCGAAAGTCTCGGGAGCTTGACTCGGCGACACTTGTGCCCCCAACAACGAACCGTCATGGTCAAATGGTGGTTGATCTCCACACAATTGGTGGAGCACCGACACCATCTCCTACAGAGCGGGGCAGGAAGATCGGGAAACGCGGTCGTGATAAGAAGCAGAGAAAAGCTCGGCATTGCTTCTTTTGCCGGCGCAGGAGATGTTGGAACATCGAACAGAAAGAGGTGTAGACACCAACAGCCCGACGCGAGATCACAACCAAGGCGTGCTGTGGGGCGTGTGGTTCGACAGTTCCCGATCTGTGCCGAGCGCAATCCTTCACAATAGCTGCAGAAGTCCCAGCGTAATGTACTCGTATTATGTGACGTAACAATAGCTTTATTAGAGCATGATTCTACCTGCCTTCTTTCCAAAGCGTAAGCTTCTCGAGTGTGGAGCCAAGGGCTGTCGGCTGTCGGGTAGCAATTGTTAATTAGAGCTGTGATTGCCTCTCGTGGCGACATGCTGTTCGACGGCTGCAAACACCGATGACCGTGCCCAATTCCCAATATCCAGTTTCTCAGGGCCGGCGACTACACGACATCAACACGTGTGAAGGTTTTTCTAACTTTTTGCATGACAGGGTACCAAACAAACATTTCTTTCTAAAATTTCGGGTCGGCTATTAGGATTCCCATCCCACCGCTATGGGTAGGTATGGCCGAACATCTATCTGCTGGCTTTGAAAGTGTTACTCAAGTGAGTGAGTGGGTGAGTTATATCATACTGACCATTCGTTCGCCCACTCACTCACTCACTCACTCACTCACTTGTCTGCTTGCGGAGTGTCTGACCGAGTGAGTCATGGATGCATGAAATGCGTGCGTGAGCAAACATGAATGAATGTATGAATGAATGTATGACCCTCGACAGACGGACAGGCATCATGTATGTTGTGCAGTATGTATGTCCAACGTGCCAACATGCCAAGTTAGTCCCACTTACAGTACTTCAATGTGAAGCAGTCATTGCCCATGATACTCAGTTTGTGGGGATTCTTTGTCGGTAGCGTCATTGTCACA
>ENA-OWNT01001901-OWNT01001901.1-seawater-metagenome-genome-assembly--contig:-NODE-1901-length-23633-cov-6.207251_pt1 | contig 23633 bp, 21 predicted proteins | sample MGYA00238136_ERZ651165 | MGnify/ENA primary metagenome ERZ651165 (study PRJEB26861, sample SAMN08777766) | seawater metagenome | isolation source: coastal seawater | place: USA: Florida | collected...
CCAGTTCGATGACGCCATTAAACCGATAAAGTTCTCGCAGGAGAACCTCCGGCGGTTGCTTGAGCCATTACCGATTATGTTGTACTCATTCAGGAATGGCTCAAGCAACCGCCGGAGGTTCTCCTGCGAGAACTTTATCGGTTTAATGGCGTCATCGAACTGGTCATTCACCCCTGTACTGAGGTTGATGAACAGTTTCCCGATTCTGTGATGTATAAACCACAGGAACGTTACCGTGAAATTGAATTTTTGAAAGCATTATGGAAACAGGCAAATGACCAGATTGCAGTCACCGGAGCAACAAAATCGCATAGACCAGGGCAAACGCATGAGCAGTAAAATTGATGTTTTCATCGTCGATGATGACGCACACAACCTGCAATACTTCCAGGCAATCATCAACCGGGTGCATGGTTTACGCTGCATCGGTAGTACCACCAGCGGTGCAAGTGCTGTCGATATAGTCGTTACCTCACATCCCGATGTTGTGCTGGTTGATTATGCTTTGTATCCGATTAGCGGCTTTGAAATTGTGGCGCAATTAAAGCGTGAAATGCCGGAAATACCCATTATCCTTCTCGGTGGACGTGCAAAATTAGAAAAACAGGCGCTGGCTTCCGGGGCAGATGCCTATTTAGCGATGCCAATTACACCGCGCAAGTTAGTCGATGCCATTCGGAGTGTCGCGACGGTTAGCTGATTCCGTAAATTATTAGAAATCAGGGCTATATCAGGGTAGGGAATTATGTTGAAAAACACATCATTACCGATATCTATTGCCACACGTCTTAATAATGTTGTCCAATCCTTCAACCAATCCGATGATAACCGGGCAAAAAACCTGGCATATACCAATTTGCTATCCATCATTGCCTCGATGGTGGCAGCAACCAGCGGGTCACTACTGCTCTACAATTCTTCCACAAAACACTCTACTGTCATTGCTGAATATGGTAGCGGACGTATGGGCATCCTTGAACGCCGCTCGGATATTGGCGAAAGCTATGATGAACGCGAGTTCAGAATCTTATTCAAGTGGATAGAATCGCGCAATCATCTGCCTTTGATGTTGCATGTAGACAGTTTGCCGGATAGTTCAAAAGAACGCCGTGAGCTACAATCTTATGCGATTCATTCTTCGCTCTACCTCCCGGTTTTCGGAATAGGCGATACCTTCCAGGGCTATGTTGAATTGTGGGAATCACGCTATAAACGTATCTACAATGAAGCCGAACTAGACCACTTGATGCAAGCAGCAACATACATTACAAAAATCATGAATGCCTGATAGCTCGAAAGTACCAATCCCTAAAAAATCGTAACATTGAGACCACGCCTGCGGTTTTGTGTGTGACTATAGTCATTCAATTTTGCACATAATACTGTAGGTGAAAATGATGCAACACACTAAATTTCTCACAGTTTTACTGAGTTTGATATTTACCCTGGCAATTGCTATTCCGTCATTTGCACAGGAAGCAACTCCCGAACCTGAATCAACCGATGAACCCTCAACCGGGGATATTGTTACCTATGTCGGTACAATTGAGATCCTCGAAGGCGAAGACGGTGAAGATGGCGATATTATCATCACAACAGAAGATGGTGATGTATTTATCCTCGCTCCCGCAGGCAGTTTCAACCCATCCTCTCTTGCAGATTACGAAGTAGGCACACTTTTTGAAATTGCAGGTTTGCTCCTTAACGAAGGCAGCGATGGCGAACCGGCAACCATTCAGGTCGCACTCTTTGTCATATTTGATTTAGAGACTGATACTGATGGGGATGGTATTCCCGATGTAGATGACCTTTGCCCGGAAGGTGCGTTAGAAGACCCTGATGCAGAAGCGACAGAAGAACCGGGCGTCGTCATCACTGATGTTTCCGATCAAGTTGATACTGATGGAGATGGTATCGGTGATGAATGTGATGAATTCCCTGAAACATTAAATGATGCAGATAACGATGGTGTATCCGATGATGTCGATAACTGCCTCGATCTTGCAAACCCGGATCAGCTTGATGAAGATGGCAACGGTGTCGGAGATGCCTGTGAAGAAGTCATGGAAGAAGAACCTGAACAGGTTGAAAATGGCTTTTATTGCCGTAACCGTGATATCGAACATCCTGCGGGGGGACGTATCGCCGAAAGTTACGGCGTAGACTATGCTGATCTCATTGCTGATTTCTGTGGTGATGATGGTAGCCGCACAGGATGGGGTGTTATTCGCCAGGGATTGCAATCCGATGTGTCTGGCACCCGTGGCAACGGAAATGGCAACGGCAACGGCAACGGAAATGGTAACGGAAATGGCAATGGCAATGGAAACGGTAATGCTAACGGAAACGGCAATGCCAACGGAAATGGTAATGGCAACGGTAACGGAAATGGTAATGGCAACGGCAATGGTAACGGAAATGGCAACGGACGCGGTAACTAAACCTTAACCTCAAAACTCAGATTCTCAATGCGTCAGTCTTATAGCTGGCGCATTTTGCTTTCTCAGAGATAATGATAGCGATTGTCCCTTGTAGGAATCTGCATCATGAATCAAACAAAAATTTGGAAACATCACAAAATCCCTGACGTTGAATTTTTCAAAGCACAATTCACAGACTTTGAGTATGCCCCTCATTTCCATGAAGATTACGCAATCGGTGTGGTTGAAGGTGGCGTACATGCGTTTCATTATCGGCGTGAAAATTTTGCAATTGCCCCGGACTATGTTGTGACCTGTCAACCCGGCGAGATTCATAACGGACACCCCGGCAATGATTTACCCTGGTGTTATCGTATGATGTACATCAATCCACAGTTGGTTCACCGTATTTCAGAAGAATCAGGCTATAAGTCAGGTACATTGCCTTTCTTGAATCACACCTGTATCGCCCATCCTGATATAGTGACATCACTGAGAATCCTGCACCGTCAATCCGAACAAAACGAAGCAACCCTCTCGCAGGAAATACAAATTCACGAATTACTCTCGAAAATTCTGGCGCATTTTAGTGAAATCCGGCTCAATCCAATGACTGTCACCGATGAAAAATCTCCGGTAGAGGGCGTCAAAGATTATATAAATTCACACTTCGCCGATGATATGACCCTCGATGACCTCGCAACTGTCGCCCATCTCAGCAAGAGTTACTTTATCCGTGCATTCCGCCATCATACAGGCATTTCACCTTACGCCTATCTGCTTCAGGTACGTTTAAACCGTGCGAAAACCCTCCTCAAGCAGGGCGACTCCAGTGTGAATATTGCGCTGGAAACTGGATTTTACGATCAGAGCCACTTTACCCGATATTTCAAACGTTTCATGGGCATCACCCCTGCAATCTATCAAGCAGCAACAGGGTAATATATTACAAGTCAATCACCGTAATAATCTGTATCCTGCTGATAATTCAATCAGTCAAAGGATACATACCTGTGAAACCTGTATATCGCGCTTATCTTGACCTTGCTCTCGCGATGACGATAGTTGGTAGTTCCGTTGTTGTCGCAAAATCCATTACCGGACATATCCCGATTTTCCTTGCCCTGAGCATTCGTTTTATGATCGCCTTGCCATCGCTTATTTTGCTCTGTAAAAGAAACAATGTACTCTCAATACCGCCGAAAAACGTACTTTTTCGAATTTTCCTGCAAGCACTGACAGGTGTTTTCCTGTTTAATGTCCTTCTGTTTTTAGGCTTACGCTATACAACGGCATCGCAAAGTGGCGTTTTAACTGGAACATCCCCCGCATTCATTGCGATTCTGGGATGGCTTGTTCTGCGGGAAAAATTATCGCGCTATGATTGGATCGGTATTTTCCTGAGTGTGGCAGGTATCATGCTAATGAATACTATCGGCACAAGCAATCCACTCGCATGGAACATTGAGACACTATCCGGCAATGCCCTGGTAATCGCTGCTGTTATCTGTGAAGCGATGTTCACAATCTTCCGCAAATCGAGTCAGGAAGTTCCTGCACTCTCGGGCGCAACATGGGTCACAGCGTTTGCACTGATATTATGCTTGCCTGTCGGCATCTATGAATTATCCGCTTTTGATAGTCGCTCAATCACAATCATGCACTGGTTAACCCTGATGTATTACGGGCTCGGTGTATCGGTTCTCGGTTATTTCCTCTGGTTTCGCGGGTTAGAACAGGCTTCGACTGCCGCCGCAGGTATTTTGACAGGAATCATGCCTTTTAGTGCTGTGATACTCTCTGCAATTTTCTTAGGAGAGTCTCTGACTATCGCGCATCTAGCTGGATTAGCGCTTGTGATAGCTGCAATCGCCATCATGACACGCGCTCCCCGCAGGATAGAGATCAGCACGTAATTCCGATAAATAGAAACAGGTTCTATATTTTACCTCAAGTGACCCCTTAACAACTGCTAATAACCCCGCAATTGACCTTTATCTCGCAAAAGTTTACAATATCTGCGCCATCATCAGCCAGCACATCACCATTGTTAACAACAATTGTAGGGACACGATGTATCGTGTCTGAATAATTTCAAAACACACCGTAAAAACACACATCAAGAAACAGAAGATGATAAAAGAAAAAACACTCAAAACACTCGAATACAACAAAATCATGGAGCAGGTTGCGAAGCTAACCTCATTCAGTGGCAGCAAAGAACTTGCCCGTGACATGATGCCAACAGTTGACCTCGAAGAAGCCCGTATGTGGCAGGCAGAAACTGCCGAAGTGGTCAAAATGATAGACGAAGGCACAGTCTACGGCTTACAGGGCGCACGCGATGTCCGTGAAGTATCGCTGAATGCCCAACGGGCAGTCTTGATTGAGCCACATATTTTGCTTGATATTCGCTACACCCTCAAACGTGGCGCGATCATCAAGCGCAATCTCGGCAAACTCAAAGGGCAATATCCGCTCATGGCAGAGATCGCTGATGAAATCGAGGAGGTTCAGGCATTGCAAGATGCCATCGAAACCAGTATCGACGACAACGCCGAAATCAAAGACACTGCCAGCGCAAGACTTGCCATCATCCGCCGTGACCTCAAAATCTCCTATGACCGCCTCCAGAGCAAACTCAATAGCATCCTCAACCGCAGCAGTTATCAACAATATCTTCAAGATAAAATGATTGTGCAGCGCAGTGGACGCTATGTGATTCCGATTAAGGCGGATTTCAAAGGCAAGATTAAAGGCGTGGTGCATGATTCATCCTCATCCGGTGCGACACTTTTTATCGAACCATTGGATACGGTTGAACTCAATAACAAATGGCGTGAACTCCAGCTTGAAGAAGAAAAAGAGATTCGCCGCATCTTAGCCGAATTGACTCAGTTAGTCGGAGATGCCAGCGAACCGATTTGCCGCACGGTAGAAATTCTCAGTTATCTTGATTTCACCCTGGCAAAAGCGCATTACGCGAAAAATACAGCATCAATCAAACCAAAATTGGTGGCGTTCAAAAGCCAGAAAAATGCAAAACCCGGTTTTACAGCACATCCTGGCAGTACAATGATGTTCAGAGGCGCACGCCATCCTTTGCTAGATCCTGAAACAGTCGTGCCCCTCGATATCGACTATGGCACAGATACCTGGGTGATGGTGGTCACTGGACCCAACACAGGTGGTAAAACCGTCTCGCTGAAAACCGTCGGCTTATTGGCATTGATGGCACAGGCTGGTTTACATGTTCCTGCCGATGAAGCAGAAATGTCTGTTTTTGAGGGCATTTTCTCGGATATTGGTGATGAACAGAGCATCGAACAGTCATTGTCTACCTTTTCATCGCACATGACCAACATCATCGACATTTTGCAAGAATGTCATGAGCATTCATTGGTGATTTTAGATGAGGTTGGCGCAGGGACAGACCCCGCAGAGGGTTCGGCGTTAGCACGTGCTTTGCTTAATCGACTGCGTGAACAGCGCGTGACAACGATGGTCAGTACCCATCATCCTGAACTGAAAATCTATGCAGTCGAAACACCCGGTGTGCGTAATGCGAGTGTCGAATTTAATCTCGATACACTTGCTCCGACCTATCGTTTGATTGTCGGCTTGCCCGGACGCAGTAACGCGCTTGCAATCGCTACACGTTTAGGTCTGGATGAGACAATCATTGATGATGCCCGTCAATTTGTTGCAACCGAAGAACTGGTCGCAGATGATTTGCTGGACGAAATTCAACGCACCCGCCATGAAATTACAAATCAGCGCGATGAAATTCAGGCATTGCGTGATGATTTAGCCCTGCAAAAACATAAATTACAGGAACGTCTCGACAATATCGAAGATGAACGCCGTGATGTCATTCGCACCGCCCGCCGTAACGCAGAAGGTGAACTGGAAGAATTCCAGAAAGAGCTCAAGCGTTTACGGGCAGATATGCGCTCTGCAAAAGTGCCACTCGAACAGATTCAAGCGTTGCAATCCGCCGCAGAGAAAATGACATCCTGGACACAAACACCACTCGACGAAGATGAAGTCCAGCAACTGGAAGATGTCGAATGGACACCCAAATTGGGTGACACTGTTTTCCTGGATACACTCAATTCCGAAGGCACTATTGTCGAACTCGATGACAAAGAAGCAACTGTTCAGGTCGGGACATTGCGTGTTCGTGCCAAATATACGGACATTCGTAAACGCAATCGCTCGGAACGCCGTGAAGATGAGGCAAAAAATCGCCATAAGGTGAAGGTGAGAAGCACACCTGTACCGCGAATCGACTCGCCGGGACTGGAACTCGATTTACGCGGCAACCGTGTTGAAGAAGCACTCGAAAAATTGGATCGTTACATAGATTCGGCTTATCTGAGTGGCTTGCCATTCGGACGCATCATTCACGGTAAAGGCACAGGAAAATTGCGTCAGGCAGTCCGCGATTTCTTGCATCACCATGCCCTGATTAGCAAAGTCGAAGGCGCAAAACCCAACGAAGGCGGAAGCGGCGTAACAGTCATTCACCTCGCACCCCAAAACTAATCTATGGATGCCAATCGCAACCATGTACTGAGGGCGTATTATCTATTTCGATGGATTGCGCCCTTTGTATTTGCCATGTGGTTAGCGGTTTCCGGTCTCTATTTCACCACCCGTATTTCAAGTGACCCTTTTCAATTAGCGATCCTGATAATTGCCCTTGAATCATCCACATTCTTATTTGAAATTCCAACCGGTGTCGTGGCGGATGTCTATAGTCGCAAATGGTCGATTATCATCGGTTACATCATATGGGGACTCGGCTTTTTGCTTCAGGGAAGTGTCCAAACCTATAGCTTTGTTTTGCTCTCTCAAATAATCTGGGGATTGGGATTTACCTTTGTCAGTGGCGCACCTGAAGCATGGCTTGTGGATGAACTTGGTCACGAAGATGCCACGCCGATTTTTGTCAGGGGTGCTCAAATCGGGCAGATTTCATCCATACTCGGCATAATCTGTGCAACCATGATAGGCACAATTGATGTCGCACTTCCAATCATTGTTGGAGGGGCAGGTACATTACTTTTAGCCCTGATTCTAGCTATCATTATGCCCGAAAACGGATTCAAACCCGCAGAACGCGATAAAAGCACCCGATGGAGTGTTTTTTCGACATTTATAGATAGCACCCGTGAAGTTCGCAAGACTCCGGTTTTACGATCAGTGATTTTGATCGGTATCGTAATCGGCTCATCGGCGGGTAGTTTCGACGCGATGTATACCCCGCATATCGTGCAAAATTTTGACATGCCTCTATTTGAACCTGTCATCTGGTTTGGCATCATCTCCGGTGGCGTGATGCTTCTAACCATCCCATCGCTCGAAATAGCAAAACGCTATCTCAAGAATAACCCGCATTTCCCCTTATCACTGATACTCGCCTTTTTCGCAACTGGAACAATTCTCGGCAATTTAATTTTTGTCTGGACAGGTCAATTTTATGTGATGTTACTGGCATTCTGGCTGAGTCAAACCTTGAGAAACGCGACCAAACCACTTTTCATGGCATGGATTAATCAACACGCAACATCCTCTATACGTGCCACAGTCATTTCGATGTACTGGCAATCCAATGCCTCCGGTAATATTATCGGCGCACCTCTTTTAGGCTTTGTTGGCTCACTATCATCACTACGAATCGCACTAACACTATCTGCAATTGCCTTAACACCTGTAATCCCCATTTATCGACGGCATCGTCACGATAAAAATAGTGCGGCATAAATTTTCAGGCTTTCCGTATCCTGAACACAGGGTGAACGTACTGTAAAGGACAATCAAATTGCATATGATAGTCTATATCCCGTTTTTGATTCAGAAGGCTTTTTCATGCGTCTCAGATTGATTGTCCTGTTCAGCCTATTTTCACTTATCCTCACATCCTCTGCACAGATGAACGCTACTCTGGTTGAACCCTCTGCCGAGGAGTATTTGTCGCATGTTCGGGAATTATATGCCAGCATAGATGGTTGGGCTGAAAAGAGTGATTTTAGTGCAGTTGCCCGTCTGGAAATTGAATATCGCTACGATATAGAAACACTTTCATATGATGAATTAAAAGAGCTACAACAGATCATGTCCTTCAATTCCTACTGGTATTATCCATTTTTCGGCAATGTTGATGGAATGCACTATACGCTTGTCATGGCGTATTTGCGTGAAAATGACATCGCACTGAACGAATTAGAGACACTCAATTTCGATGATTATAACCTCTTCGTTACCCCGCTTGATTTCAGTGGTGATGGCAACCCTGAATACCTTATCGAGGTGGATTATCTGCAAAGAGGACATCATGCTTTCTGGATTGTCAGGGAGACCGATACAGGATATGAGCGTGTACAAACACCATCTCTCTGGACAAGCACCGATTGCCTTTTCCGCGATAGTTGCTCATCAACATTAATTCTCCTCAGCACCGATGACATTAACTCCGATGGTCGTGCTGAACTGGTTTATGCCCGAAATGGATACTGCGGTTATGGCTGGTGTGGCGGAAACATAGCAATCTTAGGCTGGCGAGATGGCATCCTTGAAGAACTGGTTCTTGCTGACCCTGACATAATAGCTCTGGAATGGGCTGGCAATGATTATTTCGGAGGCGATATTCCATCCAATGTTGAATGGGAACTGGCTAATTTCGATCAGGATGAGACTTTAGAAATGAGCTTCACCTGGCAATTCTCTGATAATCATGCCTGTAATGTTAACCGGATGCAGATTTTTGATTGGAACGGTGAAAATTACATAGGTCGCGAACGTGAAACCTATGAAGATACGTTGGGATGTGCTTTACGCGCCGGATTCCTCGGGATGGGAAATAACAATTATCTTCAAGCTATCGAGTCCTACGAACGGGCTATCGAACTCACAGAAAATGCCGGAGACGAACAATACCTGCGCGAAGTACATCAATACGCCCGGATACGGTTGGCAATTGCGAATGCTTTAATCGGTAATGAAGATGTTGCTACAGAACAAATTGAAAATCTGGCTCAACTTGACCCCGCAGCAGAAGTTTTAGGACATCTTATTGACGGCACACAATCTTATCTCGATAACACTGACCCGATTGCGATGTGTTGGACAGTCCAGCAAAATATTACGGGTACGGAGGTGTGGGGCTTTGCCTCAAGCTTCGATAGTTATGCCGGGTTGGATGACCTTAACCGCAGCGCAAATTATGCAGGTGGACGTGCGAGTCCTGCCCGATCAGGTTGTGATGCTACTGAGTACCTCATTTATCGTTTGATAAATATACAGACAAATGCTGATGCCCTATTGTCACCCCTTGAAATGATAGAACCCCTGGACATGACTGTCTCTGATTTTGTTGTAGTGGATACCAATCAGGATAGCCTGGATGATTACTTTGTCTGGATAGAAGACTTCGATAATCGAAACATGTTTTTTCTTTCAGGGAATACTGGCTATAAAATCAGTCAGCAAAGGATTTCTTTACCGTCTGAGAATTCTGAATTTGCTGTCGTACTAACACCTGCTCAAAACCCCTTGCTGGCGATTCTTCACTATCCTGACACAAATATACTGTGCGAAGGCGATTCACCTCTATCGGGAGCATTGCGACTTTACGAAATTTACGAGAGCGGTATTCCATCATTTCATAGTGAAAGTTTCACTCTCTGCGAATTTTTCACCCTGAATGATTTGGATTTCCCATCAGGAGAGTTAACCCTCTGGTCATCAGAATTTGAGGCGATTCCGGTCACATGGTCTGATACATCTGAAAGATATTCCTATTATCGAACCCGGCAACAACGTATCGAAGATGCCGGGATTTTCTCATGTGGCGTTACTGGTTTTTACTTTTGTGGATTTGACGAAGAAGACCCGGCAATAGCGATTGACATCATCGACACCTATCTGTCTGATCCTGAAACAGCGTCAATTGGCACAGAACCGGGCATCTTCTACGCAGATTTCACAACCGGAATTGAATATCGACGCGCACTGGCGCTGGAACAACTCGGACGCATAGACGAAGCCCTTGCTGCTTATCAAGAATTAGCGGAATCCGATACTGTATGGGGTGAACTTGCCGCGCTTCACATTCAATTTTGAGATAATCCCGGTGGCAGTGTGTCGCCCGTTTTTCATTCTGGCAGATACCATTCCCCATCCGGCAATTGCAAATCCTTCCCGCGACCAATCATGGTCATTGTGCCACAAACCCCCATCCAGTGTGTGAGACGCGCCATATAATCGACCGAATAGGGCAGGTCATCGGCTAACCACCACATCGCATTACCAATCGCCACCGATGCAATCTGATTACTGATAATCTCTATCGGCACATCGTGGTAATCCGGTGATTTCTCAAATGAGAGCTTCAATTGCTGATTGATAATGTCACGCAATTTTTGCTGAATCAAAGCGCTCGTTGACCCGGTTAATAAGGTTTTGTGTAATGCTCTATCCTGGTCAAGAAAGGCAAACAATAAACGCACCACCGGAACATGATCAGCGCATATCATCTCTTCAATCGTCGGTGCAACAATCGTCGGCTTAAGGTCTTCATAAATGCCTTGCGTCGCATCAATCAGCAATTCCTCTTTTGTTCCATAATGCCGATAAAACGTAACCCGTGCTGTATTGGCTTTATCGGTAATCGCTTGAATTTCGAGTTGTTCAATCGGCGTATCCCGCAATAGTTCAAGGATAGCGTCCTGGAGTGCTTTTTGCGTCTTTTCTATACGTCTGTCCATTTTGTAACGCCTGTAGTTTATGTAACGGGAAAGGTGAATACCTTATTGATTGTAAATCATAATTTGCTGTATTGTGATAAACATCACGAATACAATATGAGTGGGTACACAAAACACTATGGTCACTAACATCGCAAAAACATATTTACCGGATGCCCCCGTCGCAGATGGCTTGCCTCTAATTGGCAATACAATGAATTTTGTCACCGCCGATGGTCTACCGATTAAAGCTATGCAGGATGCCGTTCGCAAACACGGCGATCTCGTACATTTCAATGTTTTAGGACATTCGATTTACACTCTCGGTAGTCCTGAACTCGTTCATGAAGTGCTGGTTAAACGCTCAAAAGAGTTTGAAAAACCGGAAACATTCAGTGAAAAACCAACCGGACTGCGACGTTTCCTGGGTAAAGGTATTCTCACATCAAGCCTGGAAGAATGGCGACCACAGCGCAAGCTCATTCAACCTCTTATGCACACGCAACACATCAAATCCTATGCCGATACAATGGGGCAGTTGAGCGAAAAATTGCTCTCCACCTGGGAATCCGGCACTGAACGCGATATTCACGAGGATATGGTGAACGTCACCATCTGGATTATCGCAGAAACGGTCTTTGGTCTGAGCAGTGATGAACTTCCTGACCTTGAAGATAGTGTCGAAGCGGCTCAGTCTGTCGGTTTATCCGATTTTTCCTCACCATTCCCCTCCTGGCTGACCGGACGAGATCGCACTGCGGCACGGGTCAATAAATTGCTGGCAGAAATTGTCGAAGATTTCAAAGAACGTAGTCGTAACCGCGATGAAAGTGAACGCATTGATTTGCTGTCACTTTTGATGGAAACCCGCGATGAAGAGGGCAATCTCATGTCCGATGATTTCATCCGCGATAACATCCTCACACTCTTTTTCGCAGGTCATGAAACCACTGCCAATACGCTCACATGGGCATTCTATTACCTCTCACAGAATCCTGATGTAGCTGAAAAATTGCATCATGAACTGGATACAGTCTTAGAAGGTCGTGTGCCATCTCTTGACGATTTGCCATCACTGCCGTATACAGCAATGGTTGTCAAAGAAACCATGCGAATCCAGCCGACTGTTCCGGCAATTCCCCGCAAAACTGGCGTATCGACTGAACTCGGTGGTTATCACATTGAAGCCGGGAGCGCGATTTTCATTTCACCCTATATCCTGCATCATGATGAACGCTACTGGGATAACCCGGAAACATTCGATCCCGAACGCTTCTCTGCTGAAAACGAGTCATCTATCCCGAAATATGCTTATCTGCCATTCGGTGGTGGACCCCGTATCTGCATCGGCAATCACTTTGCCATGATGGAAGCGCAGATTGTTCTGGCAACCATAGCAAGTCAATATGAATTGACCCTGAAAGAAGGAGCAGTTGTCGTTCCCCTGCAACAGATTACGACCTCCCCGAAATATGGCTTGCCCATGATTCTCGAAAAATGCAACTGATAACATCCTGTGGACGGCATATTGTCGTCCACTTTTTTGTTGCTGAATTGTCAGAGACTATCACAACCTGTAAAAGCGCATGGAAAACGTCATGTTACGGGACATTTGACTTTGATATATTGATAGTGTTATTGGTATTTCAAGAAGGAAACACCCGCTATGCGTAAACTTTCTATTTTGCTGCTTTTATGTTTAATCGGAGTCGTGCAGATTTTCCCTGTTGCGGCTCAATCCGATGCCTGTGATCGTACCGACCGGGCGACCTGGGATGGTCAATCTCGCTTCAATATGCTTGTTCTTGGTATGGATAGACGACCCGGGGCACGCGACAATCTAAATGCTCGAACCGATGCGATCATGCTGGTGAGCTTCGATCCGCAAAGTAATCGACTGGGTATTCTCGATATTCCCCGCGATATGCACTTCGCTGTCCTCAACATGCAGGAAGATTTATTGCGTGTGAATACGCTTATGGTCGAAGGCGAAACACTCCAGGAAGGTTGCGGACCCTATTTCGCGATGGAAACCTTCCAGCTAAATCTCGGTCTCTATGTTGATGCCTACATTGCCTTTGATTTTGTGGCATTCATCGAATTTGTTGATGCTATCGGTGGCGTTACAGTGGATGTGCCCGCCCGTATCAATGACCCCGAATATCCTGATATGAATTATGGCATACAGGCTCTGGTGATTCCCGCCGGAGTTCAGGAAATGGATGGTGAGACAGCTCTCGCCTATGCCCGTACCCGCCATTCGGATAATGATTATGAACGTGGTGAACGTCAGTTACAGGTGGCGCTTGCTGTTCGTGAACGCCTGACAGACCCGGAAACAGCACAGGGACTGGTGACGAATTTGCCGGAATTAGTCGAATTACTGGAAGGGCATTTCTATAGCAATTTGCCACCCGAGCAACTGTCATTTCTCGGTTTAGCCATGATTGACATTGAGATAGACAATATTAGCACTGCGTCCCTCAATGAAGATTACAGCTTCGACTATGTATATGCGGGAAGTCGTGTTCGTGTGCCTGACCGTGAATACATCGCAGAATTGTTGACCACAACATTTGGTGAAGATTACTGGCGCTAGATGGTTTGTGCCGGGTGAGAAAAATTTGCCTGATTAACAGGGAATAACAGGGGCTTATTTCCTGTTAACAGGGCGATTCCGGTTATAGAAGCGTTGGTTTTGTTTGAATGGATTTGTCGCTATTTGGTGGCAGACCCGGTATCCTTGCAGGTCAAAAATTAAACGCGGAAATAAATTGTAGGGGAAGGTCTCTGTGCCTTCCCGTGTACAAAAAACGGAATCACATAGTCACTGCTCGATATGAAATTGTTAAGCTGCATATCCTCAGCCTATCATAAAAATCATGACAAATGTCGTTCATATCAACGGTCATATGCACGGAATTCCTTGCCTCAACTAACCCTCTGAGTCATAATCCCCTTATTATTTAGACACAGCCTTGTTCTGGAACAGTATGGTAGACGCATTTATCTCTTATCGACGTAAACCGAGTGCTGCTTTAGCCCGCTTCCTTCAAGAAAGACTCAAAAATAAGTACAACATTATTTGCTATGTTGATGTGACTGATGGCAGTAACGAACGGATACAATTCCCCGAAAAATTGATGCGTGCGATTGAGGACGCCCCTGTTTTTATTTGTTTGCTCGGAGATACCACCCTGGATAGCGAATGGGTACTCAAAGAAATTCGCCACGCTTATGAACTGAATAAATATTGTATCCCCGTATTCCACGAGAGCTTTGAAAGACCGGAAAATCCCGAAGCGGCGATAAATCATTTACTGGATTTTGACGGCGTGCATGTGATGGATGTCAAAAATATCTTTGTTGATGAAGCGGTCGATAACATTGCAAAGTTGATTAATCCCCGGAAGAAGTTCTTCAATCTCCCTGTTTTTTGGCTTGCTATTGCCGGCATTTTGCTATGTATTGGATTAGTAACATGGGGTGTAAACAATCTAATTCAACAGGCATCAGATAGGGTAGTTACAGGCATCCAGACTGCTCAAGTGACTGAGACAGAAATCATCCCGACTGTAGACCCGCACCAACTCGCGATAGAAGGCGTTGATAGCAATGAACAGTGGCGACCTGTTTCCCGCCGCTTCAATGACATAGAGATGATGCTTGTGCCATCCGGCTGTTTCATGATGGGCAGTAGCGATGAACAGGTGGAATATGCGGTTGAACTCGGTGGACAGATAGATTGGTTCAACAATGAGCAACCCGTAGAAGAAGTTTGCATTGATGCCCCGTTCTGGATAGACAAAACTGAAGTCACACAGGCAGATTTCCAGCGATTAAATGGTCAGCAACTCGCACCCTCCAATTTCGAAGGTGAAAATCGTCCGGTAGACTCAATCACCCGTTTGGAAGCACAGGCTTTCTGTGAATCACGCAGCGCACGCTTGCCATCCGAATCTGAGTGGGAATATGCTGCACGCGGTGTTGATGGCTTGATTTTCCCCTGGAGCAATGAGTGGAATCCCGATAATGTGATCTGGAATCGCGATAGTGAAGAGGGCACAGCGATAGTCGGCAGCATCCCGGAAGGCGCATCCTGGGTTGGCGCACTTGATATGAGCGGCAATGTCTGGGAATGGACATCCAGCCCCTATGAAGATGACCTGGCACTCTACACGGTACGTGGCAGTGCATGGGATACTACCAACGCCAGTTTCCTGCGGGGAGCGGTTCGATTCTTCGTCACACCCGAACTTAACGACAACACCATCGGCTTCCGTTGCGTCCGTGATTATGAATAACTCGGGTAGTGTCAATTTGCTTGCTTCATTTATTTTCGTGCGTCATAATTATGAATATCTTTTAGCACATGATAATGATTAAAATATGGTAGACCCATTTATCTCCTATCGCCGCAAACCGAGTGCTTCTCTTGCACTACTAATTCAGGAGAAGCTCAAAAATGACTACAAAATTGATTGCTATGTCGATACCACCCGAACCGATAGCACGCAGGTACAATTCCCTGATCGCTTAATGAAGGCAATAGCGGATGCCCCTGTATTTATTTGCCTTTTAGGGGATAGCACTCTCGAAAGCGAGTGGGTTCTCAAAGAAATTCGCAAAGCCCACGAACTAGGAAAATTTTGCATCCCCGTTTTTCAAGAAAGTTACAAAGCTCCTCAAAACCCGGAAGATGCTGTTACTTATTTGCTCAATTTTGATGGTGTGCATGTTTTTGACCAGAAGAATATTTATCTGGATGAGGCAGTCAGTCAAATTGCCGGGTTGATACCACGTAAAAAATCCTCCTTTCCAATGATCGGATTAGTAAGTTTCGTGGTATTGGCAATTGTGATTGGTGTTATTGTTTTCAGTAGCAATTTCCTGGATCCAAACGTTGAAGGCAATAATGCTGACGAAACACAGGGATCACAGACTGCTGATTCTGAAATATCAACAACAATAACAGAGTCTACAGACGAACAAACAGAACCATCCAACCCGAATACTGATACACCTGAACCTCAAGTGACTGCAACCCCGACGCAAGGAGATACCGCTGACATACCTGTTGTAACTGAAGATGTGCTTCCCCCTGCTATTCAATTAGCAATAGATGGGGTTACTAGTAATGCTGAATGGGAGCAGATTGTGGGTGACAGTGGTTATGTACAGGAATTTGATGGTGTTGAGATGGTGCTTGTGCCATCCGGTTGTTTCATGATGGGCAGCGAAACAAATGAAACGGATGAACAACCAGTTTATCGGAGATGCAATGAACCATTCTGGATAGACCAATATGAAGTTTCAAATTCACAATTCGCAGAATTTTTAAATGTTATGGGCAATCAAAATCCAGATGGAGGTGTTTATCTGGATACCAGTCAAGGGATTGCACAGGTTTATGCTAATGGTACAGATTGGCAATCATTCTCAAATTTTGAAGATCATCCGGTAATTGAAGTTACCTGGTTTGGTGCGCGGGATTATTGCGAGTTCCAGGGCGGAAGATTACCAACTGAAAGTGAATGGGAGTACGCATCTCGGGGACCTGATGATTTGATTTACCCCTGGGGCAATGAGTTTGATGCTTTGAGTGCTAATTTTTGCGATGAAAACTGCGAGTTATCCTGGGCAGAGAATTCTCTGGATGATGGTTTCTCACGTACTGCTCCAGTTAATTCGTACCCGGATGGTATATCATGGGTTGGGGCTTATAACCTGAGTGGCAATGTTAAGGAGTGGGTGAGCACATTATATTCCACTTATCAACCGGATGAGAGTAATGAAGATTTGCTTAATCGGGAAGATAATCGTGTTCTTCGTGGCGGTTCATGGGATACAGTAATTGATTTTCTACGTTCATCACGGCGAGTTAGTATGCATCCCACAAGAACGGATTATTATTGGGGTTTCCGATGTGCCCGTGACTTCAATCCAGACGAATTAGAAAACTAACTCTGCATTATTTATGTGGCGGGAACTTACCCGTCACTTTACCACCCGTTACTATTTTCACCTTAGCACTTTCCGATTTTCCCCTGTGACGATACCATAGTAAACACACACAGACTTACATTTTACGGAACAAAATATTGATGAAACTCAAAAAATGTTTAATCGCCAATCGTGGTGAAATTGCAGTACGGATTATCCGCGCCTGTCAGGAAATCGCTATAGAAAGTGTCGCCGTCTACAGTGATGCTGATGCCACCGCCCGTCATGTTCAACTGGCAGATGAAGCCTATCATATCGGTGCAGCCCCCCCGCATCAAAGTTATCTCCATATGGAAACACTGATTCAGGTCGCACAAACAGCCAACTGTGATTGTGTGCATCCCGGTTATGGTTTTCTCTCCGAAAATGCAGATTTCGCGCAAATGGTACTGGATGCCGGACTCACATGGGTTGGACCCGCTCCCGATGCCATCCTTGCAATGGGTGTCAAAACAGAAGCACGCGCACTGATGCAAGCCGCAAATGTCCCTGTTGTTCCGGGCTATCAAGCAGAAAATCCCTCTGACGATGACCTCATCTCAGCCGCAAATGACATCGGCTATCCGGTGATGGTTAAAGCTGCCGGAGGGGGTGGTGGCAAAGGTATTCGCGTTGTTTATCAGGCATCTGATTTACTGGAAGCAGTCAGAGGCGCACGTTCGGAAGCACAAAAAGCCTTCAATGACCCGCGCATCTTTTTAGAACGTTACATCGAAGCCGGACGACATATCGAAATTCAGATTATCGCCGATACACACGGCAACACCCGCCATCTCTACGAACGCGAATGCAGCACACAACGCCGTCACCAGAAAATCATCGAAGAATCCCCATCACCACTGCTCACACCCGAAATCCGTGCTGAAATGGGCGCAGCAGCCGTCGCAGCATCCGAAGCCGTGAATTATGTGAATGCAGGAACAGTCGAATTTATCGCGACAAATCAGGGTGAATTTTTCTTCCTTGAGATGAACACCCGCTTACAGGTCGAACACCCTGTTACAGAGATGGTCACAGGCATTGATTTAGTGAAACTGCAATTCCAGATTGCCGCCGGAGACAAAATTCCATTTTCTCAGGATGATGTGACGCAACAGGGACACGCTATCGAATGCCGGATTTATGCCGAAGATGCCAGCAATAACTTTTTGCCAGCAATCGGGACAGTTCAGAGCTTTGAACCTGCATACAGTCCCGGTGTGCGCGTCGATAGTGGTATTCAGTCCGGTGATGCCATCACCATTCACTATGACCCCATGATTGCCAAACTCATTGTTCATGATAGCACCCGCGAAGCTGCAATCCAGCGCATGAGACAAACCCTGTATGAGACTGTTATTCTCGGGACAACCACCAACATCGACTTTTTACAGGTCATTCTTGAGCATCCGGTCTTTGTAGAGGGCGAAATCACCACCCGCTTTGTCGATGATAATCTTGATTCACTTTTGCCCGAAAAACCCGACTTATCACCACTGGCATTAATTGCTGCCGCTTTATCAGAGCAAGCAGTTATCACTGTCGAAACACCTGTTACAGCGTCCAACAATGGTGATGTCTATAGTCCCTGGAACAAAGCCGATAATTTCAGAATAGGGGAATAATGATGCGACGTTTTTTACTGCTATTCATTTTACTGTTATTCACACCTGTTGTCATGGCAATCGAAGAAGTGACGACCATGCCGGATTTCACTGATATTCCAGATGATGTGCAACCCATCTACTACGGTGAATCGCTTTTAGGAGATGAATGGCTTCTATTCAGCATTCAACAAAGTAGCTATCACGTGAACGTCAACTGGTACGATGGAAATGCCGTTGTTGTGGTCGGTAATCTGGAATTTTCATCTTATCGAGACCGTGAAGATTACCGCGAGACTTTAGATAGTACTCATCTTGATGGTGTTATGGAGCAGTACAGCCCGTATACGATTGAAAATCAATGTCGCTATAGTGATACTGTTCTTTTTGAGATGGAAGCATCGAATAACAATAATAATGTGGATTATGTCGTTAATTATTATGTACGCTTGATGGACGATACACCGGAAATCTGGTTTATTGGCGTCTATTTCCCTGTTGACCGTGCCCACGAACTCGTACCTCTATCCGCTTTGTTTTTCCCTGATTTCACATCATGCCGACCGACAGGAGATGTTTAGATGCTATACACTTACGAATACAATGGCGAAAATTATAGCATTCGCCTGGATAAACAACCCGATGACTCATTTTTAGCAACAATTGGTGATGAAACATACGCTTTCAATGCTACACAACTCAAAACAGGCACATGGCTGATTGACCTGGACGGAAATCGTCAAACTGTTCACACTGCTTCAGAACAGTCAAATCGCTATATTCAACTTGATGGTGTTCAATATCAACTCGAAAAATCTTCCGGTCGCCGACGTGCTAGCAGTGCATCCGGTGCAGCAGGAGACCTCAAATCGGAAATGCCAGGTCAGGTGATTGATGTGCGCGTCTCCGAAGGCGATACAGTCGAATCAGGTCAGGTTTTACTGGTACTTGAAGCTATGAAAATGGAAATTCGCATCAATGCGCCCTATGATGGCACAGTTGCTAAGTTACTGGTGTCACAGGGAGATGTTGTCGATAGAGGACAATTGCTCGTCGAAGTCACTGAGAAAGAAGCCCCCTGATATTTAGGGGGATACAAAATCAAGGGCTTTATGTAGAGTAAAGCCAGAAGACGATTGAGCGGGGGATAAATTTTTGGATAAGAACATTGTTGCTCTATTGAAAAGTACCAATCCACAGGAACGGATGGAGGGTATCCGGCAACTGGCACAATCTGATGACCCCCGTACCCTGAAAATCCTGAAAACACTCTACAAGCGGGAAACCGAACCGGACGTAAAACAACTTGTCGCGAAGGTTGCCCGTCAACTGAAAGAGCAACCTGCACCTGTTCCAGAAGAACGCAGTATTTTTGACATTGTTGAAGCAGAACATCAGCTTGAAAATCACCCAGAAGCAGAACAAATCCTGGAGAATGCTTCAGAGACATTTTACGATGGCTACCTCAACGATTCATGGTATTTGCTACAACAGGCAATCCGTCTCTACCCGCCTTACAGAGATGATGAAGATGTGATTCAATTTGCAGTAAAAATCACCCGTCAAGAACCACGACTGGCGATACAGTACCTGATGAGTCGCCGTTTTCCCCGTGACTATTTTTCACTCACAAATGCAGAGGATACCGCACCGGAAGAGAAACTATCGGCTGGCAAAGTTGCAATGGATGTCGCAATCTATGCGATGGTTGTTTTTGCATCAATTGTTATACCGTTCTGGTTTATCGCGCCCTCCATAGCACGATTTTTTGATGTTTCATCGTCCGCTATGCTGATCTATAGTATCGTCGCCGGACTGGTTGTTGCTGGCGTTGCGATCATCGCACAATTGTTTATAGCAGGTGTCGCTCATCTACTGGCAACCCGTGTCATGGATGGCTCAGGCTACTTTAACAATCTGATTCATAAATTCCGCACACCGATGATTTCATTTTTTATCCTCAACGGTCTTTTTGAGATTTTCGTGTACCTCTTCAGAAACTTTGCCGTCTATTCCCCCTTCGTGGGATTGATAAATCTGGCGCTGGCACTGCTTCACATTGGTTGGCTATCGGTCAAAGTCTCTGATAACTATGGGATTAGTAGAGGCAAATCAATTGTGACGATGATTGCTGGAGTACTTCTCATAGGGATTGCATACTATGCTACGGGATATGTATTTACTGTTTTTCTATATGTCATGATGTAGCATTTTCAAATCAAACACTCAGGTAAGAGAATGCAATCGTCATCTGTCGAATAGATAATGAAGCAGTCAGGAGTAAAAATGCAGAAATCATGGATGTGGCATAACGAAAGCTCAAACGGTGTTGAAGCAGCCACCATCGACCTCGAAGACAATAGAATTCAATGGTTTGATGAGCCGGGTTGTTCCTGTTCAGGGTCGCAAATGGAGCAAACTGTGGATGACTTCCGCGAAAATGGACCCCGCTTCATCATGCCCCCTGCTGATGTCCTGGAAGAGATGCAGACGATGGTCAGGGTAGTACCTTCTACCTGATTGAGGTTAGTATTAAGATAGTTCCGCCCGAAAGTACTTGACAGCGCATCGGGCTATCGTTACCATATGAAAAGGCTATATGATGGGCCTATAGCTCAGTTGGGAGAGCGCTACAATGGCATTGTAGAGGTCATGAGTTCGAGTCTCATTAGGTCCACTCAATTACACTACAACAATTTTGCGGTAGTGGTAACTAATCAGTAAAATGCAATAAACTGAAAGGTCGCAATTGTGAACAATCAAGAACGTACTCTGTGGGATGACATCGTTGAATTAGGGCGTGACCTGATTGAAAATATTGACGGGTTACTCAACCCTGATAAGCAACGAAAACCTGCGCCTGTTCCTGTGCCTGTTCGCAATAATTATCCACCTGTCCGCGACCCGAATGATAGCAACTATCGCTGATTAGTGATTCTACAACAGAATACGACATCAAAAGCACAGTCTATGATGATTGTGCTTTTTTGTTTCCCTCAATTTGGAACTTTTTCCGGCACGATCACGTTCACTATAGTGGATTTACACACTAATAGGAGGAATTTCCATGCAAATCCGAAAATTTACAATTGTAGTAACCCTCGTTGTCGCTGTCATGAGTCTTTTTGTATCGACTGCTTCAGCACAACAGGAGGAAACATCGGTCAACACCATCACTGTAACCGGGAATGGTTCAGCCTCAGCCGCGCCGGATATGGCAACCTTGAGCGTTGGTGTTGAATTATCCGGTCAGGATATTTCGTCTGTTTATAGTGATGTGAATGGAACAATTGCTGCGGTGACGGCGGCTCTTGAAGGCATCGGAATCACAGATGAAGATATGAGAACTGCCGGACTCGATGTCTGGGTAAACAATTCCTTTATGGGTGGCGGACAGTCTATGAGTGAAGTCCGTGTGACCAATCGTATCAATATCACGATTCGTGACCTCGGACAAATCGAGAATATCATTGATACTGCAATCAGTAGTGGCGCGAACAATATCTTCGGTTTGCAATTCGGCTTATCTGATAATAGCGCACTCGAATCGGAAGCCCGGATTGATGCCCTGACCGATGCCCGTAGCCGTGCAGAAGAAATCGCCACAGCGCTCGGTGTTGAATTAGGGGATGTTGTCAGTGTGACTGAATTCTCCGGCGGAGGTATTTTACCATTTGCAGCCGACGGAAACGCTATGATTGGCGGTGGTAATGGTGCTGTCGTCGAACCCGGTCGTGTTTCCGTGTCGATGTCAGTCCAGGTAACGTACCGCTTCAATAATTAGGTCTACTGTAGGGGAGGGTTTCAAACTCTCCCCCAAACTTTAGGGGATTATTCCACATTTCTGGCTGCTATAATTATTAAAAAACTGAGATAGCTAATTCCTATTATGAACGACGATGCCAGAATCTTAGAACTGATTCGCTCCTCCATTGACGATAACCGCATTGAAGAAGCCCGTAGCCTGCTGCGACCGCTTATGGAACGCAATGTGGTCGAAGCCTTTTATCTAGCATCCAAAGTTGCCTATACACAGGAACAGGCACTCGAATTTCTACGTTATGCTCTGGAACTCGACCCCGATAACACGATTGCCCGTGAAGCGCTCACTAAACTGGAAACACTGTATACCAATCAGAGTAATCAAACTGGATTAACCATTGCTGACCCCGGGCGGGTTGCGGTATCTGCTCCGGTCAAAGAAAAAGTTCAAAATGTGGTCGCATTATTTGAAGATTACGGTTGGAAAACCGTCATACAGGGGGATGATAATGCTCAATTTGCCCGCCGCCAGACCATGAGTGCTCTCAATGCGTTTTTCCTCGGATTGTTATTTCATGTACCTGGATTAATACTCACTCTGGTGCTGATACTAACAGGCAAACGACTGCACGCTTTTATTGAAGCTGATGAGGATGATATTGTTCTATCTACCTCAACAGGCGATATGTTACTCCACCGACCCCGACAGGCGGTAATCTTTCTGGATAAAACATCCGGTGTAAATCTGGTGCGCGGTCTTGCACTGGCGGCACTCGGTGTTTTATTGGGAAGCCTGGTCATCTGGTTGCTTCTCTGGCAGACCAACATGGCATTCACTGATATGTTTGAGGCTATCGCAACACAGGCGACCATGTACCCTGATGCGTGAATCACTCTACCTCGTACAATGTGCCTTCCAGGGCGATGCGTTCCCACTCGTTGATATATGCCTGTTCAACAGTATCGCTAATCTTGTCGATGAGTGTCAGCGTGACCACAAATGCCGGAAAATCCCGATAAATCACATGGTCGCTGATTTCACTGCTTCCACGACCATAAACAATTCCATCGACAGTCGTTTCAATGAGAACCGTTTCTGCGGTGATACGGTCAAG
>ENA-OWNT01001902-OWNT01001902.1-seawater-metagenome-genome-assembly--contig:-NODE-1902-length-23606-cov-4.605126_pt1 | contig 23606 bp, 16 predicted proteins | sample MGYA00238136_ERZ651165 | MGnify/ENA primary metagenome ERZ651165 (study PRJEB26861, sample SAMN08777766) | seawater metagenome | isolation source: coastal seawater | place: USA: Florida | collected...
GGACGAACGACGAACGACGAACGACGAACGGCGAACGGCGAACGGCGAACGGCGAACGGCGAACGGCGAACGGCGAGCGGCGAATGGCGAGCGGACGAACGGCGAACAACGAACGACGAACGGCGCATGGATGGACGGACGACTGACACAGCGAACGAACGAATGGACGAACGAAGACATTAATTCGAGGGTTGAGGAAGTTGAGCGATCGAGACTTGGAGACAACGCAGATAGGAAAAGGACACAGATAGGAATTGCGTTCGACAGGACGGCAGGCAGTCTCTTTGGCTCAGAATAGTTAGTCAGTCCTACCATCCATCGAAGCAGACACACATGCACTTGATTTCGATCGAAATTAGGAACGGCGGAATTTTTGTTCAAACCTGTTGGTTGCTGTAGTGCAAGGAATTCTGTGCAGTGCAGTGCCATTGGATGCGTCCGCCACGTGGCTCGTCGTTACGACGACGCCACGGGGACCGTGAAAATAAAAAACGGCAACCTTTTGCCTTGCACCGGCGAGCACTGCAATTCGGTAACTTGAGGTGATGGAGCCGTTTGCACGTTAACAGCTCGATGGAGCGCACGTCACCACGTGCAGCTGGCGCCGGCCAGGCACGTCGAGTGGACAGTTTCAATAAGAAAAGCAAAAGCCCCAAAGCAAAGTCACGCACGGCGTCCAGGAGAAAGATGGTACCACCACCCCCGCCGCTGCGGTCCAAAGGTGGTTCAATGGCTGATTTGTTGGCGGACGCCAAATCCCAGTTCCGGGCGCAAGCCGCGGGGTTGGTGAGGAAAAAGAGCAGACGAAAGTCTGCAGTGCCTCCACCACCGCGCCGTCCATTTTCCCCCGCTGTTGCCCAACCAACATCGCGGCGAGGTGTCGAAAAGTCTAGTGAAAGCGTGGAAACCATTGATTCTGTGTCCGCACTCGATCGACAGTTGCTATTTGCTCGTGAAGGCCCGCCCTCTAGGGGGCCGAGCGCTCGCTCCCGGAGACCGTTTGAGCCTGGTCGGCCAACAACAGCACCCGTGGAGCAAACTCAGCTCGTGCATCCGTTCCTGGACCTGGGGTCAATGACTGAAACTTCAGTTCCGCCTCAACTTTTATTTGAGCCCTTCAGCACCACGCCTGCGAAAGTTCTCAACTTTCAGGAATGGGCACCGTTCTTCAACGACGAAGCTCTACATATGATTGTGACTTACAACCATGTTGTTGAGGAATTGACTTTGCCGTCGACAATGCGTGTCTCGAGCATGGCACTGCAGCGTTCCCTGTCGCAACTGCGCCACCTTCAAAAACTTGAAATTGTAAATACGGCGAAAACAGAAGTTGAAGAATCTGGTGGTTCTTCGTATCATTGTTCCGAGTTCTGGAACTTGTCAAAGTTTGATCCTTCTGGTCCACAAATTAGTATCCGGGAACTAGCCCTGGAAGGCAACTCTGAGTGGGTCGACGACTCCGCGCTTGTAACCATTGCCGCCCTGTTTCCGCAATTGAGGAGTTTGGATGTTTCCAATTGCCACAAGATCACAAACAATGGCTTGACGGAATTGGTTAAGGGATGCTTGCGTTTGGAGGAATTATCCGTCAACAATTGCTTTGACGTATCAGATTATCCAATTCTGGTACTTTGTCAAGTCGGACGATCACGACTACAAAAGGTGTGTGTATCTGGCACACAAGTGTCGGACTCTTCCATTGAACGGTTAGTGTCTGAGGCCAAGAGTCTTCATACTCTCGAACTTCGAGGGTGCCGGTTTGATCCTGAAATTCTCAAGCATTTGATTGAACAAGAAGTGATCTACGGTTCACGTCCATCTGGTGGGCTTCCAAACCTCCAACGACTTGATTTAGCGTTTTGCCCGCAAGTTCACGGACTTGCCATGTCTTGGGTCGCTGCGGGATGCTCAAAATTGTCGTGGGTATCTGTGAGGGGATGCCCGGAGTTGCACAATAAAGGATTGAGTGGCATTCAAGGCTGCCAGTCATTAGTGTTCTTGGACCTGGCGCGCAACTCTCATCTCACAGATTCTGGCATTCGTAGCTTAGGAGGCTCTCCTTCGGCCTCAACTCTAGCAACTCTCGACGTTGGCGGGTGTGACCAACTGTCGGATGCCGCCTTAAGTAGTATCGCAGGGTCTTTCCCAAGGGTGACGGACGCAAGCTTCCAGAACCTTCCAAAGCTGCAAGGTCAAGGTTTGTTGGACTTCTGCATCACACCGGCATCAAAGCGACATCTCAGTGGCATGGAATTGCCAGATGGCCGCATTGCATCCGCGGCGATATTCTTGCGTCGATTGTGCCTTGCTGGCTGTTTGAGCTTACAACAAGAACCACTCATTGACGCAATTTCTGCCTGCGAGCAGTTGCGCGACGTTGACATTTCAGGGATCCCTTGCGTGGACGATATTGTTCTCAAGCGTATTGAATTTTCGTTACGAGCGGTGCGCCGTTTGTCAATCACTGGTTGTGGTCAAGTTTCGGATCATGGGTTGTCCAGCTTGCCGTTCTCGAATGTCCAAATTCTCCTCATGGCGCACTTGCCCAAAGTGACTTGTAACGCTGTGGTGGCAGCAATTGAGCCAATGCGGTCGCTCCAATTCTTGGATGTCGCAGGTTGTACGTCGCTTGTAGCATCGCGGTTCGTGGGAGAACTGGCCAAGATCGGACAACACTTGGCACAGAATATGGTTCTCGAAGGAATTGGGGGGGTTCATACCAGTATGGAGGACCTCCAACGCGCCCGCCTTGAATTCTACACACACCACAGCGGCAAACCTGATTCACATGCTTGGATTTCAGCGTCAACTGATCCCAACGTTATGGACACTCAGGAAATTGAACGTCCTTCACGCGGCCAAGAGGATCCTGTTCATCCATCTCCTTGGGTTGAACAAGATGTCGCGCAGCAACACGACGGAGTCCTTGGGCTGCGGTACTTGAATGTTTTGAGCTGCTGCAAGTTTGCGTTTGCCGGTGAGCGAGAAGCGTTGTGGCAGAGCCTGGAAGATTTTGTGGACGTCCTGCAGCCAGCGTTAGTACATCGTTTGCGAGTAGAAAAGGACTCGCAAGATTTCGTGGGCTTGATTACAACTGCCGCAGACACGACGGCAGTGCGACGACATGAGTATGCTCACGCATTCGCTATTGCGCAGGGGTCTGCGCTAACAATTCAATGCTTTTATCGTACGGTGGTTGCCAGAAGGGCCTATTATGAGCGGTATGTGGCGAGGGCAAACTACTTGCACAGCCACGCAACAACCGTTCAAACAGCTGTGCGTGGTTTGCTTGCGCGCAACGTTGTGGCTCGCCTGCGCCACGAAGCAAAATTGCAGGCCGCAAGAGACCACGAAGCAATGAGAACGCTTGCTTCCAAATTTCGAGAGAGATATGTGAAGCGGCAGCGACGGTTTCTTCTGACACGAGTGTTTGGGTTTCTACGCCTGTGGACGCGAGCACGTCGTCGTGCCAAGAACGTGGCGAAAGTCACAATTACTTTGTGGCGAAAATGGAGGATCCTCCATGATTTATACCGCAAACGTACGCTTGCAGTTGCGCTTCCAGCTTTGCAACGTGGATGTATAAGGAATAGGACACGGCGCCAGCATATTACGAAAGTATTTTTGAACTGCGTGCCATCAACAGCACTCAACTCATCCGCGCAGCGAAACGCACTTTGCACATCAACGCGATTTGCCAGACGTCGGTACTGCGTACCGATTATGGAAGCTTGGCAGCGTGACATTTTAGACATTCTGCGGCAGAAGAAAGCGAGCGCGGATGCGCATCACGAAAAATCGTGCAAGAAAATCGCCATATGCGCATGGAAGACGTGGTTGGTTGGTCACAATGAACGTAAAGCGTTCAGGCAGGAACAATTCGAAAGAGCCTGTAGCCATCATCGTACTGTGTCGCTGCGCAAACACTTGCGCGGACTGCTGGCGGTAACCAAGCTGGAACAAAAGCACCGCGCAGCCTTCGAAAGGCTACGTGGTCAGTTTTCGAACCGTCTTTTGCGGCGAAGCTTCAATACCCTCGTTTTCTTTGTGCTATATCGGCGAAAATTACACATGGCAGATGCGCATACAAGGCTGGCCCACATGCGCACAACTATGCGATTTTGGCGGTTTGCTGTGCTCAGTAGTCGTCGGCGTGACATGCTGTATCGACGAAGCATTCGATTGGCGCTGCACAGGAGCAAGAAACGTTGTTTTGTTGCAATGTGGAAGTGGGTGTCTCGAGGTCGCCTATTGCCGCTTGTCATGTTCAAAGTCAAACGGCGCCACGCGTTGATGCATCGTTTCGCGTTGTGGCGATTCTTTGTTGAGTCTGACCGTGCAGAGGAGGCTCAGAACAAAGCAGAGTATCTTCGGCAACGTGCGGAGCGTAAACGTATTCTGTTGGAAACCAGGGCCGTCGAGTTCAAGGCGTCATCGTTGATGCAAGCTGTTTGGCGAGCACACGCAGACAGGAAATTTGCACTGTTTCGGAGAACATTTCTTGAAAAGTACGTGGTTCGCATCCAAGCATTATTTCGACGAGCGCAGGCCAAGGTTCTGCGTCGCAAACGCGAGAGGATGAATCGACTTCAGGATTTTAAGGCCAGAGAGTACGACCAGATGCAAATGGAGTTAGCTGATCACGAAGGGCATCAGCTTCGTAGCTTTGAGCGTGCAGTCACACGTCTTCAGGCATCCGTGAGAGGGCGCTTTCACAAGATGTACGCCTACAAATTAAAGCAAAGGTTGGTTCGGCAGCGAGCCATCGATGAGCGCAACAGGCGCAGACTGGCGCTACAGCAGGCCGAAAAGAAAAAGGAGCAAAGGCAAGATGACTCTGAACTCCGAGAGTTGATGGCTGTGCGAATACAGTGTCTGTACCGGCAACGAAAAGCGGTCACCGTCTATCAACAAGTTGTTCGACACTACAAGCTCGTTGACCAAGGGACCCGCATTCAAACTTGGTACCGATTTCGCCAAGCCAATAAGGAGCGCCAGCGCCTCATTCGCTTGCGAGATATGAAAGCTGAGATGAACAAACGGCGATTTGCCACGGCTGCGTTTTTGAGGGCTCTTGGAATGAAGACACGGCGCCGTCAAAATGAAGTACGCCGTGCGCTCATCAAAGGAGGGGTGTATCCCGACACATTTTGTGGCGATGCTAAGTCTCTGGCAGAGTCCCTGCATGACGATTTCCACGAATTTATGCGTCATATGAGATCATCATTGCGTTTCTTCTTTCATTCCCGACACAAAGCAACCTGGGCTCGGGAACACGAGGTACCAGTTGATGCCGACGAACTCGTCCTGCAAAAGGAGCTTTGGTTACCGGGCGTCTCCCGCTTTGACAGTATTCAAGTACTCAACATGGATCACCCTCGCTTCGGAGAGACTGGTTTTGTACTGGGGTTTCTCGGAGATGGTGGCTATGGAACAAAAGCTGCTGTCAAAATGGACTTTGATTGCCTGCAAGTCTACATCCCGCTGTGGCAAGCGATCAAGGGTGTGGGGATGCGCCCTTCACTTTCACGCATCCCAACCCCGGAGTACCGTGCATTCACACAGAATGAAATTGAACCGTGCCGAGCACAGCTGCTGATCTACGCTCAAAAGGCAGCAGTGAAGTTGAGGGAGTACCGAGCAGCGCGCAGAGTCCAAAAAGTCATTCGCATGAGACGTGCTCGGCGCGCCATCAGTGAAACTCGCCGATTGTTTTACCGTGCCATTCAACTGCGACGCCAGCAAGTGTACCGCGTTCTATCGCGTCTTCATCTTGCAACGTCCGCAAATGGGAGGTTACTCGTGAATCTTAGAATACTAAAACCCGAAGAGATGCCGAACTTGCCTGAATCCATAGATTTTGATTTTCAAGGCTATCGCAAAAAAGTCGATCGGGCGCTGCGAGGTGAAATCAAAGATCTTTTCCAGGAAAAACGAGCGATGCTGTACCGACAAGTGAAGGCTGGCAAAATTGACAAAAGTGATGTCTTGCGTTGGCGTGAACGGACCCCTGCAGCTTTGGCAATGTCCAAGTTTTCTTCTTGGATCCAAAAGCACGTTCTTTTCAAAGTGGCCGAGAAATTAATTGTTGATGCTGATACTTTAGACTTGGACAACGACGAAGATGAACGTTCCAAGTTTTTGCATGGTCTGTCACAATCCATTGGTGGCGCCGAATTCTTTTACGACGAGGAGGAGCGCAGTGCGTGGGCCGGCCTTCATTACTTAGCAGAGCTCCGCCAGTCCCCACACGTCACGCACAACCCAATTTTTCCAGTTTCTGGACATTGCATTGTGCATGGGGTTTGGAACGAGGACGTTCCGCATGGAGATGGTACAGCCTGGTTTCCTGTGGGGCGGGATCCACGCGAAATGATTTTTGCACGGCAGAAAAAGGTTTACCAAGATGCAGATCGAGAGTGGCCACTGTATGACGAAATCCAAGGCAGCTTTGACCGTGGCAAGTTGCGGACCGACGTGATCACACAAATCAGATTTCGTACCGGTGATCGCTACATTGGGTACTTTGTACCTTTTGGAGGAAAAGCTCGCAAGAACCACAAGGGCACATGGCACAAGGCCAATGGATGGATATACAAGGGCAAGTCTGTAACAAATCACTTCAACTTCAAGAATATTGAAGGCTTCTTCCGTGTTGTGACGCCCAAAGGTGGTCGATACACTGGTTACATCTTTAACAACAAGAGACATGGTTTCGGATACATGAAGTTTGGCTTGGCGGAGGACTCCCCACAATATCGTGGCGAGTGGCGGATTGGTCTCAGGCACGGATTCGGAACATACGTTAGTAAAGAAGGCGATGTGTACACTGGGGAGTGGAAGAACGACAAGAAACATGGACGTGGTGTCGAAAAAATGGGCGATGGAATCACGATTTACGAAGGCAACTTTGTGGATGGTCGATGGCATGGCACTGGTGTGCTGATTCGACCATCCAAGCACTATCCGGGTCAACTTGATCGCATTGAGGGGCAGTTTGAGTATGGTTACATACATGGTGAAGCCACACAATTGTTCCCGAACGGCGACAAGTTTGAAGGTCGGTTTGAGAAGTCCAAGCGTATCGGCAAGGGGAAAGTATTTTTCACAACCAACGAGCGATATGAAGGAAACTTCGAGGATGATGAAATGCACGGCCGCGGTGTGTGGGTGAAACCACGCGGGTCCGGCTATGATGAGAAGCGAGTCGGAATATGGGAGCATGGCAATCATCAACGATGGCTGGGATATGCAGTGTCGAAACTGGTCACACAAGAATTTTGTGATCGCTTTCGAGAAGGTGACACAGCATACAAGGGGATGTATGCTCAATTTGTAGCAGAGAAAATTCCAGATTTGCCGACCGGTGTCGATGGTAGCGACGACCGAGTCGGTGAGATATTGTCAAAGATTATGTTGGAGCAAGGCCCGCTTGCTCAAAAGCTGATGCTTCAACGGACTCAAGAAGAATTCACCCTGCATCAGCCCATTGTCGAAGCTGCAAATGAAAAGTTGGCTGAGGCAAAAACTCAGTTAGAAACCTGCACCACGACTCTCGACACGGCAAGCCGGCGGGTTCGCCAGTGCAAGAGGTCCTTGAAACAGTTGCGCGAAGTTCGTGATACGCTTGAAAAAGAATTGGACACATTCTGGGAAAACGACGAGCATCGGCTGCAAGAGCGCTTCACTAGGACGCAAAAGCTGCTCAAGGAGCTATCTCGGGAAGACTGGTACAAACTCCGCGCTTTGCCAGCCCCACCTCCGCCGATAGAGATGACGTTGCAGTCGTGCCTTGCCATATTTGGAATCACTGACTTGAGTTGGGATCAAGTGAAGTTGTTATGCAACGACAACATTGTAAACATGCGTTTCGATGACAAAGATGCGTTTGTTCATACGTATGACAACAAGTTCTGCTTTGAGACCGAAAGACTCGATGTCTATGCTGTCGCGAAACGACCACCGGCCAGCGACACCATGAAGAGCATCGAACGCGTGTTTTACCATCCTGACGTTCGACCCAATAACCCCGAGGTTTACGAGGAATCGATGGCCGCTTCTCGAGCGATTGCGTGGTTCCGGCGGTTTTTCTTGTACATGCGCAAGGCACGTGAGGTCTTACCCACCTACGACAAACTGATCGCTGTGAAGCGAGACATAGACAACCAAGTAGAATCGTCCTATGAAGCGGAAGACAAATTGAAAGCGGCGGAGGCATCCCTCCGGTCCAGCCAAACCTTGTTAGAAATCACAGAAGCCGTGCACAAGACGGTCATAGAAAAACGAGATTACCTGCAGGCGACATTAGATCGTATCCATCAAACGGTCATTGACCTCACTGGGAACACACTTGTGAGAGAATTAGCTTCAACGACTCTGGAAGATGCTCTGGAGGTGAGTGTTGCGTGGCATGAGGTGTTTAATAGTATTTGCTTGTAATCACGCCACTTTTTCTGTGCAGACAAAAGAAATATCAACAGATGATGTGTTCAGCAAGGCTCGTGCAAACGACATTGAGGCTGTCCAAGCAATTCTAGAAGCTGACTTTGACATTGACTCAGTCGATGAAAATGGAAACACTCTGCTACATGTGGCAGCACAACAGGTAATGGCGATTTGGTATCGCTCACGAGGAGTTCCATTCTAAGTGATTTGTTGTCTTTCAGGTCGACATTGAGCTTTGTCACCTACTTGTGGAGCAATATGGTGCAAGCCTGGACCTGCAAAACAAAACAGGGAACACCGCATTGCATTATGCTCTACATTACGGCCCCGAAACTGAACTGGGGCCGTACCTAATCGAGAAGGGTGCGTCTGACACGATTTTGAACGCTGTCGGATTGACATGCTACGACGGACAAGGTCAAGACGAGCGCAAGCGTCTCCGTGAGAGTACCGGCGACCCGAATGCGGGACTTGCCAATGCGCATGTTCAAGACTCCGGCCTTGAAGGAAGTGATGAGGACGACAGTCAAGTTGGGAATGATGATTCTTTGAAGGACAACGCAGCTGCGGATGCTGCACCTAGCGTGTTAACGGAAGCAAAGATTACCGGGACCGACGGGGTGGCCGGCGAACAACATGAAAGCAAAGGTGGTTCCCACATCGTTGCAGAGTACGACTCCATGCCAGTGCGGGACTCAGATGCTGCATTCGGAGCGGCGAGCGAGGGGAATGCTTCAGTTTTGGTGAAAATGTTGGATGATCGTTTCGTGGATTGCTCGGTGACGGACACTGACGCAAGAGGGAACACGTATTTGCTGGCTACAGCACGTGGCATGATGGGTCAGGACAATGTTTTCAAGTACCAAGGCTTAATGCTTTCTTTGCTGAACCGAAAATCAGCAATCAATCATGCCAACATGGACGGAAACACTGCTCTCCATTTCGCGTATCAATACGATGAAAGCGGCAGTGTGGCAGCATTTCTCATCGAAAAGGGCGCCGACGACACCCGTGTTAACAATGTCGGCCTGACGTGTTACGACGGGGTGACACTGGCTGACACGCTGAAAGAGTCCAGTCAACATTCTGGTGCAGCTGACAACTTCTGGTGAGCTGAATGCGGATAATTTTTATAGTACAAAATGCACGAAATCGTAAATATGTTAGCAATCTGTCGCTGATGCACGTGCTTCAATTTGCTGCTCCTCCAGCAAGTCAGCTAAGATCTCGTATCGCCGCCGAGTTTCATTGACAACTGCAGGGGAGGCAATATTGACTCTGTCCCCTGCATCTCCGTGCCCAACGTAGCCGTTGAGGCGATGGAAGTCTTGTCCGTAAAAGTCATTTCCGGGCTCTAAGAAATCTGCGTATTTTCTAACCTGAGCAGCGGAAACTGGAAATATTCTCTCGAACAACCCCTTGCGGACGTTTTGCTCTTCGATTTCTACTAAAAAATTCCGCATATCCTCTTCGTCAGGAATATCAAGCCCCAGATTACGCGGCTGCAGCTCTAAGTGACTGGTCGCATCGCGCGTTGTTGGAGGTAATGCAATTCCAGCAAGATTGAGAGTGTCTGCAACTAAGCGGCCCTTGATGAATCTGTCCATGGGCATCGCAGCTGAAATATCTGGCGAGTAGTTCAATTCGAGGATGTGAGGCTGCGCGTCTGAATCGAGCATGACATCAATCCCATACAGCTCGAAGCCTTGCTGTCGGTGCATCCCGCACTGCAATGCGGCACCGCGACTGTGGGGCGAGATGGCAATCAAAGTTTTCACAATTACGTCGTTTATGCTCTCCCGGAGGCGTTGCACATTGACACCAGCTTGCTGGAGCTGCTCGAGAACCGCAGTGTAGCTACGCTTGCTCCCTTTGGACATCGACGACGTGTTCGATCCCGTGTTCTTCTCGTAGTTTTCACTGTACTTGTTCACACTGGAGTTCGTCAAGTGAGCGAATGCATTTCCCACTGTCTCTGGCTCTGGGGTGTACGGTGTCGTGCAAAAACGCCCAAGGCCTTCGTTGAAGATGTAACAACACAGTGGTTCAAATGATGTCACCACCACGTAGAGGCGCAAATCGAACTTCAAGCCATCAATCAGGCAGGGATGCTGAAGGTATCGCTGGATCACAACGGCGGCTGGATCTGCAGGAGCTTTCAATTTGATGGCAGTATTCTGGAGGTCGGGATGCAACTCCTCGCGGGGCTGGGTCACTTTGTGGATCAGTTTTTCCTTGTCTTGTGCGGACCAAATCACTATCCCACGGCCACGCGAAGACGCATATGGCTTCTCAATCCACAAACTGTCTGGTTCTGCGTCGAGTGTTGATCGTAATTTCTCGAGGTCGAAAGGAAGCACGAATGTTTGCGGAGTGAAGTTGTACTGCTTTGGGAACTTGTTTCTGAAAAACAGCATGGTCCGGGCTAAAAAGTCCTTGTGGCTCAATAGCTGAGAACTGGGCAAATGATTGAAGGACTGGTGAGGTTGAATGGTCCTGCGGAGCTCGGCGTAGTGCTCACTGAAGTGCCGTCCCCACGACAGAGAAAAGTTCTGGCCGTAGTCACGACCAAGCCCAGCCAAATTTGTGGCATTAATCAGCGAACGTTGTTCATTGGAGGTGAACAGATTCACGGACTTTTCCTCTACCTCAATGTCCGTGGTGTGATCTCGACCACGTTTGACTTCAAGGCCGTCTGGATAATCGAAGAAAATGAAGTTTTGCCCAAGTCGTTTCCCAGCCTCTGTTGTCGCAAGCTGAATTGTCATTGTAAGCATTCGCTTTGGCTTCACAGCCGGCGGCGGAGGCGGCGGAGGCGGAGGACATCCTGACATGGTGCCGGAGGGGGAGAGAAGGACAACAGCCAGTGACGAGCGGCACCAATCACGACCACAACAAGAGGACAGATTAATGTGCCAAAAATTCGGCAGCAAGTGTACTCGAGGGAAAGTAAGTTTTCAATGAACTGTGCCACAATCGACAACAGTTACCTGGCCTGGCAATCGTGAACTCGGCGACAGTCGTGATGTGCACTTATTCATGGGCTGCAGCGTTTTCAAAGTCAGTGCAGCGTCTCGGCGCAGTCCAAGCGAAAGATGCTGCCTGTGAATGAAGGGAAGGCGTTGGGTGGGCGACCACACGCCCGTCGACACACCACCCAGCACACATCACGACATGCACGCACCGTTACATGGACACTATTACCACCTTCGCGCACGTGACACACAAGTAAATTGTGTGTCGTGACAGCGACATCCATCAACGAACGACGAACAACGAACAACGAACAACGAACAACGAACAACGAACAACGAACAACAACGCACACCGAACAACGACGACAACGCAACAGCCAAAAATCACAACGAATCGCACAATTCCGCCGTTCGTTCGTTCGTTCGTTCGTTCGTTCGTTGTCCGGTTTTGTTTGTTCAGTCAGCATCGAACGAACGAACGAACGAACGTCAGCTGGGTCCGTGGTATACAGGCTAACTCCACACACGGGTCGTGACAGCGAGCGGCGAACGAATGACAAACAGACGACAGCCTGTATAGTAAACTGCAATCATCGTTTGTGTACAGGCTAAGTGTGTGTGCAGCGCCGCACGGCGACGACGTCGCATTCAATTCACTCACAGTCACAGTCGCAGCGACAGTGACAGTGACAGTGACAGTCACAGTCACTCAGCGAGAGTGAGTGAGAGAGCGGGCACTCCGTCAGTCAGTGACTACCAAGAGAGAAGAGAGAACGAAAGCCGTCAGTCAGTCAGTCAGTCAATCAGTCTGCCCACACCCACACCCACACCCACACCCACACTCACAGAGCACTCACTTTCTCATCACTCACTCACTCACTCACAGTCAGTCATTGATTGCTTGATTGAACGAACGAACTTCGCTCACGCACTCTCAGCCAGCCAGCCAGTCAGTCAGTCAGTCAGTCACTCTCAGTCAGTCAGTCAGTCACTGTCAGTCACAGTGTCCCAGTGAGTGAGTGAGTGAGTGGCAGCCGCCTCTCTTGAGTGTAGTACACCTGCTGCACTACCAACTCACTCACTCACTCACTCACTCACTCACTCACTCAACGAACTTCACACTCACTCACTCACTCACTCACTCATCATTCGCTCTCTCTCTCTCTCGCTTTGCTTGCTTGCTTGAACGGTGGGCGGCCTCTCTTCGTCGTCATCGTTCGTCGTTCGTCGTTCGTCGTTCTGTCGTCGTCGTCGTTGGCGTTGTTGTCGTCGTCGTCGTCGTTGTTGCCGTCGTTCGTCGTCGTCGTCGTTGCCGTCGTTGTCTTTTTCTCTCTGTATGGTGTCGTTGCTGTGGATCACAATCGCCATCGCCATTGTTATCACAGTTGCTGTTGCTGTTGCTGTTGGTGTTGTTGTTGTCGTCTCCACAGTGTAAAGAGCTGCATTGCAAAGATCACTGCATTACTCACTCGTGCAGTGCTTCTTACTTGCAATTCCACTTGGTGCGCTGCAAGTGCTCACCTGCAGCTCAGCTATGTATTGGAGTACAGAAGACGCTGTTACGGTGGTTGCGGGTGTTTGTCACATTGTAACTGTTTTGCGGCTGTCTCTCTGTCTTGGTGCTTGCAGCGGTAAGCATTGCCAACTCTGTCTCAAAGCACCGTCTGTAGGGAAACACAGTGTGCGCTCCCATCCAACTGCGCGCTCCACTGCCGTGGTGCACCATCCGCGCCAGGCTACACATGATTTTGTATTCTCTTTCATGTCGTCGTTGTCTTTTTTGCTGTGTCTTCCGTTGTTGTCCGGGTGTGTTGTTGTTGCTGGTGGCGTGCTGCAAGTAGAATTAGACATTTTGTGTTTCGTGTCCTTGCGCGTTCACTCTTGTCCACGATGTTGAGCCGAGTCATCGCCCGAGCCGTGTCTCGCCGTGTTCCGGTGTCGACACGTCGATCATTCTTGGGATGCCGCGGAATGGCCGACAACGCCGTTACGAAACGTGATGAGGAGGACCAAGCCGAGATCAAAGTGTACACGACGGAAGAGAAAATCAAGCGTCAGCGACAAAACACGCTGACGTCCCCGCTCAATCGCGACCTGTTCATCCCTGATGATCAGCTCGCTGCTATCGAAGACGGGGAGGAAGGCATTTTGGCCGGTTCTCGCGATTACAAGGCATACGAAGGGCGTCTGGCAACCATCGCGCGCCCGGCACAGCATGCCATGACGAGTGGTACATACAAGTTCCGCCATTGGCGTGTGACGTTCGACCACCAAGAATCGTGGACAAACCATTTGATGGGTATGTGTGTGGTGCATTGTTCTTGTTTCGCTCCTCCTCGACCCGCCCTCTCACACGCGGGAAACATTTCGTCTGCGTGATGTAGGATGGAATAGTAGTGCTGATTCGTTGCAGCAGTTGAACCTCAAGTTCGAAACCAAGGAGCAAGCCATGAAGTTCTGCGAGCGCCAGGGCATCAAGTTCATCGTCGAAGATCCCCTAGAAAAAGATGACTTCAAGGGCAAGAAAGACTACGGAGACAACTTCCTGAGCAAACTCAACCAGTCCAGAATCGCGAAGCATGGTGAAGCACACTTTGCGTATGATGAAACTCATCACCAGAGTCACTGGGTATGTCGTCACACGATGCTCGCGCACGTGGCTCCACACACCATTAACTCGTTGAAACGGACATCTGCGCTGTAGGCAAACCTGGAGTGCAACAAGTTCGGGCAGACCACCTGGGAGCAAAAAGAGAAGAAATGGATCGACAAGTTCGCTGGTAAGCAGGAACTGTGTGAGAGGCAGCAAGGCACCGGGTTGTGACGATGTTGATTCTTGAACGTTGTGTTGTGTCCCGCTAGGCGGCAAATACGAACCGCAGCACACTTCACATGACTTCCCATCTGCATGAAGTTTTACCGGACAGCAAGCATAGGGACACGCAGTAATTGTGTCAGCGTTAGCGAATCGTTGGGTGCATATTTTCTCAAATGCGAGAAACAGATATGTTGTGTTTTATTAACGGTAAAAACGGCAGCGACGATACGATAAGATACGGGAGTCTTTCGCCATGTTTTCATGCATGACGAAGCCATGGGCACAGCATTAAACACAGTGAACGACAAAGGATTGGACAGAAATATTTTATATCACATTGCGTTGACAAACAAAATGGCCCAACAAAAAGTGGTGACGCACGCAGTTCCTGACTAATATGATGAACTGTGCGACCGTTCGTTGTTGAGCGCCACTGAGACAAGCTCGCGACACCTGGCCGACGAGCTGACCCTGTGCAGTCATGCCATCCGCACCCTTAGATAGCTTCGAAATCGAAGGCGCAGGGATCAGCGTTACCGCCACCCTCTTCGTTGGCAGCGCCATACTCGCCGATTTTGGCGGTGTCAGGAAGCTCGCCGTACACCTTCAGGTTACGAGATTCGGCGTCAGTGTATTTGAGGATAACGTCAGCTTTGCTGTCTTGGAAATCGCGCAGACCAACGAGGATAATGTCACCCTGCTGCACCCAGATCCGCCTTCTCATGGTTCCTCGAATGTGGCAAAGGCGCTGTTTGCCATCAAAGCAGTGTGCCATCAGACGGCCGTTTCCGAGCATCTTCATGACTTGAGCATACCTGCGCAAAACACAGAAAGAACGAGCCGTCGGTCATGTGAGTCGGGCCAGCCTTGCGGAAGAAATTTTGATGGCACAATCAAAGCATATGCATGCGCACGCAACGTACTCTTGTCCATCTTCTTTGAAGACCAACTCGCGGGCTTCCTCGAACTTTTGGTTCTTGCCGCGCTTCACATTCTTGCCTCCTTTGAGTTTGTTTTTCGGCATGTTTGGCTGGTGCTACGGAAACGGTCCGAAGGGAAGTCTGCAGCGGCTGCAGAAGAAATAAGTTCGAGAAATGTATGAGACGAGTTCGACGAAGAAACAAGAACATTACCCATGGGCAAGTGACAAAATTGATGGCACGGGGGTCGGTCATGCGACAGCTAAACACACAGTGACATGTGCTGCAACACAAGGAGTGTCAAGCTCGTTCTCATCGCGGCCTGCCGCCAGTACACCACGTTGCAATGGATGTTGATTACGCGGCGGCAATGCGGCGTGCACACAGTCTCATGGTCTTCAACTTCACTCACGATTCAGGGTACCGCACGACTCCCGTGGCGACTCCGTCTTGCGCTTGGGTGACTGTTTTCTCGTCACGTCTTGTTGGCCGGTCTGCCATTCCGCGTCGTCGATTGCAAATCGCTGCGTCAGCCTGTGTGGCGAAACGGTTTCTTCCGTTTGCAAACTCTCGCCGTTTTTTGTGCCCACGTACGGCGTTGGCGCGCGGAGGTGATTTGCAGCATGTATGTGCCGATGTGCCGGTCCGTCCGCCCGCCGCAAGTTCGTAGTTCGTTGTCATCATGACGCCGTCAACACAATAAATAACAACGACGACGACGACGACAACAACGACGACGACGACGTCAGACAGACAGACAGACGGCGAACAGTGACTGTGAGTGAGTGACTGTGAGTGAAGGCAGTGAGTGAGTGGGGTGGACAGTGGACAGTGCAATGAGTGAGTGGGTGAGTGAGTGAGTGAGTGGACAGATGGCGGGAGTCGTCACTGTGGGCAGTGGGCTGTGGGCTGTGGGCTGTGGGCTGTGGGCTGTGGAGGTCGGTTTCGAAAAATCAGCAGCTACCTGCCTTCCTTCCGTCACCCACAGTCTGTCTCCCACAGTCACTCACTGTTCGCTGCGCTGGCCTCACACACTCACTCACTCACACACACAGTCACTCACTCACTGACCAACGCCATAGTGCACTCACTCACTCACTCACTCACTCACTGGAGGCCACTCACCCACTCACTTCAGCGGTCACTCACTCACTGACTCACTGACTCACTCAGTTCGGCGGTCACTCACTGCCCACTGTAGCTCACTCACTCACTCACTCGCCCACTCACTCACTGACCGCAGGTGGAGGTGGATGTACGAGGCGATTTACGTCTTTACGACGCACATACAGTACTGTACAGTTGGAGGATGCTGCGACGAGGGACAGAGGGACGAGGTTGAGAAGCTACGTCGTAGCCTGTAATAAATTGCATCGTTTGGTTCGCGCCGTTGATTTGGTTTGGTTGGTTTGGTTTGGTTTGGTTTGGTTTTGGTTTGCGCCGTTGCCGTTGGTTAGAGTCGTTGGAGTCGTTTGAGTCGTTTGAGTCGTTTGAGTCGTTTGAGTCGTTGGTCGTCGGTTGTCGGGGAACGAACGCATGAAAGGCGAAGGGTTTGTTTTGGGCAATTTGAACGTTGGAGTTTTTTGGACTCGTTGCAGCAACTTATCGTCGCACCGCCGTAGTAGTTGTTGTGGTTGAAGAAACACGACGCGTAGTGATTCGCAGTTGGAGTTCGTTGGGATCCGCCGGGTCGTTGTGACACCTCTTGGCAATTGTGCACGTTTGAAAGTTTCGGCATACACAAACGATAGGAGAATTCGAAATTTGTAAAGTCAACATCTGACAGAGTTCGGAAAGAGGTATGGTCCTTGGTAAACTCTGATACGCCAACGAATTTGCAGCATGGGTAGTTAACCAATCTTCCCGGAGGTTACGCATCCGCGCGGACTTGGATTTTGTTTGAAAATGGGGTCTGAGCACGATGTTGTCGCTCTTTCGATCGAGGCAGGTAGCAATAGTCAGGAAGGAGAGACCCGTCGTTGCCAGGAATCGAAGTTGGCCACTGCACTAGCTGTTGCTTTTTTTGCAATTTGGGGATGCCTTCTGAGAGAAAGTTTGACTTTAATGACTGCAACTTTCAACTTCACTTGCAGTGTCAGCACTACCACACAAATTACTGCGGTTGAGCCGGAACACAGCTCAAGCGCGGTATGGATTGACCTCGGAGCAACGTACTTTGTCCCAAATTGCTTGGGCTGTTTTCTCATGGGCATCACTTTCGGCGTGAAGCCCTCTGCACCTCCCCGCTGGGCGGTAACTCTCGGTGGATTTGGTACGGGATTTTGCGGTTCACTTACCACATTCTCAACATGGATGGGCGACGCCGGTGCTGCATTAGTCGCCGGGCATTGGCTCAAGTGGGTGAATCTGCTCGTGATCAACTTTATGGTTTACTTGGCGTTCTGGGAGCTTGGCTGTGAGTGCGCACAAGGAACTTCTCAGTGTGCACCACCGTCCCGCACGAATGATGAAGTGGAAAACAGCGATGGCCAGCCGGACGATGAAGCGTTGGTTGAGCTTGGGCGTGCCGATGAGGAGTTGAATGCTCTTTCGTCGAGGCAGGTGGCCCAAGCGGGCAACTTTCGCAACAGCCTTGGGTATGGCATTGCTTTCTCCATCACTGAGTGTGGCGCAATTGTGCTCGCCATGTTCCAACCCCACAATCGAGCGATGTGGGTGAGTGTTGCGTTTGCACCTCTTGGAGCCTTGCTGCGATGGGGTCTGGGCACGTACAACAAGCTGCATGCAAACGGAGCTAATTGGAGCGGCGACCATTTCCCCTTATTCACATGCATTGCCAACGTCGGCGGCACCTTGATCCGAGTGCTACTCGCAGTTGGCTGCTGGACGATTGCTGGCACCACATCTTGTGCGGGAAGCAGTGCACTGCATCAGGTACGATTTGCTGATGCTCACGCCTGCGACGGTGCAATTGACGTTGTTGCCTTGCCCACGTAGCTTTTCATCGATGCGTTGCAGTCTGGATTTTGCGGCAGCCTGAGTACGGTTTCCACTTTCGTCACCGAATTGAAAAAAATAAGCCGCCGTGAGCAGGTGCCTTGTGGATCCGGAACAATCCGTGGGTCGCAGCAAGCATTTAGGTACGCCACCATCACAACTGCACTCTCTCAAGTGATATCGTTAGTCGTCCTCGGCCCTCTGTCGTGGCAGCCGTGAACAAAGTAGCTGGGGCATGTTCGTAAAGTGTGGAGAATTTTAATTTATGCGCTTTATGAAGCGGATGAAGAGTCAATTGTCGTCACCACAATCACAACAGCGGGAAACTTTACGGGTTTGCGTACTACAGCATCAGTGCTGCTGTTGATCATTTTGTTTTTGCTGTAGCAAGTCGTCAGCAACCTCTAAAATGGCACTTGTGATGAAGCCCGGCACGTCTTGCGGTTGTTCTGCCATGATTCGTGACAGAACGGGAACAATCAAAGGATTGAGCTTCTCGTGCACGTACGCTCGCTTGGCGGGTGAATCTGGCGCCGGCACTACGCCGGGGTACTTTGAGCGGCCCAAGAAATCAACAACAAACGCTGGTATATCGTCTGGCATCGTCGCTAAAAGTGACGCCATCAGCGGTGCAAGAACAGGTTTCAACTTGTCACGTTTATACCGTTGAAGTTTGCGGGGATCAGCGCGAGCTTTGGTGGACAATGCTCGCCGCGTCGCTCGCTCCTTGTGGCACATTTCAACACACGTTAACAGTCACAATCATGCCAGCGCTAGAACACGATGCAAAATCACGACATGTTTGAGAACGAACCTTCTCCATCTCCGCGATCTGCTGTTTTCGTAGTTTGCGCATGTGCTGTTGAATATGATCATCGACAAGTTTTCCCATCGCAACTACGTCTTTCATTTTGTAGATCACCTGTGTGCGCCCGCCCGAACAATGTGTCAGTCAACATGGCAGGTTTCAAGCGACAACGACGACAAGCAACACAACGGACCGTTGTACAGTCCGCGCAGAAATCATCGAAGAGTACGAGGGCCATCGCTCGCTTCAAGAACCCCGGGTCGTCCAACGATTGGCTTAACGTGTGAGTCACAATGCCGTTCACCTCAGAGATTACGTTTGCTACCTTTTCTTTCAGCTCTAACATGCCGCTTTCCTTGCTAAGCCTGCAATTGGCCGTTGCTGTGAGTGAACACATCAGCATTGTGCACCATTGGTGCCACAGCACAAACGAACATTGGAGTTAGCTTCATGTTGTAGAAGTATTCGCTTGTCATACCCTGTACTTCGTCGAACAATGACTTAGTAGCCTGTCCATGCATGTAATGTATGTCAACAGAAGTGATGCTGCGCGAGAACACACATCGCGAAAAGAAACAACCTCATGTATACTTTGATATGCAGCCTTCTGCGTCAATTCGGCATACTTCACGGCCTCGGCGGCGCTGGCTTTAAACGATTCGTAGAAAGTATCACGCTCGTTCTGTAACGCCACAGAAACTTCCCCAAAGGCACAATTGAACATTTGGAGTTGATACTCTTCTGTACTTTCGAAATGACCCTAGCAGAGCACCCAAGTAGTGCGAATAGTGATGAGCGGACTGACTAACAAAGTGTTGTCAGTGGTTGTGCGCACTATACCTGAAACGTGAGCGCAGTTTGGACAATGTCTTGCATCTCTTCATCTTGGAAAAACTCGAGGGTTTGAACGCTGTCTGAGATCACAGCCAGTGGTTGAAGCTTTTTCATAATCGCCCTCGCCTCAGCCACCATTCTTCGGCCTAAAAAAGGATGTCACTGCTATCAAAGCAAGATTCGGCAATTGACATCGTCAACTGAATTACCGTCAAGCCCAAATCGCCGCCGCCGATGGAATCGAGTGTTTCGTTGAAGAAAACGAGTGGCTCTTAACTTTTGGTGATAATGCTTGTATTCAAGATGACCTTTAACAAGAGCTTGAAGCATGTTTGCCTGCATCATGTGTCAGGTTGGCAATGAGTTGGTGCACGTGCGTTTCGTTGCTCAACGCGACACCTACCGCCATGTTCGATATTTCAGCACTTTCCAGCTCATCCATCTTTTTCTCATATTCTTCTCGAGCGACTTTTCCACGCCACACAGACTGGACTTGCGTTGCGGCCTTCTGTTTCAGTTTTTCTTTATCTCTGGCCGCTTTGCCACGAAATGTTGCCTGGACCTTTGACGCAGCAATGGCCTCCCTGCGATTTTGTGCTCGCTCGATACCCTTCTTCCCTACACAACAATCAGAATAATGCTGTGGTGTGGCATCGCTGCGAGTGCTGGTGCAGCGACATACTGTGGTAAAGCGCTTGAACTCTAGTTGCAGCTTCATTTTCAACCTTCTCGCGCTCGTGCGCCAATGCTTCCTGAGGGTCCATCGGGCACACACCACACAGAGAATGACCATGTTTTCACAGTTCATTATTTGCCCATGACTGATGTACCTGCTGTTTGCGGAGACGACGGGAGATGTCGTCTTCGTTCCCCCCTTCGTCATCACTGCCTGCCTCTTGTTCAAGCTCTCGGCCCTCGTCGTAGTCTGCTTCAGCTATTTCCACCGGTCCTAGTCCGTCTTGGGAGTTGCTCTCATCCTCCTCATTCTGAACTTCCTGCTCTTCATGGGCAGAAGAGGACTTTTCTTTCGCACGCTTTTCTGCTGCTGGCCCACGATACGTCCAGTGTGAAGACGCCGTTCCTGCTTCAGGACGCTCAAACATTCTGCACAGTGGCGTGACTACAGGGGCTTCAACCTCCGTATTGAGCGGGCGTTGTGCATCAGCTGCCTCTGATCCAACAGTCACGGCCTTTTTGTCGCTCGCGGCCTCACGTGCGGCTGCTTCTGCGGCGGGACCTCGGTACTTCCACGCAGTAGATGCGAGGCCTGCCTCGTCCCTTTCGTACATTTGCGACACGGGAGTAGGTGCATGTGCGTCAGATACAGCGGCTCCATTCCTTCCGCTCTCTTTTGGACCCTTGCCTTGCTCTGTTGCAGGCGTTGGTTCAGTTCCTCGGTGTGCAAGTCTTGCAAGCTTCTCGGCTTGAGGACCACGATAAATCCATGCTGGTGATGGTTTGTCTAAGCCGTCTTTCTCAAACATGCCGCACAACTTGGGTATCTGCAGGTCACTCTCCTCCGTTTTCTCACTGCTATCGCTTGATATGGCAGCAGATGGTGTTGGTGACAAGTCCTTCCGCTTTTCAACAGCCTCCTTGGGCGATGCACCTCCACGTCCAGCATGTGCGAGTTTTTCTGGGATGGTGTGCTTGGTCACTCTATCAGAGGTTACAGTTTGTTCTTCGGTCACTTTGTGCAGCTGTTTTCGAACCAAGAAAGCTCGCGATATTTTCTGCAATTCAATCGCAGCAGCTACTTTACTCGCCTCATCTGCCTCTTGCGCACGCTGGGCGGCTAGGGCTTGTCGATATCGAAAGCCGCGCACGTATGCCTGAATCCGAATCGCAATGTTGCGCTTGCGCATTAGATCCGTTCTTACGTTGCTCCCACGCATCAGTCTTTGTAACTTCAGTACCGCCGATGTCTCGACCTGTAACTTTTCATGCTCTAAAATAGCCCCATGTAGTCGGAGATAGCGAATCATGTCAACATTCTCCAGGACTGTGGCAATTTTTAGCGCTGATGCCCCACTCTCCTGTGAAGCAGGTCGTGGTTGCGGTGTGTGAGCCATATTCGAACGAGCACAGTTAGACACGGAAGCACACGTACCGTTGTATGATTCACATCAAATCCACTTTCAACAATCAGCCGCACCACTTCATGGAAGCCTCCGCGAAGTGCAACAAACAGGGGGACGGTACCACTTCCATCCAGGCCGATACCTGGGTTCGCTTTTGCATGCAACAACAGTGCAGTCATGTCCTTGTCCCCGAGCTGCGCAGCAAAGAGCAACGGGGATGCATTTTTTTGACCAGTGAGGTTTGTATCCGCCTTCGCATCAATGAGTATTGCAGCACATTCTTTATCGGCGTTTTGGACAGCTAAAAAGAGCGGAGTCGCTCCAACTTGCAAACGACAATCAACTGTGGCCTTTGCTTGCAATAGTAGGCGCAATATTTCAACAGAAGCACGGCGATCAAGCGGATCTTCGTACACTTGCTGCACGGCGACATGCAGCGCACTGCATCCTGCTGAATCTTGTGCGTCTATCCCAGCGGACGTTGGGGCGGACAATAGTGTTTTGACAAGATCGGGCGAATTCTCATCAACCGCAACCATCAAGGGAGTGCAGCCGTTACGATCAGGGCGTGCGGCATCAGCTTTGGCTTCCAACAGAATTTTAAGAATCGGAGACAGTCCTTGCGTAACAGCCGCCAATATGGGCGTGGTTCCATTTTTTAACACGATATCGAGGTCAATCCTGTCACTCGCGCACAGCGCACGTACAATTGGAACCGCATTATTGCCAATCGCATGTGTAAGAGCTGTTGAAGCCCCGCGGAACACGATGTCTGGATCTGCTTTGCTTGATACCAGAAGTGAGACAACAGGTTCATGTCCATCCTGGCATGCCACGTACAGTGGTGATGCGCCGTCACGATTCAGAGCATCGAGAGTTGCTTTGTGTTTGATCAAGTTTTCGGCCACTTTGACAAAACCCTCTTGCGCAGCAAGAAACAGCGGCGAAGCACCGTCTGCTGACGACAAGTCCAAGTCCGCTTTTGCAGCAATGAGTGTGCTGGACATGGCCAAGTCTCCATTTTGAGCGGCTAGCAGCAAACACGTGGAGCCATCAGGAGCTTGAGCATTGACTTCAGAATGTGGTAGAAGAACAGAAACGGCCTCAAAGTCCCGCTTGTGCACAGCTATCATGAGCGCGGTGAAACCGCCGCCATCAGGCCTAGTCGCATCCACAGCGACTTGACTCACCAAAAATTCGAGCATTGCAGGGGACGCTTCTTCGCGCAAAGCCCAAAATAGAATTGCATCATCCGCCTGTGAAGGTGGCGGATCAGTTACCTTTCCACCGGCCTTCAGCACTAGTTCGGCAAGAGCAACGTTGTCCGTCATCACTGCCTGATCCAATGCGGTTAAATTCTTTGGCGTGCCTTGCAATTCCAAATCAATGCCTTCCACTTTCAGTAGGCTGGCAACAATGTCCAAGTTTTGGAGAGCGATTGCAATTTGAACAACGTGTCGGCTCGACGAATCTCTAATGTTGACCGTTTCCGGATTTGCCAAGAGCTTTACGCAGTCGCCAAAACCTTCTTGCACGGCCAGCCACAGGGCGGTTGTGTTGTTTTGGGCAACCGCCGTCTGGTTAATTCCTCTATCCACGAGGAGTTTGGCAATGGCAAGGTCCCCATTCTGCGCAGCTAAGTGAAGCGAATTTGATCCGTCCACTCCTTGAACATCAATGTCTGCTTTGCTGTCCAGTAACAGCTGAACAGCTTTGATTTGACGGCCGTATGCGTCGAGAACGAGCGGTTGATAACCGTCAACGTCA
>ENA-OWNT01001903-OWNT01001903.1-seawater-metagenome-genome-assembly--contig:-NODE-1903-length-23601-cov-11.051947_pt1 | contig 23601 bp, 12 predicted proteins | sample MGYA00238136_ERZ651165 | MGnify/ENA primary metagenome ERZ651165 (study PRJEB26861, sample SAMN08777766) | seawater metagenome | isolation source: coastal seawater | place: USA: Florida | collected...
TCGGTCGTAGTGCTCGACGTGAAGGGCGAGAACTTTGAGAAGACCGCGCGGCTCCGGGCGCTGAACGGCGACGAGGTCTATCGCTTCAGCCCGTTTGATTGGGCCAATGCCACGCATCGCTACAACCCGCTTGCGCGGATTGCCAAGGCCCCGACATTCGCGCAGCGCTTCACCGAGGTCTCGATCCTGGCCGACCTCTTCCTCGACAAGGACAACAAGACGCTCGACACCTTCTCCGAGGCTGGCAAGTCGATCTTTGTCGCCGCTTGTCTGCTGGCGATCCAGCGCGGCACGCCAAACCTCGGCGAGGTGAACAAGATCGTCGCCGGGGGCGAGTACAAGAACGCCCAGTACAAGACCTATGCCGACGAAGCCGAGGAAGACATCCTGCGCGAACTCTGGACCAACGCGGCCTCGGCCTCGTCGCGGCTGCTGACCTCGAACATCCAAGCGCTGATGACCGCAGGTCTCAAGCAATGGGACAACCCGGCGGTCCGCTCCGCGACCGAGGCGAGCGACTTCGATTTCTCGACCTTCCGCAAGACCCCGCAATCGCTCTACATCGCCGTCTCCGAGGATCACATTGCGACCCTCGCCCCGCTCCTGCGCCTGATGTTCGCCGATCTCATCGCCTCGATCCGCCTGAATGAGCCAGGCCCGGACGAGCCGTGGCCCGTCATGATGATGATCGATGAATTCCAGCAGATGGGGGCCATGCCCTATCTCGAGCGCGCGATCCATTCGCTGGCGAGTTATGGTGGCCGCGTCGCGATGATCGCGCAGTCACTGGCCTCGCTCGATCGGATCTACGGACCGGAGGGCCGTGAAAGCCTCGAAAATGGGGCAGGGCTTAAGCTCTATATCACTCCCCGCGATCAGCGGACCGTGAAGGAGGTATCCGCCGCAGTCGGCAGCACGACCCGTGAGGCTGTCACCCGGATGTATGGTCGCAACAAGGGGTTCCTTGGCGCGACCTCGACCTCGGCGCGGCTGGAAGAGCGACCGCTGCTCTCCGAGACCGAAGCGCGCCTGATGGATCCCGACGAGGTGATCATCCTCGCCTCGCCCCAGCATCCGATCAAGGCGAGCCGGATCAAGTATTACGACGATCCGTTCTTCAAGGAGATGTTGACCCGCCAGGAGGGCAAGCCGTTCCCCTATCCGCCGAGCGTGCAAGGCGTGGGACCTTGGGGCGGCGATGGTGGTGACGAGACCGGCGCAGACGAGCAGGCGAAACCAGCCGACCGCGCGCCTGTCCGGGATAGATCGCAGCGGCGCGAGGCGCGGGCGATGAGCGTGATGGCGTTGGAGGCCGGGCGCGGGCAGCCCGAGCCCGAGACGCTCGAGCGGGAAGCTGCGGTGCCGAAGGAATGGGAGGCGGCGCTCGACCGGCAGGAGGATTTTATCGAGGAATTGTTGGGCGGGTAACCATTGATCGACATTCTTCCACGGAACCTCCAAAAGGTGACAAGCAAATTTCCTCTGATTGACCTCGGTGGGATGCGACGGAAATTGATCGTTATGGGTTTTGTGGGTCTGGAAAACGTTTAATGTTCGTACAGCGATGCTCTGCGAACAAGCGACAACCTCTTGCACTGTTTGCTTGTATTCTCGAAAGCTGTAACAAGCACTGGTAGCGAAGGTTCCTGATGAAAGCATTTGAATTTGATCAAAAATTAATAGCTTCTTATCAGCACTTTTCGCGTTCATTCAGCGCAATTCGGGCACCCGACCTGAAATCCGAGATCGATGCCCAGTACGACGCCGGAAAATTCTGGCCGGATGCCCTCTTGTCTCTGAACCCACGCTTCATGGCGGGGCCGACGGTCGATGAACTCGTCGCCACCGGTGATCTCGACGACGGCACGGGCAAGGTTTTCCGGTTTGGCACCACGCCTCTTCGCTTTCACCGGCACCAAGCCGAGGCGATCGCGAAGGCGAAGCAAGGAAAGAGTTATGTCGTCACTACCGGCACGGGTTCGGGGAAATCCCTGTGCTTCTTCGTGCCGGTTGTCGACGCAATCATCCGCGCGAGGCGCACAGGAAAGCCGCGGCGCACAACGGCAATCATCGTTTACCCCATGAACGCACTGGCAAACAGCCAGATGAAGGAGATCGACAAGTTCATCGCCGGTTCCGGTTTGCCCGATGAGCTCAAGCCGGTGGTCAAACGTTACACCGGTCAGGAAAGCCGTGAAGAACGCGAGCGCATCGCTGCCAATCCGCCAGATGTTCTCCTGACGAACTACATGATGGCAGAACTGCTTCTGACGCGTCAGGACGATCTGGACTCGAAAGTCGTCTCGAACGCGTCCGGTCTAGAGTTCATCATTCTCGACGAACTTCATACCTATCGCGGGCGCCAAGGTGCCGATGTCGCGGTCCTCGTTCGACGCCTGCGGGACAGGTGCTCGCCGGACAAGGAGCCAATCTGCATCGGGACATCGGCGACGATGGCCTCCGAGGGATCGGACGAGAGCCGCGCACTTGCTGTCGCGAAGGTAGCGTCTCGTCTGTTTGGCACCGACATTGGCCCGGACGCGGTCATCGACGAGTCCTTGCAGCGCGCGACCGATGACGCCCTGAAGACCGAGCACGTCCTTGGCGCTTTGAAGACGGCCCTTACGCAGCCTTTGCCCGACGCACTCGATGACGAAACCCTGAAGCGCCATCCGCTCTCGGTGTGGGCCGAACTCGAACTCGGATTGGACGATGGGCTTGAGCTTCGCAGGAAGAAGCCGATCCCTTTCGAAGAGGCCGTGGAAAAGCTTTCTCTGGCCAGTGCGGTCGATGCCGAAACCTGCCGAGATTATCTCGAAAAATTCCTGACCCGTGTAAGCTTGCCGGAACATGAGCGCGGCGGCACGAAGGACGGGGCCTTTCTCGCTTTCAAACTCCACCGGTTCATCTCCGGTGCCGGTGAAGTCTTTACGACGCTCACAGCCAGGCCGCGTCGGATCCTTCTGGAAGGGCAGCTCGAGGACCCCGAAGCCCCAGGAAACCGCCTCTACCCCACGCGGTTCTGCCGAAACTGTGGTCAAGAATACCATGTCGTGACCAAGGTCGACGATGATGGGAGCTTGCGCTTTCTGCCTCGAAGCATCGACGACACGCCGCTCGACACTGAGGAAGACGAGGTCGCGGGGTATCTCTGTCCGGTGACGCCCGGCGATACTGACTTCCAGTTCACAGGCGAGCTTGAGGGTTACCCCGAAAGCTGGCGAGAAGAGAAAAACGGCATTGAACGGCTGAGAGGGTATCGCAAGAAGCGTATGCCGGTGTCCTACGTCGTCGGTGCTGATGGTCGCCACGGAGCGGGCGGAAACGAGTTCTGGTTCATCCCGGGAAAGTTCGCGTTCTGCCTTTGCTGCCATGACGAACCGACGCAGGGGATGCGTGAGCGCAGCAAGTTGGCGGGTCTGTCCGGCGAAGGACGAAGCTCGGCAACAACCTTGCTGGTGGCCAGCGCCCTGGAGTGGATGAACAAACCTGGCAGCGGCGTACCCGAGACGAAGCGGAAGCTTTTGGGGTTCACGGATAACCGTCAGGATGCAGCCCTGCAGTCTGGCCATTTCAACGACTTCCTGTTCGTGAGCCTGTTGCGCGGAGCCATCCTTCGCGCGGTCATTGCTGCTGGCTCAGGTGGGCTCGCAGAAGACGAGTTCGGCCTGCAGGTGGTGAAGGCGCTCGGCTTTACTGCCGCCAACAAAGAGGCGCGCCAGCATTGGCTGCTGGATTCGAATGCTGGTGCCATCATTCGTGAAGACGCACAGCGGTCGCTCGCGAAGGTTCTCGCCCATCGTGTCTGGACGGACCTGCGTCGTGGTTGGCGCTTCACCAACCCCAGCTTGTCTGTCCTGAACCTGATCGACGTGAACTTCCTCGGCCTGGAGGAAATCTCTGAAGATCGCGAGCGCTTCATGGCCATCCATCCAGCGCTGGGAGACCTCAGCCTCGAGCAACGGCAGGCAATTCTCAAGGCGATTTTGTCCGCGATGCTCGAGGGCCTGGCTGTTCAGACCGAAGCCTTGGACCTGACTGTCCTCGATGGCGTGGCCCAGAAATCCCGAATGCTGCTTCAGGCACCTTGGGCCATTGACCAAAAGGAAAATCCGCGAGCGCGGTCCTCGCTTGTCCTGCGCGCGGGCAGCAAGAATGTCGTCACGCTGCGTGAAGAACAAACACTCCTTCGGGCAGGTCCCAATTCGCGGATCGCACGGCTCCTGAACCGGAAGTCAGTTCTCGGCATGAAGCTGAGTAAGGATGAATACTACGAGTTCATGGAAGGGATGCTGGCCTTCCTGAGCGACGAAGGGCTGCTGGTGCCTGTCGAACTCGATAGCGATGTGACGGGCTGGCGCCTGTCACCATCTGCGGTTCGGCTTGTGCCTGGACCGGCCCTCGATGATGAAACCCACCGCGGCAACCGATACTTCCACGACCTTTACACCGCGATTGCCAGTGACCTTGGCGAGGGGCGCAGTTCCTACTGGGGGCTGGAGGGACGCGAGCACACGGCTCAGGTCTCACAGAAGCAGCGAGAGTGGCGAGAGTGGCGGTTCCGTTTCGAGCAGGACGATATGGACCATCTCGCGACCTCGGAGTACCGAACGGAAATTCGAGCGTCTGGCGAGTCAGACCGGTTCCTGCCCGCGCTGTTCTGCTCTCCGACCATGGAACTCGGCGTTGATATTTCCGCCTTGAACGCCGTCTACCTGCGCAACGTACCTCCTACGCCGGCGAATTACGCGCAGCGTGCTGGTCGTGCCGGTCGCTCGGGCCAGGCCGCGGTTGTCGTGACCTACTGCGCCTCGGGGTCTCCGCATGACCAGTATTTCTTTGAACGGCGCAACGATATGGTCGCCGGTGTCGTGCGGCCGCCAGCGCTCGACATAACCAATGAAGAGCTGGTCCGATCGCACCTGCACGCGGTGTGGCTGGCGGAAGCGAAGCTGGCGCTTTCTCCCGACATCCCAGAGATTCTGGACCTTCACGGGGATAAATTCCCGCTGAAGGAGGACGTTCTGGCGATCATATCGAAACCCGCTCTGGTTTCGCAGGCACGGGGACCGATGGCGCGTGTCTTGAAGCAGATTCTGGCGTCCGACGGAGGGCAAACCCCGATCTGGATGGATGATCCAGACGAGTTCGTTCTTCACACGGCCATGAATGCCCCAAAGGAGTTTGACCGCGCCTTCGACCGTTGGCGGGAGCTTTATAGCTCTGCCAGGACGCAATTGGCCGAGGCCAACAAGCGTTCGGAGATTACGGGGCTTTCGGGAGCCGACCGGCGCAAGATCAAGGCCGCGCAAATGCAGGCCCAGGATCAGATCGCCATCCTCGAACAAGGCAAAGCCTCGAATGGCTCCGATTTCTATTCGTATCGGTATCTGGCAACTGAGGGCTTCCTGCCCGGGTACAACTTCCCGCGCCTGCCGCTCTACGCGTTTGTTCCTGGCGAAGGTAAGACGGGGTCATTCCTGTCCAGAGCCCGCTTCCTGGCCATTTCCGAATTCGGCCCGCGCAGTCTGATCTATCATGAGGGCCGCGCCTACCGGGTCATGAAAGCCAAACTGCCGCCCGAGGTGCGTCAGGGCGACGGATCGGAATTGGCGACCAAGGATATCTACATCTGCTCCAACTGTGGAGCATCACACGAGGGCGAGGTCGAGCGCTGCCATGGGTGCAACAACCACATGGCGGGTGAAGTCCCCATCAAGAAGACCCTGCGCATCGACAACGTCGAGGCCGCCCCGACTGAGCGCATCACGGCGAACGATGAAGAGCGCGTTCGGCAGGGCTTTGACATCCAGACCGTCTTCTCCTGGCCGAAGAAGGATGGGCAGGTCCAAGTGACCAACGCCAAATTCGTCTGTGGCGAGACTTCGCTCTTGGCCCTGCAATACGCCAACAGCGCAGAAATCAGCCGACTGAACAAGGGCTTGAAGCGCCGAAAGGACCAGACGGTCTTCGGTTTCCACATCGATCCGAGGTCTGGATACTGGGCAAAATCCGACGACGAGGACAGCGACACGGACGTCCCGCCAGACGTGGTCAAGCCGGTTCGCATTGTCCCGATTGTCCGCGACAGAAAGAATGCCCTGTTGTTCCGCTTCGAAAAGCCGGAGCAGTATGAGCCCGAGACAATCACGACGGTTCAGCATGCGTTGCTGCGCGGAATCGAAGTGGTTTTCCAGTTGGAAGAAGGCGAAATCCTCGGTGAACCGCTGCCCGCGAGGGACAACCGCCGTGCAATCCTTGCCTACGAGGCAACGGAAGGCGGTGCCGGCGTGCTCACGCGCCTGATTGATGACGGAAAGGCAATCAACGAGGTGGCGAAGACCGCTCTGGGTCTGATGCATTTCGAGAATGTGGATGCTGCGATTGCGGCGGGTGATGCGGATCTGTTGCAGGAGAAGAAAGACGGAAGCTGTGTTCGCGGCTGCTACCGTTGCCTGCTGTCCTACTTCAACCAACCGGACCATGAGCTGATCGACCGCTCGAGCCCGGAAGTGGCGCAATTCCTGATCGATCTTGCACGCGGCACGATTTCCCTTGCTGCGAAGCCGACCGCTGGAACGGTGGCATCACCATGGCTTGAGGCATTCAGCGCAGCAAGCATTCCCCAAGTCGATACGATGCCCGCGAGCTTTGGTGGACGCGAATTCGAGTTCGTTTGGCGCGCATTCGCGGTTGCCGCAACGACCGCTGACCTGACAGCAGAAGCTGAGGCAGACGCGATGAACAAGGGCTGGGTCGTTTTTGGATTGCCTTCGGCGCCGTCGGAAGGACTGCCGGATGGCTTCATGAAGAATTTTGAAGGTTGATATGACTGTGAATTTTACTCCTGGAGATCTTGTCAGAGCGCGCGGCCGTGAATGGGTTGCCTTGCCGACACCAGGCGAGGGCCTGCTCGCCCTGCGCCCCCTCTCGGGCAATGAAAACGACATCGTGGTTCTTGCTCCGGATCTCGAGCTTACACCGGTCGAAGCCGCTCGTTTCGACCTGCCTGACGATGCGCGCACGACAGTGCAGTCCAAGGCGGCGCTTCTTGCCGACGCGTTGCGACTGACCCTCCGCCGGGGGGCAGGCCCGTTCCGGTCCGCCGCACAGCTTGCTTTTGAGCCTCGGACCTACCAGCTGGTCCCACTTCTCATGGCCCTTCGGCTTCAGGTCCCGCGTCTGTTGATTGCCGACGACGTCGGCATCGGCAAGACCATCGAAGCCGGTCTGATCCTCCGCGAACTGATGGATCGCGGAGAGGTCGATGCGTTTTCGGTTCTCTGCCCTCCGCACCTCGTGGACCAGTGGACAACCGAACTGAAAGATCGCTTCGGGATCGATGCCGTTGCCGTCACCTCCGGAACTGCGGCACGTCTGGAGCGCAACCTCCCATTGGCGCAGACCCTTTTCGATGCCTATCCGTTCACGGTGGTCAGCCTTGACTATATCAAAGCCGAGAAACGTCGGGATGGGTTCGCCAGGGCCTGTCCGGATTTTGTTATCGTCGATGAAGCACACGCCTGCGTCGGGACGCACAAGGGAAAGCAGCAGCGCTTCGACTTGCTCCAAGGCCTTGCGCGCGATCCCGAGCGTCGTTTGATCCTGCTGACAGCCACGCCGCACTCCGGGGATGAAGATGCGTTCGCTCGGCTTCTGTCGCTAATCGACACGGAATTCGGGACCGTCAACTTCGACAACCAGAAATACCGCGAGCGCCTTGTCAGGCACTTTGTTCAGCGGCGGCGCGTCGACCTGGTGGAGGGCGACTGGGATGAGAACCGCTCGTTCCCAAAGCACGAGACGACCGAATACTCGTATCGTCTGAACGACGAGCATCGGGCCTTCCAGGAAGCCGTACTTGATTACTGCTTCTCGGTCGTGTCTCGGGCTGGGGACGCGCAAAAGGATCGCCGTCTTGCCTTCTGGGGCACTCTGGCGCTGATGCGCTGTGTCGGATCGTCACCCGCAGCCGCAATGAGCGCGTTGCGAAACCGGGCTTCCAATGAAGACGACCGCCTCGAGCCGCAGATCTACGACGAAGATGGCGATGACGAAGACGCCGTGGACATCGAGCCAAACACCGTCTTTTCAAATGATCCCGCTCTCCAAGAGCTGCTCGACAAGGCCAGCGAACTTCTGACGGCCGAAGATCCCAAGCTGAACGCCCTCATCAAGGCCCTCAAACCCTTGATCAAAGACGGCGCTAACCCCGTCGTCTTCTGCCGCTACCTCGCCACGGCCGAACACGTGAAGGAAGGGCTTCGTAAGGCCTTCCCCAAGTTGAATGTGCAAGCCGTGACCGGTGAATTGACGCCGGACGAACGTCGCGATCGCGTGGCGGAAATGGCGGCGGAAGAAGGTGCCGCCACCGATCAGCGCATCCTTGTCGCCACGGATTGCCTGTCGGAGGGGATCAACCTTCAACAGCTGTTCGACACCGTGATCCACTACGACCTTTCCTGGAATCCGACGCGCCATCAACAGCGCGAAGGTCGCGTGGACCGTTTCGGGCAACCCGCCGAACTCGTTCGCTCGATCATGATGTTTTCGCCCGACAGCGCCATCGACGGTGCCGTCTTGGACGTCATTCTCCGCAAGGCTGAAGAAATCCGTAAGGCGACGGGCGTGACTGTGCCTCTCCCCGATGAGCGGGGACCGGTCACCGATGCGCTGATGGCTGCAATGATGCTCCGCCGTGGCGGTGGCAGCCACAAGCAGCTGACGCTGGACCTGCAAATCGGCGACGATATCCAGGTGATGGAGACCCGCTGGCGCGATGCAAGCGAGAACGAAAAGCGGTCACGTGCCCGGTTTGCACAAAACGCCATGAAGCCGAGTGAGGTCGCACCTGAATGGGACAAGGTGAAGTCCCTGCTTGGATCGCCAGCAGAAACGCTCGAATTTCTCGAGCGCGCAATGTCTCGTTTCGGGGTGCCCCTCGAGAAGAAGAAATCGCTGCAGTTCGCCCACGTGCATGCCCTTCAAGATAGCCTCAAGGAAAAGCTGGAGCAGCGTGGGCTGAAGGGCTCTCTGAAACTGGCCACCCAGGAGCCAGTGCCCTCAGGCGCTTCACTTCTGACCAGAACCCATCCGCTGACGTCGTCCCTGGCAGAAAGCCTGCTTGAAGCTTCTCTTGACACCGAAGCGCTGCCGGATCTGGGCATCGGTCGTGTCGGGGCCTGGCCGAGTGCCGCCGTCACTCTGATGACGCGTGTCGCCCTCTTGCGTATTCGTTACAAGCTCACGGTTCATGCACGGCGCGAGCGCCTTCTGCTGGCAGAGGAAGCCGCCCTCGTTGCCCTCGACAGCAATACGGTGATCGCCTCTGGCAGCGAGGTGCGCGCGCTGCTTGCCTCTCCGGCGACTGCTGATCTTGCGTCTGTCGCCCGCGACCGGATGATCAATACTGCGAAGGCGGCCCTTCCTGACCTGCTGGGCGGCCCGATTGCCGATTTCGTGCAAAAGCGTGCCGCGGAGCTGGTTGAAGACCACGCCCGCCTTCGTGCTGCCGCCGGGTCCGTGTCGCGTGTCAGTGTCGAGCCGATCATTCCCCCAGACGTCATCGGCCTCTTCGTTCTTGTTCCGGGGGAGGTATAAACATGGCCCGCAAGACCATAACCGACATGTCGGCTTGGCCATCACTGAGCCTCGAAGGCAATCTGATCGCACCGGCCATGATCGCCAAGATCGATCAGCGTCAGGCAACGGAGCAATCTCCTGAAGACTATTCCGTCCGCAAGGGCCTTCAGATCCGGGAGGAAATCTCGACAGCATTCCGCGTAGGGCAATCTCATTTCGACGCGTTTGCGAAAATCGAACAGCCGTCGACGGCCGCGACCGTGCGCTTCATCGCTGAGTTCTTCAAGGAAACATTCGGCTTTTCCGATCTCGTAGCATCAGACGCGCCCGTCGCCCTTATCGCGTCCAACCGGGTGCCTGTCGTCGTCGTTCCACCAGCGGAACTGCTGGATCGGCGCAGCCCGACGCTCTCAACCGACAGGTCCCGCTCCCCGGCTTTTGCGTTGCAGGATTACCTGAATGACCGGGACGAGGCCTTGTGGGGCATCGTGACCAACGGGATGCAGTTGCGCCTCATGCGGGACAATGCCTCGCTGACCCGTCCGGCTTATATCGAGGCCGATCTGGCGCAGATGTTCACCAACGAGGACATCGCGTCCTTCGCGGTGCTTTGGCTCCTGATCCACCGTACCCGCTTCGGCGCGGCAGACACCCCCGCCACCGATTGCCCTCTCGAACGCTGGCGCGATGCTGGCTCCAAGGAGGGTGAAGCCGCGCGTGATCGCTTGGCCGGTCAGGTCCAGCTTGCCCTCAAACTGCTCGGCTCGGGCTTCCTCGAAGCCAATCCCGACCTCGCAGGGAAACTCCAGTCCGGCGAAGTGAACCTGACCGAGTGGTTCAACGAACTCTTGCGTCTCGTCTACCGCCTGATCTTCCTGATGGTGGCCGAGGACCGGAACCTCCTCCACCCGGAAAAGGCCAAGCCCGAGGCCCGCGCCCTCTACGCCCAGGGCTATTCTCTGCAGTCGCTGCGCAAGCAATGCTACCGCGCCGCCACCTGGGACAAGCACCATGACCGCTACGAGGGGGTGAAGATCGCCTTCCGCGCCCTCACGCACGGCCAGCCCGCCCTCGCGCTTCCCGCCCTCGGCGGCCTCTTTGCCGAGGACAGGCTGCCCCACCTAGAAACCGCCCGCCTGCGCAACCGCGCCTTCATGGAGGCGCTCTACCGCCTCTCCTGGCTCGCCGACAAGACCGGCATGGTCCCCGTGAACTGGCGCGCGATGGAGACCGAGGAACTGGGCTCGGTCTACGAATCCCTCCTCGAACTCCAGCCCCAGCTCGGCGACGACGGCAAGACGCTGGTCTTCGCCTCCGAGGCGGCCGAGCAGAAGGGCAACCAGCGCAAGACCACCGGCTCCTATTACACGCCCGACAGCCTCGTTCAGGCACTGCTCGACACCGCGCTCGACCCCGTGCTCGACAAGACCGAGACCGAGGCGGACGACCCCGCCAAGGCGCTGCTGAAGCTCTCGGTCATCGACCCCGCCTGCGGCTCGGGCCACTTCCTGCTGGCCGCCGCCCGCCGCATCGCCACGCGGCTCGCGCGCATCCGGGCCGAGGGCACGCCCTCGCTTGCCGACTTCCGCCATGCGCTGCGCGATGTCGCCCGCTGCTGCGTCCATGGGGTGGACCGAAACCCGATGGCGGTGGAACTGACCAAGGTCGCGCTTTGGATCGAGACGGTGGACCCCGGCCTGCCCCTCGGCTTCTTCGACGCGCAGATCCGCTGCGGCGACGCGCTGTTGGGGGTGTTCGACCTGCAGGTGCTGCAGGACGGCATTCCCGATGCCGCCTACAAGCCGCTGACCGGCGACGACAAGGAAACCGCGAAATACTACCTCAAGGCCAATCGCGATGCGACGGCGGGGCAAGGCGGGTTCGACTTCGGCACCGGTCAGGCGTCGATGCCTGCGATGAAACCGCTGGCGCTGGATTTTTCGGGCTTCCGCGACCTGCCGGAGGATACGGTCGAGCAGATCGGCGCCAAGGCGAAGCGGTTCAAGGAACTGCGCAAGGGGCAGACCTTTGTCCGCGCCAAGGCGGCTGCGGACCTCTATGTGGCGGCCTTCTTGCTGCCCAAGGTCGGTGGCGCACCGGCGGGTGCGTCAGAGCGGACGGTGCCCACGACCGAGGAACTGTGGATGGCCCTCAATCAGGGCAAGATGCGCCAGGCAATGGGCGAGGCGCCCAAGGCCGCCCGCAATGCCCGCGCCCTGCATTGGCCGCTGGAGTTTCCGGACGTGATGCAGCGCGGCGGGTTCGACGTGGTACTGGGCAATCCGCCGTGGGAGCGGATCAAGCTGCAGGAGCAGGAGTTCTTTGCCTCCCGGTCGCCCGAGATCGCAAAAGCACCGAACAAGGCCGCGCGGGACAGGCTGATCAAGGCTTTGGAAAAGGCCGCCCCCGGCACCACGGATCGCGCGCTCTTCGATGCGTTTACCGAGGCGAAACGCGAGGCCGAGGCAAACAGTGAATTTGTCCGTGTGTCGGGCGAAGATGGCGGGCGCTATCCGCTCACTGGCACTGGGGACTCCAATACGTATGCGCTTTTTGCCGAGCACGCTTCACGACTTATCGGGCAACGGGGGGCAGTGGGGCTGGTCGTTCCCGCAGGTCTGATGACAGATTCAAAGACCAAAGATCTGTTTTATTCTCTATTCACGGCTGGGCGGATCGAGAGCTTCATTTGCTTTGACAATTCACTAGCGATCTTTCCGGCAATCCACAGAGATACGCCTTTCGGACTTCTGACCCTTCAGGCGGCAAATGGATTGTTGGAATTCTGCGTCGAGGCGAAGAGCATACAAGATTCTAAAGATCCACGCCGCCGCTTTAAATTATCTAGTGATGATCTGGACCTTTTGAATTGCAACACGCGAACTGCGCCCACATTTCGTTCGCAGGCGGATGCTGAGATTGCCAAGAAGATATATAGAAATGTCCCGGTGCTTTTGATGGAAAATGAAACTGGGATGGGGAACAAGTGGGGTGTTCGCCTGTTCCGAATGTTTGATTCCGCACAGGATAGCGGACTGTTTTTCGAGAAATCCAAGTTAGTCGGAGAGGGCTTCGTCCGCTGCGGTCTAAATTGGGGAAGCACTGGAACCGCAGGAGCAAGCACAACATTTGTACCGCTGTATGAAGGAAAAATGATTGGCCAGTATGACCACAGAGCTGGAACTTTCATTGATTGCGAAAAGCGTCCACCGCGCGGCGCATCGATCCCTGAGCCTCCCGCAGAGGCCAAAACGAACACCGATTTCGAAATTGAGCCTTGGTATTGGGTCGACAGCACCCTCGTCAAGCAGAGATTAGATGACGTAAACTGGGCAAAGAGTTGGAGTTTTGGCTATCGTTTTGGCGCGAATCCAACAAATATCAGAACCGTTATTTGCTCTGTAGTTCCATTCAGCGCCGCGCCACATGTTTTTCCGCAGGTTATTCCGCGAGACGACTTGCCGAACGAAACGATATCCGCGCTCTTGGCAAATCTCAATGCCTTGGTGGTTGACTACATCTGCCGGCTCAAGATGTCCCGTCAAGGTCTGGATGCGTTTATCGTGAAGCAGTTGCCAGTCCTACCGCCCGACTTCTACACCGAACCCCGCCTCGCCTTCATCACCCCGAAGGTGCTGGAACTCACCTACACCTCGCACAGCCTCGCCCCCTTCGCCCGCGATCTGGGCCATGACGGCCCGCCCTTCGCCTGGGACGAGGACCGCCGTGCCCTCCTGCGCGCCGATCTCGACGCCTTCTACGCCCGCGCCTACGGCCTGACGCGCGACGAGCTGCGCTACATCCTCGACCCCGCCGACGTGAAGGGCCCCGACTACCCCTCGGAAACCTTCCGCGTCCTGAAGGAAAAGGAAATCCGCCACCACGGCGAATACCGCACCCGCCGCCTCGTCCTGGAAGCCTGGGATCGGATGCAGCAGGATGGCACGTTTGCCGCCCTTGGCATGGCAGAGACCGTTGATGGCACCATGCAGCAGCCGATACAGCTGCCGCCGCTTGAGCAACTTCCGGACGCCGCATGGGCGCGCGCGGTACCGTCACCACAGTATGATCCGTCGGCCGCACTCGCTGCAATTCTGAAGTCGCTGGACGGCCCGACGCCGATCCGGACGATTCGTCTGACCGCCGCGATCATGCTGGAGCCCCACCTATTGACGCCGATTCTTTCAACTGAGGATCAAACCCAATGGCGGCGGCTGGTGGGCCAAGAGGCAGAGCCCCGCCCTGGAAATGTCGTCGGCTTCTCGGGCCGAACCACGCCGGGATGGAATGCCGCCATCACCAACCATCGAGGCAACGGTAGACTGCTAGAAGACATTGGGGCGAGAACGTGGACTCCAGGCACAGGTCTGGAAGCTTTTGACACGTCGGGCTGGCCAGAAGGGCGCGCAAGGTTTGTGCTCGACGCGCTGCGAAACCTGGACATCGATGCAACCGTGAACGCTGCTCCTGCCGAAGTCCGAGACTGGATCGCAAATGCCGCAGCAGGATGATCTCTTCCCGGTTCCGCCACTAAGCGTTGAAGTTCCGAAAAGCCTGACGGAGCCGAGGCTCTGGGTACGACGGCTCAAGATCTGGAAGGAGCCGGGCGGCGAGGTCATTCGGGACATCGAGTTACGGCCAGGGCTCAACATCATCTGGTCGCCAGACGGAGATGACGATCCCGATGGGGGTGGCCGGGCCATCGGCCATGGCAGCGGAAAGACGCTGTTCTGCCGTTTGCTGCGCTATTGCCTCGGCGAAGTCCGCTTCGCAGACGAGGTCCAGCGCGATGCCATTTCCACCGCTTTTCTGAATGGCGTCGTCGGGGCTGAGGTGATGCTTGACGGAGTGTGCTGGGTGGTAGCGAGGCCACTCGGCATCGGTCGCAAGCACTTCGCTGTTGAAGCCGGCAACCTCGACGTCGTTGCGAAGATGGAGGGAACGGCTACGGGCATAGAGCTGCTGATCGACGCCATCGAGGCCGCGATCCTCGGCGATGGCACCTCCCGGTTGGCTAGGCTCTCAGCTGGTCAGCGGGCTTGGCCGATCGCCCTCGCGTGGGCGGCACGCGATCAGGAATGCCGTTTCGACGACGTCCTGGATTGGCGTTCATCGGCATCAGGATCGGATGCGCCGCAGCCGGCAAGTGGTGATGCCAAAGGACCTCGATTACTCGCGATGCGCGCTTTCTTGAACGCAATCACGGATGAAGAGCAGGCCGCACGCCGCGGGGAGCAGGATCTGGCAACTCAACTTGATCAAGCTAAACGGCAGCGATCCTTTCTCGAATGGGATCAAGCGCGTCGTGTGGAACGCCTCGTTCGCGACCTCGATCTTGGCGATACATCCTTGCCTGATATGCCGCTTCTCCTGGACTCCTTGAAGTCGGCCGCGAAGGAGAGACTTGCCGCAGTGACAAGACTCCCATCGGGGGGTGATGCAGAACTCGACGAGGCCAGGCGCAATTTGCAAGATGCGCGCTCTACACTGCGCAATATTGAACTGAGGGCCGCTGAACTCGACGTGAGATTGCCTCTAGAAGAAAAACTACTCGCACAGATGAGCAGTGAAATTCCGGGACTCTCCGCAGCCGCTCAGTCCGCGGCTAGTCTGGTCTGTCCCATCTGCGAGGTACCAATCGACACAGCGCTCGCGGAAGGCTGCAAGCTGTCTCACAAACTACCTGATCAAGCACAGTGTCGTGCGCGGCTGGAGGCGAAACGCGAGGAAATCCATACTCAGAAAAACGAAATTGCGGGCATTAGCGCTGAAATTGGCGCCCTGAAGCCCGAAATTGCTCTGGCGAGCCAAAAGGCTCGACAGGCAGAGGATCGGGTGGAACGCCTCGAAAAGGCTGCTGACGCTCGAAACACAAGCTGGCGAACTGCCACTCGAGGTGTTGAGGATGTTCAGCGAGCGGCAGAAATTGTCGATGAGGTCGCGCGTGCCGAAGCTGCTATCAGAAAACTGGAAGACGCGTTGCAGGGCACCCGCGAACAGCTTCGAGGCTTCGAGGACAAGCAGGCAAAGGCTATCGGCGCTGTATCCCAGAAGTTTTCAGCGATCATTCGGCGTCTGCTCGGTGACGACGCCAAAGGCTTTGTGCGTCTGACCGGTAAAGGTCTTGAGATTGCTGTTGAAGCCGGGGGCGATAGGCGAACAGCTGCCATTCAGTCTTTAAAAGTGCTCGCGTTCGATCTGGCTTGTCTCTGTTTGAGCGTTGAGGGTCGCACGCGGATCCCCGCCTTTCTGATCCACGACAGTCCGCGCGAGGCCGATTTGGGACAAACGATCTATGATAAGCATTTTCGGCTTTTGCGAGAACTCGAGGAAGAGCTTGCTGGTGGTACTTTTCAGTATCTGATTACAACGACAACAAGGCCGCCGCTAGATATCAACAAAGGGCCTTGGCAGCGCCTGGTTTTGCGCGGTGCGCCTGGTCGAGAGCGGCTATTGGGTCGCGACCTGTGAGGGTCAATACGCAATGATCGAGACGCCACAATCCTTCGTTACGCGCCAAGAATGCGAGAAAGTCAGCTATCAAAACGGCTTCCGGCGCCCCCTTGGGGAAACCGATGGCTGGCAGCAGTACAGTTCAACGACCGCTCAGGGATCGATCTGGCTTGCGCAGGAAACTAGCGGCGCTTGGCTCCTCGCTCTGGATCACGCCGGGGTTATTGCAGAGATCGGGATTGAAGTGTCCAATGCAGCAGGACCAGGCCTCGCACGTTTCCGGTTTGCCTCGCTGGCAAAGCTTTATGGCGTGATGCCAAGAATTTACGAGCTTTCCGCAAGTCTTCCTGACGCACCACTTCAGGAATTTCTTCACCGAACAAAAAACTTGCCGACGACGACAGAGGCGGAGCGCCTTGTGGTCCAGCGTGTCGGCCAGAACATCTTCCGTGAGCGTCTGATCGAATACTGGCGGGGGCGATGCCCTCTGACTGGGATTGCCGACAAGCCCATTCTTCGTGCCTCTCATATAAAACCATGGCGAGACTGCGACAATGACAGCGAGCGACTTGATGTCCATAATGGCCTACTTCTTTCAGCCCTTTGGGACGCAGCATTCGACAGCGGCCTGGTAACCTTCGACCAAAATGGTGTTCCGGTATTCTCGAAGCTTTTAAGCAACTTGGCGCAAGCGCAGCTCCGTTTTGAAACGCCCATAAAATTGAACGCTAAACATCAAATGTTTCTCGGATGGCATAGGAACTATGTCTTCAAAACATAGAAGAGTCGAATGCCATATTTTGTAAGATCATTTCCTCCAAGGCTTTCTACTTAAAAATCTACGCTCTCATTCGTCGGCAAGTAGAACTCCGTAATCCCCCGTTTCCCCTCGGCCCGTCCCAGCTGCACGATCACATCGATGGATTTCCGGATGTATTCCCGCACCTCGGCGAAGGTCAGCGGTGTGCCAGCCTGCAGAACCATGATCGCCAGCCGGTCGATGGCGAGTTCGGCGGTTTCGGCGTGGATGGTTGAGACCGATCCGCCATGGCCGGTGTTGATCGCTTCGAGATATGTCAGGGCCTCGGCCCCGCGCAATTCGCCGACGATGATCCTGTCGGGGCGCATGCGGAGGGAGGCCTGCAGGAGGGCGTTGGCGCTACGTTGTGAACCGGCACCGCGGTCGGCCAGAAGGGCGACGGTGTTGGGCTGCCCGGGAAAGAGCTCGAAGGCGTCCTCGATAGTGATCAGTCGCTCGTGCTCGCTCACATGCGTCAGGAGGTGGCGGGCGAAGGTGGTCTTGCCGGTAGAGGTGCCTCCGCTGATCAGGACATTGAGCCGTGCCTCGACCAGGGTTTGCAGCGCGGCCTCAAGGTTCTCCCCCGCCAGACTGGCAATGTTCTTCATCTTCTCGGCGCGGAGCGCGTCGAGCGAGACGGCCTTGCCGAAGAGATAGGCCGGGGCGTAGTCCCGGACGCTGCCCGAAGCGAAGAGACGGATGGTGATCGAGGCGCCGCGATCGATGGCGGGCGGCACGGCGACCTGGACCCGGAGGGGGCGGCCCGCATATTCTACCTTGCCGGAAACGAGCGGGTTCTTTTCAGAGACGCGGGCCTTGGCGTCGCCGACGATGGTCTGGGCCATGTTGAGCGCGGTGGTGCGATCCACGGTCTGACCCTCGTGACGCATGGTGGCGTCGCCTGCGACCTCGAGCCAGACCTTGCCGTCCGGATTTATCGCGATCTCCACCACATCGTCGCGCCGCAAGAGGTCGCGGAATGGATCGAGATAGCGCTCGAGATAGGAGGTTGGTGATGCCGCCTCGGTCAATAGATCACCACATCCCGGTCAACGAGCACGGTGACAGAGGCCCCTTGATCGACATAGATCGTTGGAGTGATCGAGATCTGGTCGGCGATGACCGACCCGACAGCGTCCTGCAGGTCGCTGCCAACATCGCCCAGGACGATGCTTGTGGTTTCATTGTTTGCACTTTCCGCCGCGACAGCTGGTGCGGCCCCGATCACGGAGATCAGCGCCGCCCCGCCGAAGCGCTCGGCGAACTTGGTGTCGACGAGACCGGTGAGGCCCGAGCGACCAAGCTGGTCCCCGCCCACGGCGGCGATTTCCATCGAGGTGCCGTCCGGGGTCAGGACGCGGGTCCAAAGGATCAGGATGCGCTTCTGGTGCATTTCGATCCCGGAGCGATATTGGCCAAAAAGGCGGGAGCCCCGGGGGATCAGGATCCGGTCTCCGGAAAACGCCGGAACCGGCTCGGAGACGACTGCGACGACAGACCCCGGCAAGTCGCTGTTGATGGCGGTCTGGAGCGCCGCCTGGATGACGGACCCTTGGGTTAGGGTGCGTTCGGGATGTGTGAGGCGGGCGGCCTCCTGCACCTCGAGCGGTCGCGCGCTTTGCAGGAACTGCTCGTTGCCGGAAAGGACCGGTCCCCCGGTGCCCGCGGCCGCCGGATCGGCCACTGCCGCGCCGCTTTGGCCACCACGCGGACCGTCGGCATAAACAACCGCGGGGGATTTGATCTGCGCGGTCAGAAGCTCCTCGGCAACCCGCTCGGCCTCGCGCTGTCGCTGCTCCTCTTCCTGCCGCCGGCGTTCTTCGAGCAAGCGCTGGTCTGCGATCAGCCCCTCGTGGTCGAGCTCAGCCTCGAGGCCTTCGCGCTGCGCCCGTTCGGCATCGAGCATGGCCTGAAGCCCTTCGATGCGTGTCTCGGTCTGGCGCTTCAGGTTGGCCAGATCGGTTTCTTTTGCGGCCAGTGTGGCTTCAAGCGCGGCCTTCTGTTCATCGAAGGCTTCGCGCAGGTCCGCGACGGCGGACTGGATTTCTGAATTCCGCGCGGCCTGGCTGGCGGCGAGGGCCTCGCGGAGCTTGGCGATCTCGGCCAGCACCTCGGCGCTCGGTTCAGGGGCAGGGGCCGCGGGCACATCGAGCGCTTCCTCGACGGCGATCAGCGCGTCATTGACCCGTTGCTCGGTCTCGTCGGGTGGAAACTCCAGCCGCCCGCCGGTGCCGGTGCGACGGTCCTGGAAGGTTTCAACATCGGAGGTCTCGAGTGCGCTGTCGCCCTCCTGCAGGCCGGTGGCCAGGAAATACGCGACCCCGGCGCCGCCGAAGGCGAGGGCGGCGGCGAGCGCGCCAACCCCGAGGCTGTTGCCGTGGCGTTTGGATTTACCGCGCTGGCTGAACTGATCAAGGCGGTCCTGCAGGTCGGGAGGGGATTGTTCGGCCATAGTCAGTTGCTCACATAGATGGCGCTCTCGTCGCGCCAGGCGCAGATCGCCTCATCGCCAATGCGCAGCGTCCAGTAGGTGTTCACTCCGAGGACGCGGACCGTGTTGCCTTGCTGGGTCCAGTTGACGGTGCGCTCACGGCCCTGGTCATCGGCCTTGAAGAGGGCGGGTTGGCGACCGTTCTCCGGGAAGACGAAATACGTATAGCGCCCGTCGTCATAGATATGGCTGGGGTGGAAGTCGCCCTCGCCCGAGACGCGGTAGTTGTAATTGCGCGGCGCCTCGAACCCCTTCGGCTGGGAGGCCGCCGTCGCACGGCGTTCTTCGTCGGGGTAGCGGAAGCGGACCTCGAAGAACATGCCGGTGCGGTTCGGGATCGAGCCTTCGCGGAGATGGAAGGAATAGGTGCGTCGGTTGGTGATGACCGTCATGTTGGTCGAGGCATTGGCCACATGCGGTTTGATGGTCAGCACATTGCCAAGCTCGGGGATCGGATCGACCTGGAAGCTTTCGGTGTCGCCGACAATCACAGCCTCGAACCGTTCCCCCGCCCCGAAATGAATCGTGGTCGAATGCCGAAGATCGGTTTCGATCCGGTAGACCTGGCTTTCATTGTAGACGGCGGTGCGGATGCGGATATCGAGCGACCCGCCTTGCGGCGTGGCCTCGGCGAGGGCTGCAACAGGAAGGGCAAGCGCCAGGAGGAGCGCGGGCAGGGATTTCATGGGGATCAATTCTCCAGGGTCTCGGCGTCGACTCGGTAGGAGGTCACCACGAAGCCCAAGGGGTTGGCCCAGACATCCTGAAGGCGCTGGCGGGTTTCGGGTTGGAAGTCATAGCCGACGGTGGCCACGTAAGACCGGGTCACGGTGCGGGTGTCGCGGGGGCGACGCAGCGTGCGGGTGAAGCGGACCTGGGCCACGCCACGCTCGATCTGGTTCACCGACTTGATGACCACCTCGATCTTGGCGTCGCGGCCATAGACGGTGATCGGGTAATCCTCGTTGGTGGAGGACCAGAGATCGCGCAGCGTGCGGGCGGCATCGCCGTCGGAGCGGTCGAGGACCGAGTTGATGCGCTGTTCGCCATCGGTCAGGTCATAGGTCTCGCGGTCATCGACGTAAGCGACGAGATTGGCCTGGATGATGGCGTCGCTTTCCGAGAGCGTCAGTGCCTGGACGGCGGCGACCCGGTCCATCTCGCCGGTTTCCTTGTCGACCACGACCACGAAGGTCTCGGTTGTCTTGAGCGGAAAGAGGCTCGCGCCCGCGACCATGCCGGCGACGCCAACCAGCACGCCCGCAGCGGCGACCAACCAAGCAAAGCGCTCGCGCCGTCTTGGCCCGTAGATGAAATCCGCCTCGAAAGCGTCGCGGTCGGGCGCGGGGGAACTAGGTACCGTCTTCTTCAAGTCAGTCGTCTTTCACATCAGGATTTGCGGAAGGCCTTGGCGGCGGAGAGGAGCGCGCCGGGGCTTTGCCGGATCATCTCGCCGGTCTTCACCACGCCCGCATTGGCCATCTGGTTCAGCTCATGCGGAGATTTGCCGGTGACGAGGCGCGAGGTCGCGCCGGTGCCATACTCCCGCGTGTTCACGAAACCCTGGCGCGCGAGGCCTGTGAGACCCACGGCATTCGAGGCAATGCCGACGACGCCAGTGAGGTTGGAGGCGATATAGGGGACCGAGGCCATGATCCCGGCGCTGAGGATCAGGATCACGAGGAAGGGCAGGATGAGGCTGACGGTCTCGACATCGCCCGGATCGGCGGAGGCGTCCCCTATGGCCTCGGCGATGGCGACGATGATGCCCGCCGCGCCTGCGGCGGCGACCGGCATGAGCGCATAGCCGATGGTGGCGCGGGTCCAGGCCTCGAAAAGGGATTGGGTCGGCTTGAAGAGCGAGGTCACGATCATGAAGGGGGCGATGACGATCATCAGCGCGAAGACGATGCGGGCGAAGGCGATGATCCCGGCGGTGACGGCGGCGAAGACCGCCGAGAGGACAAAGAAGATCGCGCCCAGGACCGCGCCAAAGACCCAGCCTGCGCGGTCGCCGATCGTGTCGCCATAGGCGGTGATGCGGGCGACCATGTTGTCGAGGCTTTCATAGACCCCGGCCTCGTCGCCCGAGCCGGTGAGCGCGAGGATCGAGGCGCCGACGGAGTCGGGCACCTGCGTGACGATGTCATAGATGACGCTGAAATTATCCCAACTCTGCGCGAAGATCCCCACAAGTGCGACCTTCATGCCGAAGGCAAACCCGGTGCCAAAGGGCAGGGGGCGGAGTTGCATGACCGCGTTGATCCCGAGGAGCACGACGAGGAGCGCGGCCCCGGCGGAGATCACGTCGCCGACAACGCCTGCCGAAGAGACAAAGCCGTCCTGTGCCACGGTATCCACCGCGGCGTCGACCTGGCTCAGGATGTCGCGAATAACGCCCATCTACTCTACGCAGGCCTCCACAACTTGCGCCTCGAGCGCGTCCGCCTTGGCGTAGAGCTCGAGCACCTTGAAGGGCAGACGCGGGTTGTCCGAGGTCTGGAACCGGGGCAGCGCGCCCAAGGCCTGATCCCAGGTGAACTGATCCAGCAGACAGGTGCAGGTTTCCGAGGCGAGCGCCTCTTCGGCGATCAGGATGCGCAGGATCGCGCGGTAGCCGTTGCGCAGATAGGCGGTCTCGGCCAGATCGGCGGGGGGTTTCGGAGCACGACATTCGTCGGCTTCGTCCCGCGCGATGGCCATCGAATTGAAGGGCGTGTCGCCGGAAGGGTTCGTGCTCGGGGTTTGGGCCAACGCAACACTGGGCAGGGCACTCACGACAAGTGCGGCGAGACCAAGCGTCCGAATTGGTGCCAAGCTGTGGGTCATGGTTTGCCTCATGGATCCACCGCCATCGACCGGAACTTGCGCTCATCCGCGAGGGTCGCTGCATCGACGACGCCAAGCTGGCCGGCGCTGACGCCTTGCGCCGCTTCAAGCCGCCAGATCTGGGTCAGGATGATGCCAAGTTCAGCGGTGACGCGGGTGTTGAGATCGACCGCAGCTTTCAGCCCGTCCTGATCGTCGATGAGCCCGACCATGGTCTCGAGCCGCTCGAGGCTCTGTCCAGCTTCTTCATGGCTTTCTTGCGCGGCGACCGACAACATGGCGCTGGCCCCGGCCGAGGTGGCGATGCGGTTGTCGGCGGGCTGATCCGATCCCGAAAGCGTACTGAGGCGCTCCGAGGTGAAGCCACTGTCCGAAAGAACCCGCTCGACCGAGGCGGAGAGTTCTGCGCCGGGATTGAAGCCGCTGAGAAAATCGCCGCTGGCCAGAGATTGTGCGGTATTGAGGGGCGCGATCAGCTTGCCGCGCAGCGCGCGGAATTCTTCGACCGTCGCGAAAAGTTCACCGAGCCCGCTGCCCTCAATAAGAGAAGTCAGTTGCGCCTCGAGGTTTGTGAGCTGCGACAGTTGGGTTTCCAGTTCCAGCCGCATGGTCGCGAGCTGCTGCATCTGGACATTCAGGTCCTCGGCCATGTGCTCGAGCTGGGCCACGAGTTGACCAAGCTGCGAGCCATCAAAGGTTGGTACGCCCTGGGAAGCAGCGGGCGAGGCGAGCGCAAGTGTAGTGACCGCTGCGGCGGTCAGGAGAAGGTGTCTCATTCGGGAACTCCCATCTGCATGAAGTCGCGCTCGGCCAGCCGGTCGGCCACGAGGTGCTGCGCATAGGCCGCCTCGCGCTGCTGGTTTGCCGCCATCAGCCGGACGCGAAGGTTGAGGATGCGGCCGATCTCGGCCTTGGCGTAGGTGTTGAGCTCCCAGGCCGCCTTGGCATTGGGCTGCGCATCGATCTGCAGGATGATCGCGCGGAGGCGGTTGATGACCTGTTCGGTGGTGGCGGAGCTGTCCGCGGCGTAATAGACGCCGGCCTCGGAGATGCTGGCATATTCAGCCAGCGCAAAGTCCGAGGGCGAGAGCGTGCCGAGCGCGTCGGCCCCGCCCACCACGGCGAGGTATTCGTTGTAGAACTTGGAGATGTTGCGCACGTAGCCTTGGGTCTCGGCAAAGGGCGGCACACCGCCATATTCGATGACCCGACCGGGGCCTGCGTTATAGGCCGCGAGTGCATGGGGGATGTTGCCGAAGCGGCCCAGCTGTGTGGTGATGTAGCGCGCGCCGCCGCGCAGGTTGTCCTTCACGTCGTAGCGGTCGACGCCGAGATCGGAGGCGGTGCCGGGCATGAGCTGGGTCAGGCCATAAGCCCCGACTGGGCTTTGTGCTGTGACGTTGAAGCGGCTCTCCTGCTTGATCAGGGCCTGGAAGAGGCAGCGCCA
>ENA-OWNT01001908-OWNT01001908.1-seawater-metagenome-genome-assembly--contig:-NODE-1908-length-23560-cov-5.067240_pt1 | contig 23560 bp, 17 predicted proteins | sample MGYA00238136_ERZ651165 | MGnify/ENA primary metagenome ERZ651165 (study PRJEB26861, sample SAMN08777766) | seawater metagenome | isolation source: coastal seawater | place: USA: Florida | collected...
ATGACGACCAGAGTCCGTCAGATGGCACTTCGCCAAGCGAGTCACAATTAGAGACTGAACGAAGTACAGTACCTGAAGAACCGCCTGAGCCTAAGTTGTATGGCTCTGTAGTAACAAACCCTAAACCTCATATGGCAACCATTAAAGGGTCGGGTAGAACTAACACCGATGCCGGTAATAGCAATAACGTGGCGGACTTTCCTGAACCTCCAGGCTTTTTGTTAAAAGAGGGGGAGGACGACTCAGAAAGCGTGAGTGTTGCGGGAACCGAAGATACTTCGAACAAGGCTGACAGCGTTCAAGATGACAGCCAAGCGAAAGCACCGTCTTACGAGCCATCTGTTACACGCGCGGAACCTAAGCTTTATGTGGCACCATCTGAAGAAAATGAAAGTGATGTAAGCGACGAAGCTTCTGCGCAACAACGCGAAGTGGCTGATTTCAGCTTAAACGCTCCCACTCAACCTGAGCGTATAACAGCAAATCCAGAAGCCTCAGCAAAAGCAGCAGAAGATCAGCCAAGACGCTTTTCGCGCAACAAAACGGCAAAAGCCAGCGTTCGTAAGCGTGAAGAGCCTAACTTTGGCGACGATCAAATGCGTATAGACTTTGATGAAAACGACACCGACCCGTCGTTTAGCGCTAATGAGCCGAGTGACAGCCCAGCAAGTGAAAAACCGCAAGGAAATATTGAACCTGAGGTACTTGTTCTTAATGTGCGCGCGCCAGAAGATTCGCCCATTGCAGGTGCTGCACTACTGCCTATGCTTTTAACATTAGGGTTTAAGTTTGGCGATCAAGACATTTTTCACCGCCATGTAAATTCGAACGGTAAAGGGCCTGTGTTATTTAGCCTTGCCAATATGTTCAAGCCGGGTGTGTTTGATATCGATAATCTTGAAAATTTTGAAACCCAAGGGGTGTCGCTATTTATGATTTTGCCAATTGAGGGCGACCCACACCAGGTTTTCAATATGATGCACAATGCGGCGCGTAAGCTGGCCGATGAATTTGGTGCACAGGTGCTTGATGGGCGCCGTAGCGTGCTGACTAAACAAGGCTTACAGCAATATGTAGAAAAGATCCGCGAGTTTGAACGCAAGCGAATGATTGCGCGTAATTAACTAGCGGTCTGTGATGAATCGCGCCATGGCATTAAAATTTGGCGCGATAGTAATTACCACAAGGTTAAACAATATTTGAAAAGGACTTGGTATCACCAAGTCCTTTTCTTTTCAGCTTGTTTTCTACTATTTCAACAAGCTTTAGCAACAACATAATTTATTTCTTTAACTTGGCGTAAAAATTATCTCTATGTCTGAGACACTTGAAAAAGCACAGCAAGACGTTGCAGCTCTTCGCAACAAAATAAATGAATACAATTACCAGTACTATGTATTAGACGACCCATCCGTGCCTGATGCTGTGTACGACCGTGACATGCAGGCGCTTATTGCGTTAGAAAAAGCGTATCCCGCCTTGCAAAGCCCCAATTCTCCAAGTCAAAAGGTTGGGGGAGAAGCGTTATCTTCTTTCGAGCAAGTTACTCACGATGTTCCTATGCTATCGCTAGACAATGCATTCGATGAAGCGTCGCTTATGGCATTTGAAAAGCGATTGAAAGATAGACTGAAAGGCAACGTTCCTGACGATGGTATTTTACCGTTTAGTTGTGAACCAAAGTTAGATGGTCTTGCCGTAAGTATTCTTTATGAAAATGGCGAGCTAGTACGTGCTGCCACCCGTGGTGACGGGCAAGTTGGTGAAAATATTACTGCCAATGTTCGAACGATTTCAAACGTGCCGCTAACGCTTCGTGGAAGTGACGTGCCAGATCGCGTTGAAGTACGAGGTGAAGTGTTTATACCTCGTGATGGATTTGAAAAACTGAATGAAGCACAACGTGAAAAGGGCGGAAAAGTTTTTGCAAATCCGCGTAATGCAGCAGCTGGTAGTCTGCGACAGCTAGATTCAAAAATTACGGCGAAACGCCCACTTATGTTCTACGCGTACTCGTTAGGTGTGGTGCAGCCAGACTCGTTCACATTGCCTGCAAGCCATAGTGAAAGGTTAGCCCAACTTGGAAAGTGGGGATTACCGCTTTGCCCAGAGATTGATACCGCTGAAGGTGGTAAAGGGTGCCTTAACTATTATAACCGCATTCTTGATATACGGGACTCTCTGCCTTATGACATTGATGGTGTGGTTTTTAAAGTCAACGCTATTAACCTTCAGAACATACTAGGTTTCGTAGCACGCGCACCTCGTTGGGCAATAGCGCAAAAATTCCCTGCGCAAGAAGAAGTGACCACGCTTTTGGATGTAGAGTTTCAAGTTGGTCGCACGGGAGCCATAACCCCTGTTGCAAGGCTTGAGCCCGTGTTTGTAGGTGGCGTAACGGTTTCTAATGCAACGCTGCATAACCAAGACGAAATTAACCGTCTTGGCGTTTGCATCGGTGACACAGTCGTTATCCGTAGGGCTGGCGATGTAATACCTCAGGTTGTGTCTGTTGTTGAAGCGAACCGAAAGGGTGATGAGCGCGACATTGCGTTTCCATCACAGTGTCCTGTGTGTAGTTCACATGTAGAAAAGTTAGAAGATGAAGCCGTAGCGCGCTGCACTGGCGGTCTAATTTGTGCGGCTCAGCGAAAGCAGGCGCTTAAGCATTTTGCGTCAAGAAAAGCATTCGATATTGACGGTCTGGGTGACAAGTTAGTGGACCAGCTTGTTGACGCAGATTTGGTGCATAGCCCAGCGGATTTCTTTACGTTGTCTCTGGCCAGCCTTGTTGGCCTTGAGCGCATGGCAGAGAAATCTGCTACAAAGTTACTGGAGTCACTTGAAGCATCTAAAACCACAACGTTAGCTAAATTTTTGTATGCACTTGGCATCCGCGAGGTGGGTGAAGCGACGGCATCAAACTTGGCATTGCACTTTGAAACGTTAGAGGAAATCAAATCTGCTTCCCTTGAAGCGTTGGTAGAGGTGCCTGATGTAGGGGAGGTTGTTGCTGCGCATATCTTTAACTTTTTCAATGAAAGCCACAACACCGACGAGATTGACGCACTATTGGCTGAAGGCGTTAATTGGCCTGCCATTGAAAAGCCAGACAGCGGCAATTTACCTTTGGAAGGTAAAACGTGCGTAATAACCGGCACATTAAGTGAGATGGGACGCTCTGACGCAAAAGCACGTCTACAGCTGCTTGGTGCAAAAGTGGCCGGGTCGGTGAGCAAAAACACGGATTTCTTAGTGGCTGGTGAAAAAGCAGGTTCTAAGTTAACAAAAGCACAGGAGTTGGACGTTGAGGTATGGGACGAGGCTGCGCTGTTAGCCTTTTTAGCTGAAAACGAGCAATAACTACCTCGATTGTTTTAAATAAAGCAGAAACAAAAACGCCGTTAGCAAAATGCTAACGGCGTTTTTTATCATTTTAAAAATGGATAAATGCGTTACTGTTCAGCCTGTTCGCGAAGCATTCTTCTTCGCTCCCACGCTTTTCTTACTTGAAAGCGCCAAAGCCAATTAAGTGAAAAATACCCGGCCAAGCCGAAAAAGATAGAGCAAATACCACAGCCCACAAGAAACGCTGGGCCAATTGTATTTAAGCTTTCCACTACCCACTGCCAGCTAAATTGAAACTCAAAATGTTGAGGAGTGGTCCCTAGTACAGTAGTTCCTACTTTATAAGCACCGTAAAATATAGGTGGAATGGTAAACGGGTTTGTTATCCATACAGTGGCGACTGAGAGGGGGAGGTTTGCTCTAAAAGGAATCGCAACACCCGCAGATAACCACATTTGAAAAGGTACGGGCCAAAACGCGAAAAATAATCCGATACCGAACGCACCGGAAGCAGAACGACGGTTTAAATGCCATAGGTTAGGTTCGTGAAGCACGTTGCCGAATATCTTGAGGGCTTTATTTTGCTTGATACTTTGGTGATCAGGCAGAAAACGTCGAATAAATTTCTTTGGCATAAATCTCGAAGCGTCTCGAAAAAATTACTAACAATACATAATGCTGAACTTGCTTAGCAGTTCCTGTAAATACACAGAGACGTGCCTTTTAACTACAACATGAAACGGCATTACAATTAATAAAAATTGCGTAATAAATCGTAACGGGTTGTGTAATAAGTGATGCAAACAAAGCGACCATTACTTAGGTAAACCACTACATGAATAGCCAAGCGCTAAACAATAACAATTCTAGTCAGCGCTTTAATCATACCACAATTTGGCTTTACTGTTTTTGCTTAGGTGCGGTTAGCAGTGTTTTTTGGCCACTATTACCTAACGTTAACACTCTAGTATTCACTTGTGCCGCTGGCGTGCTTTTTATTTTTGGGTCATCACACTGGCTCAAATCGTCTCGCTTAATTCAAAGCTTGCCACAACACCCCCCTTATCGTTTAGCGCACAATCGCTGTTTTTCGCTCGTCGTGACCGCTTTGGGGCACAGTGCTTTAGTGTCTGCAGTATTCGGTACACTGTTAGGTACTGTGTGGGCGGCGAGTGTAGGGCATTTACACTATGGTTGGCAACTGCCTGAAGATAAAATTCAAAAAGATGTCATGATAGAAGGGAAAGTTTTAAAAGGTGGATGTCCATTATCTTACAATACACACACGAAAGATGATGAGTTTCAGAGGTATACCGTATCTCTATTAACTCTTGATGGCCTGCCTGCAGCGCGTTATACACCGTCTTTTACGCTGTACGATGTGCTGTATACGATAAAGCCGTTAAAACTAACGCTTAATTTTCGACAGGCCTGGCTATCAACAACGTCAACTCACAGTAATAGTGTTTCACCTAAGCCTGTGGCATGCCTGCATAATGGTGATACATTCTCTGCTATTGTGAAACTGAAACCCGCTTACGGTACTGCCAATCCAAACGGCTTTAACTCTCAGCAGTATTTTGTTGGTCAAGGAGTGGCAGCGAACGGTTATATCAAAGCAATTCTTCCTAGTTCAGTTGTGCATCATCACAGCATCCGGCAGGCGTTTCAGAATACCTTAACTAAATTGAGTCTTACTAACGTTCGCTGGTGGCAAGCACTGCTTCTTGGCGATAGAAGTCCGCTGTCGCAAGATGACTGGCAATTACTTCAGGTTACAGGAACCGGCCACTTATTCAGTATCTCTGGTATGCACCTGTCTATTGTGGCTATTACTGTGTTTTTGGCGTCTGCGGGTTTAGTTGTTGTACTAGCAACCGTGTGGCGTACTGTTTCTAACAAATTCGACACTGACATAGCTCCAAGACAGTGGCTCACACCAGTTCGTGCAAGCGTATTTTTATTTGTATTAGTGGTGTGTTGGATGTACGCATTAATAAGCGGTATGGCACTACCAGTGATTCGTGCTTATTTGCTTCTGGTAATAGGTTTTTTTATAAGCACGCTAAATATAGTCGTGAGGCCGCTTCACATAATGGGGATTATGTGTGCTGGTTCTTTGTTGGTATTTCCATTCGCACAGCTTACCGCAAGTTTTTATTTAAGCGTAGGGGCAGTTATCGCTATTGTGATGGTGAATTTCTGCTACAGGCTGAATCGAAAACCATGGTATGTAGCATTGTTCCAACTTCAGCTTTGTATAAGCATTTTCATTATACCTTTAACACTTGTATGGTTTGGTAATGCTAGCTTAATTGGAGTATTGGCGAATCTTGTAGCGCTTCCTGCCGTAACCCTGCTTTTACCCGTAGCCTTGTTTTCACTTTTAATGCTTCACTGTTTTCCTGAAAGATTTACGGCGCCTTTTGCCAATCTTTTTCATTACCTAGATATCTCGTTGGGTTGGTTATTAAGAGGATTAAACGGGTTAAGCAAGTTTGATACAGACATACTAAGCACGTTGTTCAGTTTGCCTATAACCACAGCAGGCGCAATAAACTGCTTGTTGGTTATGTGTTTGGCTATGGCTCCCTATTTTCGAGGTAGAAAACGATGTGTTTTTGTACTTATGCTCCCCGTATTTTTAGCGTATTTGCCCAATAGTGATAACATTTGGCAAGTACATGTTTTTGATGCAGGGCAAGCAAGTGCAATTGCTATCACACAGGGAAATGAGGCCATAATAATTGATTCTGGGATGAGTATTAACGGTAAGGCCCTTACCGCTAGTGATACTGTACTCCCTTTTCTTCACAGTAAAAACATTAAGCGTATTGCTCATGTTATTCATACACACAGCGACAATGATCATGCAGGTGGTGCTAACACAATATTAGCCTCTTCATTGGCTGCTGGCAGCGAGGAATATACGCCACTATTGGGATGTGAGCGAGGTAAAGAGGTTCACTGGAAAAAGCTTGCGTTGCATTTTTTATGGCCCAAAAAGGGAAATAAAGAAAACTCTAATGCACAGTCATGCGTGATTAATATTACCGACGGACGACACAGTGTACTTATACCGGGGGATATAGAACGTACCAGCGAGTATGCGCTAGTGACGCTATCTCGTCGGAGCAATAGCCAAGACTTACGTGCACAACTTTTAATAGCACCACATCACGGTAGCAATACGTCGTCAACAAATGCATTTATTGATGCAGTGCAACCTGATGCTGTGATTTACACTCAAGGCTTTTTAAATCGATGGGGCTTTCCATCCCAAGATATACAGGCGCGTTACCATAGAAGAGATATTAGACAGCTCTCAACAAGTTATCATGGGTATGTAGAAGCAACGTTTTCATTCGACGATGATGCACTATCTGATGATCCGCAGAAAGTACTGTTTGAAATAGAAGGCTACCGAACTACCTTAAATAAACGATGGTATATGCCCCCTCGTTAATATCTTCCCCTTTAGAAATTCTTTTTTAGCCACACATACTCAAGAAGATGAGTGCTTAAGGCATTCTAAGGCGTTGATAGATTGACCAGTTTACTGGGTAGATTAGTGAAAATGCACAAGAACGAGTACAATAGAGAAATTGTGTCTTATGCCTTTTACGCATTGGCGCAAATTATATAACCACGTCCACATGTTGACACTGTTATTGACAAGCTAGACCATTAGAACAAGGGTTCATAAACTCCATGCAGCAAGCCGACAACTCGGATATTCAAATAAAACGCTTTTTAGAATATTTGAAAGCGTACAAAATGCCTTTCTTTTTTGCCATTGTTGGCATGATTGGTTATTCGGCCGTAGATACCTTCGTTTTTGCCCAGCTTCAGCCAATGATTGATGAATCATTAGGGAACAACGATCACGATTATTTAAGACTTGCTGCTTATGCCATTGTTCCTCTGTTTTTGCTACGTGGTATTTTCAATTTTCTAGGCAGCTACACGCTTAGCTGGATTGGTGCGCAAGTTGTTATGCGTATGCGCCAGCAGTTGTTTGATAAGTACATTCACTTGCCGGTTTCATTTCATGACAACCACTCTGTTGGTGGATTAATTAGTAAGGTAACTTACGACACCGAACAAGTGGCCAATGCATCGGGTAAGGCTTTACTTACGCTCGTAAGAGAAGGGGCGTTAGTAATTGGCCTTTTGTGTGTAATGTTTTATTACTCATGGCAACTATCGTTAATTTTTCTTTTAATCGGCCCGCTTGTCGCAATAATTGTATCGTTTGTAAGTAAGCGATTCCGTGTTGTCAGTAAAAATATTCAACAGTCGATGGGCAATCTTACGTCATCGGTTGAGCAAGCGGTAAAGGGGCACAAGGTTGTCATCATGTTTGGCGGCCAAGACATCGAACAATCTCGCTTTAAAGATAAAAATAATCACAACCGTCAGCAAACAATGAAACTGTCGGTTACGCAAATTCTAAGTGTTTCTTCTATACAAGTGATCGCGTCAATAGCGCTGGCTGTTGTGTTATTTATAGCAAGCACACCGGGTATGCTTGAACAACTTACCGCTGGCGTTTTCATCAACGTTGTATTTTGTATGGTAATGCTGTTAAAACCACTCAAACAGCTGACTACTATCAATAACCAGTTCCAGAAAGGTATGGCCGCGTGCTCTAGCATTTTTGAAATACTCGATCAGGAAGATGAAGAAGACACAGGTGGTAAGCAACTTAGCCGCGTTCAAGGAAAGATTGAGTTTGATGACGTTACCTTTACTTACCCGGGTAAACAAACACCAGCGCTGACTAACGTAAGCTTTACCGCAGAGCCTGGTCAATCGATTGCATTGGTGGGACGTTCAGGTAGCGGTAAATCAACAATGTCTTCACTGCTCACACGCTTTTACAACCCACAGCAGGGTGAGATTCGCTTAGATGATGCCCCCTTGAATAGTGTCGACTTGAAGTCTCTTCGATCACAATTTGCCGTTGTATCGCAAAATGTGACATTGTTTAACGACAGTATTGCCAACAATATTGCGTACGGTGCAAAGCAGAGCGTGTCTCGTAAGGAGATTGTGAGTGCAGCAAAAATGGCGCACGTTGAAGAGTTTTTATCTAATCTTCCCGATGGTCTAGATACTGTCATAGGCGAGAATGGCCTTATGCTCTCAGGTGGTCAGCGTCAGCGAATTGCAATAGCACGCGCCATACTAGCCGATGCGCCTATTCTTATTTTGGATGAAGCTACATCTGCACTAGACACTGAATCTGAAAAGCTTATTCAAGACGCTTTAGAAACCCTTCAAAAACGATGCACAAGCATTGTGGTAGCGCACCGCCTGTCCACAATTGAGAGCGCTGACTGTATTATGGTTGTAGAGCAGGGGCGCATCATCGAAAAGGGTAAGCACAAAGAGCTGTTAGAAAAAGGTGGACACTACGCTCAACTGCATGCACTGCAATTCGGTGAGGCTCAGTGAATAGTTCCTCCAAACCAACCTCTACCCATGATAAATGGTATTTTGGGCACCCTATGGTATGGGTATTAGCGCCACTTTCTTTGTTGTTTTATTTTGTGACTGCGCTGCGTAGAGTGTTGTATAAGATTGGCCTTAAAAGCGCTTATAAAGCCAAAGTGCCCGTTATTGTGGTTGGCAATATCAGTGTGGGTGGCAACGGTAAAACCCCCGTAGTGCTGGCGCTTGCAAAACATTACGCTTCGAAAGGGCTTAAAGTGGGTATCTTGAGCCGAGGGTATGGCGGAAAATCTGACGTGTATCCCCGACAGGTTGACTATGCCGACAGTGCCAGTGAAGTGGGTGATGAACCGCGTTTACTTGCAAAGCGTAGCGGATGCGTTGTCGTTATTGACCCGAAACGCGCTCGCGGTGCAGAGTATCTTGCCAGTGATTTACAGTGCGACATTATTATTTGTGATGATGGCCTGCAACACTATAGGCTTCATAGAGATGTTGAGCTTATTGTAATGGATGACAGAAAGGTAGGTAGTGGATATTTGCTGCCCATGGGCCCACTTCGTGAGGGCCAGTGGCGACTCGCTCACGTTGATGCAGTTATCCATAATGCGCGCAGCATGCCAACGTTTGATAACGCGATAGCCCCGCAATTTTTGATGACGCTAGTTTCAGATAAGTTTGTAAACGTTGCAGATCCAACGTTAACCAAGAAGGCCAGTGATTTTGTGGGGGAGAGCTGTAGCGCCATCGCCGGAATAGGTTCTCCAGTGCGCTTTTTCAATCAATTGGAAACGTTGGGCATTGCGCTTTCTTATACTTATCCAATGCCTGACCATCACGCGTATGTTCCAAGTGATTTACCAAAAGGAACGGTAATCATGACAGAAAAAGACGCGGTTAAAGTACAAGATTTTGCACACAAAGATTGTTGGTATTTACCGGTTGATGCCCACATGGCAGCAGACTTTTATACCTTGATAGATACAAAGCTTTCGCAGGCTGGCCTTGCAGCAGTAAAATAATAGGAAATAAAAAATGGCTTTTGACAAAAAACTACTAGACGTACTGGCGTGCCCGGTATGTAAGGGAAAATTGGAACTCAGCGACGAAAAATCACAGCTGATTTGCCGTTTCGATCGTCTTGCCTATGATATTAAAGACGGTATTCCAGTGCTTATCGAAAGTAAAGCCACAGCGCTATCACTTGAAGAAGTAGACGCAACTCGATAGGAATTTTTATGTCATTCACCGTTGTGATCCCAGCTAGATACGGCTCAAGTCGTTTCCCTGGTAAGCCGCTTGCCATAATCAATGGAAAACCCATGATTCAACACGTTGTTGAACGGGCTGAAGAAGCTGGTGCGAAAACAATAATTGTTGCTACAGACGATGACAGAATTAAGCATGTTGTGGACGATTTTGCGAAGGTTTGCATGACTTCCTCTGAGCATCAGTCTGGAACGGAACGCATTGCTGAAGTAATTCAAAAAGAAAACATAGCGCCCGATAGTATTGTTGTGAATGTGCAGGGAGATGAGCCCTTTATACCTGCCGTAAACATAATGCAAGTTGCTAAAAACCTTGCGTCGGCTTCGCAGTGTCAAATGGCAACGCTATCAACGCCAATCGATGACGTTGAAGATGTGTTCAACCCCAATGCGGTTAAGGTTTTAGTGAATACGCACGGAGAAGCGATGTACTTCTCGCGTTCTCCTATTCCGTTTGAACGCGAACGTATGATGGCAGATCCAACATCAGCTAATACAGCGTTATACAAAAGGCATATCGGCATCTATGCTTATAGGGCATCTTATGTGTCTCGTTATGTATCATATGAAGCATCTGCGCTTGAACAAATTGAGTCGCTAGAACAGCTTCGCGCACTTTGGTATGGCGACAAGATTCATTGTGACGTCGCGGTGGCAGCCCCTCCAGTAGGAATAGACACTCCGGAAGATCTAGAGCGCCTAATTTCGTCTATAAAAGCGTAGAGTAAAAACAAACAGCGCTGTTATTAAAAGACAGCGTTGCTGATTAACACACCAATTGTAAATCACGTAACAAGGAGCACGTTATGAACGTTGTAATTACTGGCGGTAATCGTGGTATAGGCTTAGCACTTGCAAAACAATACAAAGCACAGGGAGCGAAAGTGTACGCAACGTGCAGAAACAGTTGTGATGACTTAAATAGTGCGGGCGTGAATGTTATTAGTGGTGTTGACGTATCGAAGGTTGACTCACTGCCAGAAAAGTTAGCGCCACTAAAAGATATCAAGATCGATTTATTGATTAATAATGCGGGTGTGTTGGGTCGAGAGAGCATAGAAGACTGGGACCCTAATACCATTGATTATCAATTTCGAGTTAACGCGTTAGGCCCGCTGTTAGTTACACAGTTGTTATTACCGGCCTTGTCTTCGAACAGTAAAGTTGCACTCATCACCAGTCGTATGGGCTCCATGGAAGATAATGGCTCAGGAGGCTATTACGGCTATCGTATGTCAAAAGCGGCGCTTAATGCTGCCGGCGTCTCTATGGCAAACGACCTTAAACCAAAAGGCATTGCTGTGGGCTTATTTCACCCTGGTTTTGTTCAAACTGAAATGGTAAATGGTGCAGGCGATATTGATGCCGATACATGTGCATCTAGACTCGTTGAGCGTATTAGTGAACTAAATATTGATAATGCAGGGCGATTTATTCACTCTAACGGCGACGTTTTACCGTGGTAAAACCTTGCTATAAATTTGCGTAACGAGATTGCGCAATTTGATTGCAGTGCGTTTAAAGCAAATTTAGCAACGTTGGCCCATCTACACAAAAAAGCTCCCTAAGGTCTAATCCGTTAGGGAGCTTTTTTCATAGCTTTTGAGCTAGCGCTTAGGCGTTGTCGCTACTCTCTTCTTCATCTTGCTCGTCAGACAACACCGCCCAAACATCGTGTTCATTTGCATGAATAACTTCAGCCCATACACGATCTCCAGGTTTAACGTCGTAAACACCATTTAAGTGAACTACGCCATCAACTTCTGGAGCATCTGCATAAGCGCGACCAACTGCGCCTTCTGCGTCAACACTATCAATGACTACTTGATACTCGTTACCGATCCTTGCCTTCAGACGCGCAGCGCTAATTTCACCTTGTACTTCCATAAAGCGGGCAAGGCGTGCTTGTTTCACATCTTCAGGAACTGGGTCGGGTAAATCATTTGCTCTAGCACCTTCTACAGGTGAATAAGCGAATGCACCAACACGATCTAACTGCGCCTCTCGAATGAAGTCTAGGAGTTCTTCAAACTCTTCTTCTGTCTCACCTGGGAAGCCAACAATAAATGTTGAGCGAATAACTAATGATGGACATAGTTCGCGCCATTTTTTAACGCGCTCTAATGTGCGTTCCGCGCTTCCAGGACGCTTCATAAGTCGCAGAATACGTTTGTTGGCATGCTGAAACGGAATATCTAAATAAGGGAGAATTTTACCTTCATTCATCAATGGGATAAGGTCATCAACATGAGGGTAGGGGTACACATAGTGTAAACGCACCCAAATGCCCATCTCACCGAGCTTTTCACATAGCTGTTGCATGTGAGTTTTCACCGGCATGCCGTTCCAGAAGCCCGTGCGGTGTTTTACATCAACACCATAGGCACTGGTGTCTTGCGATATAACTAACAATTCTTTCACGCCAGCTTCTTTTAAACGCTTAGCTTCGTCTAAAATGTTTCCTACTGGGCGGCTTACTAAGTCGCCGCGCATCGATGGAATAATGCAGAATGTACAGCGATGATTACAGCCTTCTGATATTTTTAGATAAGCGTAGTGACGAGGTGTAAGCTTCACACCGTGATCTGGTATTAGATCTTCAAAAGGGTTGTGCTGAGGCTTTGGTAAATGCTCGTGAACTTGCTCAACGACTGTCTCGTAAGCATGCGGACCTGTAATGGCCAGTACATTAGGGTGAAGCTCGCGAATCTCGTCTTCTTTCACGCCCAAGCAACCTGTTACTATTACTTTTCCGTTTTCTTTAAGTGCTTCACCAATTGTATCAAGCGACTCTTCAACGGCTGCATCAATAAACCCGCAGGTGTTAACAATAACTAGGTCTGCATCGTTATAGGTTGGAACAACGTCATAACCTTCAGTGCGAAGTTGAGTAAGAATACGTTCTGAGTCTACAAGGTTTTTAGGACAGCCAAGGCTAACAAACCCAATTTTACTGCCTGTACTGGTTGAGTTAACTTTATTTTCGCTCAACACCTTCACAGGGGTTTCAAGCGTAGTGGTTTTATTAACCACTTTCTTAGGATCGAAGTTTTCTACTGTCATCTAAAAATCACCTAGCAAACGACTGTGCTTAAAATGGGCGCGGATTATACAGTAAATTTCACACAAACTCAGTAAATTCATGCCTGCTCAACAGCACTTCTTTTTGGGTTGTATGACTTTTTTATGATTAATAAGGAATTGGTTTTCTAATTGTTAAATATATTTAATGTGTGAGTATTTTTTAATCATTGCGGCTGTCGTTAACGTATTCAACCAATCTTATGTAGCAGGCCGTACGCATGTTAAAAAACGTATTCTCATACAAAGAAGAGTTGGTGGTTGTCGCTTGCAGTCTCTTATGTGCTGTTATTTTGTGGCAGGCTCTTATTGTCTATGAAGAACGCAGTGCGGGTAAATACACGAAAGAACAAGCGCAAACATTGAGTATTGCGTTAGATAATCACCTTAAAAATACAGCAATGTCTTTGGGTCGAATTACTGAGCGCTTGTCATATTCGCCTGACATGTCAGAAGCAACATGGAAAAAAGATGTTGGCGCTTACCTTCGAGACCAACCTTGGTACCGCTCTGTCATTCGAGTGAACGATGATGGAAAAACACTTTGGGTTGCCCCCGACGCGTTCATGCTGGCTTCACAGTTTCAATCGCTTCCTAGCGAAGGGCGTGTTGACAGCATGTTAGAAGAAGCCGCTAGGTCCAAAGAAGTGGTTTTTTCTCAACCACTGAGCATGTCGAGGGACGAATTTTACTTATATGCAGCTGCACGCTTAGAGAACAAAGATCTAGCCGACAATGGTTTCATTGTAGGTGCCTTTCACATAAACACGTTTTTTAGCTTTATAACCGAACAGGGTTACGACAAGCTTTTCGATATAAGTGTTGTTCATTCAGATAACGTTGTGTTTGAAAGCAAAGCACAAATGCAAAACGCCACAGAGAACGTGTTTGCATCTGCTGTTTTTAAAGACAAATACACCGTTGAGTTAGCGGCTAAACCAATCGTTGTGCAAAATTTTAGAACCCGTATTCCTGAGTTTTCATTTTTAACGGGAATTGTGCTGTCTATTCTACTCGGATTAGTAGTGCATGTTAGTAAACAGAACAGATTAACCCTTAAGGTGTTGGCCCAACAACAGGCAAAAGCGGAAGAGAGCTTGCGTGTACAAAAAGCTGTTATGGAGCGTTTAGGCGAGGCGGTGATTGTTATAAACGACAAGGGAATGATTACACAGTTCACGCCTACTGCTCAGAAATTATTTGGCTATGATAAAGATGAGGCAATTGGAAAAAATATTAAGATATTAATGCAAGACGACGTTGCCACCGCACATGATAACTTTCTTCATCACTTCGATAGACAAGCTAAAAGCACGGTTTTGGGCAAGACAAGGCAGCTAAATGGCGTTAAAAAAGATGGTACGTCTTTTCCAATTGGTATCGTTGTAACGAGTGTTGTTATCAATGCTGAACAACATTTTATTGGCCTTATTAGGGATATTACACAAGTAGTTCAGTACCAGAATGAGTTGGAAGAGCAGCGAGAAAAAGCGCTGACAGCTAGTCAGTCGAAAGGAGAGTTTCTCGCCAACATGAGCCATGAAATCCGAACACCAATGAATGGCATTTTAGGTGCGCTGCAGCTTATTCAACGAAACGGAGAAAATCAAAAGAATAGAAAGCTTTTAGATAATGCGATTTTTTCAGCACGTTCTTTGTTAACGATAATCAACGACATCCTCGATTTCTCGAAAATAGAAGCAAAAATGTTGGATATAGAACTGGCAGATTTTTCGATTATAGATGTTGTGAATTCGGTTGCAGCTGATTTACAGACGGTTGCAGTGAATAAAGGCATTCAATTAAAGGTAAATCAAGCGCTAATCGAAGACGAATTTTGGAATGGTGACCAGGTAAGAATACGACAGGTAATTCTAAACATTGCAGCTAATGCCGTTAAATTTACCAATAATGGTTACGTGGCCATTAACGTACACCAAAAAACGACCGGTGATTCCCATGAATTGCTCATCGACGTGGAAGACACTGGTATTGGTATGACCGACGAGCAGGCAAGTGCGTTGTTTGATAGGTTTACACAAGCTGATGCGTCAACAACTCGGAAATTTGGTGGTACAGGCTTAGGTATGGCTATCACCAAACAGTTAGTTGAGTTGATGGACGGTAAGATTAGTGTCGAGAGCAAACCTCAGCGAGGCACTAAAATCACTGTATCGTTCCCGTTAACACCTTCGAAAAAATCTACGGTCAATCAAAACAGTGCGGCGAATGATACGCTTCCGGATCTGTCAGGAGCCTGTATTCTCGTTGCAGAAGATAATGAGGTTAATCAGACAGTTATTGAAGCAATATTGTATGAGGCAAATATTCAGGTAACTATCAAGGAAAATGGACGGTTAGCGGTTGAGTATGTTGAACATCATCGTCCAGATTTAATACTAATGGACATTCATATGCCTGAAATGGATGGCATTGAAGCATGTAGAAGAATTAAACGAATGTATCCTAATTTGCCAATAGTAGCGCTAACCGCGGACCTCGTGTCTGATGTTTCGGAGTCTTATGAAAGCGCGGGTTTCAACGCACTTCTGAGTAAGCCTGTTGAGATTAACGCTCTTATGAGAACGCTTTCGCAATTCCTCGTTAATACCAATACGCCTAAATTACGGAAAGTCGTTAGTTAGAGGGTAAAATGTCGTGGTAGGGTTTTAATTTAAACTTTGCACCCCATTATTGATGTCTAGTGCCGAAAACAACAAGTGCTTTGCAGCATAGCTAGAAGGCGGCAACTATTAATAATGGATAGCGACTATGCTCAAACTGCCCTTACAATTTTACGACGAATCGGGTCGAATATTACCTCCAAAGTGGCTGTATGCACTGCTGTTGTTGTTATGCATTGATTGGATTGCTTTTGTCTTCTCATTAGCATCTCGCACGCAAACATCTGAGCTTCTTAGTTTCTTTTATGCAAACAAAGCTAGTTTAGGCCTATATTTGCTGGCAAGTTTACCTGTAGTGATAGGGCTGTTGCTGATCAGTCAGCGAGAGCGCTTGTGGAAGAAAAGCTTTGTGAGTTGGCGTAAGATTGTTTTGCCTAGCATACAGATAGGGTGTGTATTACAAATTGCTGTGCAGTGTAGTTACTTGATGAGTCACCACTGGGATTTTGACCCAGTTGTTGCGCTTAGAAGCGTATTTTGTATTTTCGCGATTTATGTATTGTGGAGAAGCCGACATTTACGGTGGATGATCGAAGACTGGGCTGTTATCGAACCAGACATTGAACGTCACTCACAAGAGCAAAAATAGCGCATTAGTAAATCGACTTTAAAGCCAATTCACCAGCGCGCTGTGTTTTAAATAAAAGCCTCACTTGCCGACGCTTCCCTAGTGCTTATGATTTGCAAGGGCTTGTTGGTAATAAGCGTTAACGCTTATTTGGCTATCGTTGACTAAACGTTCGTAACAAATACCCGCGAAGGCGTAGGTATTGTCACCTACCTTTAGAAATACAGTAGGCGCACTTGGATTACTCTGGTCGTAGACCCACTCTCCATCAACTTGTGCTTTTAATATCTCTCCAACGTAAGCGCCGAAAATATTACAAATAGTGAAAACTGCCTGATCTTCGAGCGCTTGGTCGTGGTACTTGTCGATAAAGCTCAATAAAATGTCATCGACTAATGTTATGCTTTCCGTTGTGTTGTCCAACACAATGTCAAACTCTTGTTGAGCCGCAACCACAGCATCTTTCGCGCAATCTTGCATTAGCGTGTTTAGTTCTTCGGGTGACATTGTATTCTCCTTTGCGCCATATTCTTCAAAGCGCTATGTGCGCCACGTCTTATACTTTTAGTTATACAAACAACGTATTGAGTTTCCAACACTTTTTGTTAATTTCTTTTGATATTGTGCTTAGATTATCGGCCAAAGTCTATTTTTGTTCAGTTAATCTGTTGATCACGCTAGCGGCAGCAAACATCCCAAACGTTGCGGTTACTGTTACTACCGCTCCGAAGCCTCCGGCGCAGTCTAAACGTGTTCCACCTTCCATTGCCGATTTGTTGTGGCATACCGAACCGTCGGGCTGCGGGTATCGCAACTGCTCTGTTGAGTAAATACATTCAATGCCAAATCGGCGTTTAGGGTTTTTGCTGAAGTTATAATTGCGTCGAAGTTCGCTGCGAAGCTTTGCCGCAAGAGGATCTTGTGTGGTTTTAGACAAATCACCTTTTGTGACTTGGGTAGGATCAATTTGACCACCGGCCCCGCCCACGGTGACGATCGGAATTTTGTTTCGTTTACAGTGGGCAATCATTGCTGCTTTAGCGCGTATGCTGTCGGTAGCATCTACAACCGCATCCATTTCTTGGGTAAGGAGGGTTGAGGTATTCTCTGGTGTGACAAAATCCTCTACACATTCAACCTGGCAATTTGGATTTATCAAGGCAATACGAGCAGCGATAGCATCTACTTTTGCTTCGCCAATGGTGTTTGATAACGCATGAATTTGCCTATTTGTGTTCGTGACGCAAATGTCATCAAGATCAATTAACGTTATTTTACCAACACCAGATCTGGCAAGCGCCTCGGCTGTCCAACTGCCCACACCGCCAATACCAACAACAGCAACATGACTGTTAGTCAGCTTATTGGTTTGTTCAGCACCGTATAAACGTACTATGCCACCTAGTCGTTGATCGTCAGACATTTCTACCACTTCAATTTATCAAATTCAGAACTACGCAGGTGATGCCACAACGCAGCTTTACGATGCTGATTGCGAAAGTACACCTAATGAGAGGGGCCCATGATCTCAAAAAACACTAAATTTGCAAAGTTGAAATGTGCGTTACATCTGCGCGCGTAAGATTTTTTCGAATAGTAAATCCGTTTAATACCAACATACGTTCTAAATTGTATGTGCTTTAATGAATGTCATATTTAAAACCAAGGGGATAACAATGGGTTTATTAGTAGATGGAAAGTGGCAGGATAAGTGGTACGACACCAGCAAAAGCGGGGGCAAGTTTGAAAGGCAGGCTTCGCAGTTTCGCTATCAAATATCTGACGCTGAAGACTCAACGTTTACCGCTGAATCTGGTCGCTATCACCTGTATGTTTCACTTGCTTGCCCTTGGGCTCACCGAGCACTTATTTTTAGAACTCTGAAAGGGCTTGAAGACCATATTAGCGTGTCAGTCGTGCACCCCGAAATGCTAGAAAATGGGTGGGAGTTTGGTGATTATCCCGGCGCTACAGGCGATAGACTATACGGTAATAAATATGCCTATGAGTTATATACCACGGCCAAATCAGATATTACTTCACGCGTTACCGTGCCTATTTTGTGGGACACCAAAACAAAAACTATCGTCAATAATGAATCAGCTGAAATCATTCGTATTTTTAACAGTGCGTTTAATGACCTAACCGGCAATGCTGATGATTATTATCCAGAGGCACTTCGTAAAGACATCGACGATATTAATGAGTTGGTGTATCACGGTATAAATAACGGCGTTTATAAATCGGGCTTTGCAACGACACAAGACGCTTACGAAGAGGCAGTTTCTGCATTGTTTAACGCTTTAGAAACAGTAGAAGCTAGGCTAGAAAAGCAGCGCTACCTTGTGGGTGATGGTCAAAATAGTCAAATAACAGAAGCCGACTGGCGCTTATTTACTACGCTTATAAGATTTGATGCTGTGTACCATGGCCACTTCAAATGTAACGTAAAACAAATCGCTGACTTTCCTAATATTTTCGGATATATGAAGGAGCTCTATCAATTACCTGGTATCGCTGAAACAGTAAACTTTGATCATATTAAGCGTCACTATTATTACAGTCACACCATGATCAATCCCACTCAGGTCATTCCTGTTGGTCCTGACCAAGATTTACTTTCGCCTCATGGGCGTGATCGTAATTACTAAATGCCCAAGGAAAACCTGATATGTCTGTTAAAGATATGGCAAAGCATATAGAAAAAGTGGTAGGGGGTATGCCTACAAGCGACGGTGCTGGCGTTTCGCTTACCCGTATTATCGGGCAGCCGGATTTGCCGAGACTTGACCCGTTTCTGATGTTGGATTTTTTTGGTTCGGATAATCCTGGTGAGTACATCGCTGGATTTCCAGCGCACCCTCACCGCGGGTTTCAAACTGTCACTTACATGTTGGCAGGCAAAATGCGCCACAAAGATTCTGTAGGAAACGAAGGTGTGATTGAGGCAGGTGGCATTCAATGGATGAACGCTGGGAAGGGCATTGTTCACGAAGAAATGCCTGAGCAAGAGGAAGGGTTGTTACAAGGTTTTCAGCTTTGGGTAAACCTTCCCGCATCTGAAAAGATGTCCGAGCCAAATTATCAAGATATACAACCTGATAATGTTCCGCTTGTTGAGATGCCTAACGCAACGGTAAAGGTATTGGCAGGCTCACTGGGCGATATAATGGGGCCGGTAAAAACAACTGCAGTATCGCCGTCTTTTTTCGACATTACACTCACGCAAGGCGAAACAGCGGTGCCTCTAAAAGAGGGGGATGCCGGGTTTATTTATGTGTATGAAGGGCAGTGCAGTGTTACAGGTGGTACCGCACATGCCAGCGTTCATAAAGCATTAGCAAGCGGTGAATTAGGCGTTCTGTCACAGTCTGGAAACAGTATTAGCTTAATTGCTGATAAACAGTGCAAATGTATTGTGGTAGCTGGGCAACCAATCAATGAGCCCGTTGTACAATACGGTCCTTTCGTTATGAATACGCAGCAGGAAATTATTAAGGCGTTCAATGATTATCAAAATGGAACGTTAGCTCAGTAATCTTCTAGGCTTTTAAAAACTCTCTTCTCCTTTTGTGAGAGATTGCAAAGCAGCAAACCCTTATTTTTGAAAACGCTTGGAAACAGGCGTTTTTCATTTTTTCTATTAGTAATTCATACCATCAAATGATTTAATACTGCCAAAATTAAGGCAGAGAGCCTTATCAATTCAGATAACAGAATGACGCTAGGGATTAAATTAGAACATGGCAACTGAAATTACGTGCTTTAAAGCGTATGACATACGTGGTGAATTAAACACGCAGCTGAATGAAGAGGTGGCATACCGAATTGGTTTTGCGTTTGCAAAAGAGTTAAAGGCTAGAACTGTAGTGGTTGGCAGCGATGTGCGTTTAACCTCAACGCCGCTCAAGCTTGCGCTAAGCGCGGGCCTTATCGATGCAGGCGCACGCGTTCTTGATATTGGCACGGCGGGTACTGAAGAAATTTATTTTGCTACAAAGCACTTAAATGTTGATGGCGGAATAGAAGTAACGGCTAGTCATAATCCAATCAATTATAATGGTATGAAACTAGTGAAGGCTGGTTCTGTACCGATTAGCGGCGATACTGGCCTGAACGCCATTAAAGTTAGCGCTGAACAACTTGACGACGCAACGGTAAACGCGCGTATTACGCATTACACTGCCAACAGTGATATTGACGACAACGCATTTTTTAATGGAAAAGCGCATGTAGGCATCGATAAGCTTGAAGAGAGTGGTCAGTTTGAAGTTATTTCGTGCATGGATGCCTACGTTGAGCACATGCTGTCTTACGTGAATGTAGAAAACTTTACGCCTTTAAAAGTTGTTGTGAATGCTGGGAACGGCGCTGCGGGCCCAGCACTTGATGCTATTGAGAAAGCACTGTTGGAAAAAGGTGTGCCTATCGAGTTTGTAAAAGTGCACCACGACGCTGATGGTACGTTTCCTAACGGTATTCCTAATCCGCTACTACCCGAAAATCGCGATGACACAGCGAATGCTGTGAAAGAGACGAAGGCCGATTTGGGTATTGCGTGGGACGGTGACTTCGACCGATGCTTCTTATTTGACGCAGATGGGCAGTTCATTGAAGGGTATTACATTGTAGGCCTATTGGCTTCTGCATTTATCGAGAAAAATACCGATAGCAAGATAATTTATGACCCTCGTGTTTACTGGAATACCGAAGATATTGTAGCTAATGCTGGCGGCGTTCCGATTAAATCGAAAACAGGCCACGCTTTTATTAAAGAGCGTATGCGTAAAGAAGACGCGGTTTACGGTGGCGAAATGAGCGCACACCATTACTTTAGAGATTTTGCTTACTGTGATTCAGGCATGATCCCTTGGTTGCTTGTGGCTGAACTTCTGTGCGTGAAAAAGCAGAGCCTTGCAAGTATGGTGAAAGAGCGTATCGAGGCGTTCCCTTCTTCGGGTGAGATTAACAGTAAACTTAAAGATGCAGACGCTGCGTTAGCACGCGTTACAGACAAATACAAACCAGTGGCTGATGTTGTTGATACAACAGACGGGCTTGGCCTTGAGTTTGGTAACTGGCGCTTCAATTTGCGTAAGTCTAATACCGAGCCTGTAATTCGTTTGAATGTTGAAAGTAAGGGCGATATTCCGCTAATGGAACAGAAAACCTCTGAGCTCTTAGCGCTAATTCGCGCAGAATAATCAACATTACTCTGTTAATAAAAAAGGCGTGCTCTTAATGCACGCCTTTTTGTTTTAAGCCTTGAAAATATTGGGATGTAGCGGATTTTTTAAAACTTGTAAGGTGGTTATGCGTAACTTATTTTTATGGTTGCAGCGTATTCGCATGTATTAAGCAAGCAAGAAAATCATCCACGCATGGCAAATTACTACAACGGTCGTCAAACCCATTCTCATACTTATGTAACTAACCACTTGGTCTTTTGGGAGGCTTAGAGTGAACTTGTCGTACATCAAAACCGCAACATAACTTAATGAAAGAACGCCAAGCACTTTCACATCATTAGCAAATACCAAACAAAGCCATCCCACGATAGTAGGAAGCATTGCGATATACATCTGCTTATCGTAGCGTTGATTACTCACAGAGTCCCACCAATGAATGCCGCCAAAAAAAGACAGCAGAACGGCAGAATATTGCACAAAATAAGCGGTGCTCTGTGTAATAGAGAGAAGATTAAATTGATAGGCTAACGGCATTGCCACAAAGGGAATTAAGCCGGCTATACCTAAAAACAACGCTGAATAGGGCATTCATGTTCCTTTATCAAAATGATGAATTGTTAGTGTGCACATTCGTACAAACAAAAATAGCGCCAATAGGCGCTATTTTTACAAGTAAACCGAATACTAGGTTCAGAATTACTTAATTGGGTTGTACTTACGCTGGCTGTGACCAGTGTAAAGCTGACGAGGACGACCAATCTTTTGCTTAGGGTCGCTCATCATTTCATGCCAATGTGAAATCCAGCCTACTGTACGAGACAGAGCGAAGATACATGTGAACATGTTGGTAGGGATACCAATTGCTTTAAGCACGATGCCTGAGTAGAAATCAACGTTCGGGAACAGTTTCTTCTCTGCGAAGTATGGGTCGCTAAGTGCAATTTTCTCTAGTTCCATTGCTACTTCTAGCAGAGGATCTTTAACATTTAGCTCGCTAAGTACTTCGTGGCAGCTTTCGCGCATTACTGTTGCGCGTGGGTCGTGGTTTTTATAAACACGGTGACCAAAGCCCATAAGGCGGAATGGGTCGCTTTTGTCTTTCGCACGTGCGATAAACTCTGGAATACGATCCACAGTGCCAATTTCTTCAAGCATGTTCAAGCAAGCTTCGTTTGCACCGCCGTGAGCAGGGCCCCAAAGTGATGCCACACCTGCAGAAATACATGCATAAGGGTTAGCACCTGAAGAGCCTGCAAGACGTACAGTAGATGTTGAAGCGTTTTGCTCGTGGTCTGCGTGAAGCGTAAAGATACGGTCCATTGCGCGCTCAACAGCTGGGCTGATTTGATACTCTTCTGCTGGTACAGAGAACATCATGTTCAGGAAGTTTGCTGCGTAGCTTAGGTCGTTGCGTGGATAAACGAACGGCTGACCGATGTTGTACTTGTAACACATAGCAACTAGCGTAGGCATTTTCGCGATTAAGCGATGTGCACTACGAATACGCTGCTCTTCGTTTGATACGTCTAAATCACTGTGATAGAACGAAGACATTGCACCAACGGTACCGCATAGCATAGCCATTGGGTGAGCGTCGTTGCGGAAACCGTGGAAGAACATGTTGATTTGTTCATGAACCATGGTGTGACGAGTAATCGTCTCTTTAAATTCTTCGTACTGTTCTTTTGTTGGTGCATCACCGTGTAGAAGCATGTGACATACTTCTAGGTAGTCTGCATCACGCGCTAGTTCTTCGATTGGGAAGCCACGGTGTAGTAGTACACCTTGAGCGCCATCGATATACGTAATTGCTGACTCGCAAGATCCTGTCGCCATAAAACCTGGGTCGTACGTAAAGTAGCCGTTTTGGCCAAGCGTACGAACATCAATTACATCTTGTCCTTCGGTGCCAGACAAGATAGGAAGCTCGATTTCCTTACCGCCGGCTTTAAGAATGGCTTTCTG